>Ga0306924_10000046_pt1 | contig 78766 bp, 64 predicted proteins | sample sta12Can44000111_FD_203756 | JGI IMG/M metagenome (GOLD analysis project Ga0306924, IMG submission 203756) | Lab enrichment of tropical soil microbial communities from Luquillo Experimental Forest, Puerto Rico - statanox.12C.anox.44.000.111 (v2)... | ecosystem: Environmental > Terrestrial >... | reverse complement strand
TCGCCGCGCGCCCCAAGTTCAACGGCCGCCTTGTAGCGGCGATCGCTGACGAGATCGCCGGAAGAGACAAACAATGGACCTGTTTCGCTCATGAAAACGCCCGTGAAGCGCTCGCGCCGTGATCGATCATGATTATTTATGACTCGTGACCCGGCCTGAAGACATTTTGGTGCGCTCGCCCTCCGGGGTTTGCTGCAAGCTCGGCGGATTCCACATCGACCCCACCCGTGTCGTCGAGCGCGCGGTGATTACGCATGCGCACTCCGATCATGCCCGCCCCGGCCACGGCGCGGTACTGGCCACGCCGGAAACCCTCGATTTGATGCGGCTCCGCTATGGCAATAATTTTGCCGGCACCAACCAAGCCCTGAAATACGGCGAAAGCATCAATATCGGCGGAGCGAAAGTCACGCTGTACCCGGCCGGCCATATTCTCGGTTCCGCGCAGGTGGCGGCGGAAGTTGACGGATTGAGGGTTGTCGCCTCGGGCGATTACAAGACTATGGCCGACCCGACCTGCACTGCGTTCGAACTGGTTCGCTGCGACCTCTTCATCACCGAGGCTACCTTCGCACTGCCGGTGTTTCGTCATGGCGATCCGAAAGTCGAGGTCGGCAAACTCTTGCACTCGCTCGCGCTCTTTCCCGAGCGGGCGCATCTCGTCGGCGCCTATCCGCTCGGCAAGGCACAGCACTTGATCGCACTCATTCGTCAGGCCGGCTACGACGCGCCGGTCTATGTGCATGGCGCGATGGAGAAGATCACGAACTATTACCTCGAACGTGGCATCGCGCTCGGGGAGGTGCGGTTGGCGCGCGGCGCGACCAAAGCAAATCTCGCAGGCACGATCACACTTTGCCCGCCTTCGGCTTTGAACGATTTGTGGACGCGGCGCTTCCCCGATCCGGTCACCGCCTTTGCGTCCGGCTGGATGCGGGTGCGCCCCCGCGCGCGCCAGCAAGGCGTCGCGCTGCCCCTGGTCGTTTCCAATCATGCCGATTGGAGCGGACTGACCGCCACGATCGCCGCCACCGGCGCCAAGGACGTCTGGGTCACGCACGGCCAGGAGGACGCGCTGGTGCACTGGTGCGCCATGCGCGGGCTGAACGCGCGACCGCTCGACATCGCCGGATATGGCGACGAGGACGAGGAACCTTCTCCCTCTCAAGACGGCGATGGCGGCCTGAACGCAAATACAAGCGAACTCCTTTTCCCGAGCAGCACACCGGGCCGCGGCAGAGAGGGTTCATGAACCGCTTCGCCGAGCTGCTCGACCGCCTCGCTTACGAGCCGAGCCGCAACAATAAGCTGCGGCTGATGGTCGACTATTTTCGCTCGACAGGCGATCCCGAGCGCGGCTGGGCGCTGACGGCGCTCACCGGCGCACTCAGCTTCCCACATGCCAAAGCAGGTCTCATCCGCGCGCTGATTACGGAGCGCACCGATCCGGTACTGTTCGAACTTTCTTACGATTATGTCGGCGACCTCTCCGAGACCGTCGCGCTGATGTGGCCGGTTAATGCTTCTCCGTCCTCCCCCCTTCGGGCAGGGGAAGAAGAGGACAATCTCACGCTCACCCGCGTCGTCGAGACGCTGGCGACGCTTGGCAAAGCGCAACTGCCGCAGCAGCTGGCGCGCTGGCTGGACGCGCTGGACGAAACCGGCCGCTGGGCCTTGATCAAGCTCGTGACCGGCGGATTGCGCATCGGCGTCTCAGCACGCCTTGCCAAGGCCGCGGTTGCCGCGCTCGCCGACACAGGCAGCCAAAAGGTGGATGTGCACGACATCGAGGTGATCTGGCCCGGCATCGCCCCGCCCTACCGCGAATTATTTGCCTGGCTGGAAGGGCGCGCCGACAAACCTATGAGCGCCGATCCGGCGCCGTTCCGGCCGCCAATGCTGGCGCACGCGCTCGACGACGCCGATCTCGCCGAATTGAAGCGGCAGGACTTTATGGCCGAATGGAAATGGGACGGCATCCGCGTCCAGGCCGTGGCCGGCCGTCAAACCGGCGTGGACGAGGGCAAACTCGTCACCCGGCTTTATTCGCGGACCGGCGAAGAAATTTCCAAAAGCTTTCCGGATCTGCTGGAGACGCTGCGGCTCCCGGGCGCGATCGACGGCGAGCTCCTCATCATGCGCGATGGCCGGGTGCAGACTTTCAACGTGTTGCAACAGCGGCTTAATCGCAAAACTGTCACCGCCAAGCTGCTGGCGGAATTTCCAGCGCATTTGCGCGCCTATGACCTTATCGCCGAGGGCGAGGAAGATTTACGCGAGCGCCCCTTTGCCGAGCGCCGCGCCAGGCTGGAACGCTTCGTCGCGCAGCTTGGCGATGCGCGCATCGATCTGTCGCCGCTGATCGCGTTTCGCACCTGGGAGGACCTCATCGCCGCGCGTAAGAATCCAGCCGCCGCAGGCGTCGGCGCCGATGCGGTCGCGGTCGAAGGCGTCATGCTCAAAGCGCGCGAGGCGCTCTACCTGCCTGGCAGGCCCAAGGGGCTTTGGTGGAAATGGAAGCGCGATCCCTTCATCATCGATGCGGTCCTGATGTACGCGCAGCGCGGCCACGGCAAGCGCTCCTCGTACTACTCGGATTATACTTTCGGCGTGTGGACGGCGGGCGAGCAAGGCGAGGAACTGGTGCCGGTGGGCAAGGCCTATTTCGGTTTCACCGACGAGGAATTGTTGCAGATCGACCGTTTCGTGCGGCGAAATACGATCGAACGTTTCGGACCCGTGCGCGAGGTCGTCCACGAACCGGAACACGGTTTGGTCCTGGAAGTCGCGTTCGAAGGCTTGCAGCGATCCTCACGCCACAAATCGGGACTAGCGATGCGATTCCCGCGCATCAACCGGCTGCGTTGGGACAAGCCGCCGGCGCAAGCCGACCGCCTGGACCGGCTGGAGACATTGATCCAGCGCATGGAACGGGCGCATTTGCACGGACAGATCGCGTGACCCCCTCGCCTGTTCGGCGCCCGGCCGGCATCAAACTTCGCCGCGGGCGGGCAGGCGATCTGGCGGCGTTGGTCGCGCTCGAAGGTGAGGCGTTCAAGAGCCGCCGATTTAGGGGGCATCTCATTTCGCCAGCAAGCTTTCGGCGATTTCTTCATTCTGCCACCAGCACGCTCATTGTTGCCCAAGTCGGCAGACAGATTTCAGGCTACGTGCTCGTGCTCTACCGCTCAAATTCCGACTTTGCCCGGATGTATTCAATCGGTGTCGCTCCAAAGTTCCGAAGGCGCGGACTTGCGCGACTGCTTTCAGCGGCGGCCGAACGAGAGGCAAAGCGCCGAGGCCGGAAAGCGATGCGGCTTGAAGTACGCGCGGACGATCATGGAGCGCTGCAGTTTTACGAGACATCCGGTTATCGCCACTTCGGCAAGCGTCGCGGCTACTACGGCGGTCACGTCGACGCCCTGCGCTTTGCCAACACGTTCACAAAGGAACCGCCTCCGCGGTCATGAGACCTTTACAGAGCATGCGCACTCTCGGCGGCGACTCGATTATCGACTCGACTGTCAACTTGCTTTACGGTGGACAATCGCGGGTCGTGCAGTCGCCATCCTCGTCAATTCCGGCTATGAACCAACGCCGCGCCTGACATCAACCGCATGACTGGCCTCGCGTCATATTCCGGCCTCGACCTGAAAGGGACCCGCCCATGACCGGCTGGGTCATCCTCGTCGACCAGCCCCGCGACCTGCCAAACGCCGAGACCCCGCACAAGGTCATCACCACAAGCGAATACCTCGCACGGCCTCGCTTGTTCGAAACCGGGCGGCCCAAGCTCGTCAATCTCGCCCGCTCCTACGCCTATCAATCGAAAGGCTATTACGCCTCGCTCCTGGCCGAGGCGCGCGGCCATCGCGTGGTGCCGACGGTCGAGACCATGCTGGAATTGCACGAGCAGAAACTGTACGAGCAGGCGCTTCCCGACCTCGAGGAAGAGCTGAACAAATGCGCCAGGCGCGCGGATTTTCAAAGTGAGGGTGAGTTCAAGCTGCTGGTCTGCTTCGGCATCGCACGCGACGACCGCTTCGAACCGTTCGGGCGGCTATTGTTCGACTGGTTCCGCTGCCCCGCGCTCGAAGTCATCGTCGAGACCAGCGGCAAATGGCTGTCGATCGAGCGCATCCGGCCGCGCGGCATCACCCGGCTTGCGAACGGCGAGGCCGAATTTTTCCGCGAATCGCTGCACAATCACACCAAGCGCGAATGGCGTGATCCGAAGGCGCGGTCCATCGCCAAATACGATCTCGCCGTGCTTTACGACCCGAACGAGAAAACTGCGCCGTCGTCCCCGGATTCGATCAAGCACTTCATGCGCATCGCCGAAAAAATGTCGGTCGATGTAGAGCCGATTACCAAGCGCCAGCTCGGTGAGCTTGCCGAATTCGACGGTCTGTTCATCCGCGAGACCACCTCGATCGACAATCACACCTATCGTTTTGCGCGCCGCGCCTGGCAGGAAGGCATGCCGGTCATCGACGATCCGATTTCGATGATCCGCTGCACCAATAAAGTTTTTCTGATGGAGCTTTTGCAGCAGAACCAGATGCCGACGCCGCCGACCGTGATCGTCTCCGAAGACATCGATCTAGGCAGAGCGATCGAGGAGCTCGGGCTGCCGTTGGTGGTGAAAATCCCGGACGGCTCGTTTTCGCGCGGTGTGCACAAGATCACCTCGCCCGCGGAGTTTCGCCGCATCTGCGACGAATTGTTCGAGGAGACCGATCTTCTCCTGGCGCAAAAGTTCCTGCCGACCGATTTCGACTGGCGCGTCGGCGTGCTTGCCGGCGAGCCGCTGTTCGTCTGCCAATACCGCATGGCGCGCGGGCATTGGCAGGTGGTGAAGTATCGGCCGGACGGCTCGTCGCACGAAGGCGGTTTCCGCGCCTTCGGTCTCGATCAGGCCCCTTCCGAGGTGATCGATATCGCGGTGCGCGCCGCGCGGCCGATCGGCGACGGCTTTTACGGCGTCGACCTCAAACAGACCGCCAACGGCATCGTCGTCATGGAGGTCAACGACAATCCAAGCTTGGAACACGGCATCGAGGATACGGTCGGCAAGGACGAAATCTGGATGCGGGTGCTGCGCTGGTTCATCGAGCGCTTCGAGCAGTAGTTGTTAATCCGGATTGCCGCGAAACGGCAAGTCCGGAATCCATATTCTCAAGAACCGGGGTTATGGATTCCGGGCTCCTCGCGGAGCCCGTCATCGGGCTGCGCGACTTCGGGCGGGCCCGTTGGCTCGACCCCGGAATGACTACGCCTCGACATGATCTTTGGCCCCCGCCACCTGATCGAGCGGCCAGCGAGCGCGCGCTGCGAAATCCAGCGGATCGACCAAGCCGAGTGCGAGGCGTTCGGCGCCCGCCCAAGCGATCATGGCGGCATTGTCCGTGCACAAAGCGGGCGGCGGCGCGACTAGTTCGGTGCCGACCTCAAAGGCGACGCGGTGCAGCACCTTGCGGATCGCCGCATTGGCAGCAACGCCGCCGGCGCAGACCAGCGCGTTTGGCGCGCCAATGCGGGCGCGGAACAGGCGCAAGCCGCTGCGCAGCCGGTCCCTGACCACATCAACCACCGCCTGCTGGAACGAGGCGCAGAGATCGGCAACGTCTTCATCGCTCAGCGGCGCAATCTTTTCCGCCTCGAGCCGCAACGCGGTCTTCAGTCCTGAAAACGAAAAGTCGGCGTCGCGGCGGCCGGTCATCGGCCGCGGCAATTCGAAACGGGTCGCATCGCCGCGGGCCGCTTCCTTCTCCACCATTGGCCCGCCGGGATAGCCAAGGCCCAAAAGTTTCGCCGTCTTGTCGAACGCCTCCCCAATCGCGTCATCGACCGTGCCGCCGAGGCGCAGATAATCGCCGACGCCGCGCACGCCGAGAATTTGGGTATGGCCGCCCGAGGCGAGGAACAGGCAATAAGGAAAGTCGGTCGCGTCGGTCAGCCGCGCGGTAAGCGCATGCGCTTCGAGGTGATTGACGGCAAGCAAGGGCTTTTCATGGGCGAGCGCGATCGCTTTTGCCGTCGTCAGCCCGACGATGACGCCGCCAATCAGGCCGGGCCCAGCTGCTGCGGCGACGCCATCGAGCGCCGCAAATGAAGTCTGCGCTTCGCTCATGGCTCTGCCGATGATCAGGTCGAGCGCTTCGACATGGGCGCGCGCGGCAATTTCCGGCACGACGCCCCCGAACTCTGCATGCTCGCTGATCTGCGACAGCACGATATTGGACAAAATGCGCCCGCGGCCGTCATCGCCGCGGCTCACTACCGCCGCGGCTGTTTCATCGCAGGTCGTCTCGATGCCGAGGATCACCATCGGTGTATTATAACCATCCCATGAGAGAATCCTCGACTCCTACAGCCATTCTGCGCATCGGCTCGCGCGGCTCGCCGCTGGCGTTGATCCAGGCGCGCCAGGCGCAAGCCGCCATCATTGCGGCCTGCGGCGTTGCACCCGAGCAAGTCGAAATCAAAATCATCCGCACCACGGGCGACAAGGTGCAGGACCGGCCGTTGGTTGAACTCGGAGGCAAAGGGCTGTTCGCCAAGGAGATCGAGGAGGCGTTGCTGTCCGGCGCCATCGATCTCGCGGTGCATTCGTCGAAAGATCTCCCCGCCGTCTTGCCGGCAGGCCTGACCCTGGCAGCATTCCTGCCGCGCGAGGACCCGCGCGATGCGCTCGTAGCCGGCGCGTCCAAAAGCTTGCGGGACCTGCCGCGCAATGCGCTAGTCGGCACCGCGTCGCCGCGCCGGCAAGCGCTGCTCAAGCGCGCCCGGCCTGATCTGCGCATCGCGCCGTTGCGCGGCAATGTCGAAACCCGGCTGCGCAAGATCGAAGCCGGACATATGGACGCAACCGTGCTGGCGACAGCGGGGCTGAAGCGGCTCGGCTTGCTCGCTGCGGCGAGCGCCATCCTTGAAACCGAGGAGTTCTTGCCGGCGGTCGGTCAAGGCGCAATCGCGATCGAGACGCGTGCCAATGATCAACGAGTAAGCACGCTTGCCGCCGCGATCAGCGACGCCGACACCGCCTCCGCGCTTGCCGCCGAGCGCGCCTTTCTCGCCGCACTCGGCGGCTCGTGCCGCACGCCAATTGCCGGCCATGCGCAAATCAAGGGCGATAGCGTCAGCTTTCGTGGCCTTGTCGCCAGGCCTGACGGCGGGGATGTCGTGGATGTTTCGCGCCAGGGCCGCCGCGCCGACGCGGCGGCGCTTGGTGCCGATGCCGGCAACGAACTCAAAGCGCGCGCCGGCGCGTCATTCTTTGTCGAGGATTGAGCCTTGCGGGTCCTGGTCACAAGACCGCAACCGCGCGCCGCCGACACGGCACTTGCGCTGCGCGAGCGCGGTCATGAGCCGATCATCGCGCCGCTCACCGAAATGCAACTCCTCGCCGAGGTCGATCCTAAAACCGGACCTTGGGCGGCGATTTTGTTGACCAGCGCCAACGGATTGTGGGGCATTTGCGAATTCGCCTGGGACAAAAAGTGGCACGGGATACCGGTCTTTGCCGTCGGCGATATCAGCGCGAAAGCGGCACGCGATATGGGCTTTGGCGACGTCACTTCGGCGCGCGGCAATGTGAACGATCTCGCCAAACTCGTCGCCGCGCGGCTCAAGCCGCCGGCACGGCTGCTTTATTTGGCCGGCGAAGAACGCGCCGGCGACCTCGCCGGCGCGCTGCGCGCCAGTAATTTCGAGGTCGATCTGGTCGTGGTCTATCGCTTTCTCACCGCACAATCTCTTCCGCCGTCCGCCGCGGAGGCGCTGGCAGGCGAAATCGACGCGGTATTGCATTATTCGCGGGCGAGTGCGGAGACGTTTCTTAGCGCGGCGCGCAATTCGAATCTCCTCGGAGCGGCGCTGACAAAGCCCGTTCACCTTTGCCTGTCTGAGCAAATCGCCGCGCCGCTGTGGGAGGCGGGCGCGGCGCAGATTCGTGTCGCCGCGCGACCGGAGGAAGCCGCGCTCCTCGAACTTTGCGGCTGAGCAAAGATTGACGATCGATAATCGGCCATGTTGCCGCTGTCAGAAGTGCGTACTATGCCGTCAATCATGGAGGCTGAGGTCAAGCCAGCATGACCAGCGACACCGACGACACAGCAGGCCGGCGGCCCCCGACCATCGAATTGGCGGCGACCGAGGTCGATGACGCCGCCGAAAAACCCTCATCCGGCCCGGCGGAAACGGCGGGCGCACCCGGCGCTGAAAACGAGGATGCCGCTTCGGGCGCTGACGCTCGTCGTTCAGCGGCTGGCGCCTCGGGACGTTTTTCGGCCTACGTCGCCGGCGCGGCCATCGGCGCGGCGGTGATGGCGGCGATTGCCGCCGGGATTTGGTTTGCCGGCTTGATCCCGATGAGAGATGCGAGGTCCGCTGGGCAGGCGGCAAATACGCCGCCACCGAGCGCGTCCGGGCCAGTTCCGAGCCCGGCTCCACCAGCTGAGACGGCCGCAACCACGCAAGCCGCCCGCGGTCTGAGCGCCCGTCTCGACAAAATCGAACGCGCCGTCGAAACCCCGCGCACCGATCCGGCGCTCGGCAGCCGCATTGCCGCCGCCGAGGCTCAGGCGAAGTCGCTCGGCGACGCGCTCGTTGCGCTGCGCGGTCGCCTGGATGAAATTGCGGCGACCGGCGCCGGTGCGGCCAAGCAGGCCGACGCCGCGCTCAACGCCGCGCAAGCGGCGAAAACCGCGAGCAAGACCGACGTACAGCGCAGCGATTTCGATACGCTGGCGCAACGGATCATGGCGCTGGAAAGCGCGACGAAAGCTCTCGCCGCGGCAACCGCACCATTGGCGGCCGGCGCCGATGACCGCGCTGCGCGGCTGACCATCGCCGCTGAAGCGCTGCGTGCGGCGCTCGAACGCGGTGCGCCATACCAAGCCGAACTGGCGACGCTGCACGCGCTCGGCGTCGACCAGAATGCAACTGCGCCGCTCGAAGCGTTTGCGGCGACGGGCGTTCCGAGTGCCGCTGCGCTCTCGCGTGAGCTCGAGGCGCTGGTGCCGGCCATGCAGGATGCCGCGGCGCCAACCCGCGACGACGCTACTTTCTTTGGCCGGCTCACCGCCAATGCGCAAAAGCTGGTGCGGATCAGCCCGGCCGGCGCGCCACAAGGCAACGATCCGACCGCCGTCGTCGCGCGCATCTACTTCGATGCAGCGCATGCTGACATCGCCGCGGCGCTCGCCGATATCAATACGCTGCCCGATCCGGCAAAGTCGCTCGCCGCCGTCTGGAGCAAGAAAGCCGCCGCCCGCGAGGCGGCGCTCGCGGCAGGGAGACGGATCGCGGCTGATGCGCTCGCGGCGCTTGGCAAGCCGCCCGCCCGATGATCCGCGTCGCGCTTTATTTCATCCTCGTCGGCGCGATCGCCTACGGCGTCGCTTTGCTCGCCGACCGGCCCGGTGACGTCGCGATCACCTGGCAGGGATTGCGCATCGAAACTTCGCTGATGGTGCTCGGCGCCGCGATGCTCGCGGCCATGCTCGTTCTCGGCCTGATCATTAGTCTAATTCGCTCCATCGCACGATCGCCGATGGTGCTGGCGCGGCTTTTGCGCAATCGCCGCGGCACGCGCGCTTACGAGGCAATTTCCCGCGGGCTAATTGCGGTGGGCGCCGGCGACGTGGCGGCGGCGCAACGATTTACCGCGCAAGTGCAGCGGCTCGCACCCAGCGAGCCGCTTGCTTTGCTACTCACCGCGCAGGCGGCGCAGCTTGCTGGCGATCGCGAGGGCGCGGAGCGCACGTTCCGCGACATGGCCGTGCGGCCCGACACCAAGGCGCTCGGCCTGCATGGGCTTTACATCGAGGCGCGACGCCGCGATGACGCTGCGAGCGCGCGCGCCTATGCCGAAGAGGCGGCGCGTACCGCTCCGGCATTGTCATGGGCCGGCACCGCCGTTCTCGAAGCGCGCTGCCGCGACGGCGATTGGGCGGGCGCGCTCAGCCTGCTCGAGCAACAAAGATTGATGCTCGATAAGGCGGCCTATCGGCGGCAACGCGCGGTGTTGCTCACGGCGCGGGCGCTAGCGCTGGAGGACAACGACCGCGATACGGCCAAAGCTCTCGCCATTGAAGCGAACAAGCTCGCGCCGGATTTGGTGCCGGCCGCCGCGCTTGCCGGACGGTTGCTTGCCGAAGGCGGTCAATGGCGCAAGGCGAGCCGGGTGATCGATGCTGCGTGGCGCACCAGCCCGCATCCCGAATTGGCGCAAGCCTATGCTGAATTGCGGTCCGGGGAGTCGGCGCGCGACCGGCTCAAACGGATCGAAGCGGCGGCGAAACGCGTGCCGGGCCATATTGAGGCGGCGCTGGCGGTGGCGCGCGCCGCACTCGACGCTCAGAAATTCGCCAAGGCGCGCAGCGAACTGGCGCCGTATCTGGACAAGCCGAGCCGGCGCGTTTGTCTCTTGATGGCAAGGCTCGAACGCGTCGAACGCAACGACGAGGGCCGCGCCCGCGAATGGACCGCGCGCGCGCTCAATGCGCCACCCGACCCGCAATGGACTGCCGACGGTTATGTTTCCGATCGCTGGCTGCCGGTGTCGCCGGTGACCGGCCGGATCGACGCCTTCGAATGGCGGCTCCCGCTCGCCGGCACGCTCACCGCGCCGGTGATCGAGCCGGATAGTCCCATGCCTCCACTGCCGGCTTCGCCCCCCGAGCAAATCCGACAGACCGAAATTGCCCCTGCCCGCGGCCGTTCCGACGATGCGCCCGCCAAAGCCGAACCCGTCATTCCGCTGGTCCATGCTCCCGACGATCCAGGGCCTGATGCGGTCGAGGAAGCCGAAGCCCCCGCACCTGCGGAGAGCGGCGGTTGGCGTAAAATCTTTCAGTAGCGGCTTGTTGCCCTCGCCCATCGCATGCATTATGCCGTATGAAGTATAGTGCATGAGGCTTCCACGCCATGCCGCTCGCCAAAACGCTGGCAAAGACCCGAAAGCCCAGCCGCGAATCGGCGCCGGAGGCGCCGAGCGATGCCCGGGCGGCGGCGTTCCTCGCCGATCTCGGCCGCGAGGTGCGGCGCAGCCGCGCCAAAAGCGGCATGACCCGCCGGCAATTGGCGTTAGCCTCCCGCACTTCGGAGCGCTATCTGGCGCAGATCGAAAGCGGCGCCGGCAATCCGTCGGTCACGGTGTTGCGCGCGATCGCGCAAGCGCTAGACATTCCCGCCGCGGCTTTGCTCGCCGAGCCGGGCACGAATAATGCAGCGCGCGCGAGCTTGCTCGAGCTTATCGCGCGGCTGCCGGAGGCAACTGTCCCCGAACTGACCAAGCTTGCCGAAGCGCGACTGCTGCCGCCGCCGAGCGCCGAGCGCGGGCAGCGTATCGCTCTGGTCGGATTGCGCGGCGCCGGCAAGTCCACGCTCGGCCGCATGCTGGCGCGGCATCTCAGCTGGCTTTTCGTCGAGCTCGACCGAATGGTCGAACAGGATTACGGCGCCAGCATTCCGGACATCATCGAAATGGCAGGCACGGCGACTTTCCGCCGCCACGAACGTGCGGCGCTCCAACGGGTCATTGCCGAACACGAATCCGCGGTGATCACAACTGCCGGCGGCATCGTGTCCGATCGCGAAAGCTACGCGTTATTGCTGCGGCGAAGCCACACGATCTGGATCAAGGCGATGCCGGAGGAACATATGGCGCGAGTCATGGCACAGGGCGATTTTCGGCCCATGGCGCAAAACCGCGAGGCGATGGCGGACCTGGTCGCGATCCTCGAAGCGCGCGGCGCCGATTACGCCCGCGCGCAGGCGGAGCTCGACACATCAGGCGAAGCGGTCGAGCAAAGCTTCGCCAAATTGCTGCGCACGGTGACGGCCATGCTTGATCAGCATCCACGATCGCCCGCACCGGGCGTGCAATCCACAGGCGCGGTGTCGTGACGTTATCCGGAACCGGCTTTCTCGAGCTCGCGCCGTTGCGGCTCGAATACCGCATGATCGGCCCGCATCCCGATACGGCGCCGACCATCGTGATGCTACATGAAGGGCTCGGCAGCGTCGGCTTATGGGGGGAATTCCCCGACAAGATCGCGGCGGCAACCGGCGCTGGCGTGTTCCTTTATTCGCGCGCCGGCTACGGCAAATCCACGGGCGCCAGGCTGCCCCGCCCCACTGCATTCATGAACGAGGAGGCTTGCGAGGTGCTGCCACGCATCCTTGACGCGATCGGCTTCCGGCGCGGCATGCTGCTCGGCCACAGCGACGGCGCCTCGATCGCGGCGATTTACGCGGGCAGCGTTCAGGACCATCGCGTGCGCGGGCTTGTCCTGATTGCCCCGCATTTTTTCACCGAAGATATGGGGTTGGCCGAGATCAGGCGAGCGCGCAAATCGTTCGAATCCGGCGCTTTGCGGGAGCGACTGAAATCCTGGCACGCCGACGTCGATACCGCGTTCGCCAGCTGGAATGGGCCTTGGCTGCATCCGGACTTCGAAAAATGGGATATCACCGAGGTCCTCGGCTATATCCGCGTGCCAATGCTCATTATTCAGGGCGAAAACGACCAATACGGCACGCTTAAGCAGGTCGAGACGGCGCAACAGGAATGCTTCTGCCCCGTGGAGGCAGTGCTTCTGCCCGGCATTCGACACATCCCCTATCGCGAGGCGCCCGAAGCAACCATCAAGGCGACCGCCGAATTCATCAATCGGCTGTTGCGCGACCATCACGAAGGGGAACAACCCGCCGCGACCGTTGCCGGACCGGGGTTGCCCTCTCATGAATTATAATGCATACGAGGCGTGGGACTGGTCGGGCGCGATGTGAAGGCATGGATGTGCAGGCTTGGAACGGGAGCGGCCGGCGCGCGGCGGCGAGAGACGATGGGCCACAACGATCACCAGATAAACGACGCCAGCGCACGGGATGCGGCACGTGAGCCACAAGCGCGTATCGATTTTCAGACCGAGCCCGCTCGCTATCACCATTGGAAGTTCAAGGTTGATGGCGAAGTGGCCACGCTGGTCATGGATGTCGACGAGAAATCGGGGCTGTTCGAGGGCTACGATCTCAAGCTCAATTCCTACGATCTCGGCGTCGACATCGAGCTCGCCGATGCGCTCGAGCGGCTGCGCTTCGAGCATCCGCAAGTGCGCGCGCTGGTGATACGCTCGGCTAAACCGCGGGTATTCTCCGCCGGCGCCAATATCCGCATGCTCGCTGGAGCGAGCCACGCCCATAAAGTGAACTTCTGCAAGTTCACCAACGAGACCCGCAACGGCATCGAGGACTTAAGCGAAAATTCCGGAATAAGATCGATCTGCGCCATCAACGGCACCGCCGCTGGCGGCGGCTACGAACTGGCGCTGGCGACCGACTACATCATGCTGGTCGATGACGGCTCGGCCGCGGTGTCGCTGCCGGAATTGCCGCTGCTTGCGGTCCTGCCGGGCACCGGCGGATTAACCCGCGTGTCGGACAAACGCCGCGTGCGCCGCGACCATGCCGACGTGTTCGCCACCACCGAGGAAGGCGTAAAAGGCAAGCGCGCCGTCGAATGGCGGCTGGTCGATGCCGTGGTGCCGGGCTCGAAATTCGACGAAGCGATCGAGACGCAGGCCAAACAATTCGCTACGCAATCGGCGCGCGCGGCGTCCGGCCCAGGCATCACGCTCACGCCGCTCAAGCGGACCTTTACCGCCGGCGGCATCAAATATCCCAATCTCGCGGTCGAATTCGAGCGCGAGGCGCGGATCGCCAACATCACGATGCACGGACCGAGCGCGCCACCGCCGGCCTCCGCCGACGCCATGTTCGCGTTCGGTGCGCAGTTCTGGCCGCTAGCGTTGGCGCGCGAGCTTGACGACGCCATCTTGCATATCCGGCTCAACGAGCTCGAGATTGCCGCGATCGTGTTCAAGTCATCCGGAGAGGCGGACCAGGTCCTTGGCTATGAGCGATTCCTCGATGCCAACGAACAGCATTGGCTTGCCCGCGAAATCCGGCTCCTCTGGAAACGTGTGTTAAAGCGCGTCGATCTCACCTCGCGCTCGTTGGTGACGCTGATCGAGCCGGGCTCGTGCTTTGCCGGCACGCTTGCCGAATTGCCGTTCGCCAGCGATCGCTCCTACATTCTGATCGGCCAGCGTGACGGCGACAACAAGCCGCCGGCTACGATTGTACTCGCGGACGCCAATTTCGGCCCTTATCCGATGTCGAACGGCCTCAGCCGCCTTGCGAGCCGGTTCCTCGCCAATCCGGATGATCTCGCCGCGGTCAAGCAACACATCGGCAAGCCGATCGATGCGGAGACCGCGCAACGGCTTGGGCTTGTCACTTTTGCGCTCGACGATATCGACTGGGACGACGAAGTGCGCGTCTTCCTCGAAGAGCGCGCAAGCTTCTCGCCCGATGCGCTGACCGGCCTTGAGGCGAATTTGCGCTTTGCCGGGCCGGAGACGATGGAATCGAAAATCTTCGCGCGGCTGACCGCGTGGCAGAACTGGATTTTCCAGCGCCCGAACGCCATCGGCGATGAGGGCGCGCTCAAGCGCTACGGCACCGGCCACAAGCCGATGTTCGATCCGCGCCGCGTATGACAGGAGCCGATCATGACGATCGAGAACATCGATTACACAACGAAGATTCCGAACAACGTCAATCTGACCGAAGACCGTCAGGTGCTGCGCGCGCTGGAAAGCTGGCATCCCGGCTATATCGACTGGTGGATGGATATGGGGCCGGCAGGTTTTCAAGAGGCGCTGGTTTATTTGCGCACTGCGGTGTCGGTTGATCCCAAGGGCTGGGCCAAATTCGACTATGTGCGCATGCCCAATTATCGCTGGGGCATTCTGCTCGCGCCCAAGGAGCAAGACCGCAAGGTTCCGTTCGGCCGGCATTTCGGCGAGCCGGCGTGGCAGGATGTGCCAGGCGAATATCGCGCCATGCTGCGGCGATTGATCGTCATCCAGGGCGACACCGAGCCGGCTTCGGTCGAGCAGCAGCGCCATCTCGGCAAGACCGCGCCGTCGCTCTACGACATGCGCAATGTCTTTCAGGTCAATGTCGAGGAGGGCCGCCACCTCTGGGCCATGGTTTATCTCCTGCAAAAATATTTCGGCCGCGACGGCCGCGAAGAGGCGGCCGAACTGCTACAGCGCCGCTCCGGCGACGCAGACAAGCCACGCATGCTCGGCGCGTTTAACGAAGCGACACCCGATTGGCTGTCGTTTCACATGTTCACCTTCTTCACCGATCGCGACGGCAAGATGCAGCTCGAAAGCCTGGCGCAGTCGGGCTTCGATCCGCTATCGCGCACGTGCCGGTTCATGCTGACCGAAGAAGCGCACCACATGTTCGTCGGCGAGACCGGCGTCGGCCGCACCATCCAGCGCACCTGCGAGGCGATGAAAGCGGCCGGCATCGAGGATCCCGGCGCGATCGAGAAAGTGCGCGCGCTCGGCGTGATCGACCTGCCGACCATGCAGAAGAAGCTCAATTTGCACTACTCGCTGTCGCTCGATCTATTCGGCTCGGAGGTCTCTACCAACGCCGCGAATACGTTCAGTTCGGGACTGAAAGGCCGTTTCCAGGAAACCAAGATCGACGACGATCATCGCCTCGACAACGCGACCTACCCGGTGCTCAAGCTGGTCGACGGCGAGATCAAGCGGGTCGACGAGCCGGCGCTCACCGCGATCAATATGCGGCTGCGCGACGACTATACAACCGACTGCCAGCGCGGCCTCGACCGCTGGAACAAGATCATTACCAAGACCGGCGTTGCGTTTAAGCTCGAGCTGCCGCATGTCGGCTTCCATCGCCAGATCGGCGAATTCAAGGACGTGAAGGTGACGCCTGCCGGCGCGCTCATCGATGAGGCGTCCTGGCAGCGCGACAAGGAGCAGTGGCTGCCGTCCACAGACGATGGCGACTTCATCGGCAGCCTGATGAAGCAGGTCGTCGAGCCCGGCAAGTTCGCAAGCTGGATCGCGCCGCCGCGCATCGGTATCGACAATAAACCGGGCGATTTCGAATACGTGAAAATCGCGGCTTAAGTGACGCTACTCGATCACCTGGTCGGCGCGTGCAAGTAGCGACGGAGGTAAGGTGAGAGCGAGCGCTTTTCCGGTCTTCAGGTTGACCAGGAGCTCAAACTTGGTCGGCTGATAAATCGGGATATCAGCCGGTTTAGCGCCTTTGAGAATCTGGTGGACGTCATCCGCCAGGCGCTTGAGCAATTCGGCTAGATCGACGGCGTAGCCCAACAGAGCACCCGCCTCGACGTAATCGCGGTACGGGCACATCGTTGGCAAACGTTTCTTCTCAGCGAGCGCAGCGATCAATTGCCGGTGCGCGTAAAGGTCTCCTTCCCCACTGACCAATACCGCGTCCGGCCGTTGCTCCTCTATGGCAGCGAAGACACGCTCGATCTCATCGGGATTCCCCTCTTGCGGGAGGGTAAAGACCAGCGAAATTCCCAATTGGGCGCCGGCGTCCCGCAAGTGTTGCCCAGAAGAGCCTTCCCACCCTTCCCGCATCCCCAGAAACACAACCTTGGTCGTTGAAGGGATCGCTTCTTTCAGGATCTGCAAACGCTTCGCCCAATTCTCGATGCCGGCATCGAGGGTAATACCGGTGAGGTTACCGCCCGGCCGACTGAGGCTGGTGACCAACCTCGCTTGCAGCGGATCTATCATGAACGCAACAATCGGTATTGTCGTGGTGGCTGCCTTGAAGGCGATCACGACCGGATTGGTCCCGGTGACGATCACATCCGGCTTGCGGGTCACGATCTCCCGAGCAAAATCGGCATAGCGCTCATGATGGCCCTCGGCGGAATAGCGCTCGATGATCAGATTTTCGCCTTCGACGTAACCCAAGCGGCGCAGCTCGCCAAAAAACGCGCCCCATGCGCTTCCTCCGCCCGTCTCGGTCAGCAGCGTAGCTGGGATTGCAGGATGGAAAATCGCTATTCGCTGCGTCGCCGACCGCTGAGCGTGCGCCGCGAGCGGCCACAAAGTCGGCGCACTACCGAGTAGACCGATGAACTCGCGTCGCCGCATATGCTTCCCGAAGGGAACAGGATCGATCAGGGGTACCACATTCAGTCGGTGCGCGAGTGTGACATAAAGCCCAGCGGACGATCACAATCCGCTGGGAAAGCGAACAAAAATTATTTCTGCATAAGCGGCCCGTCGCGCAGCCGCGACGGATCGAAACGGTCGATCTCGCGCAACAATTCGACAAAAGCCTGTGCGCCTTGCGCCAAAGCCGCGTCGCCCTTGTCGGCCTTCGCTAGCGTCGCGTCGCCGACCGCGCCGCTTGGATGAAGGTCTTGGGTCATCCAGGCAAAGCCCGCCGGCCGATAAGCGCCGAGCCATTTAAACTCCTGCGCCATTTTCAATGTCTCAGGAGCAGCGCGCGCCGCTTTGTCCATGCGCACCGTGGCCGGCATCGCCGCCAGCATCAGCGAGGTCTCGATGTCGCCGGCGTGGATGCCATGCTTCTTTTCCTCGGCCGAGAAGGCCGCCTCGGGATAGCCGAAGCGGTGCCAGCCGACGGTGACCGCCAGCATGCCGAAGCGCGCACGCAGATCGCGCGCCACCAACTCCATCGCCGCGACATTGCCGCCATGGCTGGTAACGAGAACGAGTTTGCGCAGCCCGGCGCGCGCGACGCTCTCGCCGAGCTCGATCCAGGCCGCGATTGCGGTCGCCGCCGACAGGCTGAGCGTTCCCGAATAGGCCAGATGCTCGGTCGAAATCCCTATGCGCTGTGTGGGGAGAAAAGTGACCGGGAGATCCGCCGGCAGAATGTCGAGCGAGCGCGCCAGATACGCATCGGCAATGTAACTATCGACGCCGAGCGGCAGATGCGGCCCATGCTGCTCGACCGCGGCCAAGGGCAAAACCGCGATCCAGCGTTCCGTCGGTGCGGCGGCGATCTCCTGCCAGGTCATATCGAGCCAGTCGCGTTTCGGCAGCGCCATAACTTCACTCGTTTGGGGTTAAGCAATCTGACTTTAGTGCGGGCATACTCTATTGTCGCGTCCCCGGCAGGCAGGAGCAACTGATGGCGGTCATGACGATGCTTAAGATTGCGGTGGGGAGCCTTGCGCTCACTGTCGCAGCGTGCGGCTTCGCATTCGCGGAGAATTCGGACAAGGCCCTGGACAAAGTCTCGTTCGCCACCAATTGGGTCGCGCAAGGCGAGCATGGCGGCTTTTATCAGGCGCTGGCCGACGGCACGTATCGGAAATACGGCCTCGACGTGACCATCGTGCCGGGCGGACCGAACGTCAACAACCGTATCCTGCTGCCGGTCGGCAAGATCGATTTTTTTCTCAGCGCCAATACGCTGCAAGCCTTCGACGCGGTTGAGCAAAACGTACCAACGATCGAAGTCGCCGCCATATTTCAGAAAGATCCGCAGGTGCTGATCGCGCATCCGGACCAGGGCATCGACAAATTCACCGACCTAAAAAAGCTCACGCTTTTCATCTCCAAAGAAGGCATCGCCACCTATTACCAGTGGCTCAAGGCCGACTTCGGCTTCACGGATGCGCAAGTGCGGCCCTACACGTTCAACCCGCAGCCGTTTCTTGCCAATAAATCGAGCGCGATGCAGGGCTACGTGACGTCTGAGCCGTTCGCGATCGCCAAGGCGGCAAAATTTATGCCGCAAGTGTTCCTGCTCGCTGACCAGGGATTTTCACCTTATTCGACATTGATCGAGACGCGGCGCGATCTTGTCGATAAAAAACCTGATCTCGTGCAGCGCTTTGTCGATGCCTCAATCATCGGTTGGTACAACTATGTTTACGGCGACAACAAAGCCGCCAATGCGCTGATCAAGAAGCAAAACCCGGAAATGACCGACGAACTGTTGGCCTATTGCGTCGACGCGATGAAGGAATACGGCATCGTCGATTCCGGCGACACGCTCGCGCTCGGCGTCGGCGCAATGACCGACGCGCGCATGAAGCATTTTTTCGACGAAATGGTGCGGGCGGGCGTGGCAAAATCGTCGCTCGATTACCGCAAAGGTTACACGCTGCAATTCGTCGGCAAAAAGGTCGGGCTCATTCTGCAGCCAAAGCAATAATCGACGATGTCGCCGGCCATCCAATCGCGGACCGCCCCTTCGCTGCTTGCCCTGCGCGGGGTCGACAAGACATTTCCCAACGGCACGCTCGCGCTTTCCAAGCTCGATTTCAACATGCGCGCCGGCGAATTCCTTACGCTGCTCGGACCTTCAGGTTGCGGCAAATCGACGGCGCTGCGCATCATTGCCGGCTTGACTGCGCCAAGCCACGGCGCGGTCGAGTGGCCAGACCAGGCCGTGACTGCCGACACGGCAAGCCTCATCGGCTTTGTGTTTCAGGAACCGACGCTGATGCCATGGGCGAGCGTGTTCAAGAATGTCGCCCTGCCGCTGGTACTCAAGGGCATGGCCGCTGATAAGGTCGAAGGAAGGGTCGCGCGCGTGCTTGATAGCGTTGGGCTTGCCCAATTCGCGCACGCTTTTCCGCGCGAATTGTCCGGCGGCATGCGCATGCGGGTCTCGATCGCGCGCGCTCTCGTGACCGAGCCGCGACTCCTGCTGATGGACGAACCATTTGCCGCACTCGACGAGATCACCCGATTTAAGCTCAACAACGATCTATTGCAGCTCTGGCAGGCGACCGAAACCACGGTGATCTTTGTAACGCATTCCGTCTTCGAGTCGGTTTATCTATCGAGCAGCATTCTGGTGATGACGGCGCGTCCAGGGCGCATTTTTGCCGAACTTCCAATCGACGCGCCTTATCCGCGCGACCAAAACTTTCGTACGTCGGCCGAATATGCCGCACTTTGCCGGCGGGCCTCGGCGGCGCTGGCCCAGGCGATCGCGGGAGAGCGGCCGTGAAGCAGGTGTCAGTTGCGGACCGATACGACCGCTTGCTCCGGGTGGCGCTTCCGATAGTTGTGCTCACGATCGGGCTGTTGATCTGGGAAGCGGTCGTGCAGATCAAGAATATTCCGCCCTATGTGCTGCCCGGTCCCGGCCTCATTCTGCGCACGCTGATCGAGGATTGGGCGTTGCTGTTCCAATCGCTCCTGGTCACGCTGGCGACGACTGTCGAAGGTTTCCTGCTCGCCGCATTTGGCGGCGTCGCATTGGCCGTATTGTTCAACCAATCGCGCCTGCTCGAATATTCGCTCTATCCCTATGCCGTCATCCTGCAAGTGACGCCGATTGTCGCCATTGCGCCGCTGCTATTGATTTATCTGCCGCAACCGCTTGCAGTCTTGGTATGCGCCTGGATTGTTGCGTTCTTTCCGGTGTTGGCGAACACGACGCTGGGCCTGCATTCGGTAGACCGCAATCTCAGCGATCTGCTCACGCTCTACGGCGCGTCACGAGGACAGGTCTTGTGGTATCTCAAGCTTCCCTCGGCGCTGCCCTACATTCTCGGCGGTCTGCGTATTGCCGGCGGGCTGTCGCTGATCGGCGCGGTCGTCGCTGAAATCGCGGCGGGCTCGGCCGGTGCCGGCTCGGGGCTTGCCTACCGCATCGCCGAATCGGGTTACCGCCTCAATATCCCGCGGATGTTTGCGGCCTTGCTGCTGCTCTCCGTCGCCGGCATCGCGATTTTCTATGCGCTGTCGCTGGTCAACTACCTGGCACTGCGCCGCTGGCACGAGAGCGCGCTCGAGCGGGAGACATGACTGCGCTCCGCGTCAAATGCCGACGGCACGGTGCTGTCGCGCCGATTGTCGGCGGGCTTATCGCCTTTGAGGAAACGGCCGGTAAAGACGCCGGCTTGGCGATAGGCGTCGGTCACGCTCGCTCCATAGCTCATGAGACCGCCAGCGGCTACGAATTCCCGATCATAATAGATCGCCGGCAACGGACGCTGTGCGGCCAGGGCAGCAAGTGGCGCGCGTTCACTATAGAAAAACGCATCGGAGCCGACCACCAAAGCAGCAACCCGTCGTTGCGCAAACGCCGCGAAAGCTGTCTCCAGATCAAAACTGCGATGAAATCGCGCCGCTTCATTCGATTCACCTCATCGGATCGTTTTGTTGGAAAAAACATTCTCGACCATCGGCGCAAATTTCTAGCATAGTTCGGCCTAGATCGACCGCGCACAATCCGTGTTTGTCATCATGTCGTGCCGATTGACGGCAGTGCCGTCGCCAGCACGCGGGCGACGTGCAGCGCCTCGCGGCCAGCCCCATCGCGGATCTGCTGCCGGCACGACGTGCCGTCAGCCACGATGATGGCATCAGCCGGCGCTTGGCGGATTGCCGGCAGCAGCGACAGTTCTCCCATGGCGCGGGAGACTTCGATGGTCTCGGCATCGTATCCGAACGCGCCGGCCATGCCGCAGCAGCTCGATTCGACTGTCGCGACATCAAGCTCGGGCACAAGGCGAAGCGCCGCTTCGACGGCTTTCATCGCGCCAAATGATTTTTGGTGACAATGGCCGTGGAGGAACGCCCGCCGCTTGGCCGGCTGGAACTTGATATCGAGTTTGCCGGCAGCGGCCTCAGCGGTCAGGAATTCTTCGAGCAGCACGGCGCGGCCTGCGACTTGTCCTGCTGTCGGGTCTTTGAGGAGCGCCGGGATTTCGTCGCGGAAGCTGAACAGGCAACTCGGTTCAAGCCCGATCAGCGGCAAGCCGCGCTCGACATACGGCGCCACTGCGGCGACTGTGCGCTCCGCCTCGCGCCGGGCTTCGTCGGTTTTACCTACGGCGAGGAAGGTGCGGCCGCAACACAATGGTCTGCCGCCGGGCGGCGGCGGCACTAAATGTGTCGCGTAGCCACCGGCCGCGAGCACTGCGATCGCCGCTTCGATGTTTTCGGGTTCGAAATAGCGATTAAACGTGTCGGCGAACAGCACGACTTCGCCACGCTGTCCTTTGGACGGTGCGGAAAGTTTCCGATCGCAAAAATAGTCGCTGCGCCATTTCGGCAGCGGGCGCCGCGCGCTGAACCCGCTCAGGCCTTCCGAGAGCTTCGCCGCGCCGGGAACGCGGTCACGCAAATTGAAGAGCCAAGGCAGCCGGGCGGCGTGTGGCGCATAGCGGGGCAGATAGCCGACCAGGCGGTCATGCAGCGACAGGCCGAGCTTTTCCGTGCGCGCTCGCAACACTTCGATCTTCATCTGCGCCATGTCGACGCCAGTTGGACATTCGCGCCGGCACGCTTTGCATGAGACGCAGAGTTTGAGCGTCTCGGCCAATTCGTCTGACGTCAGCGCGTCCGGTCCGAGCTGGCCGGTGATGGCGAGCCGCAGCGTATTGGCGCGTCCGCGGGTGACATCGCGTTCGTCGCGCGTGACACGGTAGCTGGGACACATGACGCCACCGGCGAGTGCGCGGCATGCGCCGTTGTTGTTGCACATCTCGACCGCGCCCTGAAATCCGGCGCCGGGATAAGCCGACCAGTCGAGCGCGGTTGTGGCTATCGCGCCGCCATAACCGGGGCGGTAGCGAAAGTAATTGCGGTCGTCGAACCTCGGCGCGCGCACGATCTTGCCGGGGTTGAGCAGGTTCTGTGGATCGAACCGGTCCTTCACCTCGGTGAATGCGCGCGTCAGCTCGGCGCCGAACATCTGCTCGTGGAATTCGGAGCGCACGATGCCGTCGCCGTGCTCGCCGGAATGCGAGCCTTTGTATTCGCGGACCATGGCGAATGCTTCTTCGGCGATGGCCCGCATCGCGCGCACATCTTTATCAAGCCGCAAATTGAGTACTGGTCGCACGTGCAGGCAGCCCACCGCGGCGTGGGCGTACCAGGTCCCGCGCGTGCCGTTCCTTTCGAAGATTTCGCTAAGCCGCGCCGTGTAGTCGGCGAGATGTTCGAGCGGAACGGCACAGTCTTCGACGAAAGAGATCGGTTTGCCCTCCTCCTTCATCGACATCATGATGTTCAGACCGGCAGTGCGTACTTCACCGATCGCGGTCTGCAGCTTGGCATCGAGCACATCGACGACGACGCCCCATTTCGCGCCGACGCCGTCCCATGACAGGCCGAGATCGTCGACCAGCTCATGCAGTGCTTTCAGGCGTCGGGCATTTTCCCGGTCGTCCTCGGCAAATTCGACAAAGAGGATGGCTTCGGGATCGCCGCGCAGGAACGCGTCCACCGTCGGCTTGAACATGGCGATGTCGCGGGCGAGGCCGAGCATGGTGCGGTCGATCAGCTCCACCGCGATCGGGCCGAGCTTGACGATGTGCTGCGCCGCCATCATCGCGGCGTGGAAGCTGCCGAAATGGCAGGCGCCGACGGCGCGCCGTCCCAAAAGCGGTGAGAGCTTCAGTTCGATCTGGCGCGAAAAGGCGAGCGTGCCTTCGGAGCCGACCAACAGATGCGCGAGATTGAGGTCGTTGCGGCCGGGGACAATCGCGTCGAGATTGTAGCCGCCGACCCGGCGCTGCACTTTCGGAAATCGCCGCTCGATTTCACCCGCTTCGCGCGCAGCGATGGCGATTAGATCGCGCACAAGCGCGGGCGGCACATCGACACCCGCTTCGCCGATGCGGCCGAAATGCGCGCGCGTGCCGTCGGCGAGCGTCGCATCGATCGAGAGCACATTTTCGCGGGTATTGCCGTAGCGCAGCGAGCGTGCGCCGCAGGAATTATTGCCGACCATGCCGCCGATCGTGGCGCGGGACGCGGTCGAGATGTCGACCGGGAACCAAAGGCCGTGTGGTTTGAGCGCGCGGTTGAGCTCGTCGAGCACGATGCCCGGCTCGACCACGCAGCGCCGGCCGGCGGCGTCAAGCTCAATAATGCGATCGAGATATTGCGAGCAATCCAGGATGATCGCATGGTTGACGGTCTGCCCCGCCTGTGAGGTGCCGCCGCCCCGTGGCGTCACGGCAACGCCCTCGGAACGGCATACCGCAAGCACCCGTTCCGCACCTTCCATTGAGCGCGGCGCGACGACGCCGAGTGGCATGACTTGATAATGCGAGGCATCGGTCGCATAGCGCCCGCGGGTAAATGCGTCGAAGCGAACGAGGCCGGCTTGCTCGGTCCGAAGCCGCCGTTCGAGCGTCTTTTCGAGGGCTGGCTCAAGCCGTGCCGGCAAGAATGTCTCCGTCGATTCCGTGGGCAATCGCCGGCGCGTCGTCCAGCGCGGCCGTGCGGCGGGTTCGGGGCTTGACCCGAATGTCGCATTCGTTATTCAACGCCACAAGCCGCGAGCGCCCCGGACGCGCGCCCAGGACTTTCTTTATTCGCGTTCGGCCTATCGGTCCGCAAGGCTACCGAACAGGAGTGCCGAAAATGCCGCAGAATTCATCGCGCGCCGTCGGGCGTCACTTTTTGCAGATTCCCGGGCCGACGCCGCTGCCTGACCGCGTGTTGCGGGCCATGGACACGCCGATCATCGACCATCGCGGGCCGGAATTCGCCAAACTGGCCAAAAGCTGCCTCGACGGCATCAAGACGATCTTCAAGACCACCAGTCCGGTAATCATCTACACCGCGACCGGCACCGGCGCCTGGGAAGCGGCTTTGGTCAATACGCTCTCGCCAGGTGATCGCGTGCTGATGGTCGAGACCGGCCAGTTCGCCACGCTGTGGAAGGTCATGGCGCAGAAGATCGGGCTCAAACCCGAATTCATTCCCGGCGATTGGCGCACCGGCGCCGATCCCGCCAAAATCGAGGATTACCTGCGCAAGGACAAGGCGCACGAGATCAAGGCAGTCTGCGTCTTACATAACGAGACAGCGACCGGCTGCCTCTCCCCGATCGACCCGATCCGCAAGGCGATCGATGCCGCCGGGCATCCCGCGCTCTTGATGGTCGACACGATTTCCTCGCTCGCCTCGACCGATTATCGCCACGACGAATGGGGCGTCGACGTCACGGTCGGCGGCGCGCAGAAAGGGCTGATGCTGCCACCCGGCATGTCGTTCAACGCCCTCAGCGACAAGGCGCTGGCGGCGGCGAAGACCTCCAAACTGCCTAAATCGTTCTGGGCCTGGGACGAGATGCTGGCGATGAACAAGATCGGCTTCTTTCCCTATACCCCGGCGACGCAGATTTTGCAGGGCCTCGCCGTGTCGATCGAAATGCTGCACGAGGAAGGCCTCGACAACGTGTTCGCGCGCCATGCACGCCTTGCCGAGGCGACGCGACGCGCGGTGCGCGCCTGGGGTCTCGAAATTCTCTGCCGCGATCCGAAATATTACTCGCCCACGGTTACGGCGGTGCTCCTACCCGAGGGCCACGATGCCGACGCGTTTCGCAATCTCGCGCTCGATACGTTCAACATTTCCTATGGCGCTAGCTTCGGGCCTTATGCGAAGAAATATTTCCGCATCGGCCATCTCGGCGATGTCAACGACGGCTGGCAAATGGGCGCGCTCGCCGTGACTGAAATGGCGCTCGGCATCGCCGGCATCCCGCACAAGAAAGGCGGCGTGCAGGCGGCGATGGATTACATCGTCTCGGCGCATTCCGGCGGTGCGCGCGCCGCGGCGGAGTAATCACTGCGTTTCCCGGATCGTCACAAATTCGAGCGTAAGACGATCCCGGGTCTGCAGTGCACCACTTCGTGCTGCGCCGCGCCCGGGAAAAGCTCACGTCAGCGGCACCGCCGCGACGTGATCCTTGAAAGCCTGCCGCGACGAGATTGCCGCATACCAGCGCTCGAAATTGGGCAGCGACGGGCGTTCCGGGACGAGTTGACGGTAACGGTAAGCGATGATGCCGACCGGAATATCGCCATAAGAGAAATCATCGCCGGCAAGATAGGCGGTCTTGGCCAATTGCTGGTCCATCATGCTCATTGCCGCGGTTGTTTTCTTTTTCGAGTCCTCGATGACGGCATGGTCGCGTTTTTCCGGCGGCGTGCGGATCAGGCCCCAGAAACACCCGAAGATCGCCGGTCCGGCAACCGTGAGCTGCCAATCCATCCACTTGCTGGCTAGTGCGCGGGCGCGCAGATCCGCGGGCTCGAGCGTTGCGGCTTTGTGCTTAGCGGCGAGATAGCGGACGATGCTGTTCGATTCCCACAACAGAAAGCCGTCTTCTTCCTCGAGCGTCGGCACAAGCCCGTTCGGGTTCATGGCGAGATAAGCCGGCTCGCGGTTTTTGCCAAATTGTCCGCCGACATCGATGCGCCGATGCGGCAGGCCGATCTCGCCGATCGCCCACATCACCTTCTGCACATTCGACGAGGTGTTGCGGCCCCAGATCTTGATCACCTTGGTTCTCCCTATTCGTCATGCCGGACTTGGTCACCTTGGTTCTCCCTATTCGTCATGCCGGACTTGGTCCGGCCATCCACGTCTTAGACTCCCACCATCCTGAAAGACGTGGGTGCCCCGCACAAGATTTACACTAGGGCCCGCCGGAGGCGGGACCCGAGTGCCGGGCATGACGGCGCTAGAGCAGATTCCGAGCTTACTCGATCCGCCGCGCTTCCTCCGGCAACATGATCGGTATGCCATCGCGGATCGGATAGGCAAGCTTTGCCGCGCGCGAGATCAATTCTTGCTTCTGCGCATCGTATTCAAGCGGCGTCTTGGTCAGCGGGCAGACCAAAATCTCCAGCAATTTGGGGTCGACGCTATCGGCGGGGCGGTCGGACATCATGATCTCCAATCAAATCGCATACCCTAATCCTCCCCGCTTCACGGAGTGGAAAATTACTGCAATGGTGTTTCGCCGGGTGTCTTGCTCTTGGCAAGCTCGATTTCGGTGACCGCAACCAGGATTTCGGCGCGGGTTTTGAGATCGGGCGCTTCGAGCATTGCCTGTTTCTCGGCGGCATCGTAAGGCGACATCATTGCCAGCGCGTTGACCAGCGCTTCATTGGGCGCATTCTCGATACCTTCCCAATCGGCCTTGAGATTATTGGCCTTGAGGAATTCGGTGAGCGCGCGCAACAGCGCCTTGCGATCGACCTGTTCCTCGCCCTTGCGGGCGGCGAAATCGTCGATGAAGGGCGCATAGGTGACGCGGCATTGTCGGTAAAGCGTCATCACCGGCAATTCCTCCTCGATGCGAAACCGGGAAATACCGGTGAGCTGGATCAGATAGCGGCCGTCGCCGCTCTCGGCAAATTGGGTGACGCGGCCGACGCAGCCGACTTTGAACAAATGCGGCTTGTTTTGGTCTTGCCCGGGATGCGCCGGATCGGGCTGGATCATGCCGATCATGCGATGCAGCGATCGCAACGTGTCCTCGATCATCGCCAGATAGCGCGGCTCGAAAATGTTGAGCGGCATCTGTCCGCGGGGCAGCAGCAACGCACCAGGGAGCGGAAATACCGGAATAACATCGGGCAGCGCCTCCGGCCCTTTGTATGTCGTGTTCATCGGCATGTCGCACTCCAGCTCGCGCCGGCGACGGCACCGAACATTACTGCATATTAGGCGAACAGGATCGACGACAACTGCTTGCGCCCATCGATCGTGGCTTCATCGGTCGGACCCCATGCATCGAAAAACTGCACCAGCTGCTTGCGCGCGGCGTCGTCGTTCCATTTGCGATCGCGCTTGACGATGGCGAGCAGATGTTCGAGCGCGTCTTGGCGGCGACCTTTGCTGTTGAGGGCGACCGCAAGATCGAACCTCGCCTGATGATCGAGCGGATTGGCGGCGACTTTTTGTTCGAGCTCGCCGACCGGCCCGACAGTCTTGGCCTGTTCGGCGAGTTCAAGCGCGGCGCGCGAGGCCGCTACGGCGGGGTCGTTTTGCTTGCCCGCCGGGACCATTGCCAGCGTTTGCCGCGCCCGATCGAGCGCGCCTGTTTGCACATAGCAGCGCACCAGCCCGGCAAGGGCCGGCACGTTGGAGCTGTCCTCGGCAAGGATTTGGCCATAGACGTCCGCCGCCCCGGCGGCATCGCCGGCAGCGAGCGTAGCGTCGGCGGTATCGACGAGATCCTTCGCTTCGCCGCCGATACGCTCTTTGGTGAGCCGTTCCAGGAACGCCACCACCTGGCCCTCGGGCAATGCGCCCATGAAGCCGTCGGCGGGTTGGCCATTGGCGAAAGCGATCACTGCCGGAATCGACTGAATGCCCATCTGGGCCGCAATCGAGGGATGCTCATCGATATTCATCTTGACGAGCTTGACCTTGCCCTTCGCAGCCTTGACGGCCTTCTCCAGAACCGGCGTGAGCTGCTTGCACGGCCCACACCAGGGCGCCCAAAAATCGACCAGGACTGGCTGGCGCTTGGATTCCTCGATGACGTCTTTCACAAAGGTTTGCGTCGTCGTGTCCTTGACCAACGCTTCCGAAGTCGTCGTTCCCGAAGCTTGCAACATGTCGTCTTCCGCCCAAATTTCTGGTTTCGCCCAACTCGGCCGCGTTCCCCACGCGACATAAATGACCCATTCGGTTGATTAAATGGGAAGAAAACCACGCAATGCAATCGGCCTTTAAAACGGGCCGGAAACCGACTCGATCCGCGGCTCGTGACCGGTATCCCGCAAAAATGTGAGCAATCCCTCCCGCGAGACGCTCGTCGTCGCGGTATTCACCAGAGGATGAAAGTTCAGCACCTCATGTTTCAGCAAAGGGGCGTCAATCACGACGCGCACGCACCCCGCCTTGTCGTTCATGGCAGCGAACGGGGTGACCGACCCCGGCGCCACGCCGAGGAGTTCGTGCAGCAGCTCGGCCGAGCCGAACGAAAAGCGGCCCGATGCGCCGAGGAGGCGGTGCAGGCCCCGCAGCTCCACGGCTGCATTTTCGGCGGCGACCACGAGATAAGCGGCACCTTTCTTGTCGCACAGGAACAGGTTTTTGGTATGCCCGCCGGCAATCGCGCCACGCAACTCGCGCGCCTCCTCGACCGTGAACACCGCCGGATGGGTGACGGTCTTGTGGGCAATCCCGAGCGTGTCCAGATAGGCGAAAAGCTCGTCCGGCGTGGCGGGCATCAGAGCATGTTCCAGAAATGAGCCGGTTGGCCGCGGTTGCAAAGCTTGGCGGCCTTTGGCATAGACTCTGGGCGGCCAGGATGAAAGCCTATGGCTTTACCTTCTCGGATGCGGGTGTAGCTCAGGGGTAGAGCACAACCTTGCCAAGGTTGGGGTCGAGGGTTCGAATCCCTTCGCCCGCTCCAGAATCCTTGATTTGATCGAAGGCTCGCCCGTCACCAGTTTGCGTGCCGGAAGGCCGCAATGTCGGGCGGGATCGATGCCGTGACCCTCAGCACCGCAAATGAAGGACGCCCGATATCGGATCAGGGCGTGTTTGCATTAGGTCTGCTCTGGCTCTCCGGCATGTGCCTGCGCATCACGGTCTTGGCGCTGCCGCCGGTGATTCCATTCCTTCACGCCGATCTCAACCTATCGGAGACGGATGTCGGCTGGCTCTCGAGCCTGGCGCCGATGTTGTTCGCGCTCGTGGCCATTCCAGGCGCCGTCCTCATCGCGCGCTTCGGCATCGTGCCCGCACTCGTGATCGGCCTCCTCATCAATGCCATCGGCTCGACTGCGCGCGCCGCATTGCCGAACGCGGCGATGCTTTTTGCGACGACGATCATCATGGCGGCCGGCGTCTCGATTATGCAGCCCGCGCTGCCGCCGCTGGTTCGCGCCTGGTTTCCGCGCCGGATCGGATTCGCCACGGCCGTCTACACCAATGGGCTGCTTGCCGGCGAAACGATTGCGGTGGCGCTGACCATTCCGCTCATTCTACCGCTTTTCGACAATAGCTGGCGCCTCAACTTCGTCGTCTGGTCGGTGCCGGTCTTCGTCACCGCTTTATTGGTCCTCGCTTGTGCGCCGCGGCCGCAGGGCGCCAATGGCAACTCCACGGCCGGACTCCGGTGGTGGCCCGAGTGGCGGCGTCCGCTGATCTGGCGGCTCGGTGCGATCCTCGGCAGCATCAACGCAATGTATTTCGTCACCAATGCCTTCCTGCCCGATTTTCTCACTACTGACGGCCGACCCGACCTGATTTCGAGTGCGCTTACGGCGGAGAATATTTGTCAGCTGCCGGCTTCGCTCGCTATGCTCGCCGTTGCCGGCCGGCTGGTGAAACAACCTTGGGCCTATGTCGTCGCCGGCGCGCTGTCGCTTGCCAGCCTGATTGGGATTATGACGACGAGCGGATTATGGATCGTGTTCTGGTCCGGCGTGCTGGGCTTTGTCACCACCGCCGTTCTTGTGCTTGTCCTGGCGCTGCCTTCGGTGCTCAGCGCGCCCGACGACGTGCATCGCACTTCGGCCGGCATGTTCACGATCAGCTACAGCATCGCCATGGTGCTGTCGATCGCCAGCGGCTGGCTGTGGGATCTCACCCATAAGCCGTTCGCCGGCTTCGTGCCGATCGCGGTCTGCGCCGTGGTCGTCATGGCGCTGGCATCGACCGCCAACCACCCGCATCATCCGGAGAACGCGACTTAACTTAAAAACCGACCGCAAGCGCGTCGCGCGAGCGCGGGTCGGCGGCGCCGACAAAACCTTGCGGCGTGATCATGATCGAATTCGCCGAGGTGAACGGCGGCTGCGCAACGACTTTGTCGCCGCCTGCCTGTAACGCGGCGATCACCGCTTCGGGTACATCCGGCTCGGCATAGACCTGGTCCGGCATCCATTGATCATGGATGCGCGGCGCCGCGACCGCCGCCGCCAAGTCCATGCCGCGGTCGATCACATTGACGATGATTTGCAGCACCGTGGTGATGATGCGGCTGCCACCGGGGGAGCCGGTGATGAGAAAGGGCTTGCCGTCTTTGAGCAGGATCGTCGGCGTCATCGAGGATAGCGGCCGCTTGCCTGGGCCCGGCTCGTTGGCTTCGGCGCCGAGTAGGCCGAAGGCATTCGGCACATAAGGCTTGGCGGCAAAATCGTCGAGCTCGTTGTTGAGCAAGATGCCGGTTCCTTCGGCGACGAGGCCGACGCCGAAGTTGAAATTGAGCGTATAGGTATTGGCCACCGCATTGCCGAAGCGGTCGATCACGGAAAAATGCGTGGTGTTGCGGCCCTCCGGCTGCACCGTGCCGCCTGAGCGGATATCCGCAGCGGCGGTGGCGTGAACCGGATCGATGCCGGCGCGCCATCCGGCCGCATAGGCTTTCGAGGTCAAGAGCGCGACCGGGTTCTGAACGCGCTCTGGATCGCCAAGAAACAAAGTGCGATCGGCATAGCCGCGCTTCATCGCTTCCACCAGCAAATGCGTCGCCTTCGCTTCGTCGGAATGCGCGATGGCTCCGAGATCGTAACCCTCCAGAATATTGAGCATCTCGATCAGTCCGACGCCGCCTGAGGATGGCGGCGCCATGGAGATGACGTCGTAGCCGCGATAGCTGCCGCGAACTGGCGCGCGCTCCGTCGCCTGATAATTCCTCAAATCGTCGACTGTCATTACGCCGCCGGCGCTCAATACTGCGACCGCGATTTTTTCGGCGATCAGACCCTGGTAGAACGCCCGCGGACCGTCGCGCGCGATGGCGTGCAGCGAATCGGCAAGCTCGGCCTGCACCAGTCGATCGCCTCGCCCGAGCGCACCGCCATCGCTTTTTTTGAAGATCTTTGCCGATGCCGGCCAGCGCACGAGCCGGCGATTGACCAGTGCAGCCGCGGCGTCTTCGGTAACCGTGACGCCGTCTTGCGCCAAGTCGATCGCCGGTGCGATCAGTTCGGCGAGCGTGAACTTCCCTGAGCCATATTTCTGCTCGGCGAGCGCCAGACCGGCGACGGTGCCCGGCACGCCCACCGCCAGTGCGGAATCGCGCGACTTGCCGGGATCGGCATTGCCAGTCTCGTCGAGAAAGCTCTTGGCATGAATGCCCGCCGGCGCGGTTTCGCGGTAATCGATCGTGGTGTCCGTGCCATTGGCCAGATGGATCACCATGAAGCCGCCGCCGCCGATATTGCCGGCGCGCGGAAAGGTGACGGCCAGCGTAAAGCCGACGGCAACCGCGGCATCAATTGCGTTGCCGCCCTTTTGCAGAATATCCGCGCCGACGCGGGCGGCGAGCGCCTCCTGCGCCACGACCATCCCGCCCTGCCCGACCGGCGCGGACGTACCGCGAATGATATTGTCCGCGGCGCGCTCGTCGCTCCGCGCGAGAAGCGGCAGCGCCAGCGTTGCCGCAAGCGCAAAAAAGCCAAAGCGTCGCAGCGCGATGATGTACGGGCGCATCGGTTTTGCTTGAATTGGCTTATAGCATCGACGGCAGAACGCGATCGGGCGGACGGTGGCCGTCAAGGAAGGTCTTGATGTTGACGATGACCTTCTCGCCCATGTCGACGCGGCCTTCGAGCGTGGCCGACGCGAGATGCGGCAGCAGCACTACTTTGCCGCTGCGCGCGAGCTTGATCAGCTTCGGGTTCACCGCGGGCTCGTGCTCGAACACGTCGAGCCCGGCGCCGGCAATGTCGCCAGTCTCGATCAAGCGCGCCAATGCATTCTCGTCGATCACCTCGCCGCGGGCGGTGTTGACGATATAAGTTTCGGGGCGGATCAGCTTAAGGCGACGCGCTGAAAGCAGGTGATAGGTCGCTGGCGTGTGCGGACAATTGATCGAGATGATGTCCATGCGCGCGAGCATCTGATCGAGGCTTTCCCAATAGGTCGCGTGCAGCTCTTCCTCGATCTCCATCGCGACACGGCGACGATCGTGATAGTGGATTTTCAGTCCGAACGCCTGGGCGCGTCGCGCGACCGCTTGGCCGATCCGGCCGAGCCCGATGATACCAAGCCGCTTGCCCCAGATGCGGTGACCGAGCATCCAGGTCGGACTCCAGCCGGCCCATTCGCGGTCGCCGGTGAGGACCTGCGCGCCCTCCGCGAGCCGCCGCGGCACGGCCAGGATCAAGGCCACGGTCATGTCGGCGGTGTCCTCGGTGAGGACGCCGGGCGTGTTGGTGACGGTAATGCCGCGCTGCACTGCCGTAGCGACGTCGATATTGTCGACGCCATTGCCAAAATTGGCGATGAGTTTGAGCCGGTCGCCCGATTGGCTGAGCACCGCGCGGTCGATGTGGTCGGTGACCGTCGGCACCAGCACGTCGGCGGTCTTGACCGCATCGACAAGCTGGCCGTGCGTCATCGGTTTGTCGCTGGAATTAAGACGCGCGTCGAACAGCTCGCGCATGCGCATTTCGACGCTGTCGGGCAGCCGACGGGTGACCACAACCAACGGCTTTTTGCCCGTCGCCATGCACTGCCTCTCGCACCAGATAATTGCAGTGGACGGGTAAATTCAGCCCTGCAATTGAACGCTTTGCAACAGCCGTTTGCAATCCTGCCGTTCCAATCCCGCCCGTTCAGGTCTCCTTAACCGCGCTCGCCGACACTGCAACCCGGGAGCGCGGTCGGGTCAAAATCTTTAGCAGATGGCCAATACTCCCACAAAGCGCGCCGGCAAAGCGGCGCGTTCGTGGCAATGCGGATGGGGCGAGCGGTCGATGGCGCAACAACGTGGCAGGTCGACCTTTTCGGTCCGCGCCGCGCTGGCAGCGCTACTTGCACTCGGCTATGCCACGTTCCCGGCTGCCGCCGGCAGCGATGCAATCACCAGCGGGTTGCCGGTTCCACGATTCGTTAGCCTCAAAGCCGACCGGGTAATGGTACGCGGCGGCCCGGACAAAGCCCACGACGTCGCCTGGATCTATACGCGGGCTGGCTGGCCGGTCGAAATCACCGCGGAATTCGAGAATTGGCGCCGCATTCGCGACTGTGACGGCGCCGAGGGCTGGGTCTATCATTCCCTGCTCTCCGGCAAGCGCATGGCCGCGGTGCAATTGAAAAACAAAACGGATCTGGCGCCGCTGTATCAAGCTGCGGACAGTCACAGCCCGGTCATCGCGCGCCTGCAAGTCGGCGTGCTCGGTTCCGTCAAACGCTGCACCGGAGTGTGGTGCCAGATTTCCGGCGATGGCTATGCCGGATGGATCGAGCAAAGCGCCCTGTGGGGCGTCTATCCGAACGAGAAGGTCGAATAACAGCGAACGCGCCGGCTAGGCGCGTTTGCGATATTCACACGTCGGCGCGATCGGGCTTTCAGCCCTGCTTGCGGCGCAGCCGCACTACCACATCGATGCGGGCGATTTCGTAACCTTCGGGCGGTACGGGCGCTTTGCCGACGACGACGTCGTTCGTCGGGATATCCAAGAGCACGTTCTGTTCCTCGATGAAAAAATGGTGGTGCATCGAGTTATTGGTGTCGAAATACGCTCTCGAACCGTCCACCGCCACCTGCCGCAACAAACCAACTTCGGTGAACTGATGGAGCGTGTTGTAGACCGTAGCGAGCGATACCGGCACCTTGGCGCGCGTCGCCTCTTCGTAGAGCATTTCCGCGGTCACGTGGCGGTCGCCTTTGCCGAACAAAATCCAACCGAGCGCCATGCGCTGGCGGGTCGGGCGCAGTCCAACCCCGCGTAGCTTGGCCTTGACGTCATGCCAGGGACAGCCGGTCAATCCGCCGGGATTGACCTCGGCGGCCGGTTGGCGAGCCAGCGCGCTAGGCACAAAGGTGATCGGTGGCGGCTGTTTCATGCGATCCTGTGACGCGTGACCTGTGGCCGATTTCCGCCGGCGCTGCACCGGCGAGATCGTTGCGGATGCAATGATTATACGACAGTTTTCCATGCTGCAACCGCCGCTGTGGCGCGGCCAGCGCGTGCAAACCATGCGGCTGCGGCATGGTTGGAACTGCGCCTTTGCCGCGCTAACCCAATATGTTAGTGAATTGGGCATTGGCTCAAATCGGGCTCAAATCGCGAGCTCAATTGCGGAGCTGGACCGCGGATGCAAGAACGCCGCTCGAAATACGAATATGAGGATCTCCTGGCATGCGGGAGGGGAGAACTTTTCGTCGAAGGCCCGCAATTGCCGCTGCCGCCGATGCTGATGTTCGACCATATTTCCGAGATCGCGGAAGTCGGCGGTGAATACGGCAAAGGGCTCGTGCGCGCAGTGCTCGAGCTCAAGCCGGACCTGTGGTTTTTTCCCTGCCACTTCAAAGGCGATCCGGTGATGCCGGGCTGTCTTGGTCTCGATGCCTTGTGGCAATTGCTCGGGTTTTTCCTCGGCTGGATCGGATCGCCGGGTAAAGGCCGCGCGCTCGGGATGGGCGAAATCAAGTTCTCGGGTCAGGTCCTGCCGACTATGAAAAAGATCGTCTATGGCATCGATATCAAACGCGTGATGCGCTCAAAGCTGGTGCTGGGAATCGCCGACGGCTGGCTCTCCGCGGACGGCTCGGTGATCTATCGTGCGCTTGACCTCAAGGTCGGGCTTTTCCGCGACACCGAGCCGCAGCCGACCGGAGCGTGAACGCGTTTCGGTACCCGCGCCGAAAACGCCGCTGCCACACAGGATCATGCTCGGAGCCGTTGATATGATCCGCAGGACGACATTGGCCTTCAATCGCATCAGCGCCACGGGCCTGTCCAAGCGAGGCTGAGATGAAACGCGTCGCCGTTACCGGGATGGGCATCGTCGCCTCGATCGGCAACAACACCCAGGAGGTGTTGGCCTCGCTGCGCGAAGCAAAGTCGGGCATCGTACGCGCCCAGCAATATGCCGAGCTCGGATTTCGCTGCCAGGTTCATGGCGCGCCGACGCTCGAGGCGAGCGAGGCAATCGATCGCCGCGCGATGCGCTTCTTGGGTGGCGGCGCTGCCTGGAATCACGTCGCCATGGAGCAGGCGATCCGCGATGCCGGCCTGGAAGAGAACGACATTTCCAACGAGCGGACCGGTATCATCATGGGTTCGGGCGGTCCGTCGACGCGAACCATCGTCGAAAGCGCCGACATCACGCGCAGCAAAGGACCAAAGCGAGTCGGCCCATTCGCAGTTCCCAAGGCCATGTCGTCGACCGCCTCGGCGACGCTTGCCACCTGGTTCAAAATCAAAGGCGTCAACTACTCGATTTCATCCGCCTGCGCGACGTCCAATCATTGCATCGGCAACGCCTACGAGGCGATTCAGGCTGGCAAGCAAGACGTCATTTTCGCCGGCGGCTGCGAAGAGCTCGACTGGACGCTCTCGGTATTGTTCGATGCGATGGGCGCCATGTCATCGAGTTTCAATCAGACGCCGGAGAAGGCCTCCCGCGCCTATGATGCCGATCGCGATGGTTTCGTGATCGCGGGCGGCGCCGGCGTTCTCGTCCTCGAAGAGTTCGATCGCGCCAAAGCGCGCGGCGCGAAAATCTACGCCGAAGTGGCCGGCTACGGCGCGACCTCCGACGGCTCAGACATGGTGCAGCCGTCCGGCGAGGGCGCCGCACGCTGCATGAAAATGGCGCTCGCCTCGGTCAAGCCTCCGGTCGATTACATCAACCCGCACGCAACCTCTACGCCGATCGGCGATGTCAAGGAGATCGAGGCAATTCGCGAAGTATTCGGGGCGAAATGTCCGCCGATCTCGGCGACCAAATCGCTATCCGGACATTCGCTTGGTGCGGCCGGCGCGCAGGAGGCGATCTACTCGCTATTGATGATGAATTCCGGCTTCATCTGCGAGAGCGCAAATATTGAACGGCTCGATCCGGCTTTTGCCGACATGCCAATCGTTCTCGCGCGGCAGGACAATGTGAAGCTCGGCTGTGTTCTGTCCAATTCCTTCGGCTTCGGCGGCACCAACGCTTCGGTCGTGTTCAAGCACGTGGATGCCTGAAGCATGCCCGCGTTGATGCAAGGTAAGCGCGGCCTGATCATGGGGGTCGCCAACGACCACTCGATCGCCTGGGGAATCGCCAAGACGCTGGCCGAACACGGCGCCAAGCTAGCATTTACCTATCAGGGCGAGGCGCTCGGCAAGCGCGTGAAGCCGCTGGCTGCCTCCGTCGAAGCCGATCTCGTGTTCCCGTGCGACGTCGAGGACATTAGCACCGTCAACGCCGTCTTCTCCGAGCTCGGCCGGACTTGGGGCACGCTCGATTTCGTAGTCCATGCGATTGGTTTTTCCGACAAGGCCCAGCTTGTCGGACGTTATGCTGATACCACGCGCGAAAATTTTCTGCGCACGATGCTGATCTCGTGCTTCTCGTTTACCGAAGTCGCCAAGCGTGCGGCCGCGATGATGCTGAACGGCGGCGCCATGCTGACGCTGACGTATAACGGCGGTCTGCGCGCGATGCCGAATTACAACGCGATGGGCATGGCCAAGGCGGCGCTCGAAGCCTCGGTGCGCTACCTTGCCGTCGACTTCGGCGGCGAGCGCATTCGCGTCAACGCCATCTCGTCGGGCCCGATCCGAACGCTGGCCGGTGCCGGCATCGGGGATGCGCGCGCGATGTTTGCCTTTCAGCAGCGGCATTCGCCGCTGCATCGCGGGGTGACGCTGGAGGAACTTGGCGGCGCCGCACTGTACCTGCTTTCCGACCTGTCGACCGGCGTGACCGGAGAAATCCATTTCGTCGATTGCGGCTATAACGTCATCGCCATGCCGCACCCGGACGCGCTGCGCGCCGATCAGAAACAGGCGGCGGAGAATAGCGGCGCGTGACGAGCCGCGTCATTACGGGGGCAGCCTACAGCTTCGCCAAATGCGGCATGACCTCGCTGCGGAACAAATCGAGCGAGCGCAGCGCGTCGGCAAGCGACATCGTACCGAGAAATAAATAGGCCAAGAGATAATTGATCCCGAGTTCGGCGACTTGGCTCTCGATCTCGGCACGGACTGTGGCCGGCGAGCCGGCAATCACCGTGTGATCCTCGATGCAGGCCTCGAAATTGGCGCCGCGCGGCACGTTCAGGCGCGAGGTTAGGCCGGTGTCGCCGTGTTTGACGCGCAGCCAATTCAGATGCGCGAGATGAACGTCCATCGCCGGCTTGCCGAAGCGATGCGCTTCGGCATCGGTATCGGCGAGGAAAATGTGGCGCTGCACTCCGATCACCGCGCCGCCCGGAAATTCCGCCTTGGGTTGCACCGGAACACCACGTTTTTGCAGCGCGGATTTGTAAGCGGCGATGTTGGCCTTGGCGACCGCGGGCGGTCCCAGCGTAATAAAATGGAGACCATGCTCGCCGGCAAAGGTCGAACCGATCTCGTTGGATGAGCCGTACCAGAACGGCGGGTGCGGCTGCTGCAATGGGCGCAATTCGATCGGTACGTCCTTATAGGCAAAGTGCTCGCCCGCATAAGTCAGCGAGTCGCCGGTCAAGCCAGCGCTGATGCACTTGAACGCATCGATAAAGATGTCGCGAGATCGATCGTGCTCGACTTTGTGGTACTTCAACTCGTATGGCGAGACGCCGCGCCCGACGCCGACATCAAGCCTGCCATGGCTGAGATGATCGAGCATGCAAATCTCCTCGATCAGCCGCAGCGGTGAATAGAGCGGCAATAGATAGACCAGGGGGCCAAGCCGCATGCGCCGCACGGTGCGCGCGACGGCGCCGAGATAGACGCCCGGCACCGGCACCATGTTAAGCGGCGTCGCATGATGCTCGGCGACATGCAGGCAGTACAGGCCGGCGGCGTCGGCGGCTTCGGCAAAACGCAGTCGTTCGTCGAATAATTTGCCCAGCGGCCGGTCGCCATATTCGACATGGTCGAACAATCCGATCTGCATGATGCGATTCCACTCCGTCTTTGTCGTCGCCCGGCGGCTGGAAGGATCGTCGACTAACGCTGCGGCGGCAGACCGACCCGCCGCCCCATGCCAATGCAATCCGCGTCGGTCTTTAGCCCCGCGGCGTGAATGCCGTGGACCGCGAGTTCATCGTCTCTATCTTCGGTGTCGCCGGTCACCCCGACCGCGCCGATGACCTCGCCTTCGTTGTCACGGATCAACATGCCGCCGCCCTCCGGGAAGATCTGATCGCCGCTCGCGGCAATGAGGTATCGCATGAAGATCGGCCGCTCCTGCGCGCGTTCGCGAACGAGCTTCGAGCTGCGGCCGAGCGAAAGCGCCGCATAAGCCTTTCCATAGGCCATTTCGAAACGGATCATCGACGATCCGTCTTCTTTCTTGAACGCTTTCACTTTGCAGCCCGGCTCGACCACGATCACGCTCAGCGGCCGGCAATTCAGTGCGGCGCCGCGCTCAATAATGGCGTCGATAATGCGTTCGGCCAGATCGAGGGTGATGGCGGTCACGGGGGCTCCTCGCCGAGGTTGTGCCAGCTTCTACGGCGCGATTCCATAGCAGCCATGCACAAGGCTTCGAACGGTCTTTAAGCAAGTCTTTTTCACCTCTTGCCTAGTCGCGCCCAGCGCGCCACATCTGCGCGGTGTCGCAGCACCCGCCCATAGCCGTCGACCAGCTCGTCAAAATCTACAATACCGTTCCGGCGGTGGACGGAATTTCATTCACGCTCGCGCCTGGCTCGATTACGGCGCTGCTCGGTGGCAACGGCGCGGGCAAAACGACCACCATCGCCACCATCATGGGTCTTCTCACGCCGACGTCTGGACGCGTCACCGTGCTCGGAGCGCAGATGCCGCGGCAGCGCTACCGCGTGTTGGCGCGGATGAATTTCGAGAGCCCTTATGTCGAAGTGCCGATGCGCCTGACGGTGCGGCAGAATCTGACGGTGTTCGGCAAACTCTACGGCGTCGACGATCTGCGCGAGCGCATTGCCGAACTTGGGCGCGAGCTTGACCTGACCGATCTGCTCGATCGGCCGACCGGCAACTTGTCGGCCGGCCAGAAAACGCGGGTGTCGCTCGCCAAAGCCCTCGTCAACAGGCCTGATGTTCTGTTGCTCGACGAGCCGACTGCATCGCTCGATCCTGACACGGCGGACTGGGTGCGTGGTCATTTGGAGCGATACTGCCGCGGCCGGCACGCTACGCTTCTACTTGCGTCGCACAACATGACCGAGGTTGAGCGGCTGTGCGGCCGCGTCATCATGTTGAAGCGCGGCCGCATCGAAGATGATGACACGCCGGCGAAGCTATTAAAGCGCTACGGTCGCCGCACGTTGGAAGAAGTCTTTCTCGACGTCGCGCGCGGCAACGACGCCATCCCGCGCGAGGCGGCGCAATGAGCTCGCAACGCAGATCCGCGGTCGCGGCTTCCGCGCGCCGCATCTCGGCGATGATGCTGCGCCACTGGTATTTGCTGCGCTCGTCCTGGCCGCGCCTGCTCGATCTGATCTACTGGCCGACCGTGCAGATGGTGACGTGGGGCTTTCTCCAATTCTACGTCGCCAATAATGCCGGCTTTTTCGCTCGCGCCGGCGGCACATTCATCGGCGCCGTGCTGCTCTGGGACATTCTGTTCCGCGGCCAGCTTGGCTTTTCGATCTCCTTCCTAGAGGAAATGTACTCGCGCAACATCGGCAATATCATGATGAGCCCGTTGCGCCCCTTTGAGTTCATCATCGCGCTGATGATGATCAGCGTGGCGCGGCTGTCGATCGGCGCGGTGCCGGTGACATTCCTGGCCATCGCGTTTTTCGGATTCAATCTGTACGGATTCGGTCTGGCGCTGGTCGCTTTCTTCTTCAACCTGATTTTGACGAGCTGGGCGATCGGGATCTTCGTCTCCGGCCTCATCCTGCGCAACGGCATGGGCGCTGAGAATCTCGCCTGGTCGATCATGTTCGTTTTTATGCCGCTGACCTGCGTCTATTACCCGGTCACCACCTTGCCTGGCTGGCTGCAACCGATCGCATGGCTGTTGCCGCCGACCTACGTTTTCGAAGGCATGCGCGCGCTCGTGATCGATAAAACGTTCCGGCCGGACCTGATGATCGCTGCGCTCGCGCTTAACGTCATCCTGTTCGCCGCAGGCGCATTCGGCTTTCTCAAGCTCCTGCAAGGCGCGCGCCGTCATGGCTCTTTGATGCAGATCGGCGAATAACCACTTTAGCTTCCGAATCATGCAAGGTGGCGCGCAGGTTCCGCCGCGGAGCGAATGGGCGCTATGTTGCTGGCGAATGGCGCGAAGACGTTGATTCCTATGATGTTAAATAGGGAAAAACGCAGTTTGCAAGTTGACTGAATGACATACCATCGTCACAATGCTGCGCTGCAGCAGGGCGGGCAGGGGTCGTCTATGGCAATCGGGGAATTTGGCGGCGCGCCGGCTGTGCCGGGCGACAACGGTGTCCTTGTCTCGACTCCGCTCTATTGGCTCTACGAAATGAGCCATGCCGCCTTGAACCCCTCGCGGGCTTGGGCGGACGCCACCCGGCTGCTCTTCCGCAATCCCGGCAATCCGTGGTCCTACACCACGCTCGGTAAGTCGGTCGCAGCCGCTTGCGAATTGTTCGAGCGCTCGACCCGGCGTTATACCCGTCCTGAATGGCGGATCAGTTCGACGCTTGTCGGCGGCGAGCGCATCCCAGTGCGCGCTTCCACGGTTTGGCAGCGTCCGTTCTGCAATCTGGTCTATTTCGAGCGGCTCTTCGAACACCCGCCAAAGCGACTACAGCCGAAGCTCTTGATCGTGGCGCCGATGTCGGGTCACTACCCGACCCTGCTGCGCGGCACGGTTGAGGCATTCCTACCCAATCACGACGTCTACATCACCGACTGGATCGACGCGCGAATGGTGCCAGTCTCGGAAGGGCCGTTCGATCTCGATGACTACATTGATTACCTGATCTCGATCCTGCACAAGCTCGGCGGTGAGACCCATGTGATCGCGGTCTGCCAACCCTCCGTCCCGGTGCTCGCGGCCGTGTCGCTGATGGAAGCGGAGCAAGATCCCTGTGTGCCGATCTCCATGGTCTTGATGGGCGGGCCGATCGACACGCGCATCAATCCGACCGCCGTCAATGCCCTTGCGGAACAGCGCGGCCTCGACTGGTTCCGCACGCACGTCATTTCCAAGGTGCCGTTTCCCAACCCGGGCTTCATGCGCGACGTCTACCCGGGCTTCCTTCAGCTCAACGGCTTCGTCAGCATGAACCTGGAGCGCCATATCGAAGCGCACAAACAATTGTTCCTCAATCTTGTGCGCGGCGACGGCGACTCGGCGCAGAAGCACAAGGAGTTCTACGACGAGTACCTCGCCGTGATGGATCTGGCCGCGGAATTTTATCTCCAGACCGTGGACACGGTCTTTGTCCGCCATGCCCTGCCGAAGGGCCAAATGACTCACCGCGGCCGGCACGTCGATCCGAGCGCGATCGAGCACGTTGCCCTGTTCACCATCGAAGGCGAGCATGACGACATTTCGGGCGTCGGACAGACCGAAGCGGCGCATCGCTTGTGCGTCAACATTCCCAGCGACCGTCAAGCTCATTGGCTCCAGCCCGATGTCGGCCATTACGGCGTGTTTAACGGTTCGCGCTTCCGCGCGGAAATCGCACCGCGCATTTCCGATTTTGTGCTGTCGATGACATTGTCCGACCGCGCGGCACGCCGCCCCAGGAACGGCGCCAAGAACGGCGCGAAGAACGTTCGAGTGTCAGGCAACGGCGCCGCGCTGCGCAGCGCCTGACCTGCCCCGACCCTCCGGCCAAATCTCGCCACTGATCCCTGCGATATGGCAATATCGCCCTTGCGATTGGATTCGGGGTGCCCGATGCCGCCGCAGATGTTGCTCTATCGCCGACCGAGTGAGCCACCGCGGATCGAGATCGCGTTCGATGGCGTGATTTTTTCCATCCGGCTCCGCCGTCATCGCCAGGCGCGACGCTACACGTTGCGGATTCAAGCAGCGAGCCGTGAAGTCGTGCTGACGATTCCGCCGCGCGGCACGTTGAAAGAGGCGCGCAGCTTCGCCGAGAAGCACGGTGCGTGGATTGCCGCCCGCTTCGGCCGCTTGCCGCAGGCCGCGCCCTTCGCTGACGGCATCATCGTGCCGTTGCATGGCAAACCGCACAGAATCAGCCATCGGCAGGGAGCGCGCGGCACGGTCTGGACCGAAACGGACGGAAATGGCGGCCGGCTGTTATGCGTCGCCGGCCATAGGCCGCATCTCAACCGCCGCATTGCCGATTTTCTGCACCGCGAGGCCAAGCGCGCGCTCGAGATGGCAAGCCGGCGGTTCGCGCGCGATCTCGGTGTCGTCGTCCGGCGAGTCCGTGTGCGCGATCAGTCGAGCCGCTGGGGTTCCTGTTCGACGACTGGAGTTCTGTCGTTTTCATGGCGGCTCATTCTGGCGCCAAGCCATGTCCTCGAATATCTCGCCGCCCATGAAGTGGCGCACCTTGTTGAAATGAATCACTCGCAGCGGTTTTGGCGCATAGTGAACCGCCTCGTCCCGAGCCATCAGCAGGCGAAGGCCTGGCTCGATGCGCATGGCGCCGACCTGCACCGCTATGGTCTGGCTGATCCGCAATGCGAGATGGCGGCAGAGTTTCCACAACGAGAACCGCCGCGCTAATCGGCTTCTGGACGGTAACAATAACTCTTCACGCCCCGCGCCTTTTGCCGCAGACGTCAACACTAATCCGTGATGTGCATTGTATTCGTGTCAGCGGAGCCTATGTGCCGCCTATCAAGGCCGACCGGGCGGCTCCCCATCCCCCGACACCCCGTCGCCCGGTCAGATAAGCCTGAGTTGAGGCAACAACTTACGACCCCAAGCGCGTATTTGCTTGGGGTCTTTCTTTTGCGCTGCGATGTGTTTAGCGCCGCGTCAGGTCATTAAGCATGCTGGCCGCGACCGCGAGCTTTGAGACGGTTAGCCCGGAAGCGGCCATTTCGGCGAGTGCGAATTTCACTCGTTCGACATCGCCCTGGTGCTTCGCTGCCCAGGCGGCAACGGCGTCGCTGCCCCGACCATGGGCCGTAATGATGGCGGCGGTCACCTTGCGCTCGGCGTCTCCGATCGCGTCGCGCGCTCGGTCGAGCGCGAGCCGGTCGAAGTAATCCGCTGTCGCAATGTCGACGCCTGTCAAACGGCGAGTTCCGAGCAAGGCCGCGACCGCAAAATAGGTCGCCGCGACCTCCTTCACCGGGTTGCCGGTGTGATCGGCAACCTCCACCACATCCGGCGCCGCAATGAGCGCTCGAAGGTCGGCAATGCGCCCGGCAAGCTGACTGGGCACATTCGCTGCAACCAGTTCCTGCTCGCGCGCGCGGCGAGTGGCTCGCAGGTCCTCAGACAAGGCCTTATCCAATGCGGCACTGAGCGTGGCGATGCCGGCACGATAATGCGCCACGACCTCGGCCAGGCCCTTGGAAAAATCCCCGGTGCGCAGGAACCAGACGAGGCGATCGAGCAACAGATTCTGTATCTCCGTGTGCAGATCGAGTTGCAGCTTTCCGGAAACCTTGTTGTCGAGCCCGTCGATAGCGGTGTTGAGGGCGGTGAGATCGTAGCTGTCGCGGGTGGCTGCGAAGGCGAATGCGATCGCCGCTGCCGAAGCGCCGGTCTGGTCGGCGATCCGCACGATCAGCGACGGGCCGCCGCGATTGATCATGGAGTTGGCAAGCTGCGTGGCAATGATTTCGCGGCGCAAGCGATGATGCTCCAACGCATCCGGATAGTTCGCCGCCACCGCTTTCGGAAAATATCGCTCCAGTTCGCGCGCCAAATAGGGATCGTCGGGCACTTTCGATTCCAGCAGTTCTTCGTAGAGGCTTAGTTTCGCGTAGGCGAGCAGCACCGCGAGCTCTGGCCGGGTAAACGGCTGAAGCCGGCGGCGGCGCTCCTCGAGCTGCATATCGTCGGGCAAGCTTTCCAGTGCGCGATCGAGCAAGCCATGGTTTTCCAGCAATTGGATAAGCCGCTTGAGAAAACCCAACTCTTCCATGCCGCGCCGTTCCGCCAGCGACAGCGCCAGCGTTTGCAGGTAATTGTTGCGCAGCACGAGGCTGGCGACCTCTTCGGTCATCTGCGCCAACAGAGTATTGCGGCCTTGCATGGACAGGCGGCCGTCGCGCACGGGAATGCTCAGCGCGATCTTGATATTGACCTCCATGTCGGAAGTGTTCACGCCGGCGGAATTGTCGATGGCGTCGTTGTTGAGCCTGATGCCATGGAATGCCGCTTCGATCCGGCCGCGTTGCGTCATCGCCAGATTGGCGCCCTCGCCGATCACCCGGCAGCTTAAGTCCTTGGCCACGACCCGAACGCCATCGTTGCAGCGATCGCCCACTGCCTCGTCGGTCTCGTCGGCAGCGCGAATATAGGTGCCGATGCCGCCGAAGAAGATGAGATCAACGTGCGCTTTGAGGACGGCGCGAATAAGATCGTTCGGCGTGACGTGTTCGCCGACGCCGAGCAGTTTTTGCGCTTCCGCTGACAGCCTGATGTCCTTGGCAGCACGCGAGAACACGCCGCCGCCCCTAGAAATGACGGACTTGTCGAAATCCTGCCAGCTCGAGCGCGACAGATCGAACAGCCGCTTGCGTTCGACGAAACTGCGCGCGGGATCCGGATCAGGATCGATGAAAATGTCGCGGTGATCGAATGCCGCAACGAGCTTGAGCGTCTTTTCGCGCAACATGCCGTTGCCGAAAACGTCGCCGGACATGTCGCCGATGCCCACGACCGTAATCGGCGTTGTCGTGACATCGATGTCCATTTCGCGAAAATGCCGCTTCACAGCCTCCCACGCGCCGCGCGCGGTGATGCCGATCTTCTTGTGGTCGTAGCCGGCAGAGCCTCCTGAAGCGAACGCGTCGCCGAGCCAGAAGTCGTGCGCAATCGCCAATTCGTTGGCGATGTCGGAAAAAGTCGCCGTGCCTTTATCGGCGGCGACGACAAGATAGGGGTCCTCGCCATCGTAGCGCACGACCTCGGCGGGATGGATCACACCGGTCTTGCCGACTCCAATATTGTCAGTGATGTCGAGGAGCGTCGAAATAAACGACTTGTAGGCCGCAGTGCCCTCGGCCTGGACGGCTTCCCGGCCGCCGCCCGCAGGCAAGCGTTTGGGAACGAAACCACCCTTGGCGCCGACCGGCACGATGACAGCGTTCTTGACGTTCTGCGCCTTGACCAGGCCGAGAATCTCGGTGCGGAAATCCTGCGGCCGGTCCGACCAGCGTATCCCGCCGCGCGCCACTTTGCCGAAGCGCAGATGCACCGCTTCCAGCCGCGGCGAATAAAGAAAGACCTCGTAGAGCGGACGCGGCGGCGGGACAGCGTCGAGCTTGCGGCTGGCGAACTTGATGGCAATCACCTCTTTGGGCCGCCCATCGCGGCCCAGCTGGAAAAAATTGGTGCGTACCGCCGCCGTGATCGCACCGACGAAATTGCGAATGATGCGATCTTCATCGAGGCTGTCGATTGCTTGCAGCGCGGTTTCGATGGTCGACAGGATTTCATGTTCGCGACTCGTGCGCGCGTCGGCGGTCAAGGCCTGACGCGGATCGAAGCGCGTATAAAAAAGCTGGACGGCGGCGGCAGCGACCGGCGCGTGCTTGCACAGCGTCGCCCACAAATAATCCTGCGAATAGGCAATGCGGATTTGCCGCAAGAAGCGCGACACCGTCCGGATCAGCGCGACCTCGCGCCAGCCGAGCCCGGCCGCAAGCACCAGTGCGTTATAGCCATCGTTCTCAGCTGCTCCCGCCATGACGACGAGAAAACACGCCTGTAGCCGGCCCTCCGACGCGGAAAGATCGACCGGCTGTGCGGAAGCGCTTTCAAGCTCCATGTCGTGGAACCAGACTGGCGCCATTTGCGCAGGCTCGATGCGGTAGGTGCGTTCGTCCACGACCCGGAAGCCCATATTTTCCAGAACCGGCACGCGCTCCGACAAAGAAATTGGACGGCTGCGGCTGAACACTTTCAAGCCGATGCGCGACGGCGCCGCGCCCGCGGGCCGGTAAAACGCGACGTTCAGGGGTCGCTCTTCCGTCAGATTTTCCAGCCGCTGAACGTCAGCTACCGCCACCGCCGCCGGATAGACTTCCCGGTAATCGATCGGAAAGGCTTCACGATAGCGCTGGAAAAGAGCGCGGGCGCGATCGTAATCGGCAAGTGCCGCGAGCTCGTCGCGCAAACCATCGGCCCAGCTGCGTACGATGGCTTCCACGCCCCGATCGAGCGATGCACGATCAGGATCGGCCAGCGGAGAATCGGTCCGGGCGATAATGTACTGGATGCGGACCAACGGACTTTCCGGAAAGAACGGGTAATAGCCGCTCAAGCGGCCCTGGAAGACCTCGACCAGATATCCGGCGATTGCCGCTCTGATCTGCCCGCTGAAGCGATCGCGCGGGATGTAAACCAGCACCGAGACATAGCGGCCGAATAGGTCGCGCCGCGTCAGCACGTGCACGCGCGGCCGTTCGTCGAGGTGAAGAATGTCGAGCGTAAATCGGTAAAGAGTCGCTTCGTCGATTTGAAACAATTCGTCGCGCGGATAGGTTTCGAGCACGTTTACCAGCGCTTTGCCGGAATGACTCGCCGGATCGAAACCGGCCCGGCGAATGACGCCGTCAGTCTTGCGCCGCAGATACGGAATGCTGCGCACGGATTGGGTATAGGCCGTTGAAGTAAACAGGCCGCAGAAACGGTGTTCGCCCACAAATTTTCCGGCGCGATCGAACCGCTTCACGCCGACATAGTCGAGATGTACGCGCCGATGCACGCGCGACCGCGCACTTGATTTGGTAACAATCAGAAGCGTCGGCTCGGCGAGAAACGCGCCAATTTCGGCTGTCAATGCCAACGGCTCGTTCCACTGCGCTAATGCAGGCGAATCGGCCGCGCGCAAGAGACCAAGGCCGGTCTCGAAAACCGGCACTAGCTTGTTGTCGCCGCTGGACACGTAGTCGCGCGCGCCGAGAAACGTGAAATTGTCGGTGGCGAGCCATTTGAGAAATTCAACACTTTCGGAGATTTCGACCGCCTCAAGCGGCGGCTGGCTGTCTTGCAGCTCCGCGATGACCTCGCGCAGGCGCGCGAGCATCGGCTGCCAGTCCTGCACGCTGATGCGAACCTCGGAGAGGATGTCTTGCAACGCTTGCACGATATCGGCGCTTTGCGCCACGTCATCGGTCCCCTCGATGTGAAAATGGACGAAGCTTTCGCGCCGAGCGCCCGGGGCGTGCTCGTCGAAGCCGACGAGCCGGCCGGTGGCGTCGCGCGAGACCAGGAATACCGGATGAACGAGCAAACGGATTTCGAGGCCGCGGCTGTTGAGTTCGCCGACAATGGAATCGACCAAAAAGGGCATATCGTCATTGACGATTTCGAGCATGGAAATACCGCGTCGCTCGGGCAACGGATCGAACCGAATCTTCGGTCCTTGCGGGCGGCGTTCGGCAAGGAAGGACCACGATCGCTCGGCGATGCTTGCCAGTTCCGCCGCACCGCAATCCTGCAAGTCTTCCGCAGTCGCGCCAGCGAACAATTTGGCGATGAAGCTCGCCGGTACGCCCGATTTCCCGCGCGCCACGAGGCCACTAGCCGCCTCGATCAGCGCTGAAACGCCATCGCCACCGCCGCGATTGCCTTGAAGGTTCATGTGTCCTCTGCGTACGATGCCGACAATAATAGTCGTTCATGACAGCAATCTGCTACCCGCGTTCGGCGAGGCAAGATCATCGATCGCGCCCATGACGCCGCAAAGGGAAAAATCATGCGCAAATCAAACAAGAAACGTCCCAACCACTTGGCGAAGCGGCGCGCCGCAACGGCACGCGACGACGATGACGTCGTTGCGCTCAAGCTGCCCGCCGCAATACCTTTATCGCCTGAGATGGCCGCTTATTTCACCAAATGCGAAGAAAAGCTCGGCTTCGTACCCAATGTGCTCAAAGCTTATGCCTTCGACACCGCGAAGTTGTCGGCGTTCGTCGCCATGTACAACGATTTGATGCTGGCGCCTTCCGGGTTGAACAAACTTGAGCGTGAGATGATCGCGGTGGCGGTCTCGGCGCAGAACCGCTGCTATTACTGCCTGGTAGCGCATGGCGCAGCGGTACGGCAATTGTCCGGCGACCCGCCGCTCGGCGAACTCATGGTGATGAATTATCGCGCGGCGCGCCTGTCAAAACGGGAGCGCGCCATGCTGGATTTCGCCGTCAAGCTGACCGCAGAGCCCTGGTCGGTCGAAGAGAAAGATCGGGTGCGATTGCGCCAGGCCGGTCTCTCCGATCGCGACATCTGGGACATTGCCGCCGTCGCCGGCTTCTTCAACATGACCAATCGCGTGGCTTCCGCGACCGACATGCGGCCGAACAGCGCCTATCACGGCCAGGCACGCTGACGCTATTCGTGGAGCGACAAATCGCGGATTTCCGGCTTCTCGCCATTGAGCGGATTGGCCGGATCCCAGGCATAACGCAGCGTCTCGAACCGCATCGCGCGGGCATCGATCATGAGGAGCCGGCCGACCAGGCCTTCGCCGAAGCCGACTATCTCGCGGATCAATTCGAGCGCCATCATCGAGCCGACGACGCCAGCCAGCGCACCGAGCACGCCAGCTTCGGCGCAGGCCGGAACGGTGCCCGGCGGCGGCGGTTGCGGAAACAGGCAGCGGTATGTCGGGTTTGGTTTGCCGTAAGCACCCCGTTCAAAGGCGCGGATCGTGGTGAGCGTGCCATCGAACGCGCCGAGAGCACCCGTGACCAGCGGCTTTTTGGTGAAATAGCAGGCATCCGATACGAGGTAGCGCGTGGCGAAATTATCAGAGCCGTCGGCGACGATGTCGTAATCGCCGATCAGGGTGAGCGCGTTGTCGGCGGCGAGCCGAACGTTATGCGCTTTGACGGTGACGTTCGGATTGAGTCGCCGGATTGTTGCCGCGGCGCTGTCGACCTTCGCCGTGCCGATATCGGGAGTGGCATGGACCACTTGGCGCTGCAAATTCGAGAGTGAAACCGCATCGTCGTCGACGACGCCGAGCGTGCCGATACCGGCGGCGGCGAGATAAAGCAGGACCGGCGCGCCAAGCCCGCCGGCGCCGACCACCAGCACGCGGGCGCGGCGCAGCGCGGCCTGACCCGGCCCGCCGACTTCGCGCAGCACGATATGGCGTGCATAACGCTCAAGCTCGTCATCGCTCAGCATGCCGCGAATATAGAGCGCTCAGTTAAGCTCGGCGACTCGGCTTGCGGACTGCGTCGTAGACATCGGAACACAGACGCATGCCCGCTATTCTCCAAGAGCGGACGTCCGCCCTCGATATTTTCGCTAGCTTGAGGCTGGAATCTCCGAACAACACCCGATGCGGCCGGCAAATATTACAGCTGGGAGAGAACACATGAGGCCCTTTCGGTTCAGCTCAATGATGCAAGTTGGCCTTGCGCTATGCGCCGCCGCTTTCGCGCCGATGACCGTAAGCTCCGCCGCGGAGCAGAAGATCGGAACTCCTCCCGAGGCCATGAATATGCGGCTCGTTGGTTACGACGACCTCCAGGGCCGCAGCGCCTACCAGCCGACAATCCATCACCAGGGCAACCGATATATCGCTTATATCGGCCACCATGGCGGCACGCCCGAGATCCCGAAGCCCGTCAATCGGCTGACCGGACAGGCCGAATTCAACGGTACCTCGATCGTGGACGTCACTGATCCGGCGCATCCGCGATATCTCGCGCATATTCCAGGCACCCCCGGCAATTACGAAGACGGCGGTGCGCAGATGACGCGCGTCTGCGACGGCCGTGCATTGCCCAAGGGCGATCCCAACAACACCTATCTGCTGCGGGTGTTCGGCGGCAAAGGCCATCAAATCTATGATGTCACTGACCCGGCGAAGCCTGCGCTGATCTGGCAGCGCGAAGGCGAGCTCAACGACACCCATAAAAGCTGGTGGGAATGCGATACCGGGATCGCCTACCTCGTCTCCGGCGTGCCCGGATGGCGCGTCAATCGCATGACCGAAGTCTACGACATGAGCGATCCGTCCCATCCGGTCAAAATCCGGGACTTCGGCTTGCCTGGCCAGCAGCCCGGCGCAACCGGCCCCGTGCCGGAACAGTTGCACGGCATGATCTCGCTCGGGAGGGAGGGCAACCGCATCTATTTCGGTTACGGCACCAACAAAAACGGCGTGATGCAGATTGTCGACCGCGACAAGCTTCTGCATGGCCCCAGGGAGCCGACCGCGGAGAATCTGCTCTATCCGGAAGTGGGTAGGCTCACGATGACGCCATTCAACGGCGCGCATACGACATTCCCGATGCCGAAAATGCCGATCGCCGAGTTCGCCAAGGATTCACTCGGCACCGAACGCGACATCGTCATGATTGTCGACGAGCAGATACGCAATGCCTGCCAGGAGCCGCGGCAGATGGCATGGTTCGTCGACGTCACCATCGAAGCGCACCCAATGATCATTTCCAATTTCCAAGTGTCGGAGGCTAGCGGCGACTTCTGCTCCCGCGGCGGCCGTTTTGGGACGCACGCCTCGAATGAAAGCATGGCTCCGATTTTTTACAAGAAAGTCGTGTTTCTCAGCTACTTCAATGCTGGCGTTCGGGCCGTCGACATACGCGATCCGTATCATCCTAAGCAAATCGGATATTTTATTCCCTCGATCACCGAAACAACCGACAAACGCTGCATCACGATCAACGGTCAAGACAATTGCAAGGTCGCGATCCAGACCAACAACGTCGAGACCGATGATCGCGGCTATGTCTACATGGTCGATCGGGCCAACACCGGGATGCACATACTCGAACTGACCGGCGATGCCCGGGCGATCATTGGGCAATAGCTGTTGCTTTTTGGGAGGGTGAATGAATTGCGCGCGCACTTTTGCATTGGGCCTTGCCTTGGGATCGCTGATGTTCGTGGGCTGCGAAAGCTCGGCGCAAAATATCGCAACGAGCGACGCCCAAAGCACGAGGTGGTCCGAAGAGAAATGGCCGTTTCCGGTTGACCAGTGGGGCACCGGCCTGGCGTTTCGATGCGGCGCCGACAAATGCGGCAGCGAAGTGTACCTTTACCTCCGCGCCAAGATCGGATTCTGCCGTTGCGCCACCGGCGTTTCCGATGACGATGAGATCGACCGCGTCGGCGACTTCGAGCTCATAGGAACGCACTACAAACCGCTGGCGGCTGGCCATGCGGTAACCACTGGAAAAATGAGCGGTCGTGCACGCCTGTTTGCGGTCGAGCGGCCACTGCAACCGGCCAAAACCATTTTGACTATCGCGTTAGCCAATAAGTGCGACGCGATCGTCGCGACGATAGCGGCCGAATCTGACACCCAAACGGTTCAAGAAGCCAATGCACTGGACTTCCTGCGCACTGCAGGAATCCAGCAGTGGGTCGAAGCTCAGCATAGTCGGGAGTGACAGCGCGATCTGCGGTCTACGCCCGCGAGCACGCGATCATTTGGCCGGCAAAATCGCCACCGCCTCGATCTCAAACAAGGCGCCCGGGCGCGCCAGTTCCGGCACGCCGATTGTGGTGCTCGCCGGCGGCGCCGACGTGTTGACGTACTTGTCGCGTATTTCGCGAAACATCGCGATGTTGGCGCCGATATTGACGACGTAGTTGTTGACCTTGACGACATGTTCGAAGCCGGCACCGACGGAAGCCAGAGCCGCTTTGAGGTTCTCGAAGGCGAGCTCGATCTGTTCGCGGGTGTTGGCGCCCATCTTGCCCAACCGGTCCATGCCGAGCTGACCAGCAAAATAGACGATTCGGCCGGGCCCCGTGACTTCGACAACATGGCTGTAGCCTGGCGGCTTGGCGATAGTGTCTGGATTGGAGAAACGAAGGTTGTCCGGCATGTTTGTGTTTCCTCTCAGTTGATGGCGGAAAAATCAGATTATGACGCCCCAATCAATTCCAAGATTTCACTCTGCAAGTCCGGCCTTGCGCAAGCCGGCGAAAAAGCGTTCGCGATCCGCCGGGCGGCGGAAGGGCCGGATCAACCGTGGATCCGACAAGGTCAACTCTGGAAGCAGGCGTACGAACTCTGCGAGACCGGCTTGCGCCTCCGTCATCTGCCACAGATGTGCCGCGGCCGCAGCGAGGATGCCGTGCGAATCCGGAAATGCCGGATTGAATTCGATCGCTTGTTTGGCGCAGGCCATTGCGTCGGCGAAACGCTCCGCGTGCAGATGCGACCAGGCGTCAACAGCATGCCAAATCACCATCAGGTAGTCGCGCGGGCTCAAGCGTTTGGCGTCCTCGAGTGCCGCGATAGAGCGATCGGGCTCGCCCCCGAAACTCAAGGCAACGCCAAGCTGGCCGCGCGCCAGGCTCGAGTTTGGATCGAGCTCGACTGCGCGCATGAGCCGCTTGATGGCGTCGTCGTGGCGGTTCGAGAACACCTCATAGACTGCAAGCGCAGCCTGAGCTGTAGCATCGCGATCTTCCGCGGCGACTGCCCGCCGTGCCGCGTCACCGCTCTTTTCCATGGCCTTGGCAATGGGTTCTGTCGTCCAGCCAAACACACCGCCGAAGTGCCAGTTAAATGACAGGTCGGCAAGCGCCAATGCATTGTTTGGGTCACGCCGCAAAATTTCATCGGTCAGATGGAAGGCTTCACGGCAATCCTCGCGTGTGAAGCGCCAGACGTGCCAATGGGCGCGCATCACGCGTTCCCATTGCCCAAGCTGAGCGGCTTCCTTGCCGCGCGTGCGCTGGATCTCGGCAGCGACAATCCCGGGCGCGATGGCGCCGATAATGCTGCGGGTGATCTCGTCCTGAACGGCAAAAATGTCCTCGAGAGCGCGGTCGTAGCGCTCGGCCCAGACGTGATGGCCGCTCGTAGCGTCAATAAGCTGCGCGGTGATGCGAACGCGATTGCCGGCCTTCCGCACGCTGCCTTCGAGTACGTAGCGCACGCCGAGATCGCGGCCGACTTCGCGCACGTCGACCGATTTGCCCTTGTAGCTGAACGAGGAGTTGCGCGCGATGACGAATAGCCAATGCGCTTTGGACAGCGCCGTAATGATGTCCTCGGCAATGCCGTCAGCGAAAAATTCCTGCTCGACGTCGCCGCTCATGTTTTGGAACGCGAGCACAGCGATCGAGGGCTTATCGGGCAGCGCCAGGCCGCTCGCCGGCTTTGCGGCGGCAGTCGCCGCCTCGGGACGGAGTTGATAGACGCGCACGGGTCGTGCAATATTCTTGAGCTCTTGCTCGCCGGAATCCTGAAAATTCACGTTGACCTTACCGCGCACCTGGCGATAAGCATCGTCGGAGATGCAAATGCCGCCAGGCTGGGCAATGCTTTCCAGACGCGCGGCAATATTGACGCCGTCGCCGAAGATGTCGTCGTCCTCGATCATGATGTCGCCGACGTGAATGCCGATCCGCAGTTCGATGCGGCGCTCCGGCGACACGCCCGCGTTGCGCTCTCCCATGCCGCGCTGGACGTCAATGGCGCAGCGCGCGGCGTCGACCGCGCTGCTGAACTCGATCAGCACACCGTCGCCCGTGCGCTTCACGATCCGGCCGCGATTTTGCGCAACTGCGGGCTCGAGAAATTCGCGCCGATGGGCGTTCATTCGCGCCAGAGTGCCTTCCTCGTCAGCCTCCATCAGCCGGCTGTAACCAACGATGTCGCTGGCAAATATTGCGCTCAGACGCCGCTCAACGCGTTCGCCGGCCATCTGGTCCTGCGGTCATCGGGTCCGCCCTCGCCCGGAACGTAGTTGTTAGTCTAGGTTTGGCCGACCGGGGTGTCTATGCGCGGCGCACGCATTGAATCAGCGCCAATTATTTATTCTCGAATTTTGGCGGCCGCTTTTCGATGAACGCCGCCATGCCTTCCTTCTGGTCGCGCGTGGCGAACAGCGAGTGAAACACCCGCCGCTCGAAGCGGATGCCTTCGGCAAGCGACGCCTGGAAGGCGCGATTGACCGCTTCTTTCGCTGCCAAGACCGACGGCAGCGACATCGACGCGATGGTTGCCGCGACCTTGAGCGCTTCGTCGAGCAGATTTTGTAGCGGCACGACGCGCGCAACGAGGCCCGCGCGCTCGGCCTCCCCCGCGTCCATCATGCGGCCGGTCAGGACCAGGTCCATAGCCTTGGCTTTGCCGACCGCATGCGTGAGCCGTTGCGTACCGCCGATCCCGGGAATAATGCCGAGCTTGATTTCCGGCTGGCCAAACTTGGCGTTGTCCGCGGCGATGATGAGATCGCATTGCATGGCAAGCTCGCAGCCGCCGCCAAGCGCAAATCCCGCGACCGCGGCAATCACCGGCTTGCGGGCCTCGGCGACGCGATGCCACGTTCCGATAAAATCGCCGAGGAAAGCGTCGGTGAAGGTCTTGCCGGACATTTCCTTGATGTCGGCGCCGGCGGCGAACGCCTTGTCTGAGCCGGTGACAACCATGCAGCCGATATTGGCGTCGGCCTCGAAAGCATCGACCGCGCGGGCGAGATCACGGATCAGCGCGCTGTTGAGCGCGTTGAGCGCTTGCGGCCGATTAAGGCGGATCAGCCCGACGCGGCCGCGGGTCTCGACAAGGACGGTCTCGCTCTTCTCGCTCATGGATGCCTCGCAAAATTCATTTTTGGCACACCGGGCAATAGAAGGTCGAGCGGCCGTTCTGCACGATGCGCTTAATGACGCCGCGGCAGCCCGGCGTCCGGCACCGCGCGCCGGCGCGATCGTAGACGCGGAAATGATGTTGAAACATTCCAAGCTCGCCGTCGGTGAGCCGGTGGTCGCGCAGCGACGAGCCGCCATCCTTGATTGCGTCCGTCAGCACCGCCTTGATGGCGTCAATCAGCCGCTTGGCACGATCATTCGGCGCGCCGCCGCGCTCGGCGATGGTCGAGGCGCGCCGCTTCGGCGAAAGATGCGCCCGGTAGAGCGCCTCGCAGACATAGATATTGCCTAGTCCGGCAACGACGCGCTGATCGAGCAGCGCGGCCTTGAGGCTGGTCTGTTTGCCACGGCAAGCGCGCGCCAGCATGGCTGCGTCAAAGGCGTTGCCGAGCGGCTCGGGACCGAGGCCGCGCAACAGCGGCTCGGCGTCGAGCCCGGCGCGCGGCACAAGTTTCATGGAGCCGAAGCGGCGCGGATCATTGAACGTCACAGTGGCGCCGGATGTGAGATGAAAGACGACGTGGTCGTGAGCGAGGTGATTGGCGCGCTCGTGATAGTAGCGGCCGAGTTGCTTGTCGTTGCCGACAAAGACATGAAACGAACCGGACATGCCGAGATGCATCAAGAGCACGTCGCCTGAGGAAAGGTCGACGAGGAGATATTTGGCGCGCCGGCCGAGACCGGTCACGGTCTTGCCTTGCACGCGCTGGGCAAAGTCCTTTGCCAGCGGCCAGCGCAGATCGCCCCGGCGAACTTCGACCCGCGTAATGCGTTCGCCCTGCATCGCTTGTTCGAGGCCGCGGCGTACCGTTTCCACTTCCGGAAGTTCAGGCATTTTATCTGGGTCGCCGCCGCAACGTGGTTAATTTCAAAGACATAGCCTGCCTGCGCCGGGCGCGCTATGGTTGCGTATCAAGGCAGTGACGATGGCGGAAACGGCGCATTTTGGCTCACGGGAGGTGCCGCTTCAGGCGAAGCAGGCGCTGGTCGACGATGTGTTTCACAGCGTGGCGCGCCGCTACGACCTGATGAACGACTTGATGTCGTTTGGGCTGCATCGGGCCTGGAAAGATGCCCTGGTGACGGCGGTCGATCCGCCCAAAACGACACCGTTTTCAGTCATCGATATTGCCGGCGGGACCGGCGATATCGCCTTTCGCATCATCGATCGCGGTGGCCCACGAACTGTGGTCACGGTTTGCGACATCAATCCGGACATGCTCGAGGTCGGCCGCGGGCGGGCGATGGCGCGAGCCGGCGCGCAAGCCGTCACGTTCTCCGAGGCCAATGCCGAAGCGCTGCCAATTGCCGAACGCAGTTTCGACGCTGCGACCATCGCGTTCGGCATTCGCAACGTGCCTCGGATCGAACGTGCGCTTGCTGAAGCCTTTCGCGTACTCAAGATCGGCGGCCGATTTGTCTGCCTGGAATTTTCCTCCGTTGATGTGCCGGCGCTCGACCGGCTTTACGATTTCTACTCGTTCAACGTCATTCCGGCGCTGGGCCGGATGGTTGTCGGCGAAGCTGACTCCTACCGCTATCTTGTCGAATCGATCCGCCGTTTCCCCAAGCCGCAGGCCTTTGCGTCGATGTTGCGTGCCGCCGGCTTTGCCCGCGTCTCGTTCCAAACCATGAGCGGCGGCATCGTGGCACTGCATTCCGGCTGGCGTTTGTGATCGCGGGACCTGCGCACCTTCTGCGGCTTGCCCGCGCCGCTTTCGTTTTCGCCCGCGAAGGCGTCTTCGGTATCGTTGATCCGATCATGGCGCCGGCCGGCGCCCGGCCGCTCATTCGCGTCGTGCGGCTGTTCGAGCGCCGCACGACCGGCCCCGCCGAAGCGCGGCTGTCGGCGGCGCTGACGCGGCTGGGGCCGAGCTATGTCAAGCTCGGACAGTTTCTTGCCACCCGTCCCGACGTCGTCGGCGCTGCTTTGGCCCGCGACCTCGAGAGCCTGCAAGACCGCATGCCGCCATTCAGCCAGGCGGAAGCGGAAGCTGCCCTAGCCGCTTCGTTCGGCAAGCCGGCGTCGGCGATTTTCACGAGCTTCGGCCCGCCGGTCGCCGCCGCTTCGATCGCGCAAGTCCATCGCGCCACTATTGCCAGCCCGACCGGGTCGCGGCCGGTCGCGGTGAAGGTCTTGCGGCCCGGCGTCGAGCGCCGCTTCCACGCCGATTTGGCGGCGTTCACCTTCGCCGCCAAGCATGCCGAGAATGTTTCCCCCGAGGCGCGCCGGTTGCGCCTGGTCGAAGTGGTCGACACGTTGCGCCGTAGCGTCCTGGTCGAAATGGACTTCCGGCTCGAGGCGGCCGCGCTCTCTGAGATGGCGGAAAATACCAGGGTCGATCCCGACTTCCGCGTGCCGGAGGTCGATTGGGACCGAACCACTAAAGAAGTGCTGACGCTGGGATGGATCGACGGAACACCTTTGTCCGATCGGGCGCGGTTGGCCGCCAAAGGCTTCGAACTGCCGAAGCTTGCCACGGCCCTCATCCAGACCTTCCTGCGTCATGCGCTGCGCGACGGCTTCTTTCACGCCGACATGCATCCGGGAAATCTTTTCGTCGATGACGAGGGCCGGCTGATTGCGGTGGATTTCGGCATTATGGGCCGGCTTGGCGTCAAGGAACGCCTGTTCCTCGCCGAAATCCTCCATGGCTTCATCACCCGCGATTATCACCGCACCGCCGAGGTTCATTTCGAAGCGGGTTATGTGCCGCCGCGCCATTCGATTGAAGACTTCGCGCAAGCCATCCGCGCCATCGGCGAGCCGATTCACAATCGCACCGCCGAGGATATTTCGATGGCGCGGCTGTTGGCGCTGTTGTTCGAGGTGACGGGCTTGTTCGATATGCGCACGCGGCCGGAACTGTTGCTCTTGCAAAAAACCATGGTCGTGGTCGAAGGCGTGGCGCGCACGCTCGATCCGAAGCTCGATATGTGGCGCACCGCGGAGCCGGTGGTGCGGGAATGGATGGAGCGCCATCTCGGCGCCGCCGGCAAGCTGGAGAGCGCCGCCCTTGGTGCAGCCGAACTCGGCCGCTTCGCCGGCAACGCACCCGGCCTGTTGACGCGCGGCGCCCGCGTGCTCGATCAGCTCGATGAAATCACCCGCGACGGGCTCGTGCTGTCGCCGCAGACGATCGCCGAACTCGACAAGACCGAAGCCCGCCGCGCACGATGGATGGTGGCCGCGCTGTGGATTATCGCTGCCCTTTTGCTCTGGCTTGTTTTGCGCTGATGATTGCGCTGATTGCAATGCAATCAATTTGAGCGTAAATAGCTGGTAGCAAAGGAAAAGGCCTTGCCTTGGCCAGCCTGACGGTTCGCCAGCTCGACGACAAGCTCAAGCGGCTGTTGCGCCTGCGCGCCGCCCGCCACGGCCGTTCCATGGAGGACGAGGTGCGCCTCATTCTGCGTGAGGCGGCAGAACAGAGCGACCGTGATTCAGACGAGCGACCGGCGTCGGTAACCCAGCCGAAACCCGACGGCGCGACGGCCGCAGCTGCGCCGCGGATCGTGGTGATCATCGGCGGCGGCATCGCCGCCTATAAGTCGCTCGACCTAATCCGCCGTTTGCAGGAGCGCGGCGTGCAACCGCGCTGCATCCTGACCCCCGCGGCGCGGCACTTTGTGACGCCGCTCGCGGTCGGCGCAGTGGCGGGCGGGCGCGCCTTTACCGAGCTGTTCGATCCGCAAAGCGAATTCGACATCGGCCACATTCGACTAGCCCGCGAGGCGGACCTGATCGTGGTTGCCCCGGCGACGGCAGACTTGCTGGCGAAAATGGCGGGCGGCCATGCCGACGATCTTGCCACTGCTGTTTTGCTGGCGACCGACAAGCCGATCCTGATTGCACCGGCGATGAACCCGCATATGTGGGCCGCCCAAGCGACAGTTCGTAATCTGGCGCAGCTGATTGCCGATGGCATTCACGTTATCGGACCGAATGCCGGCGAAATGGCCGAGCGTGGCGAAGCGGGCTTGGGCCGGATGGCCGAACCGCTTGAGATTGTCGCTGCGGTCGAGCGCCTGCTGCGCGTCGGCGCGACGCTCGCCGGCAAGCGCGTGATCGTAACCTCCGGGCCGACGCACGAACCGATCGATCCCGTGCGCTATATCGCCAACCGTTCGTCCGGCAAGCAGGGCCATGCCATTGCCACGGCTGCCGCTGCGGCCGGCGCCGAGGTGATTTTGGTCAGCGGTCCTGTCAATCTGCCCGACCCTGCCGGACTTAGCGTGATCAAAATCGATACTGCACGGCAGATGTTCGAGGCGGTTGAACAGAGTCTTCCTGCCGACGTGGCGATCTTCGCTGCGGCCGTGGCTGATTGGCGCGCCGAAAATCCGAGCGCGAGGAAGATCAAAAAGGAGCCGGATCGCACGCCGCGTCTGGCACTCACCGAGAATCCGGACATCCTCTCGAGCATCGCCCATCGCAAGTCGGGGCGACCGCGGCTCGTCATCGGTTTTGCCGCCGAAACCGACGAGGTTGTCGCCAATGCACGGGCAAAGCTTGCCCGTAAAGGCTGCGACTGGATCGTGGCGAATGACGTCTCGCCCGCCAGTGGTGTTATGGGCGGCGACAGCAATACCGTTCACCTTGTTACTGCGGAAAGTGTCGAATCGTGGCCGCCGCAAGGCAAGGACGAGGTGGCCTGCAAGTTGATCGCACGGATTGCTGCTGCGCTTGACGGAGCCAAGCGGTGAACCGAACACCGAACATTGAGCTTCGTGTAATGCGCTTGCCGCATGGCGCCGACTTGCCTCTGCCCGCCTATCAGACTGCACAAGCTGCAGGAATCGATCTCTTCGCTGCGGTGCCAGCCGATATGCCGGTCAAGATCGCGCCCGGTGAACGTGTCGCCATCCCTATAGGGATCGCCGTTGCGTTACCGCCCGGACACGAAGGCCAGATCCGACCGCGCTCGGGACTCGCAATTCGCCACGGCGTCACGGTCCTCAATTCGCCAGGAACAATCGATGCCGATTATCGGGGCGAAATACAGGTCATTCTTGTAAATCTGGGCCACGAAAGCTTCGAAATCAGGCGTGGAACTCGTATCGCGCAGATGGTGATCGCGCCTATTCAACAGGCCCAGATCGTTGAAACGAAAAGCCTCGACGCGACCACGCGCGAGGACGGCGGCTTCGGTTCCACCGGAATGACGGCACGCAGTCCGAAACCGGCTGGGTGAGTCAGCGTTGTCCCAGTGCGGCGATCGGGGTCGTGACATTAATTCCTCTGATCGTCGAACCAATCCGCTGCAGATTTCGTTTCACCCGCTCCATGCCGTTATTGCCGCGTAAAGCAGTTCTGGCTGTCGCTGCTGTCATCGACGTCGCAATGCAGGAGAATGGACAGCCGATCTCCGCGAAGACGCTTGCTGCGCGCCATGGGTTGCCGCCGCGGCACCTGGAACCTGTGCTCCAAGCCTTGGTTCGCTGCGGAATATTGAAGGGCATCCGCGGCCCACGCGGCGGCTACGAGCTCGCGCGCGACCGCCGCCCCGTAACCGTTAACGACATTTTGCACGCTGCCGGCACGGTCGAGGATACCGACGAGCTGCATGGCGGGTCCGAACTCGTGACCCGAGTCGTGTTGCCGGCAATGGCGGCGGCCGAACACGAATTCGGCGTGGCACTGTCCCGCATCAATATCGAAGACCTGGTCCGCGGTGCCGAGGCGCTCAACGAGGGTGCCGCGGATGCGCGCGCTGCTGAGGCTGGGCACTAAGCCCGCTCGAAGCCTGCCTGCCTTGCGTTCACGATCTGGACTCTTTCGACCTGATTCCGCTTAAGAGTAAAGTTGCGCGATTCGCGGGCTCGCTCGCGGGGGACCGGCCGGCGGGATGGGTTAAGGCCGGCAGAGGCAAAGGGGCATGCCGGACCAGATCCGGACGAGCTGGCGTCGCCTGCGGCGGCACCGGCGGGCAATCGGGGCCGGGGCAATCGGCGTGATCGCCTCGTCGCCGGCCGGTGCTGCGGAGCGATCTGCACCCGGTCTGCATGGATTCTATGAGCTGGCCCTCAATGCGCACCGCGGCATCGCTCAACACGAAATCATCGCTCTGATTCTGATCGCCGGTGTCGCTCTATTCGCCGTCACAATCGCGATCATGCTGGTGCGAACGCGCCGCCGAGCAGCGAAACTGGAAGCTTGGGCGCAACGTGAAACCGCAATCTTGCGCGCGGCAATGGACCGCGCCCGCGCTATCCTGCTTTCAGAACCGCAGCTCGTCGTCGACTGGGCGGCGGGCTACGACGAACCGGCAATCGAGGGCGACCCCGCGACCATCGGTCTGTCCGGTTCGCAACATTTACTCGCGTTCGACAGCTGGTTGGAAAGCGGCAAAGCCGCCGCCATGGAGCGCGCCGTCGCGGCGCTGAGTGCGCGCGGCGAACCATTCGCAATGACGTTGCTGACGCTCGGCGGTCATCCGCTGGAGGTCCAAGGCCGCGCCATGGGCGGCCATGCGGTGCTCCGGTTCAAGCATGCCGGGGCGGCCAAGCGCGAACTCGCGGATTTGCTTGAGCGCCACGAGAAACTCTCCGCCGAAGCAGCGGCATTGCGCGCCATCGTCGAAACGCTGCCCTTGCCGGCTTGGACGCGTAACGCCGACGGCCGGTTGACCTTCGTCAATGCCGCCTATGCGCTGGCGGTCGAAGCGAAAAGCGCAACCGAGGCGGTCGACCAGCGTTTGGAGCTTCTCGACAGTGCGGCGCGGGCGAGCATCGTCCAGGCGCGGCTTGCGCGCGGTTCCTATTCCGGCCGGCTTCGCACCGCGATGGGCGGAGTGCAGCGCACCTTCGATGTGCTTGATTTCGATACGGAAGCTGGCAGCGCCGGCATTGTCGTAGACGCGACCGAGGCCGAGACCATGCGCAGTGCGCTGACACGATTGGCCGACGCGCATCGCCGCACGCTGGATCAGCTTTCGACCGGCGTCGCCATGTTCGATTCCGGCCAGCGGTTGACGTTCTACAATGATGCTTATCGCACCTTGTGGGACCTCGACGCGGCCGTGCTCGATCAGCGGCCGAGCGATTCCGCAGTGCTGGATATATTGCGTGCCGGACGCAAGCTGCCGGAAGAGCGCGACTTCCGGCAATGGAAGTGGCAGCTGCATGAGGCTTATCGCATCGCGGAACCGAAAGACCACACTTGGCACCTGCCGGACGGCCGCACCTTGCGGGTGATTACCACGCCCAATCCGGAAGGCGGCGTGACGTACTTGTTTCACGATGTCACCGAGCGCCTCGACCTTGAGCGCCGCTTCGAGGAATTGATCCGAATTCAGGGCGAGACACTCGACAGGCTCGCCGAAGGCGTCGCGGTTTTCGGCAGCGACGGGCGGCTGCGGTTGCATAATGCGGCTTTCGAGCGAATGTGGTGGCTGCCCTCAGAATTGCTCGCTGACCGGCCGCACATCGAGAAAATCACCGCATTGTGCCAGCCGTTGCATGGCGACGCCCCGGCTTGGCGCGCCTTACGCCAGGTCGTGACCGCGATCGAGGCCCGCGAAGCCACGCTCGGCCGGATCGAGCGGCGCGACGGCAGCGTAATCGACTGCAATTCCGTGCCGCTCCCCGACGGCGCCACGCTGGCGACGTTCCACGATGTCAGCGACTCAGTGAACGTCGAACGCGCGCTGCGCGAACGTAACGAAGCACTCGAAGATGCCGACAAGATCAAGGTCGACTTCGTTCATCACGTCTCATATGAACTGCGATCGCCGCTGACCAACATTATTGGCTTCGTCCATCTGCTCGGCGAACCGGCAACGGGTCCACTGACGCAGAAGCAGCGCGAATACCTGGAATACATCACGGTCTCCACCAACACATTGCTGGCTCTCATCAACAACATTCTCGATTTGGCAACGATCGACGCCGGCCGTATGCAGCTCGACTTTGTTACGGTCGACATTCGCGAGGCGATGAGGACCGCCGCGGAGGGCGTGCAAGACCGCGTGGTAAGCGGCGGCGTCACGCTCGACATCAAGGCGCCGCCGAATATTGGCAGTTTTGTTGCTGACAAGTTGCGGCTGCGGCAGATTTTGTTCAATCTCTTGGCAAATGCTTTGAGTTTTTCTCCGCCAGGCTCGACCGTCACGCTACTGGCCGAGCGCCGGCCCGATGCGATCGTTTTCTCGGTGACCGACATGGGACCCGGCATTCCGGCGGATATGCTGAAAAAGGTGTTCGACTGGTTCGAAACTCACTCGCTCGGCTCCCAGCATCACGGCCCCGGGATCGGGCTTTCGCTTGTCCGCTCGTTTGTCGAATTGCATGGCGGCGAGGTGACGATCGATTCTGCTGTGGGACAAGGCACCACCGTCACATGTATTTTCCCACTCGCCGAAATCGCCAGCCTGACGGCGGCGGAGTAGCGAGACCCACATGCTGTTGACCGCGCCGGGTGGCGCAAGCTTTTCGCTGACATTGCCGGACGAAGAGGCGACGCGTCGCTTGGCGATGGACATCGCCAGTGCGCTCGAACCCGGCGATCTCATCACGCTGTCCGGCGATCTCGGCGCCGGCAAGACGACGTTCGCCCGCGCGCTCATCCGCCACCTCTCAGCCGACGACACGATCGAGGTGCCGAGCCCGACTTTCACTTTGGTGCAGAATTACGAACTGCCGCGTTTCACCCTGGTTCACGGTGACCTCTATCGTGTCGCCAGCGCGGCCGAACTTGCCGAGCTCGGCTTCGAAGACCTGCCTGATCAGGCGGTGGTCCTCGTCGAATGGCCGGATCGCGCCGCCGGATCGCTGCCGGTGGATCGCCTTGACATCGCTTTCACGCTGGCACCGGGGCTCGCACCTAGTGTGCGTCACGTCCGCTACACCGGCTTCGGCGCGTTTGCGCCGCGCGCCGAACGTATCGCCATGCTGCGCGGCTTTCTCGATGAGGCCGGGTTCGCGCAAGCGCAACGGCGGCGGATGCAGGGCGACGCATCGACGCGGATTTTCGAACGGCTCACATTGGACAATCGAACCGCGGTTCTGATGAATGCGCCGCGGCGGCCTGACGGTCCGCCAGTGCGCGACGGCAAGCCGTACAGCGCCATCGCTCATCTTGCCGAAGACGTGGTGCCTTATGTCGCGCTGGCAGCCGCGCTGCGTCGTCTCGACTTGTCCGCGCCGGAAATCCTCCACGCCGATCTCGATCACGGGTTGATCGTCATGGAGGATTTGGGCGACGAGCACATTGTTGGCGACGATCCGCCGGCCCCGATCGAAGATCGCTATGCCGCCGCGGTGGACTTTTTGGCGGCGCTACATACGCGCAACTTACCGAGCCGGTTATCGGTCACCGCTGCGCTCGACTACCGGCTGCCGCGTTATGACGTCGGCGCTTTGTTGATCGAAGCCGAACTGCTGCTCGATTGGTATCTCATCAAGGCTGGCGCCGCGGTGAGCGACGCGGCGCATGCCGAGTTCGTCGCGCTGTGGCAAGCGGCGCTTGCGCCGGTGCTCGAAGCGCCGGCTACCTGGGTGCTGCGCGATTACCATTCGCCGAATCTGCTCTGGCTACCGGACCGCGAGGGGATCGCGCGGATCGGCCTCGTCGATTTTCAGGACGCATTGATCGGACCGGCGGCCTACGACGTCGCTTCGCTTCTCCAGGACGCCCGTGTCGACGTTCCTGAACAGCTCGAGATGAATTTGCTGAGCCGCTACGTGCGTTCGCGGTTAAGCAATGACCGCAATTTCAACACAGGCGATTTTACGCTCCTCTATGCGACTTTGGCGGCGCAACGCGCAACGAAGATTCTCGGCATTTTTGCTCGGCTGCAACGGCGCGACGGCAAACCGCAATATCTGCGCCACATGCCGCGGTTGTGGAACTACCTGCACCGGTCGCTGGCCCATCCGGCTCTTGCTGAGCTGAAAGCCTGGTATGCCGTAAATGTGCCATCTCCGGATGGGTTATGATGCGGCGATTCGGGGCTGGTGCATGATCCCAAAAGCCTGTCCTCGGACCTGATCCGAGGGGTGGGAACCGGTTTTCGGACAAGATCGTGCGCAAATAGATGGTATTGGGGGCGCGACTGCGCTCCATGCGGGTTGGGGGCGGCAGCATGATGCCGAAGAGCGCGATCGTATTGGCGGCGGGGCTTGGCACGCGTATGCGGCCCTATAACGGGCATGTGCCAAAGCCGCTGGTCACCGTTGGCGGCAAGTCGCTCATCGATTACAGCCTCGATCGGCTGGCCGAAGCCAGCGTCGAGTTCGCTGTCGTCAATGTGCACCATCTGGCCGATGCCATCGAACGGCATCTGGCGGGGCGGCGGCATCCGCGCATTCTCATTTCCGACGAACGCGGCGGGCTTCTCGGCACCGGCGGCGGCATTGCCAAAGCGCTGCCGCAGCTCGGCGCTGCGCCGTTCTTTCTGGTCAATTCCGACACGCTTTGGCTCGACGGACCGAAGCCGAATTTCGCGCGGCTTGCGGAACGCTTCGACGCAAAAACAATGGACGGCCTTCTGTTGCTGGCTCCGAGCGCCGGCAGCCTCGGCTATGTGGGCCGTGGCGATTACATCATGCTGGACGACGACAAGCTTCGGCCGCGCGCCGAACAGGAAATGGCACCGTTCATCTATGCCGGCGCGGCGATCCTGACGCCGGTTTTGTTCGCGCATGCCCCGCAAGGTGCATTTGCGCTCACGCGGCTGTTCGATCGTGCTGCCGCCGCCGGCCGACTGTTCGGCTTGCGTCTCGACGGTCTGTGGATGCATGTCGGAACGCCGGAAGCGGTGAGCGCCGCTGAAGCCGCGCTCGCAGCCATGGCGTAAGCTCTGCTAGAGTGTCGTGGCAAGTCCCGCGATCCCCCATGAGGCAGCGCGTCTTCTCTATCCCGGCATCGGCGCTATTTCTGCCGACGCTGATCGAAACTTTACTTGACGGCAAGCTCGGTTTCGAATTTGCCGGCGACCCGCTAGCGCTTGCGGCGACCACCCTCTATCTGCCGACGCGCCGCGTCTGTCGGCTCATGCGCGACGCATTTCTCGAACGCCTTGCAGGCGACGGCGCGATCCTGCCGCGCATCGTCGCGATCGGCGACATCGACGAGGACGAGATCGCGTTCGCCGAAAGCGTTGCCGGCGGCATAGCGGCGGACGCGCTTGAACTGCGGCCGGCGCTAGGCGGCGCCGAACGGCGGCTCCTGCTGACGCGATTGGTCATGGCTTGGGCGCAATCGCTGGAGGTCCGCGGCTTAAGCGGTACGCCGCTGGTCGCCCAAACCCCGGCGGCCGCATGTGCGCTCGCGGACGATCTCGCCCGACTGATGGACGATATGACCACCCGCAACGTGCCATGGTCGAGGCTCGACGAACTTGTCCCCGATGAATTCGATGCGTTTTGGCAGCTCACGTTGCGGTTTTTGCAGATTGCGCGGCAAAACTGGCCGAAGCTTCTGGATGAACTCGGCGCGATGGATCCGGCGGCACGCCGCGACGCCTTGATCAGGGCCGAGGCAGCGCGGCTGTCACGCAAATCTGAGGGCCCGGTGATCGTCGCCGGCTCAACCGGCTCGATCCCGGCGACCGCCGACCTGATTGCGGCAATCGCCAGACTGCCACAGGGGGCGGTCGTGCTGCCGGGGCTCGATACCGATCTCGACGAACAAAGCTGGCGGCTGATCGCAGGCGAGGCCGGAAGCGACATCGCAGCCGCACCGGGCCATCCGCAGTTCGCGCTGCAAGCCTTGCTGAACCGCATTGGCATTACGCGGGATGCGGTTATGCCCTTGGCGGCGCCGCGCGGCCGCGAACGGTTGATCTCGGAAGCGCTGCGGCCGGTCGACGCGACCGAAAAATGGCGGCAGAACGCGGCGGATGCAGCCCTCTCGGCGCAAACCGATGCGGCGTTGCAGGATTTGACACTGATCGAAGCGGCCCATCCCGAAGAAGAAGCGCTCGCAATCGCAGTCGCGCTGCGCGAAGCGGTGCAGGACGGCAGGACGGTGGCCCTGGTCACGCCGGATCGCGCCCTGGCGCGGCGCGTCGCCGCGGCGCTCGGCCGCTGGGATATGACGGCAGAAAATTCCGGCGGCGAGGCGCTCGCCGATGCACCTGCCGGAATTTTTGCCAGGCTAGCCGCGCTCGCCGCGCTCGACGGCACACCGCCGGTTGACCTGCTCGCGCTCCTCAAACACCCGCTGCTGCGCCTCGATTTCAGCCGGCGCGGGCGCGCGGTTGCCGCGCTCGAGCGCGCGGTCTTGCGTGGACCGCGGCCACGTCCCGGCACCGGCGGCTTGGCGCGGGCACTGGAGAATTTTCGTTCGCAGCTCGGCCGTGTGCTCCGCCGCGAGCCAAGCGAACTGCATCCATCCGATCCGCGTATCGGCTTGCACGATGCGGACCTCGCCGACGCGGTCGAATTGGTCGAGCGGCTCAGGATGGCGCTAGCGCCGCTTGAAGCCATGGACGAGGCGTCACATCCGCTCGCTGAATTTGCCGTGCGGCATCGCACGGTACTCGGTTCGCTTTCGAAAGATAAACATAGCGAAGCCGCACTGAGCGGCCCCGACGGACAAAAAATCGCCGACGCACTGGAGGAGCTCGCCACAAGCAATGCCGCCGCGCGCCTGCTGATCGCAAAATCCGACTATGTGGAATTGTTCATCGCCTTACTGGCCGGGCGCATCGTGCGGCCGACGCCGCGCCTTGGTGCGCAGGTGCGTATTTTGGGTCCGCTCGAAGCGCGCCTGACCGACAGCGATCGCGTCGTCCTTGGCGGCTTAGTCGAAGGCACATGGCCGCCGGAAAGCAATTCGGACGCCTGGCTCAGCCGGCGAATGCGGCTTGAGCTCGGGCTCGATCTGCCGGAGCGGCGCATTGGCCTTAGCGCCCATGATTTCGCGCAGCTCTTCAATGCGCGCGAAGTTTTTCTCACACGCGCGGCCAAGATCGGCGGCGCGCCGTCGATGCCATCGCGCTTCATCCAGCGGCTTGCGGCGGTATCGGGCGCCCGATGGGACGAAGTCGTGCGGCGCGGCGAGCGTTATCTGGCTTGGGCGCGCGAACTTGACCGGCCCGAGCGGATCGCCGCCGCGCCGCAGCCGGCGCCAAGGCCGCCGCGAGCGGCACGGCCGAAGACTCTTTCCGTGACTGAGATCGAGGATTGGCTGCGCGATCCTTATACGATCTATGCCAAACACATTTTGCGGCTGCGGCCGCTTGATCCCGTCGACACCGAGCCCGGCGCGGCCGAGCGCGGCAACATCATTCACGCCGCCATCGGCGAGTTCACGGCAAAGTTTGCGGAAGCCCTGCCGGCCGATCCGGCAAGTGAGCTGATCGCGCTCGGCGCACCGCACTTTGCCGCGCTGCAAGACTTTCCGGAAACGCGCGCCTTCTGGTGGCCGCGCTTTAAGCGCATCGCCCAATGGTTCGCGGAATGGGAATTCGAACGGCGCGCCGGCATCATCGCGCTTGCGGCAGAGACGCACGGCAAGATCGAGTTTTCGTCGCGCGAGGGCGCATTCCAGCTGCGCGGCGTAGCCGACCGCATCGAGCGTTGCCGTGACGGCCGTTATGTCGTTGTCGATTACAAGACCGGTTCGGCGCGCACGGAAAAGCAAGTGCGCACCGGCCTAGCCCCGCAGCTCACATTGGAGGCTGCCATGCTGCGCCGAGGCGGTTTTGCCGGTATTCCCGCCGGCGGCTCGATCGCCGAACTGATTTACGTCCTGTTGAAAGGCGGCGACCCCGCCGGCGAACCAAAGGCGATCACGTTCAGGGAAGGCACGCCGGACTACCAGGCCGATCGTGCGATGGCGAAACTTCAAGAGCTCGCGCAGCAATTCGACGACGAGAACACCCCTTATCGCTCGCTCGTTCACCCGATGTGGCGAACGCATTACGGCGACTACGACCACCTCGCCCGCGTCAAGGAATGGTCGAGCTCGGGCGGCGTCACCGATGATCCGATGGGCGGCGAATGAGAACGATAGACCGTATCCCCGCACAAGTCCGCGAGCTGCAACGCGCCGTGGCCGATCCCGACGTGTCGGCCTGGGTTGTAGCCAATGCCGGCTCCGGCAAGACGCATGTGCTGGCGCAGCGCGTGATCAACCTATTGTTGCAGGGGGTGCAGCCGGAAAAAATCCTCTGCATCACTTTTACCAAGGCGGCTGCGGCCAACATGGCCAAGCGCGTCTTCGACACGCTCGCCGAGTGGCCCACGCTAGAGGACAGCGCGCTTGATGATGCGATACGGGCGCGCTCGAATATGACGCCCGATCCCGCGTGCCGTGCGTTGGCGCGACGCCTGTTCGCTCGCGCGCTGGAGACCCCCGGCGGGCTCAAGGTGCAGACCATCCACGCCTTTTGCGCCCAGCTTCTGCACCAGTTTCCGTTCGAGGCCAATGTCGCGGCGCGCTTTACGGTGCTCGACGAGACCGAACAGACACAACTGCTCGAGCGATTGACGCTCGATGTGCTGCTCTCCGGAGCACGCGATGGAGACAGCCCGATCGGCCGCGCGCTCGACGTGGTGCTTACCGCCGCATCGGATCAGAGCTTCCGCGAGGCGGTGCGCAGTGCGATCACCGCGCGCGAGACCATCGCGCGTTGGATCATCAAAGCCGGCGGCGTCGAGGCGGCCACTGCCGCAATGTCAAGGCAGCTCGGGCTTGATCCGTCGGACAGCCGCAAAGTGGTCGAGGACGAGTTTTTCTCGCACGCGCTTATTGCCGCGACGGAATGGCCGACTATAGCGGCAGCGCTCGAGCGGGGCGGCAAAAACGATAGTGACCAGGGGCGCCGGTTTGGTCGGCTTTCCTCCTTGTCAGGCTCCGCTCGCCTGAGAACCTATCTCGATATTTTCTGCACGACGACCGACCGTGCGCCGCGAAAATCGATCGTGACGCAGGCGATTGAGGACACGCAACTCAGCAATCGGCTCATCGCGGAACAGGCGCGCGTATGTGCCCTCTTGGAGCGCTGGCGCGCGGTCGTCTGCCGCGATCGTTCCGCCGCGCTCCTTACTATCGTGAACGAAATTCTGCAGCGCTACGAGGATGAAAAGAAGCGCCGCGGGCTCGTCGACTATGACGATCTGATCGACAAAACGCTCGAGCTTCTCGGCAATGTCGATTCAGCCTGGGTGCACTACAAGCTCGATTTCGGCATCGATCATCTCTTGATCGACGAGGCGCAGGATACCAGCAGCAAGCAATGGCAGATCGTGCGCGGTCTTGCCGCCGAATTCACCGCTGGCGCCGGCGCGCGCGACACGAGGCGCACCGTGTTCGCGGTGGGAGACGAAAAACAATCGATCTATTCGTTTCAGAATGCGGCGCCTAAGGAATTTGCCGAAATGCGCCGTCACTTCGAGCGCGCGCATCAAGCCGGCCAGCCCGCTTTCATTGCGCGTGAGTTCACCTATTCCTTCCGCTCGGGCACAAATATCCTCGCCGCCGTCGATGCGGTGTTCAGCGACAAGCCGGTTGCCGCGAGCGTTTCGTCGGACCCTACCGGATTTCCGCCGCACAGCGCGCTACCGGACGCACCGGCGGGCTTGGTCGAGATCTGGGAACCGGTCGAGCCGGAAAAAAGCGCGGATATCGACGGCTGGGATGCGCCGTTCGACCAGGCCAGCGAGACCAGCACGCGCGTGCGGCTGGCGCGCCGGATTGCACGAACGGTGCGACGACTGGTGGAGAGCCGCGAGCCCATCGGCACCAGTGGCCGCGCCCTGCGCTATGGCGATGTTCTCGTGCTGGTGCGCCAGCGCGGCGAATTGTTCGAATCGATTATCCGTGCGTTGAAAAACGAGAAGGTCGATGTCGCCGGCGCCGACCGCCTCATGCTCACCGAGCATATCGCGGTCATGGATCTGATGGTGCTGGCCGACGCCTTGTTGCTGCCGGAGGACGATCTGGCGCTGGCGACCGCGTTGCGTAGCCCGCTGTTCGGCTTCGATGACGAGGATTTGTTCGCAATAGCGTGGGATCGCGGCCCGTCGTCCCTGCACGCCGCGCTCACTCGGCAAACCGGCGCGAAGCCGTTATTTACGGAAGCCGTCGTGCTGCTCGGCAAGCTTGCCGAGCTCGCCAGACGCGAAACCCCTTTTGCGTTCTTTGCTCAGGTCCTTGGCGCCGGAGGCGGCAGGCAGCGTATTCTCGCGCGCCTTGGCCCCGAAGCAAACGATGCGATCGACGAGTTCCTCAATCTTGCCCTCGAATATGAGCGCCGCGAGACGCCCTCGTTGCATGGTTTTCTCGCGTGGCTGCGGCAGGCGCGCGCGGAGGTGAAGCGTGACATGGAAATCGCGCGTGATGAGGTGCGCGTGATGACGGTCCACGGCGCCAAGGGCCTTGAAGCGCCGCTCGTCATCCTCGCCGATACGATGACACCGCCGGCCGGACCGAGACAGCCGCGACTTTTACAGCTCCCCGGCAATATCGTCATCTGGGCTGGCCGCAAGGTCGACGATTCGTCACCTGTTGCCGCGGCCCGCCAGTCGGCGCTCGTGGAGGCGAGCGACGAATATCGCCGATTGCTCTATGTCGCCATGACGCGCGCCGCGAACCGTCTCATCATCTGCGGCGCTGACACTGAAAAAAAGCGCCCCGATGATTGCTGGTATGACCTGATACGAAGAGCGCTCGATTCTCATCTCGTGGAAGAAACCGAGGCGGATGAAAAAGTCTGGCGCTTCCGCAAAACCACTCCGGAAAGAGCTTCGCCGGCGGAGAGGCACACCGTGAAGTCGTTCGAGCGGCTGGAATTTCCGTCGTGGCTGCGCCAGCCCGCGACGCTTAAAAACTTGGGCGTTGTGACAATCGCACCGTCCTCGGGATCGGCGGAAGAACCCGGCCGCGCTGCGGCTGGCGCGGCAACCGGCACAGCGCTCGATCGCCAAAAAGCAATGCTACGCGGCCAGATCGTCCATCGGCTCATGCAGGCGTTGCCCGACCTTCCGCCAGCGGCGCGCAAAGCGGCGCTGGAACGCTATCTCAGCAATCCCGCGCATCGTCTTTCGCCTGACGAACTGGTGGAGATCGCGCGACAGGTGCTTGGCATTCTCGATCACGGCCGCTTTGCCGAATTCTTCGCCGCGGGAAGCCGGCCGGAAGTCTCGATCGTCGGCCGCGTCGCCCGCCCGGGCGGCGAACCTGTTCTCGTCGCCGGACAAGTCGACCGCTTGCGAGTCACCGCCGATGCCGTCCTGGTAATCGATTACAAGACCGACAGTCCTGTGCCGTCCACGCTCGACGATGTGCCGTCGGACTATGTCACCCAGCTTGCCTTCTATCGCGCGGTCTCGACGGGCATTTATCCGGCCAAACGCGTGCGCGCCGCGCTTTTGTTCAGCGCCGGCCCGAATCTGATCGAGATTCCCGGCCCGATCCTCGATATCGCGCTCAAAGCCGCGCTTGAGCGCGCCGAAACGCAGCCCTTTCACGCTCCAGTGACTGTGGCTTGACGCCTCCCAGCGGCGTTCATAGGTTCAACGCCCGTTGCCAGCGATTCTTGCAGCTACTCTTGGGCAGCCGATTCTGCGCCTAACCCAGAACAGACGACTCCCTGAACCCACGAGGTATTTCATGGTCGAGAAGGTAACCGATGCCACGTTCGACAAGGACGTACTCAAGGCGAGCAGTCCGGTGGTCGTTGATTTCTGGGCGGAATGGTGCGGCCCGTGCCGGATGATTGCCCCTGCTCTCGAAGAGATTTCCAACTCGCTCAATGGCAAGGTGAAGATCGTCAAGCTCAACGTCGACGAGAACCCTGGCACCGCGGCAAAGTACGGCATCATGTCGATTCCGACTCTAATGCTGTTCAAAGACGGCCAACTGGCGTCTCGTCAGGTCGGCGCACAGCCGAAGCAGAAGCTCGAGCAGTGGATCACTGGCTCGATCTGAAATCAGCCATTGTCATTGCGAGATCAGGATCGCTAACTGGATTGCTTCGCTGACGCTCGCAATGGCGAGTTCGTTTAATGCCGAAAATGGCGCGTGCCGGTGAAGACCATGGCGATGCCATGGGCATCGGCCGCCGCGATTACTTCATCATCGCGCATCGAGCCACCCGGTTGAATGACCGCCGTCGCTCCCGCCTCGATGGCAACGAGCAGCCCGTCAGCGAATGGGAAAAAAGCGTCTGATGCAACCACCGATCCTTTGGTGGCCGGTTCCTTGAGCCCAGATTCGCGCGCGGCGTCTTGCGCCTTGCGCGCGGCAATTCGTGCGGCGTCGACGCGGCTCATCTGTCCCGCGCCAATGCCGACGGTCGCCGAATTCTTGGCGTAGACGATCGTGTTTGATTTCACGTGCTTGGCGACACGGAACGCGAAGCGCAAATCGCGCAGCTCGGCATTGCTCGGGGCGCGCCGGGTCACCGGGCGCAAATCCATGTCATCGACGACGGCATTGTCGCGAGTCTGCACCAGAAGCCCGCCGGCGACGGTTTTGGCCGTCAATCCCGCACCCCGCGGATCCGGCAGACCGCCAGCCAGAAGCAGCCGCAAGTTCTTCTTTGCCGCAACAAGCGCAATCGCCTCTTCGGTGGCGTCGGGAGCGATGATCACTTCAGTGAAAATCTCGGTGATCGCGCGCGCGGCCTCGCCGTCGAGCGTGCGATTGAGCGCAACGATGCCGCCGAATGCCGAAGTGCGGTCGCAGTCGAATGCCTTACGATACGCCGCGGCCAACGTGTCCGCCTCCGCCACGCCGCACGGATTGGCGTGCTTGATGATCGCGCAGGCTGCGGTGCGCGCCGGATCGAACTCTGCAGCGCAATCATAGGCCGCGTCGGTGTCGTTGATGTTGTTATATGAAAGTTGCTTGCCCTGAACCTGTCGCGCCGTCGCTACGCCGAACCGCCGCTCGGGCGTACGGTAGAAGGCGGCGGATTGATGCGGATTCTCGCCGTAGCGCAACGATTCAATGAGGCGACCGGCAAACGCACGATAGTCCGGCGCAGCTTCCTCGATCGCGCCGGCGAACCAATTGGCAATGGCGGCGTCGTAGGTCGCTGTGCGTGCATAAGCCTTGGCGGCAAACCGGCGCCGCAGCGCTAGCGTCGTACTGCCGTGATGGTGTTTAAGTTCGTCGAGTAGCGCCGTGTAATCGCTTGCATCCACCAGCACAACGACGTCGTCGTGATTCTTGGCGGCAGCGCGGATCATCGCCGGGCCGCCGATGTCGATGTTCTCAAGACATTCGGCGAAATCTGCGCCGCGGGCGATCGTCGCTTCGAACGGGTAAAGGTTGACGACAAGGATATCGATCGGACGAATGTTGTGTGTCCGCATCGCCTGCACGTGAGCGGTATTGTCGCGCATCGCCAATAGGCCGCCGTGAACGGCCGGATGCAGCGTCTTGATCCGCCCGTCCATCAATTCCGGATAGCCGGTCAGCTCGCTCACGTCGATCACTTTCAAACCCGCATCGACCAGCATTTTGCGGGTACCGCCCGTTGAAATCAGCTCGATGCCGAATTCGGCAAGAGCGTGCGCGAATTCCGCGACTCCGGACTTGTCGGAAACCGAAATAAGAGCACGCGAGGCACGGCGCAAATCTTTGGTGGCGTTTTCGGTCATCGCTCTTTTAGTCGTGCTCGATCTAGCTTCATAACGGCAGTCGCGGCTCCTCTTCTTCCGCCGGCCCGGAGGCGCCGGCGCTCGCGCCTGCCGGCGGATAGGCCTGAAGCAGCCACTGCACGCGCGCAGCGTTCCGGGCGTTGCCGCGGATAACCATCTGAAACGTGCGGCGCGGACCCTCGCTCCCGGCTAGATAGACGCTGTCTTCTAGGTCGACGCGATCGTGTTGCGCGCTGAATATCCAGACCTCCTTGTTCGGCATCATCAGCATGACGCCATGGCCATCGGTCAAGCGGGTCGCGCGCACGCCGGGATGCAGGTGAAAGCGGATCGCGAATTCATCGCGTGTGCTGCTCACGCGCGGCTCGCCGTCCGCGTCCAGGAAAATGTCCTCGCCTTCCAGCCGGGTGCCGTCCGTTGACAGCATCAGAACGCGCTCATGGACAATTCCGAATCTGGTCGCGTAGCCGTCATGCGTGGCGCGCAGCAAGATCATGTCGGAGCCATCCTCGCGACTTACCTTGACGCGACTAGGTCCGCCGACGATCGGCGAGCCGCCGAGCATGCGCCGGAACGTCGCCAATTCCACGAAGCGGGCCGACGACGCATCGTTGAAGGTCACGGTGGAATGCGCAGGCGTGGCGCGCGCGAGCTGGCGCCAGTTCTCGCGCCCGACGGCGGGAATACCGCAATTGACAATGATCAGGCTCTGCCGCGGCGAAGAGAATTCAAATGACAGGCATCCGGCGTGAGCATCGAGGCTCATCTCGATCGGCGGCGCACGACCGCTATCGAGGATCGTGACCGCGCCACCGGCAGCCAGACGCTGATAGCCCGAATAGGGCGCGTTCGAAAACGGCGCACCGCGCGCCTCGTCATAGGCCAACAGCGTCAGAAGCAGATCCGCCGGCGTCGCGCCCATGCCGTTGAAATGCGCGAACGTGCCTTCCGAATGGCGGAAAAAGCGCAGCATCGGCATCATTCGATCGATCGCGTTCTGCAACGCTTGCGGTGGTGCGATATTGCGGGAAGCAAAAGCTTGGCGCAGCGGCAATAGCTGCAAAAGAATTTCGATGATCGCACCGGGATCGCGGCTGACGTGTCCGCCATCGGGCAGAATCTGCCGCTCGATTTCCTGCTTTAGCCGCTCGGTCGCAGCTTTGATATGGCGCGCCTGACCGGCGATGCACAGTGTCGCATAGGTGAGCGCAATCACAGCTCGCAGGCGTGCCACTCCCCGGCGCGCATCGCCTGCGGTGTGGCGCAGGTAACGCACTTGGCGCAACAGGCTGCGCAGATAGCGCCGATAGAAACGCGCGTCGGCGTCTTGCAAGATCAGCGTCGATTGACTGAGCCAAGCGATAATACGGCGCGCCAGCACGTCCGGACGCCAGCCAATCGGATGCCATGAGCCTTGCAAGGTAATCCATTCATCGACCAGCGTGCGCGCATTGGCGCGCGTGATGGCGGATTCGGCGGCGCGCAAATGGCGTAGCCAGCCAAAGCCCAGCAATGCTGCGGCCCATTCCTCCGAGGGCGGTTCCATTTCAAAAATCGAACGCCGGTCGCAAACTACGACTTTGCCGGCGAAGGCGAACCGTCCGGAATAGATCTCGGTCGCCCGGGTCGCGTCCGCGGTGCGCAGGTCCTGCGGTGCAATCAACAGGCGGTCGGACTTGAGCGGCACCAGCGCCCAGCGAAACAGGGGGTGGCCGTTGGCGCGCCCGGCGACGCGCCGTAGCGCGCCGCGAAGCAGAAGCCACGACAGCTTCGCATGGTTCGCGACAGCAACGCGCGACATGGGCTCCGTTCGCTCTCTCTGCGCGCTTGTCCGGCGCGACCATAACGAAACGGCGGCGCGCGGGCCAATAGCGGCTTAACTCGCTGCAACTAATGCTCTTTTACCAGCCGTGCGGCGTAGAAGCCATCAATCCCGGCCAACCGCGAATCACTATGGGGAAAGTGGCACGGCAAGGTGCGCAGGTCGCCATCTTTGCTGATGAATTCCTGGCAACCGAAGACTTCGGAACCGCTAATTGGGACGCGGCGCAAGCGCGGCTCGCGGGCGAGCAGATCGGAGACGAGCATTTCGTTTTCTTCAGGTTCGAGCGAACAGGTGCAATAAACGAGCGTACCGCCCGGCTTGGTCAGGGCGAGCGCTCGATCAAGCAGACGGCGCTGCAACGCGGCAAGCTTGACGATATCGTCGGCGCTTTTGAGCCACGCCACGTCGGGATGGCGGCGGATGGTCCCGGTCGCGGAGCATGGCGCGTCGAGGAGTATGACGTCGAACGGTTCCGCCATCCATTCCTCGGCATTGGCGAGGACTAGTTCGGCGTTAAGCCGAAGCCGCGCGATATTCTGGCGCAGTCGTTCGAGTCGCGCCGGCGCCCGATCCACCGCGGTGACAATGGCGCCGGCGAGGGCGAGCTGCGCTGTCTTGCCGCCAGGCGCCGCGCAGAGATCGGCGACGCGCCGGCCGGAGACGTTGCCGAGGAGCCGCGCCGGCAGCGAAGCGGCGGCGTCCTGGACCCACCAGGCGCCGTCGGCAAAGCCGGCCAGTGCGCTGACCGAGCCATGGGCGATGGCGCGCACCGTGCGCGTCGGCAGCACATGGCCACCGAGCTTTTCCGCACATTGTTCCGGATCGCTCGTCACGGTCAGATCGAGCGCGGGCTCATTGCGATTGGCCACGGCAATGGCGCGCGCGGTCGGCTCGCCATAAGCGGCGATCCACCGTGCCATCAGCCAGTCCGGCGTATCCAGGGCCGTGCTGTCGATTGCGGCGAGGCGGCCGGTTCCTTCACGCGCGACCCGTCGCAACACGGCATTGATCAGGCGGGCAAATCCGGCGGCGCGCCGGTCCGCCTGGGCGAGGCGAACGGAAAGATCGACGGCGGCGTGATCGGGCACATTCAAAAAAAGAATTTGCGCCGCTCCGAGTAAGAGCGCGGTCTCGACGCGCGGCGCTTGCGCCGGAAAGCCACGGTCGAGGAAAAGCGCGAGGAGATGCCGAAGCGTACCGAGCCGCCGTAGCACTGTAGCGACGATGGCGCGCACCAGCGCACGATCGCGCTCGGCGAGGACTGCGAGTTCGCTCGCGGCATCGAGAACCTCGACAAGCGCGCGATGACGCTGCAGTACGCCTTCGAGAATCTCGGCGGCGAGGCGGCGAACGACAAAACCAGGCGCGTCGTCCGCTCGGCTCGATCGGCGAACCGGATCGTGCGCGCTTTTTACGATGGCGAGGCCCTCCTTGCGGCAACGGCAGGGCTACGCCAAATCAAAGGCGATGCCAATAAACCCGTCCGATCCGTCGCTGCCGGTTCCGCCCGCTCCCAAGCCGGGCGGTCAGGCTGACGCTAAGCCGGCACTGCCTGACGCCGCAGTCCGTGCACTCGCCGAAGCGACAGCCCGGCGGCGCGAACGCGGCAGCGATCCCGCCGCGGCGAAACCGGCAACGGAAGTTGACGGTCGCGGCGGCCTAGACCCGGCCCGCTACGGCGATTGGGAAGTCAACGGGCTGGCTTCGGATTTCTAAAGAACTCAGGGACCAGGCATCGGGATCAGGGTTCAGGTGTCCCGCCTGCTTTCTGATTACTGATCGCTGATCCCTGTCATCTGGTGACCACCACGCGGGTGCCGATGCCGACCCGGCTGTACAAATCCATAATGTCCTCGTTGTACATGCGGATGCAGCCATGGGAGACAAAACCGCCGATCGTGCCCGGTGCGTTGGTGCCATGAATCGCATATTCGCCGCCGCCGGACAGCGTCATCGCCGCCGCGCCCATCGGATTGCGCGGTGAACCGCCGGGGGTAACCGGCGGCAGGCTCCTGTAATCGCCTCTGATCGAGGCCGGCGGCGACCATGCCGGACGGATATATTTGCCGTCGATAAAGGCGGTGCCGGACCATTGCATGCCGGCGCGTCCGACGCCCACCGGATAGCGGATCGCTTCGCCGGA
>Ga0306924_10000043_pt1 | contig 79561 bp, 63 predicted proteins | sample sta12Can44000111_FD_203756 | JGI IMG/M metagenome (GOLD analysis project Ga0306924, IMG submission 203756) | Lab enrichment of tropical soil microbial communities from Luquillo Experimental Forest, Puerto Rico - statanox.12C.anox.44.000.111 (v2)... | ecosystem: Environmental > Terrestrial >... | reverse complement strand
AACGAGCGCAGCTTGTTGCGGCCCAGCGCGCGGAGCGCCACCCGGAAGGTCTGCAGCCAGCTCACGGGAGCGCCTCCTCGACGTCGTCGATCCGGACCTCGGCGATGCGCGGCTTGCGGCGCGTGTCGGAGACGATCCGGCCGTCTCGCATGACGATGACGCGCGAGGCGTATTCGGCGATGTCGGGTTCGTGCGTGACCAGGATGACCGTGATCCCGCTCCGCCCCAGCTCCTGGAACAGCGCCATGACTCCGGCGCTCGTGCGCGAGTCGAGGTTGCCGGTCGGCTCGTCGGCGAGGATCACGCCGGGCTCGTTCACGAGGGCGCGGGCGATGGCGACCCGCTGCTGCTGCCCGCCCGACATCTGGTTCGGGTGGTGCGCGGCGCGCTCGGCCAGGCCGACCCTCGCCAGCGCACCCTCCGCGCGTGCGTGGCGCTCCGCCGTCCCCACGCCGGCGTAGAGCAGCGGCAGCTCCACGTTCTCGAGCGCCGTGGTCCGCGCCAGCAAGTTGAAGCTCTGGAAGACGAAGCCGAGCCGTCGGTTCCGGACCGTGGCGAGCTCGTCTCGGGAGAGCTGCGAGACCTCCTCGCCGTCGAGCACGTACCTCCCCGCCGACGGGCGATCGAGACACCCCAGGATGTTCATCAGGGTCGACTTGCCCGAGCCGGACGCTCCCATCACGGCCGTGAACTCGCCCGGCGCGATGGAGAGGGTCACGCCGCGCAGCGCGTGGACCTGCACGTCGCCCATGACGTAGGTCTTCGTGACGTCCTCGAGGCGGATCAGGTCCATCGCCTTCTCCCTCTAGAAGAGCCGCGGCCGCATGCCGGCGCTGCCTCCGCCCGGAGTGCCTGGCGCGCCGCCGCTCGCGTCCGTCACCACCGCGTCGCCTGGCTCGAGGGCGCCCTCGACCACCTCCGTCACGGATCCGTCGGAGATGCCGGTCCTGATCCGCACCGGCCCGGGGCGCTCGCCCCGGAGGACCCACACCGTGCGTCGATCGGGCGCCTCGCTCCGGCTCGCGCCCGTCCGCCCCGCCGGCGTCGCGGCGGCGCCGCGGGTACCCGCCGCGTCCGGCCCGCGCGCGGCGGCGTGGTTGCCCTTCGCGTCTCCCTGGCCCAGCCGCGCCATGAGCTCGGGAGGCGGACGGAACCGGAGGGCGGCGTTCGGGACCCGGAGGACGTCGTCCTTCTCGGCGTAGACGAACGTGACGTTCGCCGTCATGCCGGGTCGGAGCTTCAGCTCGGGGTTGCTGACGTCGATGACGGCGTCGTACGTGACGACGTTCTGGACGGTCTGCGCCGCGTTGCGGATCTGGCGCACGATCCCGCGGAACGTCTCGGCGGGGTAGGCGTCGACGGTGAACGTCACCTGCATGCCGTCGCGGAGCCGGCCGACGTCCGCCTCCGCGACGCTCGTGTCCACCTGCATCTTCGAGAGGTCTTCCGCGATGACGAACAGGGTGGGCGCCTGCAGAGAAGCCGCGACCGTCTGCCCCACGTCGACGTTGCGTGAGATGACGACCCCGTCCGTCGGCGAGACGATGTTCGTGTAGGCGAGGTTCACCTGCGCCTGGTGGAGCGCCGCGGCGGCCTGCGCGAGGCTGCCCTGAGCGGCCAGCACCGCGGCGTCGGCTGCGTCGGCGTTGGCCTGCGACGTGTCGTAATCCGCCTGTGCGACGAGCTTCTCCCTCGCCAGCTCCTCGTTGCGCTTCGCCTGTCGCCGTGCATCGACCGCCTGGGCCTTGGCCTTGGCGAGGTTCCCTTGCCCCGCGACGAGGTTCGCCCGCGCCTGCTCCACCGTAGCCTCGAACAGCGCCGGGTCGATCTTCGCGATGAGCTGCCCCTTGCGCACACGCGAGTTGTAGTCGGCGTGGAGCGCAGCCACGCTCCCCGAGACCTGACTGCCGACCTGGACGGTGACGATGGCGGACAGCGTCCCGGTAGCGGTGACCTTCGCCACGATGCGGCCCCGGTCGACGCTGACGGAGTCGAGCTGGAGCTTGGGGCGCCTTGCTGCGGTGCGCCACGAAAACACGCCCGCGGCGAGCGCCAACAGCACGAGCGCCGCGACGACCAGCCGGACCGTGCGTCTCGGCCGCTTCCGCGCAGCGGTCGGGCCGCGAGCTCCTCGTGGCGGCTCGGCCTCCGGCTGCGCGATCTCGTGGACCGGTGCTCCAGACATCACGGGCCTCCTGGACTCGTCAATGACGACAACACGTTACGCCCACCGATCCTTACCCCGTCGATCGTGAAGAAGTATGAAGGATTCACGAATTCTCACGTCACGGTGGCGCCCTGGCGTCCACCGCGCAACGCGGCAGGCTACACCCGTCGCGAGATGGGGTGGCGCCGGGTGGCCCGGAGCGGGACGAGCCCCGTCGCGAGCACGGCCAGGCCGAGCCAGGCGCCGCGCCCGGCGTGCACGAGGCTCGACCAGAGGAGGAAGGCGCACGTCGCGCAGAACACGGCGGGGGTCACCGGATACAGCGGTACGCGAAACGGCCGGAGCGCGCCAGGGTCGCGGCGCCGCAGCACGAACAGCGATACGCCGCTGAGCAGGAAGAAGCCCCAGAAGACGGGCGCGACGTAGGCGACCATGGCTTCGAACCCGGCGCGCCAGGCCGCCCCCACTCCGACGAGCGCGAGCGCCATGCCGCCCTGGGCGAGGACAGCGTTCACCGGCGAGCCGGCCCGCGTGCTCCACCGTCCGAGCGCCTCGAAGACGGGGAAGTCGCGGCCGAACGCCCACACCAGCCGCGAGCCCATGAGCAGGGTGGCGTTGGCCGAGGCGACGGCCGAGGCCGCGAACACCGCCGCGACGGCGAGGGCGCCCGCAGGCCCCATCCAGCGGGCGAGCACGTCGGCCGCGACGGCCTCCGAGGCGCGCACGCCCCCGAGCCCCAGGGCGCGGACGTAGGCGGCGTTCGCGAGCAGGTACAGCGCGCTGATCAGCGCCAGGCTCACGACGAGCACGACGGCGATGCGACGGCGGCCGCCCCTGAGCTCGGTCGACACGTACGCGGCCTCGTTCCAGCCGCCGTACGCGAGGAGAACGAACACCATCGCGAGGCCGGGGCCTCCACGCGGCGGGCCGGCCGCGGCGGCGCGCGCGGGTGGGACGGCGAAGCCCGCGATGATCACGAGGACGATGACCAGGACGAGGGCCGCCGTGAGGAAGCGCTGCACGCCGCGCGCGACGCGCAGGCCGCTCGCGTTCATCGCCGTCACGGCCGCCACCATCGCGCCGGCCAGCGGCGCGCTCGCCGCCGGCACCCCGGCCGCCGACGACACGTAGTCGCCGAAGGCGAACCCGAGCATCGCGACGGAGCCGGTGGGGATGACCGTCAGGCGCGCCCACGCGAACAGGAACGCGACGGGCCGGCCGAGCGCGCGCAGCAGGAAGTGGTAGTCGCCCCCCGGGTCCGGGTACGCGGAGGCGAGCTCGGCATAGCACATCGCCCCCGCCAGCGAGACGACGCCACCCGCGAGCCACGTCGCGAGGAACGGCAGCTCCGCGGATACGCTCGCCGCGACGCTCGGAGGGGCGCGGAAGATGCCCACCCCGATGACGATGCCGAGGACGAGCGCGATGCCGTCCTGAAGGCTCAGGACGGGCCTCGGCTCGCCGGCGAGAGCATCACGGAGCGTCTGCCTCATCCCGATGAACCGCCAGGTGCCGTACTCCGCTCGGGGACGATCCACAGGTACAGGTTCCACCCGCCGGGCACCGGAACCGTCCGCTGCGGCGACCAGTCGCCCATGTCGTGCATGTACGAGACGACCCGCGCGCCAGGCCTGAGCTGCGCGAGGAGGGGGGGGCGGAGGCGAAGGTTGACCTCGGGCCAGAGGAAGAGGGTCACGACGGTGGCGGGGCTCACGTCGGCCTCGAACAGGTCCCCCTGGCGGAACTCGACGCGGTCCTGGACGCCCTCGCTGAGCGCTCGCTCGCGGGATTCCCGGATGCGCTGGGGGTCGATGTCGATCCCGACCCCGCGCGCGCCGCGCTTGGCCGCCGCTACCACGATGCGCCCATCACCGCAGCCGAGATCGTAGACGGTGTCGCTCGCCGTCACGCCGGCCAGATCGAGCATGGCCTCGACGATCGCGGGAGGCGTCGGCTCGAAGGGCACGTCCGGCTTCCGGGTGGCACCGTCCCCGGCCGCCGCGGCGCACGCCAGGGCGAGCAGCGCGGCCACCGCGGGGCCGCGCCGGACGCATGGACATCGCCGCGCGAGATCGAGATCCGAGCGTCGCAAGCCAGCTCCAGCCAGGCACCTTGTTGCGGGAGAGCGGACGCAATGCAAGCCGCAGCCGGGCTCTCGTCGCACCCTTGCAGGGAGCAGGCTGGCCGCGCGAGCGCTCGTCCAAGAAGGGGCCGGCGACGCGGCGCCGGCCTCACGTTCACTGTGCGCGTGGCCTAGCTGCGTTGACGTACGTCAGTTGGTGAGCGTTCTTTTATCCTGTGGGCGCTTGCACGCCGTTGCCGGAAATGTCACCGTCGAATTTCCGACGCCATCGCGCCGCGAGGCGTACGGAATTCGCTCCAGCTCGTCATCGAACCGCCGTCGCTCCCTCGCGACGCCAGCCCGATTGTTGCGCCGCGGAGGCCGCACATGAACGTCCTGGTCCTGAATTGCGGAAGCTCATCCGCGAAGTTCGCCGTCATCGACTCCACCACGGGTCACGAGCTCATCGCCGGGATCGCGCAGCGGCTCGGATCTCCGCAGGCGACGCTCGACTTCAAGGCGGACGGGCGGAAGGAATCGCGCCTGCTGCACGGAGCGGAGCACGAGGCGGCGCTCCGCTCCGTCGTCGAGCTCCTCAACGAGGTGGGCCTGGCGCGTTCGATCATCGCGATCGGTCACCGGGTCGTCCACGGCGGGGCCAAGTTCTCCGGCTCGATGCCGATCACGGCCGAGGTGATCGCCAAGATCGAGGAGTGCATCCCGCTCGGCCCACTGCACAATCCCGCCAACCTGCTCGGGATCCGCATCGCGCAGGAGCTGTTCCCGGCGCTGCCGCAGGTGGCCGTCTTCGACACCGCGTTCCACCAGACGATGCCCCCGCGCGCCTACCTCTACGCGGTGCCGTACGAGTGGTTCGCCCACCACGAGGTGCGGCGGTACGGGTTCCACGGCACGAGCCACCGGTACGTGTCGATGCAGGCCGTGCGGCAGCTCGGGCTCGACCCCGAGGACCACGCCATCGTGACCGCGCACCTCGGCAACGGGTGCTCGCTCGCGGCGGTGCGCAACGGGCAGAGCGCCGACACCACCATGGGCCTGACGCCGGTGGACGGCGTCGTCATGGGGACGCGCAGCGGCAACATCGACCCGTCCATCATCTCTCACATGAAGAAGGAGCTGAATTGCACGGCCGACCAGGTGATGGATGCGCTCAACAAGCGCTCCGGCCTGCTCGGCATCTCCGGCCTGTCGAACGACATGCGCACGCTTCAGGAGGCGGCGGATGGCGGGCACGAGCGCGCCGCGCTCGCGATCGACAAGTTCTGCTACTCGGTCGCCAAGGCCGCGGCCGGCATGGTCGTGTCGCTCGGCCGCGTCGACGCGCTCGTCTTCACGGGCGGCATCGGCGAGAACGCGGTGAAGGTGCGCGCCCAGATCGTCGATCTGCTCGGGTTCGCCGGCTTCGCGCTCGATCCCCACGCCAACGCGTTCCACGGCAAGGCGCTGCGCGGCCGCATCACGCGGAGCACGAGCCCGATGGCGGCCGTCGTCGCCACGAACGAGGAGTACATGATCGCGATGGACGCCGCCGCGATCGTCTCGTCCTCTCCGGCAGGACACCTCGAGATCCCGGCCGAGCGCGCCGCCAACGCCTGATTCAGGGAGCGTCTCATGCCACAGACCCTCGTCGTCGCCCCCGCCGGGCGCCAGGTCGGCCTCACCACGGTGTGCCTCGGGCTCGTCCGCGCCCTCGATCGTCAAGGTGTCCGCGTCGCGTTCGCGAAGCCGATCGCCGCGCGCGGCGAGGACCGCGTCTCCATGCTGATGAGGCTCGGCGCTCACGTCTCGCCCCCCGAGCCCATCTCCCGGAACGAGGCGGACGACCTGCTCGCCCGCGGCGATGACCAGCTCCTCATGGAGCGCGTGGTCGCGATCTGTTCGCGGGCGGCGGAAGGCGCCGACGTGCTGGTGGTGGCGGGCATGTGGCCGGAGCCCGGCATGGTCCACAGCTCCCGCGTCAACGCCCTCATGCTCAAGGCGCTCGACGCCGAGCTCGTCCTCGTGGGCTCGCCGCGCGGCGAGACGCCGGCCGAGCTCGCGAACGCCATGGCGATCGCGGCGCGCGGCCTCGGCGCCTTCGAGGAGGGCGGGACGGTCAGCTGCGTGCTCAACCGCGTCCTGCGGCAGCCGGCCCGCGCACACGGCGGCGAGTCGCGGTCGATCTGGGCGGAGACCGCCGAGGACGAGGAGCTCGCGTCCGACGATCTCCAGGCGTACCGGGCCGCGCTCGAGTCGGAGAAGCTCCGGCCGATCGCCATCGTCCCGTCGCGCGGCGATCTGGCCTCGCCGCGCGTGAAGGACCTGGCGGAGGCGGTGAGGGCCAGGGTGCTCCGCGCAGGCGACTACGAGCGGCGCCGGATCCGGCACGTCGCGCTCTGCGCCATGGCGGTGCCCGGGTCGATCAAGGTGTTCCAGCCTGGGACGCTCGTCATCACCCCCGGCGATCGGAGCGACATCCTGGTGGCCGCCTCGCTCGCCGTGCTGAATGGGACGCCGCTCGCCGGCCTCCTGCTCACGGGCGGGGTGCAGCCGGAGGAGCACGTCCTCGCGATGTGCGAGTCGGCGTTCCGCACCGGGCTCCCCGTCCTGGCGGTGGACGACGGGAGCTACGCGGCGGCCAACGCGGTCGCCAACATGAACCTGCAGATCCCGCCCGACGACGGCGTGCGGGTGGAGCGCGTCATGACGGCCGTCGCCGACCGGATCGACCCCGGCTGGACCAGAACACTCGCCTCGAAGACCCGCGCACCTCGCCTCTCGCCTCCGGCGTTTCGGCACCGGCTGGTCGAGGCCGCGCGGGCGGCGCGGAAGCGGATCGTGCTGCCGGAGGGGTCCGAGCCGCGCACGGTGGTGGCCGCCTCGATCGTCGAGGAGCGCGGGATCGCGCGCTGCGTCCTCCTCGGCAACCCCGACGAGATCCGCGACGTCGCTCAGAAACAGGGGGTGACGCTGCCTGCGTCGATCGAGATCGTCGATGCGGCGAAGGTCGCGCCGCGGTACGTCGCGCCGCTCGTCGAGCGCCGGAAGAGCAAGGGGATGACGGAGGGGCAGGCGCTGCAGGAGCTCTCGGACACCATCATGGTGGGCACCATGATGATGGCGCTCGACGAGGTCGACGGCGTCGTCTCCGGCGCGGTACACACGACGGCGCACACCATCCGGCCCGCGCTTCAGCTCATCAAGACGGTGCCCGGCTGCGACCTCGTCTCGAGCGTGTTCTTCATGTGCCTCCCGGAGCAGGTGCTCGTCTTCGGCGACTGCGCCGTGAACCCGAACCCCACCGCGGAGCAGCTCGCCGACATCGCGATCCAGAGCGCTGACTCGGCGAAGGCGTTCGGGATCGAGCCGCGCGTGGCGATGCTGTCGTACTCCACGGGCTCGAGCGGGTCGGGCGCCGACGTCGAGAAGGTGAAGCGCGCGACCGAGCTGGCGATCGCGCAGCGTCCGGACCTCGCCATCGACGGCCCGCTCCAGTACGACGCCGCCATCATGCCGGACGTCGCCCGGCAGAAGGCGCCGAAGTCGGCCGTCGCGGGCCGAGCGACCGTCTTCATCTTCCCCGACCTCAACACCGGGAACGTCACCTACAAGGCGGTGCAGCGGAGCGCCAACGTCGTGAGCATCGGGCCGATGCTGCAGGGCATGGCGAAGCCGGTCAACGACCTCAGCCGCGGGTGCCTGGTCGAGGACATCGTCTTCACGATCGCGCTCACCGCGATCCAGGCGCAGCAGGCCGCGCAGCGCCGCGGGACCTGAGGGCTGTCCAAAATGCCCGTCCCGTCGCCGAGTCGAGCGATCCGCGTCGCATCGCTTCGTTGCTCCTCTCTCACATAGCCTCCGGCTATGCTCGGTCGTCGCGCCTCGCGCTGCTCGCGCCTCGCTCGCCTGGCTCGGTCCCGGGCATTCTGAACAACCCTGTGAGAGGTCGTGCGCGGCTGAGCGCAGCTCGACGCCGCGCTTGACGGAGATCACGAAATCCCCGCCGCTTGGGGCAAACCCAACGGCGCGCGTTGCGGTGTTTCGTTTCGACGGGGACCCTCTGTTGCAAGGAGGGCACCCACATGAAGCTCACGATCAGCGTCATCAAGGCGGACATCGGGTCGATCGGCGGCCACCTCGCGCCTTCGCGCGAGCTCGTCGCCATGGTGGAGGAGCGCGTCCGCGCCGGCGGACGGGACCTGCTCCTCGACTCACGCGTCAGCCACACCGGCGACGACATCGCCATCCTCACGACGCACCGGCACGGCGTCGGAGATGAGCGCGTGCACCGCCTGGCGTGGGATGCGTTCGTGGCCGGAACGGAGATCGCCCGCTCGCAAGGCCTCTACGGAGCTGGCCAGGACCTGCTCAAGGATTCGTTCTCCGGCAACGTGCGCGGCATGGGCCCGGCCGTCGCCGAGATGGAGATCGAGGAGCGTCCCGCCGAGCCGTTCTTGCTCTTCGCCGCGGACAAGACGGATCCGGGCGCGTTCAATCTGCCGCTGTACCTGAGCTTCGCGGATCCGATGAACACGCCGGGCCTGCTCCTCGCGCCACGGATGTCGACGGGGTTCCGCTTCGTCATCATGGACGTGCAGCACACGGCGGGCGACCGCGTCATCGAGCTGAACGCTCCGGAGGACCTATACGACATCGCGGCGCTGCTGCGCGACCCGGAGCGCTTCGTCATCGAGTCGGTCTGGTCGCGCGCGAGCGGCGCGCAGGCGGCCAGCGTGGCGACCTCGCGCCTTCACAACATCGCCGGCAAGTACACGGGCAAGGACGACCCGGTCATGCTGGTCCGCTGCCAGATGGATTTCCCCGCGACCGGAGAGCTGCTCGCCCCGTACCGCATCGGCCACTTCGTGGCGGGCGGGATGCGCGGGTCCCACCAGATGCCGCTCATGCCGGTCTCGCTCGATTCCGGGGTCAGCTACTTCGACGGCCCGCCCGTGGTGAGCTGCGCCGCCTACTCGGTCCGGCAGGGGAAGCTCGCGGGGCCGATCGATGCGTTCGCTCACCCGTTCTGGGACACCGTGCGGAAGCAGGTCTCCGAGAAGGCGATGTCGATGCGGGACCAGGGCTTCTTCGGGGCGGCGATGCTGCCGATGTCCGAGCTCGAGTACACGGGCATCGTCGAGAAGCTGGACGCGCTCGACGGGCGCTTCAGCGTGCGGTCGGCCTGACGTGACGGCGGCAGGGCGAGGCCTGGGCTGACGGGCGAGCCCCCGGTCTCGCGCTCGCCTGGCCACCGTTCGCTCCAACGGGCCACGGAGCCAGGTCGTCACGGTGCGCCCCGCTACGACGCGCGTTGCCGCGCGCGCCATGCGCTCACAGGATGGGATCGTCTCGAGCTCGGGGAGGTGCGAGCCATGAGCAAGAGGAGCGATTCCAGGTCGATCCACCCAGCCGACGAGGAGCCGCGTCGCGAGGCGGCGGAGGACCTGCGCGAGAACGCGAGGTCCACCCGGATCCAGGACGAGCCCGAGAGCACCATCGGACGAAAGCCCATGGAGCCGCACCATCCGCCGCCTGGCGAGCGCCCGGCGTGAATCACGCGGACCGAGGAAGCCTGCAGCCCTGAGGTGAGTCATGCGCTTCGACGCCATCATCCTCGGTGCCGGGCAAGCGGGGATTCCGCTCGCGCAGCGCCTCGCGAAAGCGGGGCGCGAGGTGCTCCTCGTGGAGCGCGCAGAGGTGGGCGGGACGTGCATCAACTACGGCTGCACGCCGACCAAGACGATGGTCGCGAGCGCGAGGGCGGCGCACGTCGCGCGCACGGCCGGGAGGCTCGGCATCCACGCCGACGCCGTCCGCGTGGACTTCCCCGCCGTCGTGGCGCGCAAGGACGCCATCGTCCGCCGCTGGCGCGAGGGGCTCCAGCGGCGGCTCGCCTCGGCCGGCGACCGGCTCCGCCTCGTCTCCGACCACGCCCGGTTCGTCGGCGATCGCGAGATCGAGATCGCGGGGGCGCGCCACCGTGGAGACGTCGTCGTGATCAACGTCGGGGGTCGCCCCGACCCGCCGCGGGTCGAAGGCATCGCGTCGGTCGCGTGGCTCGACAACCACCGCATCATGGAGCTGCGGCAGCTCCCCTCGCACCTCGTCGTCCTCGGTGGCGGCTACATCGGGTGCGAGTTCGCGCAGATGTTCCGGCGCTTCGGGTCCGTGGTGACGATCATCCAGCGTGGGCCGCACCTCCTCGATCGCGAGGATCCCGAGGTGTCGGAGGCGATCGAGGGAGTGTTCCGCGCCGAGGGCATCGAGCTGCTGCTCGGGACGCGCGTCGCCCGCGCGTTCAATTCGAGCGAGGGTGGCGTCGGGGTCGCGCTCGAGGGCGGGGGCCAGGTCGTCGGCTCGCACCTGCTCGCCGCGGTCGGGCGCAAGCCGAACACCGACGATCTCGGCTGCGACGCGGGCGGCATCCGCCTGGACGGGAAGGGGTACGTCGAGGTCGACGATCACTATCGGACGAGCGCGGCGGGCGTCTACGCGGTCGGCGACGTGGTCGGCGGACCGCAGTTCACCCACACGTCGTGGGACGACCATCGCATCCTCTTCGACGTCCTCGAGGGCAGGGCCGTCCGCGGCCGGTCGGGGCGGGTCGTCCCGCATGTCGTGTTCACGGATCCGCAGGTGGCCGGGGTGGGGCTGAACGAGCGCGAGGCGCGGGAGCGCGGGATCCGCCACGACGTGGCGACGATGCCCTTCGGCGACGTCGCGCGCGCGATCGAGCTCGACGAGACCGCCGGCACGATGAAGGTCCTCGTCGATCCGGAGACGGAGCGCATCCTGGGGGTGTCGCTCGTCGGCGCGGAGGCCGGGGAGCTCGTCCACGTGTTCGCGGTGATGATGCAGGGCGGTACGCGCGCTCGCGCCATCGTCGACGCGGAGATCGCGCACCCGACGTTCGCCGAGGGCCTGCAGAGCCTCGTCATGAAGCTGCCGCGGTACGCCCTGCGCTGAAGTGAGGGGCAAGTCCGGTGGACAATCGCCGCCGCTGGGTCAGAATCTCCGGTGCATGAGAGCACCAGGTCGCATCCTCGCCGAGGCGGCTCCGCTGGACCTGCGGATCGTCGGACGCACGTTGCTGCACGCGGGGCTCGTCGGCGTGGCCGCGGGCGTGGTGGGTGCCGCCTTCTTCGCCTCTCTCGAGGTCGCCCAGCGGTGGATCCTCGGGGCCGCCGGCTTCGAGCCGCTCCGCGCCCGCGGCGAGACCTTCGCGGTGCCGGGCATCTCCGCGCCGTTCCGCCCCTGGCTCCTGGCGCTCGTCCCCGCCGTCGGCGGCCTTGCGAGCGGGCTCCTCACGAGCCGCTTCGCCCCCGAGGCGTCCGGCGGCGGCGGTGACGCAGCCATCGACGCCTACCACCACGGCGGCATCGTGCGGCGGCGGGTCATCCCGGTGAAGGCGGTGGCGGCCGTCCTGGCGCTCTCGTCGGGCGGCTCCGGAGGCCGGGAGGGGCCGACGATGCAGATCGGCGCCGGGATCGGTGCGGCGGTCGCTCGCCTCCTGCCCACGCGGCGCGAGGAGCGCCGCATCCTGCTCGTCGCCGGGATCGCGGCCGGCATCGCCGCGGTGTTCCGGACGCCGCTCGGTGCGGCGCTCCTCGCGACCGAGATGCTGTACCGCGACGACTTCGAGGCCGAAGCGCTCGTCCCGTCCATCTTCGCGAGCGTGGTGGCGTACTCGGTCGTCATCGCGCTCTTCGGCGAGACGACCCTGTTCGGGCACCTGCCCAGGTACGGCTTCCACCCGGCTCACCTGCCGCTGTACGGCCTCGCGGCGCTGGTGGTGTCGCTCGCGGCGGTGCTGTTCGTCGGGCTCCTCCGGAGGGTCCAGCGGGTGAGCGCGCCGATCCCCGCCTGGCTGCGGCCGGCGGTCGGTGGCCTGCTCATGGGCTGCATCGGGACCGGGCTCGTCCTGTGGTTGGCGCACGCGCATGGCCAGGTCTCGGGGTTCGGCGTGTTCGGGGGTGGGTACGGCGTCCTGCAGGTGGCGATCACCGGCGCCGACTGGCTGCCGCCCGGCGCGGGCCTGGTCGGGCTCCTCGCCACGGCTGCGGTCCTGAAGGCGCTCGCCTCCGCGCTCACCATCGGCACCGGGGCCGCCGCGGGCGACTTCGCCCCGTCGATGGTCATGGGAGGGCTCCTCGGGAGCGCCTTCGGCCACGGGGCGCGGCTGGTGCTCGGGGATCCGTCCATCCAGCCTGGCGCGTTCGCGCTGGTCGGGATGGGGACCTTCTACGGGGGGCTCGCGCACGCGCCGCTGTCCGCGCTCGTGCTCGTGGCGGAGCTCGCGGGGAGCTACGACCTGCTCGTCCCGATGATGCTCGCCACCGGCATCGCCTACGTCGCGCTCCGGAAGCACTCCCTCTATCCGGCTCAGGTCCCGAACCGGGCCGCCTCACCGCGGCATCGCGCACCGTCGCTGGACGGGGATCTCCCCGCGCTCCGTGCCGGCCGCGTCGCGGATGCGCTCGTGAAGCCCGAGCTCGCGCCCTTCAGCGACCAGGCGCCGCTCGCGACGATCGCGGAGGCGGCCCGCGACGCTCACCGGCAGCGCGTGGTGGTGGTCCATGGCTCGGCAGGCCCGCGAGGGCTCGTCGAGCTCGACGTGGTCCTGCAGGTCCCGGCCTCGGAGCTCGCCTGGATGAGGGCGGCGGACGCGATGGTGCCCTTCGCCGCGGTCGAAGGGGACGCGACCTGGGGCGAGGTGGCGAGCGTCCTCGAGCGGTGCGGCGTCTCGCAGGTGCCGATCGTGGCCGGCGGCGAGGTGATCGGCTGGGTCGGGGATCGCGAGCTTCGCCACGCGGTCCTCGGCGCGAGCCGACCCGCGAGCCCCGGCTGAGCACTCGACGTGCCCTGCGGAGCGATGCCCCGCTGGGAGGAGGGGGCGTCAGCTTCGCGTGATGAGCGCCCGGAGCGCCACGCGGTCCGGCGCGAGCAGCTCCTTCACGCGCTCCTTGCGCACGTCGGCGACGATGATCTCGCCGACCTCCTGCGTGACGGAGCCGAAGAGCCCCTCCGACTTCATGCCCTCGGCCTGGCGCTGGTTGTCCTCGGTCGGGGTGACGTAGTGCACGGAGTCGACCTTGTAGCGGTGGAAGAGGAAGAGCTGCACGAGCGTCATGAGCCGCTTCTTGCGCAGCGGCAGATCGAAGTTGTTCTGGTCGCGCACCGACAGGATGCTCCGCCCGCGGCGGTCGTGGATGCTGGCGAACACGATGTCGAGCTTCTTCTCCCCCTCCGGCGAGAGGAGCGCCAGCTCGAGCAGGTCGGATTCGGCGGTGTGCGGCTTGAGCGAGACGCGCAGCTTTCCCGGCACCCGATGGTGCTCGCGCCAGAGGTCGAGCCACCCCTCCAGCAGCTTGGGCGGCACCTCGGTCTGGACGAGGTGCTGGTGCTGCGTCGAGCCTTGCCCCATCGCCTTGGTGGTGGCGGTGCGGCCGGAGATGGACATGAGCGCGGCGTCCGCGCGCGGCCCGCCCACCAGCGTCTGAGGCGTGCGGTAGCCCGACTCGAGCAGCCGGAACTTCCGCTGCAGGCGCGCCAGCGCCAGCATGCCGTCCTGCCGCAGCCCGGTGGAGAACTCCTCCGCCGCCAGGCCGTCGATCTGGTGGCCGCCGTAGGTGATGAAGTTGAAGACGAAACCCAACTTCCCCAGCTCCTCGGGGAAGCGCCGCATCTGCTCGTCGTCCATCCCGGTGGTGTCCCAGTTGAACGAGGGCGAGAGGTTGTAGGCGAGCATCTTGTCCGGGAAGCTGGCGTGGATCGCGTCGGCGAACCGCTTCGCGTCGCGCAGGTCGGCCGTCTTCGTCTCCATCCAGAGGAGATCGGCGAAGGGCGCCGCCGCCAGCGACTTGGCGATCGCGTAGTCGATCCCGCCGCGCACCTGGTAGAAGCCGTCCGGTGTCTTGGCGTGCTCGCAGTCCCACGTGACCTGGACGCCGAGGGCGCGCGCCTTCTCCCTCACCGCGTAGAACGGAGCGCGGGCGGCGAAGGCCATCCACTGCTCCTCGGTCATCGCCGGCGGATCGCCCTCGTTGGAGCGGAAGCGGATGGCCTCGCTCACGGCCTCCGCGTACGTGCAGATCCCCGCCTCCTGCTGCCAGCCGTCGACGAACGCGTCGAAGACCTTGTCGAGCGCGGCGTCCACGCTCGCGATCGATCCCTTCGCGTAGTCGGCGGCGGCGGTCGCGATCGCCCGGGCGAAGCCGGCCCGCTCCAGCCAGGCGTCCGCCGCGGCATACTCCTCGTCGCCGAGCGCGTAGAGCTCGTGCCCGCTCAGCTCTTCCACGCCCGCCCGCTGGAACCTTCGCAAGATCGCCAGGAAGGCGGCCCTGAAGCTGGGGACCGCCAGGTGCGTGGCGCCGAGCATGAACGGCTGGTCGCGTTCGTCGCCGCGCCCGTCGAGCAGCGTGGCCGACTCGGCGTCGGTGCGCGCGACCAGGATCCCCGGCACGCCCATGATGTCGAGCTGGAACCGCGCCGCGGAGAGGCGCTTGAGCTGCTCGTCCTCCGAGACGAGCACCTTCCCGCCCTGGTGGCCGCACTTCTTCACCCCGGGCTTCTGGTCCTCGATGTGGTAGCCCGGCACGCCCACCTCGACGAAGCGCCGGATGAGGTTCCGCACGTGGGCGTCGCCGCCGTGACCGGTGTCCGCGTCCGCGATGATGAACGGCCGGAAGTCCACCTGGGGCGTGGCCCTCCGCTGCTCGTCGGTCATCCGAGCGCGGGTGTGGAGCTGGTTCCGGTCGGCCGTGAGCAGGGCCCGGACGATCGGCGCCGCCTCGTCGGGCACCTGGCTGAGCGGGTAGCTGGCGAGGTCGGGGCCCGGGTCCTCGTGCGCAGACCCCTTCGCGGACGTCGCCCAGCCTCCGAGGTAGATCGCCTCGATCCCGGCCTTCTTCATCGCCACCGCCTGGCCAGGCGAGTAGGGGCCGAAGGTCGTGATGCACTTCTTCTGCTCGAACAGCTGGCGCAGCCGCGCGTGGAACGCCTCCGCCGCGCTGCGCGCGACGGCGTAGTCCGGGCGGATGGTGCCGCGCTGCTCGACCACCTCGCGCGCCGAGTAGACCCGCTTGATCCCCTGGAACCGCGGGGTGGCGAACCACCGGCGGAGGTCCGCGACCTCCTGGGCGAAGTCCATTTCCGTCCCTCCTCGGCCGGAACGGACCCACGGGGGGCCACGACCGGCGACGGTCCGCACGACCAAGGCTTCTTAGTCGGCGGCCGTCGCCGCGTCTGGCCGGAACGCCGGCGGCGGCTACTGCGCCGCCCGAAACGCCTCGTCGAAGTCCTCCTTGATGTCGTCGATGTGCTCGATGCCGGTCGAGACGCGGATCTGGTCCGGCGTCACCCCCGCGCTCGTCTGCTCCGCGGCGGAGAGCTGCTGGTGGGTGGTCGACGCGGGGTGGATGACGAGCGTCTTCGCGTCGCCGACGTTCGCGAGGTGCGAGGCGAGCTTCACGCTGTCGATGAACTTCTTCCCCGCCTCGAAGCCGCCCTTGATCCCGAAGGTGAAGACGCTGCCGAACCCGTTCCGGAGGTACTTGCGGGCGCGCGCGTGGTACGGGTGATCCTCGAGGCCGGTGTAGTTCACCCACGCCACCGCCGGTTGCGTCTTCAGCCACTTGGCGAGGGCGAGCGTGTTCTCGCCGTGGCGCTGCACGCGCAGCGAGAGGGTCTCGAGCCCTTGCAGGAGCAGGAACGCATTGAACGGCGACTGAGCGGGGCCGAGATCGCGCAGGCCCTCCACGCGAGCGCGGATGATGAACTGGATGTTGCCGAACGGGCCCTTCGGCCCGAAGACCTCGTTGAAGACGAGGCCGTGGTAGCCGGGTGAGGGCTCGGTGAAGACCGGGAACTTGCCGCTCCTGGCCCAGTCGAACTTGCCCGAGTCGACGATGACGCCGCCGAGCGAGCTCCCATGGCCGCCGATCCACTTCGTGGCGGACTCCACCACGACGTCCGCCCCGTGCTCGATGGGGCGCACGAGGTAGCCCGCGGCGCCGAAGGTGTTGTCGACGATGAGCGGGATGCCGTTCTCGTGCGCGACCTTCGCGAGCGCCTCGAAGTCGGGGACGTTGCCCGCGGGGTTCCCGATCGACTCGACGTAGAGCGCCTTCGTCCGCCCGTCGATCGCCTTCTCGAGCGACCGGACGTCGTCGCCGTCGACGAGCTTCACCCCGATGCCGAGGCGCGGCAGCGTGACCTTGAACTGGTTGTAGGTGCCGCCGTACAGGAGCGAGGTCGACACGACGTTGTCGCCCGCCTGCGCGATGTTCGAGATCGCGATGAACTGCGCGGCCATCCCTGACGAGGTGGCGAGCGCCGCGACGCCGCCCTCGAGCGCGGCGATGCGCTTCTCGAAGACGTCCGTGGTGGGGTTCATGAGGCGCGTGTAGATGTTCCCGAACTGCTTCAGCGCGAACAGGTTGGCGCCGTGCTCCGCGCTGTCGAAGGTGTACGAGGTCGTCTGGTAGATCGGGACGGCGCGCGCGTTCGTGCCGGGCGCCGGCTCCTGTCCGGCGTGGACCTGCAGGGTCTCGAAGCGCAGCTTCCGGCTCGGGGGGATCGCCATCGGTCGGTCTCCTTCTCGGGGGCAGCGGGTCGGTCGTCCATCCGGTAAAGTAGACGTCATCCTAAATAACGGACGATCGTCCTGTCAACCGGAGGGCTCATCGATTCCCAGTTGGGTCGCCCGTGAACGAGCCCGCGGCCGCGCCCGAGAGTCGGACCGGGCTCGGACTCGGGCTCGGGCTCGACTCAGCCGAGCGGCGCCGTCAGGTCCAGGGGAGGGTGGCGCGCCGCTGCCAGTAGCTCGCCGCGTCCTCGCGTAGAGCGGCGAGATCCCCGAGCGCGCCGGCGGGGAGCGAGACGTCGAGCGCGCGGAGGTTGGAGCGGAGCTGCTCGGCCGTCGCCGCGCCGAGGAGCACGACGTCGGCAAAGGGTTGCGCGAGCGCGGCGGCGAGCGCGACGGCGTCGGCCGAGCACGCCGCGGCGCGCGCGACGTCGGCGAGGAGACCGCGGACCCCGGCGTCCCCCCGGGGCGTGAGGCGGCCGTTCGCGAGCGGCTCCTTCACGAGGACCGCCCGCCCGGCCGCGTGCGCCTCTCGCAGCGCCGGTTCGCAGGAAGGCTCCAGCAGGTTCCAGGTGGCCTGGATCGCGTCGAAGAGGGGCGCGCCCCCGCGCTCGATCTCGATCGCGGTCCGGACCACGTCGGCTTGTCGGGTCCCGCTCACGGTGACCCCGATGTGCACGCCGCGGTCGCGCAGCCGCGCGAGCTCGTCCAGCACGGGCGCGTCGTGCAGGACCGGGCTCTCGGGGGTCGCGGAGTGGATCTGGTAGAGCGTCAGGTACGGGCCCAGGGTGTCGAGCGTCTCGGTCGACTGCGATCGGAAGGCGGAGAGCGAGTGGTCCTTCACCTCGTGCCGCTCCGTCTCGAGGCGCCAGGCACCCGTGTAGCGGTAGCCCCACTTCGATCCCACGACCAAGTCGGACGGCGCGAGCCGCCGCTCCTCCAGCCACGATCGCACGAACTCCTCGGCCCGGCCGTACGAGCGCGCGGCGTCCACGTACCGGATCCCCGCGGCGAAGGCGGCGTCGAGGACGGCGTGCGCGCGCCGCCGCATCTGCTCCGGGGAGCGCCCTTCGGGAAAATCCGTCCCGTGCTCGAGCGTGTGGTACGCGGGCCGGCCGAGCGCGGCCAGGCCGAGGCCGAGACGGCTGACGGGTGGGCCGTGGGGTCCGAGGCGTCGAGTCTCCATGGGGGATCCGGCGCCGCATCCTATTTAACGGACGCGAGGTCCTCAAGGCGGATGAGGCGACCTCGGAGCCCGCGAGGAGGGTCTCTTCAGGGCGAGGGCGACGGCGACGCGGCTTCGGCAGCCGACGCTGGGAGCCCGCAGAGCGCGCGCAGCACGTCCGCCGCGGCCTGGCCCACGCGCTCCGGGACATACCCGCCCTCGAGCACGACCGCCACGCGGCCGTGGGCGGCGGAGCGCGTGCGCTCGAGGAGCTGGGACGCGATCGCGTGCAGATCCTCGGGCTCGAGCGGGAACCCACCCAGCGGATCTCCGGCGAGGCAGTCGAACCCGGCCGACACGAGCACCAGCTCGGGGGAGAACTCGTCGAGTGTCAAGTCGAGAGCGTCCTGGAACGCGTGGCGGTACTCGGTCGCCGTCGTGCCACGCGGGAGCGGCACGTTGCGCGTCTTGCCGGTGCCGGCGCCGCCACCGCGCTCGGAGGCGGCGCCGGTTCCGGGGTAGTGGTCCTCGAGGTGAAGGGACAGGTAGTAGACCGAGGGATCCGTCCAGAAGAGCTCCTGCGTACCGTTGCCGTGGTGGACGTCCCAGTCCACGACGAGCAACCGCTCGATCGCGAAGTGCTCCTGCACCGCTCGCGCGGCGATCGCGACGTTGTTGAGCAGGCAGAAGCCCATGGCGCGGTGGGCCGTGGCGTGGTGGCCGGGCGGGCGGCAGCACGCGAGCGCCGTGCTCGCTTCGCCACGCGCGACGCGCGCGGCGGCTTCGATGGCGCAGCCGGCCGAAGCGAGCGCCGCCTCGAACGACAGACCGGAGACGGCGGTGTCCGGGTCCAGCCAGCGGAGACCTCTCGCCGAGGAGGCCTCCTCCACCTCGCGTCGCAAGGCCGTGAGGTACTCCACCGTGTGCACGCGCAGCAGGTCCTGGAGCGTCGCGGGCCGCGCCTCCACCTCCCGCACCACTCCGGCGAGGGAGGGGTCGGCGCGGATCGCGTCGAAGATGCCCTGGAGGCGCGCGGGGCGCTCGGGGTGGCCCGGCCCGGGATCGTGCTCCTGGCACCAGGGGTGGTAAACGAGAGCGCTCGTCGGCATCGCGCCTCCGGCTCACCGCGTCTTCTGGTACGTCCCCATGAGCTCGGCCTTGGCGAGCACGTGGCCGTCCATCGCCGCCTCGAGCTTGGCCTTGGTGCTGGCGCCGAGGTCGGGCAGGGCGGCGTCGAGCGCGTACAGCTTGAAGAAGTACCGGTGGCGTCCGATGGGGGGACACGGACCGCCGTAACCGGTGCGCTTCCAGTCGTTCGTGCCCTCTCGCGTGCCCGCGGGGAGCTTCGCCGCGGCGACGGCCTCCGGCAACCCCGTCGCGTTCGGCGGGAGCGCGTAGAGCACCCAGTGGACCCACGTCATCTGCGGCGCCTTGGGGTCCGGCGCGTCCGGATCGTCGACGATCAGCGCCAGGCTCTTCGTCCCCGCGGGGAGACCGCTCCAGGCGAGCGGCGGGGACGTGTCCTTCCCTTCGCAGGTGTGGACGGATGGGATCTCGCCACCTTGCTGGAAGGCGGCCGACGTGAGCATGAGCGCCATGAGTCCTCCTCGCCTGTGCATCACCCACCCGTCGCCAGCGCCACCTCCCGGGGAGGGGCGCCGCGATACCACGCGGCCCGCGAGCGCGGCACGCCGACGGCGCGTCCGGCCTGGGAGCGCTTCGCGAGCAGCATCTGGAACACGCTGATCCGGCCCAGCCGGAAGGCGACCGCCGACGACGCGAGGTACAGCCGGTAGGCGCGCGCGGCGCGCTCTCCGACGAGCGCCACGGCCTCGGCCCACCGCCTCTCGAGGCGCTCGAGCCAGGCCGCCAGCGTCTCGGCGTAGTGCTCGCGCAGCGACTCGACGTCGCGTACCTCGAAGCCGGCACCCTCGGCTGCGGCGACGACCAGGTGGAGCGGGACGAGATCGGCGTCGGGAAAGATGTAGCGGTCGATGAACCCGCCGTCGCGGCGGGTCAGCCACGGGACCGTCGCGACGCCGGGCGCCAGGTCGGCGATGGCGTGGTTGAGGAAGAGACCGCCGGGGAGCAGCACGCGATGGATGGCCGAGAAGTAGGCGTCGAGGTTCGCCCGGCCGACGTGCTCCATCATCCCGACGCTCGCCGCCTTGTGGAAGCCCTCCTGGGCGGGGACCCGGCGGTAGTCGGTGGCGAGCGCCGTCACGTGGCCATCGGGCGAAGCGCGTGCCAGGCGGCGCCGCGCCTCGACGAGCTGGTGCTCGCTGAGCGTGATGCCGAGGCCGACGACCCCATAGTGCACCGCCGCGTGCTCGAGCAGGGCGCCCCAGCCGCAGCCGACGTCGAGCAACCGTTCCCCCGCGGCGAGCGCGAGCTTCCGGCAGATGAGATCGAGCTTCGCCTCCTGCGCCTCGTCGAGCGACTCGGTGCCGGTCGCGAAGTAGGCGCAGGAGTAAACCAGGGCACGGTCGAGGAACAGGCGGTAGAACGCGTCCGACAGGTCGTAGTGGTGGCGCACCGCCTCGCGATCGCGCGCCAGGGAGTGGACGCGGCCGCGGGGCCGCGGGGCGAGGGCGCGCTCCAGCGCGTGCCGCGCGCCGCGCCGGAGCGCGGCGGACACGAGCGCCGCCGCGAGCGAGGCGCGCAGGTGGGGACCTTCCCAGCGCGCCGCCGACTCCAGCAGCCCGATGGCATCGCCCTCGATCTCGATGTCCCCTTCGAGGATGGCCTCGGCGAGCCGCCGCTCCGACGCGGGCGGGAGCAGCGCTTCGAGCGCGCGCGGGTCGGTGAGCGCGATGGCCCCGCGCAGCCCCTCGTCGCGGGCGGGCGGCAGGACCGCCCCGTTCCACAGCCGGACCGGGAACGCGCGGGTCGGGCTCTCGAACAGGGCGAGGGCGGTTTCGACGGGATCCACGGTTTCCTCGACGCGACGCTTGCCGGGCCGCCGAGCGGCTGCCTCCACGCCGCCGGCCTTCACGTCATGTACTGAGGGTAGTTGCGTCGCTCCGAGAGCGGGAGCGCTCGCGCTGGGTGCCGGGAGGCGGAACGCCCTTCGCTCGGGGAGGAGCCGGGCCGGCGCGGGCACGCGTCCCGCCGGGAATTCCCGTTTGACACCGCCAGCCTGCGCGCCTAGCGTGCCCGGTCCGGCCGCGCCGAGGGCGCCGCCGAGGAGGCGCGCGTGACGTTCCAGGAACTCATCCTCAAGCTGCAGCAGTACTGGTCGAGCCGGGGCTGCATCCTCGCCCAGGGCTACGACCTCGAGGTCGGCGCCGGGACGATGAACCCGGCCACCTTCCTGCGCGTCCTCGGCCCCGAGCCGTGGAACGTCGCCTATGTCGAGCCGTCGCGCCGGCCGGCCGACGGGCGCTTCGGCGAGAACCCGAACCGCCTCTTCCAGCACCATCAGTTCCAGGTCATCCTGAAGCCCCACCCGCCCGACGTGCAGGACCTCTACCTCGGGTCGCTGAGGGCGATCGGGATCGACCCGCTCGAGCACGACATCCGCTTCGTCGAGGACGACTGGGAGAGCCCGACGCTGGGCGCCTGGGGGCTCGGCTGGGAGGTGTGGTGCGACGGGATGGAGATCACCCAGTACACCTACTTCCAGCAGGCGGGCGGCTTCGAGGTGAAGCCGGTGGCGTGCGAGCTCACCTACGGGCTCGAGCGCATCGCCATGTACCTGCAGAACGTCGAGAACGTCTATGACGTGGAGTTCGTGAAGGGCGTGAAGTACCGCGAGGTCTTCCACCGCAACGAGTACGAGCAGAGCGAGTACAGCTTCCGCGCCTCGGACCCGAAGATGTTGTTCGAGCTTTTCGCCACCTACGAGCGCGAGTGCAAGCGGCTGCTCGAGCTGAAGCTCCCGCTGCCCGCCTACGACTACTGCCTCAAGTGCTCGCACGCGTTCAACCTGCTCGACGCGCGCGGCGCCATCAGCGTGACCGAGCGCGCCGCCTACATCGGCCGGGTGCGGGCGCTCGCCCGAGGCTGCGCCGAGGGCTACCTCTCCATGCGCGAGCAGCTCGGGTTCCCGCTCCTCGCGGCGGCGCAGGCGAGCGGCAAGAAGACGAAGGCGAAGGCCAAGAAGAGGGCGGCATGACGATGGCACACCTGCTCTTCGAGATCGGCAGCGAGGAGATCCCGGCCGGCTTCGTGCCGCCGGCGCTGCGGCAGCTCACCGAGGACCTCACCAAGGCGCTCGACGAGGCGCGCCTCGCGCACGGCGAGGTGAAGGCGGTCGGCACGCCGCGGCGGCTCTGCGTGTGGGCCCGCGACGTGGCGGCGAAGCAGCCCGACGCGAAGACCGAGGCGCTCGGCCCGTCGGTGCAGGCGGCCTTCGACGCGGAGGGCAAGCCCACCGCCGCCGCCCTCGGCTTCGCCAAGAGCCAGGGCGTGGACGTCGCCTCGCTGGCGCGCGTGCAGACGCCCAAGGGTGAGCGGCTCGCGGTGCACAAGGTGGAGAAGGGCCAGCGCGCGGAGAAGGTGCTCCCGGCGCTGCTCGAGAAGCTCGTGGCGGGGCTGCGCTTCAAGAAGGCGATGCGCTGGGGCGACACCACCGTCACCTTCGCGCGGCCCATGCGGTGGATGGCGGCGCTCTACGGCGGCAAGGCGGTGAAGGTCCGCTACGGCGACATCGTCTCGGGCGCCGTCACGTACGGCCATCGCTTCAAGGCGCCGAGGGCGATCGCGCTCAAGGGCACGCCCGAGGACTACCTCGCGAAGCTGCGCAAGGCGTTCGTCATCGCCGATCCGGGGGAGCGGCGCGCGCTCATCGAGGCGCAGCTCGCGGCCACCGCGAAGAAGGGCGGCGGCCAGGTGCGGCCCGACGAGTCGCTCCTCGACCAGGTGACGTTCCTCGTCGAGCACCCCACCGCCGTCCTCGGCGAGTTCGAGGCCTCGAACCTGGAGCTGCCGGCGGAGGTGGTCATCTCCGAGCAGCGCAACCACCAGCGCTACTTCGCGGTGGTCGACCGAGGAGGGAAGCTGACGAATCGGTTCGTCGCAATCTCGGGTACCCCCGTGAAGGACCCCAAGGTCGCGCGGAACGGCTACCAGCGCGTGCTGCGCGCGCGCCTCGCCGACGCGCGCTTCTTCTTCGAGGAGGACCGCAAGCGGCGGCTCGAGGATCGCGTGCAGGACCTCGCGCGGCGCACCTACCAGGCGAAGCTCGGGACCGAGCTGGAGCGCGTGGAGCGCATCGAGCGCATCGCGTCGCGGCTCGCCGAGGCGCTCGGGCTGCCTCAGGAGCAGCGCCTGGTGGTGGCGCGCGTGGCCCGGCTCTGCAAGGCCGACCTCGGCACGGGCATGGTGGGCGAGTTCCCCGAGCTGCAGGGCGTCATGGGCGGGCACTACGCCCGGCTCGACGGCGAGCCGGCGGAGGTCGCGGAAGGGGTCGAGGACCACTACAAGCCGATCGGCGCGTCGGAGGACATGCCGCGCGGCGAGGCCGGCGCGCTGGTCGGGCTGGGCGACCGGCTGCACCAGCTCGCGGGCATCATCGGCGTGGGCGAGAAGGCCACCGGCGCCGCCGACCCGTTCGGCCTGCGGCGCGCCGCGATCGGGATCCTGCGCATCGTGCAGGCGCGCGGATACCACCTCTCGCTCGGCGCGGCCGTCGACGCCGCGCTCGACGCGCTCGCCGGGAAGGTCGGTCAGGACCCCGCCGCCGTGAAGGGGCAGGTGCTCGACTTCCTGCGCGGGCGCATCAAGGCGCAGTGGAGCGACGAGCACGACGTGGACCTGGTGGAGGCGGTGCTGTCGGCCGGGTTCGACGACCTCGTCGATGCACGGCGGCGGCTCGAGGCGCTCGCCGACGTGAAGCGCCGGCCCGACTTCATCCCGCTGGCGGTCGCGTTCAAGCGCGCCGCCAACATCCAGGAGAAAGCGAAGGGAGAGGGCGCGCTCGCCGTCGACGCGGCCCAGCTCCGGGACGACGCGGAGCGCCAGCTGCTCGCCGAGCTGGAGCGGGTCGAGCAGGCGGTGGCGGTTCACCGCGACCCCGCGCGGCGCGACTACGCCTCCGTCCTGCGCACCGTGGCCGAGCTGAAGCCGAGCGTCGATCGCTTCTTCGACGACGTGCTCGTCATGGCGGAGGAGCCGGCGCTGCGCGCCAACCGCCTCGCGCTCGTCAAGCGCGTCGCGGACCTCTTCGCCGACGTCGCAGACTTCCGGAAGATCCAGGTCGAGCAGGCCCCTGGTTCCGCGCCCGCGCGCGCCGCGGGGTAGGGTGAGTGGCGGGGTGCCGCAAACCCCTTGACCCACCTCGGAGACGGCGGTTACGGTTCGCGACCCTTGGCCGCCCGCTCCCTGACCGCTGCGCTCCTGCTGCTCTCCGTCGCGGCCGCTTGCCACGACTCGCAGCGCAATGTTTCCCCGCCGTTCGACCGGTTTTATTACCCGACCGGCGTGGCGGTGCGGCACGAGCCGCCCGGCTGTGCCGCTGGGACCCCCGGCTGCCAGAGCCAGCTCCTGGTGGCGTCGTCGAACTTCGACCTGCAGTACGAGGCGCTCACCGGCGGCACGCTCCTGTCGGTCGACGTCGACCGAGCGCTCGGTGGGAACGTCAACGCCGCCGCCGGCGCGTTCCTCCCGGGCGCCGTCCTGGGCGCCTCGAAGGTCGGCAGCTTCGGCGGCGAGGTGGCGGTGCTCGACGACACGAGCTGCCCCGGGTGGGCGCGGAACCCGCAGGTGCTCGTCGCCTCGCGGGCGCAGGACATGCTTTACCGGCTCGACATGGACCCCGCGACCGGCGCGCTGTCGTGCGGCGACGGGTGCACGGTGGCGCTTCCCTCGGGGCTGGCCGACACGTACGGCGTGACGGTGGTCTGCGGGACCCTGGCGGCGGCGGCCGGCGGCTCGCCCGCGCAGCGCCACCTCGCCTTCGTCACCTTCCTGCGGGCGCAGAACAACGAGGGGTTCCTGTCCCGGATCGACCTCGACAGCGGGGCGATCGAGACCACCTACGACGTCGGCGCCGGGCCGACGCAGAGCACCGCCTACGACGAGAGCCGCGGGCTCCTCTTCATGAGCGAGCGCTTCTCGGCCGTCGGGGTGGCCCGGCTGCGCTGGATCGATCTCGGCTTCCCGCAGCTCGGCGTGGCGGCGATCGACTACGGCCCGGTGGTGCGCGGGGCCGAGCTCGTCTCGCTGGCGCTCTCGAGCGACAGATCCCGCGTCTACCTGGCGGCCCGGCTCTACGATTACGACACCGCGGCCACGACGGGGACGCGCCCGCTGGGCGATCTGGGCGCCGCGCTGCTCGTCATCGACCTCCAGCGCGTGCTGTCCGGGGCCGCCGCCGCGGACACCATCCTGAACGTGGTCCACCTCGACCGCGGCCCGGTCGCGCTCGTCGCGATCCCGCGCACCGACGCGACCGGCAACCGCATCCGCGATCTCGTCGCGGCGACGAGCTCGGACGACGGCACCATGACGCTCTACGACGACGAGCTCGGGGCGACGGCGGCCGTGTTCGGCATCTGCGACGGCAACTCGCCGCTTGCGTTGAACAAGCAGAGGTCTGGAGGCACGGGCGGGCTCGTGCCTGATCCGTGCCCCAACGGGAATCCCGGCCTCGGGAAGCAGCCGTTTGGCCTCGCCTGGGAGCCCTACACGTCGGGGACGCAGACCCTGGCGCGGCTCTTCGTGGGCTCCTTCGACCGGAGCTGGGTGAACGCGATCGTGCTCGACCCGAACCACCCCGACGCCTCCACGGACGCGTCCAGCCCCTCCTTCTCATGGGGACGCATCGGCCCGGAGCGCCCGTGAAGCGCCTCTCTCTCGTCCTCCTCCTCGCGGCGACCGCCGCGTGCTCCTCCGGGACCACCACGGTCGGCGCCCGCTTCATGGGCCCGGCCGCGATCGTCCAGTTCTCCGGCGTGACGCGGAACGGCGCGAAGCAATACCTCGCGGTTGCCGACGCGCGCGGGAGCGACCTGCGGCTCATCGATCCCACCGAGGGTCAGCCGGTGCTCGGGCCGTCCATCATCTACCCGCTCTCGATCATCACCTTGCCACGTCCGCTCCACGTCGCCGCGGCGTCGCTCGGCGACGGCGGCGCGGACGTGCTGGTCTCGGCGAGTGCAGGCGAGCCCACGCTGGAGGTCGTCGAGACCTGGACCGCCCAGAATCGGGTCAGCTTCGACATCCCCCTGGCGGGCCTGGTCGGCGCGCAAGCCGAGATCCTGACCATGGTGGGACTCACCGTCACGCCGGCGGGCGGGACCCCGTTCGGCCGGATCCTCGTGTCCGTCAGCGGGAACCAGCTGGTTGTCGTCGATTTCATCCGCGCTACCGACGGCTCGGGAGCGGTCGTGCAGATGAAGCCGACGCCCGACGTCCAGCAGCTCGGGTTCGAGGCGCTCGACCTCTCGGTGGGCCCGAACGCCCAGGGCGCTTTCACCTCCGTGTACGCCGCGACCCGGGATCCACTCAGCCTGAACGGCGTGACCGTCCACGGCGTGGTCGAGATCGACGCCTCGGCTGCGGCGACGCCGCTCACGACGACGGTCTACGACGCGCTGGCGCCGACGGTGGCGGTCGCGGCGGCCTTCGTCGACGAGCGCATCACCTCGACCTCGCAGCCGTGCGCGGCCGAGCAGGTCACGGGTCAGCCGATCCGCCGCGTCTACGCCGTCCTCGATCCCGACGGGTGCGGCTCGGACCACGCCATCGCGTGCGGCGTCGCCACGATCAACCCTGCGCGGATCTGGGCCGCCACCACTGGCAGCCTCGAGCTCGATCCGGCGGCCCTGGTGACGCCCGCGCAGGCTAGGTCCGATTTTCCGTCCGCCTTTCCGTCGGTCGCCGCGCAGTCGTTCCGCGCGCCGATGCCGATCCAGGGCGTGCCGCTCCACATCGCGATCGCGAACGCGCCCTCCAAGAACTCGGCCACCGACAACCCCGCGCGCATCGTGACCACGGAGACGATCTCCGTCGGCGCCGTCTGCCAGGCCAACGGCAGCCCGGCCAGCCCACTCGGGCGCGTTCTCTACGGGACGAATTTCCGCGCCACGAGCGCGCTGGCCGCGGTCACCTCGATGGACGGCCACGTGTACTGGCTCGACCTCTCGCGCTTCGCGCCGGTCGTCGACTCGACCCCGATGGTGGGCCTCGCCTCGACGATGGTCCTCAGCTCCTCGACGGACGTGGTCGGGGCGAACCAGTGGCAGATTGGGCTTTGGTTCAACGACGCCGTCGTCGGCAAAAAAAACACGACGACCACTCCGAGCGGGAATGTGGAGACGACGGTGCCGGGCACGGTCGTCGTGGACGCGGCCCAGCTGCCCAACGCCATCGAGGTCTGGCCCGGGTTCACGCCGACGTCGGTGTGGACGGTCACCTACCAGGGTGCGCTGCCGGGGCTCGCGGGGCGCCCGGGCGTGGTCGCGCCCGACGCGACGGGAGTCTTCGTCGGGCTGCAGTCACAGGTGGGGAGCGACGCCTCGAAGTCCTCGAGCTGGTCGGTGCCGGTTCAGGTGGATGATCCCGCTCGAGGCGTCCGCGTGGGAGACATCGTCACCTTCCCGGACCTCGGCTGCGAAGCGACCGTAGCTTCGATAGTGCCGCGCTCGACTGATCCGGCGAGCCCGCTCCTCAAGGCGGGCGTCGCATTCCCCGGCGGCGCCCTCCAGCTCGCCGCGCCGCTGCCCCCGTGCCTGGCGTCGGTCGCCGCGCCGGCCCCCCTGCAGATCACGGTGCTCGGCGGCGAGGTCGTGGTCTCGAACGACGTCTCCGGTTACGTGGGCCGGGCTCCCATCTCGCTCTCCTCGACCGACCCGAGCGACAACGTCTTCGCGCTCGCCTGGAAGGACGAGTCGACGCTGGCCGGTGAGGACCTCGCCGTCGCGCGGCGTGCCCGCCGCATCTTCTACCCGACCGACGGGCCCTGTCCGCTGGCGGGCGCGTCCGCCAACACGGCTTCAGCCAATTCGCCGGGGTGTTACAGCCTGTTCCCGCGACTCGCCGACCCGCTCTCGCCGGCCCCCGCCGTCCGCTTCCGGCTCGGTCTTCGCAACATCACGACGCCGACTCGAGCGGCCACCGCGGCCGATCGCCCGCCGCGCGGCGCCACGCTCCACATCACGACGCACAGCGGCCTCACGCAGACCTCGCGGATCCCGACGTCGGGCGGCACTCCGCCGGCGGCCGTGGTCGCGGTGGACCCGGGCGATCTCGTCGACGCCTCGAACAACCATTCGCACGAGGACTACCGGTTCTACGTCACCTACCAGGACGATCAGGTGGCGTGGTTCTGGACGACCAGCACCACCAGCCAGGTGACGAGCATCCGCTGAGCGAGGCGCCCGCATCGCGGGCGCCTCGTCGAAGCACGGACGGAGGCCCGGGTCGCGGCGCCCTCGTTCGGTTATGCTTCGCCCCTCCAGATGCCCACCCTCACGCTCATCGACGGCTCGGGGTTCGTCTTCCGGGCCTACCACGCGCTGCCGCACCTCTCGACGACCAAGGGCGTGCCGACGAACGCCGTGTACGGCTTCACGACGATGCTGCTCAAGGCGCTCCGCGAGCACGCACCGACGCACGTCGCGCTGGTGTTCGACGCCAGCCGCAAGAGCTTCCGGCACGAGCTCGACCCCGCGTACAAGGCGAACCGCCCCGAGGCGCCCGACGACCTGGCGCGGCAGTTCCCCCTCGTCCGCGACGTGGCGAAGGTGCTCAACGTCCACGTGCTGGAGGAGCCGGGGGTCGAGGCCGACGACGTGATCGCCACCCTCGCCTGCCGCGCCCGCGAGCAGGGGTGGGAGGTCGTCGTCGTCACGGGAGACAAGGACTTCGCCCAGCTCGTCGACGACAAGGTCTCGCTCTACGATCCGATGGCAGAGGCGAGCGGTCGCGGGGGGTGGACCGGGCCGGCGGAGGTCGAGAAGAAGCTCGGGATCCCGCCCGCGCAGGCGGTCGAGTACCAGGCCATCCTGGGGGACAAGATCGACAACGTGCCCGGCCTGCCCGGCGTGGGCGAGGTCACCGCCGCCGCGCTCGTGCGCAAGTTCGGGTCGGTGGAGGAGATGCTGCGCCGCCCCGGCGAGATTCCGGGCGCGGTTGCGCGCGGCGGGGAGAAGCTGAAGGACAAGATCGTCGCTGGCGCGGAGCGGCTCCGCCTCAACCGGCGGCTGGTGGCGCTGCGCTGCGACATGGAGCTGCCGTACCGCCCGGCCGACTTCGAGCGGCGCGCCATCGACGCCGAGAAGACCCGGGCCCTCTTCGGCGAGCTGGAGTTCTCGCGGCTCCTCAAGGACCTCCCCGCGCCGCCTCCCACCGCGCGGCGCGAGGAGACCGAGATCCTGCTCACGCGCGCGGCGCTGGACGAGGCGGTCGCGGCGGTGCGCGCCGCGGGAGAGGTGGGCGTGCGCGCCGCGCTCGGCGGCGATCACCCGCGCAAGGATCCGCTCTTCGGCGTCGCGTTCGCGGGCGGCGGGCGCGCCTTCTACGTGCCGCTCGGGCACCGGTACCTGGGCGCGCCGGCGCAACTCACCTCGGACGACGCGCGCGAGGCGCTGCGCCCGCTCGTCGAGGACGCGGCGGTCGCGAAGCACGGGCACGGCCTCAAGGCGGAGTCGCACGCGCTCCGGCAGCTCGGGCTCGGGCTGGCCGGCCCCGGGGTCGACACCGAGCTCGCGAGCCGCCTGCTCCTCCCCACCCGGCGGGAGCACGCGCTCGTCGACGTGGCCCGCGAGCGGCTCTCGTGCGAGCTGTCGGCGCTGGAGGAGGGCGGCGGCAAGCGCGGCGCACGCACGCCGCCGTGGGAGCTTCCGGTGGAGAAGGTCGCCGCGGTCGTCGGGGCGTGCGCGGCGGTGATCCCCGACCTGGCCGCCGCGCTCCGGCGCGGCCTCGAGGACGAGGGGCTCACCTGGCTCTACGACGAGGCCGAGCGGCCGCTCGTGCCGATCCTGGAGCGGATGGAGCAGACTGGGATCCAGGTCGACACCTCGGCCATGGACGCGATGAGCGCGGAGTTCGGCCACGCCATCCGCGACCTCGAGGGCCGCATCCACGCCGCCGCGGGCCGCGCCTTCAATGTCGCCTCCACCCGCGAGCTGGCGCACGTGCTGTTCGAGGAGCTGAAGCTGCCCGTGCTCAAGCGGCTCAAGACCGGCCCCTCGACGGACCAGGACGTCCTGGAGAAGCTCGCCGAGCAGCACCCCCTGCCGGCGCTCGTCCTGGAGCACCGCTCGCTCTCGAAGCTCAAGGGCACGTACGTCGACGCGCTGCCGCACCTCGTCGAGGCGGACGGGCGCATCCACACCACCTTCCACCAGGGCGGCGCCGCGACCGGACGGCTCAGCTCCTCCGACCCGAACCTCCAGAACATCCCCATCCGCACCGAGCTCTCGAGGCGGATCCGCGCCACGTTCGTGGCGCCGCCGGGGCAGCTCCTGCTCTCGGCCGACTACTCGCAGGTGGAGCTCAGGATCCTGGCTCACTTCGCGAACGATCCGGCGCTGCTCGAGGCTTTCCGGCGGCGCGAGGACGTGCACGCGGCGACCGCCGCCGAGACGTTCGGGGTGGCGCGCGAGGCGGTGACGCGCGACCAGCGGCGCATCGCCAAGGTGCTCAACTTCGGCATCGCCTACGGGCTGTCCGCGTTCGGCCTCTCGCAGCGCCTCGACATGCCGGCCGCCGAGGCGCAGGCCATCATCGACCGCTACTTCGCGCGCTACGCGGCGGTGAAGCGGTGGCTCGAGGGCACGGTCGCCGAGGCGCGCCGGACGGGCGAGGTCCGCACGCTCTTTGGCCGCAAGCGCGCCTTGCCGGAGCTGCTCTCCCGCAACCCCGCCCTGCGCCAGGGCGCGGAGCGGATGGCGGTCAACACGCCGATCCAGGGCACCGCCGCCGACCTCATCAAGATCGCGATGATCCGCGTGGATCGGGAGCTCGCCGCACAGCGGCTCGACGCGAGGCTCCTGCTGCAGGTGCACGACGAGCTGGTGCTGGAGGTGGCGGAGCGCGACGCGCCGGCGGCGGCGGAGGTCGTGCGCGCCCAGATGGGCGCGGCCGCCGAGCTGGCGGTCCCGCTCGAGGTCGAGGTCGGGACGGGGCGGAGCTGGGCCGAGGCGCACTGAGGCGGGGGACGAGCCCCCGCCCTACGACCCTACGCCTCCGACTTCTTCTTGGAAGGCAAGTACTCGACGCCGGCCTCGCGGCCGTCCTGGGCGAAGGCCTCGAGCAGCTTCAGATGCCCGCTCACCATCGCGCGCACCTCGGCCTCGAACTGCACCCGCTGCCGCTTCATCTCGTTGATGTCGTCGACGATGCGGGTGTAGCGCTGGTGCGCGCCCTGGACGATCTTCTCCGCCTGCAGCTCCGCCTCGGCGAGCGTGATCTCCGCCTCCTTGCGCGCCGCCTCGCGGATCTCCTCGCACGCCCTCTGCGCCGTGATCATGGTCTCCTGGAGCGCGCGCTCGCGGCTGCGCAGCTCGGAGATCTCCTCGTCCATGTGCAGCACGTCCTCGCGCAGCATCTGGTTCTCGCGCGCCAGCTCCTCGACCTGCGCCGCGACGAGGCCGAGGAAGCCCTGGACCTCCTCGCGATCGAACCCGCGCATGCGGCGGCGGAACGACTTCTGCGTGATGTCGATGGGCGTGATCTTCATGGCGCGGCTCCGGCTGGGGCGGCGCCGACCCTATCGCGGTTGTGTGGGTCCGTCCAAATCGGGCCCTAGGCCCACCTTGACCCACCTGCGCGAACCGCGTACAGGCCAGAGGGCTCTCACCCGGGAGGAGCAGAACTTGAGAACCAACCCCCGCCCCTGGAAGCGCGTCCTCCTCGGTGTCGGCGCCGGCGCGCTGCTCGGGCTCGGCTATAGCTTCGCGTCCCGGGCGCTCGGTTCCACCTGATCCATCGCCTGCAACCCGGCGGTCGCCGGGTCCATGGGAGCGCTGCTCGGTGCGGTGGCCTTCGCGGGGGAGGGGCGCCGCGAGGGACGCTGACGCGCTCCCCGTGCCATCGGGTTCAGAGCCTGGAGCTCACGCCAGGTCCTTGAAGATCGCCCGCAGCCGGTCGAGCAGCTGGTGGGGCTCCTCGGGCAAGGGCACGGGGCCGCTGACGACGTTCCCGGCGATGCGGGCGAGCCCCTCGCGCCGGCGTGCCAGCACCTCCGCGAGCTTCTGCGCCACTTCGGGCGCGCGCTCGAACAGCTCGGCGAACGCCTCGCGGTCGACCGCCACCAGCGCGCTGTCCTGCGCCGCCGCGACGGTGGCGGTGCGGGGATCGCCGGTGAGCGCCGCCATCTCGCCGAAGAACTCTCCAGGCCCGAGCCGCGCCACCTCCTGCTCCCGCCCGTCCGGCGAGCGCACGCGCACGACCGCCTCGCCGTCCGCCACGACGTAGAAAGGTGCGGGGGTCGTGTCGCCCTGTCGCAGGATGATCTCGCCGCGGCCGAAGCGAGCCACCCGCGCGCGCGCGGCCAGGGCTTCGCGGAGCGCGGGCTCGACCGGCGCCAGGAAGTCCACCTGCGAGAGCAGGCCGGCGACGTCCACGTCCTCCGCCCCGGCGGCCGGCCGCGCGCCGCGCGCCAGCCGCACCTCGTTGCCCACCGGCGAGAGGGCGATGCCGGCGCGATGGAGCCGGTACCAGAGCTGGGACCGGACCTCGTCCTCCACCTCGCCGCCCTGCTCCCAGCGGCTCACCCAGAACAGCACCTCGTACTGGACCGCGCTCGCCGCCAGATCGGCGGTGCGCACGATCGGGGCAGGCTCGGCGACGATGCGCGGGTTGGAGCGGACCACCGTCATGGCGGCGTCCTTGAAGGCGTTCGGCGGCACGTCGTAGGCGAGCGAGAGCGTCACCTTCCGCATGATGGAGCCGCGCCGCGACAGGTTGTAGACCGCCTCCTTGGCCACGGAGTTGTTGGGGATGGTGAGCCCCTCGCCGGCGCCGGTGAGGATGCGCGTGGCCCGCCAGCCGATCTCGATGACCTTGCCCTGGTGCGGGCCGATCCTCACCCAGTCGCCCTCTCCGAACGGCCGCTCGGCCTGGAGTGACAGCCCGGCGAAGAGGTTGCCGAGCGTGTCCTGCAGCGCGAGGCCGAGCACGAGCGAGATGACGGCGGAGCTCGCCAGCAACGCCCCGAGATCGATCTGGAGCGTCGCCTGCAGGATGACGAGCGCCGCCAACACGGAGAGGAAACCGTCCACCAGGTCTCGCAGGATCTTGGGAGTCTCGACCCCGCTGCGGCGGCGATGCAGGTGCGTCAGGGTGGCGGCGGCGCCGCGGATGAGGCCGAAGGCGAAGAGCACCAGCCCGGCGGCGAAGAGGTACTTGTCGACCTGGACCCAGCGCTCGGGCGTGAGAGCGCGCAGGAACGCGATGCCGAGGAAGAGGACGAGATACCTCTCGGCACGACGCAGGTCGCGCCGGTACGCCTCGTCGGCGGTGATCGCGCGGGCCACCACCATGGCGACGAGGAGCGCGACGCCGAAGGCGCTGGTGGCGTACCGGGCGAGAAGGTCCTCGAGGGCCATGACGCCCGAATACTACGGCCTTCACGAGGGCGAAAGCGGCGGAAAGTCCCGCCGCCGCTTATGTTATGGTCCGCCGGCCCATGCCGTTCTCGGAGCTCATCGGCCAGGATCGCGCCCTGGGCGCGCTGCGTTCGGCGCTCTCGCGCGGGGCCCTCCACCACGCCTACCTGTTCGCCGGCCCCGAGGGGGTGGGGAAGGGCACCGCGGCGCGGCTCCTCGCCCAGGCGGGGAACTGCGACCGAGCCGTTCGAGATGGGGTGGCGCCCGCCGTCGATCCGTGCGGTCAGTGCGGTCCCTGCCGGAAGATCGCCCACGGCACCCACCCCGACGTCATCGCGCTGGCGCAGGAGCGCGTCATGGCGAAGGCGGGCCGCTGGGAGCCGAAGGGCGGGCGGACGCCGTCGAAGGACATCGTGGTGGATCAGGTGCGCGACCTCGTCGACCACCGGCTCTCGCTGCGCCGCTTCGAGGGGCGGCGCCGGTTCGTCCTCATCGACCCCGCCGACGCGATGAACGCTCAGGCGCAGAACGCGCTCCTGAAGACGCTGGAGGAGCCGCCCGAGGACACGACCCTCGTGCTCGTCGCCTCGAGGCCGGACGCGCTGCTCCCCACCATCCGCTCCCGGTGCGCGCGGCTGTCCTTCGCGCCGCTGCCGGAGGCCACCATCACCGAGCGGCTCGCCGCGGCGGGGCGCTCGACGGAGGACGCGCGCCTCGCGGCGGCGCTCTCGGCCGGCTCCCTCTCGCGCGCGGTCCGGATCGGGGACGAGCTGGAGGCGGAGCGGAAGAGCGGCGACCGGCGCGAGAGCGCGGCGGAGGACGCGGCGGCGATCGATCCCGACGACGCCTCGACGTGGATCGGCTTCGCCGCGCGCCACGGCCACGACCGCGAGACCGCGAGCGCCACCTGCGAGCTGCTCCAGGTGTGGCTGCGGGACGTGCTCGCGTTCCAGGCGGCCGGCGCGGCGGCGCCGCTTGCGCTCGGGGACCTCGCGGGGCGGACCGCGGCCGCGGCGGGCGCGCTGGCGCCGGCTGACGTGCTCCGCCGCGGCGAGGCGGCGCGGGACGCGGCGGCGGCCCTGCGGCAGAACGCGTCCCCGGCGCTGGCGCTGGAGCGCATGCTCATCGGCTGGTTCCATGGCGAGCTCCGGTAAGGCACGCCCGGCCCGGAAGGGCGACGGGGCCACCCTGGAGCTGTGCCTCGAGGAGGCAGGCGCGGGCCGGCCCGCGCCCGTGTACCTGTTCGACGGGGACGCGTTCCTCGCTGGCCGCGCCGCGCGCGAGCTGGCCGGCGTGCTCGTGCCCGAGGCGCAGCGCGACCTCAACGTCGTGGAACTCGACGCCGCGGCCTCGCCGGCCGAGGTGGCCGCCGAGCTCGCGACGCGGGGGCTGTTCGCCGGCCCCGAGGCGCGCAAGGTGGTGCTCCTCCTCGAGCCGGCCTTCCTCGTCTCGAAGGAGGACGGGGGCGGGCCGTTCGCCAGCGCGCGCGACGCGTGGCAGAAGGGGCGGCAGCGCGAGGGCGCGCGCAAGCTGCTGGCGCTGGCGGCGAAGGCGGGGTGGAAGGCGGAGGACCTCGCCGCCGAGGGCGCGCCCAGCGCCGCGGACTGGAAGAGGGAGCTGGGCGTCGAGGGCGCGGACGTCGAGTTCGTCCGCGAGGCCGCCCGCTGGGCGGTGGAGAAGGAGATGAAGGCAGCCCGCGACGACGCCTCGGCGCTCGACGCGGCGCTCTCCGCCGGATTCCCACCCGGCCACGTCCTCGTGGTGGCGGCGGGCAAGGTCGACGGTCGGCTGCCCCTCGTGAAGAAGCTGGGCGCCGCCGGGCGGCGCGTCTCGCTCGCGATCGGGAGCGAGGGCACATGGGACGCGCAGCGCCCGGTGCTGCGCCCGGTCCTGGAGGCGCTCCTGGCGGGGACCGGCAAGACCATCGACCGCGCCGCGGAGGAGCGGCTCACCGCCCTCGTCGGCGCCGACGCCCGCACCCTCGCGAGCGAGGTGGCGAAGCTCGTCGCCTACGCCGGGGATCGGAAGACGATCGGGGCGGCCGACGTCGACGCGCTCGTGACGCGCGTGGCCGAGGACCCGTTCTTTGCGCTCGGGAACGCGGTGGAGGCGAAGGATCTGCCGCTCGCGCTCTCGGTGCTCGACCGGAGCCTCGCCGACGGGGCGCACCCGATCCTCGTGCTCACCATGCTCGCCTCGACGGTCCGGCGCCTGGTCGTGGAGCGCGAGCGGGGGCGGAAGGCCGCCGGCGACCGCCGCATCGGGAGCTACGACGCGTGGCAGGCGCAGGTGCTGCCGCACATCCCCGAGGAGGAGCTCGGGTCGAAGAAGCCGTACGGGTTCTGGATGAAGTACCAGGCCGCGCAGCGGTACTCGCGCGCCGCGCTCCTGCGCGGGCTGGCGGACCTCGCCGACGCCGATCTGGCCATGAAGTCGGGCGCCGACGAGCGGCCGCTGCTCGAGCGCGCGCTGTGGGGGCTCATGACCGCCGAGACGAGAGGACACTGACGTGAGCGAACGCATCCTGGTGACGAGCGCGCTGCCGTATGCCAACGGCAGCATCCACCTCGGCCACCTCGTGGAGTACATCCAGACCGACGTGTACGTCCGGTTCCGCCGCGCCTGCGGCGACGACGTCACCTACGTCTGCGCCGCCGACTCGCACGGCACGCCCATCGAGGTGAACGCGGCCAAGGCCGGGGTCTCCCCCCAGGCGTTCGTGGAGAAGTACCGGCAGGAGCAGCACGCCGACTTCCGCCGCTTTGGGGTCGACTTCTCGACCTACTACACGACGGACTCGGAGGAGAACCGGCGCTGGGCCTACCGCGTCTACGACGCGCTCAAGGCGAAGGGGCTCATCTACAAGAAGTCGGTCGAGCAGCTGTACTGCGAAACGGACCGGCGCTTCCTGCCCGACCGCTTCGTGAAGGGGACCTGCCCGAAGTGCGGCACGCGCGACCAGTACGGCGACGTGTGCGAGAACTGCGGCACCACCTACGACCCGCGCGATCTGAAGGACCCGTACTGCGCCATCTGCCGGAACCCTCCCGTGGTCCGCAGCAGCGATCACGCCTACGTCGACCTCAAGCACCCGGAGGTGAAGGCGATCATCGACGGCTGGGTGAACGCGGAGGGTCACCTCGAGCCCGCCGTCCGCGAGCAGGTGAAGGGGTGGCTCGCTGACCTGCAGGACTGGTGCATCACCCGGGACGAGCCGTACTTCGGGTTCCCGGTGCAGGATCCAGAGTTCAAGGGGAAGTACCTCTACGTCTGGGTCGACGCTCCGATCGGCTACCTCTCGTCGGCGGAGCATTACTTCGCGGCCGAGGCGCCGGACGGGCAGCGGCTCACCCCCGCCGAGTTCGAGCGGCGCTACCTCACCGAGAGCGCGCCGGCGCGCCTCGAGCACTTCATCGGCAAGGACATCCTCCGCTTCCACGCCGTGTTCTGGCCCGCCATGCTGTGGGCGGCGGGGCTCAAGCGGCCGGACCGCATGCCGGTCCACGGCCACCTCACCGTGAACGGCGAGAAGATGTCGAAGTCGCGCGGCACCTTCATCACGGGCCGGACGTACCTCGAGTCCGGGCTGGATCCGGAGTTGCTCCGCTACTTCTACGTCTCCAACCTCTCGCCGGGCATCTACGACATCGATCTCTCCCTCGACGAGTTCCGGAACCGGGTCAACGCCGATCTCGTGAAGCGGATCGCGAACCTCGCCTCCCGCGTCCACGCCCTGGTCGCGAAGATCGGCGGCGAGCTGACGCGCCCGTCCGAGGAGACGGGCGTCGACCTCGCCGGCCACACGGCCCGGGCGCTCGCGCAGGCGCGGCCGGCGTATCGGGACCTCGAGTACCGGGTGGCGCTGCGGGCGGCCAACGAGCTGGCGGACGTCGCGAACAAGGCGCTCCAGGATCAGAAGCCGTGGGAGCGGCTGGAGTCGGCGGGCGCGCGGGCGCTGCTGTACGATCTCACCAAGGCGGTGCACGCGCTGGCGGTGATGCTCTCGCCGGTCCTGCCGCGCTTCGGAGCCGAGCTCGCCGGCGCGCTCGGCGGCGTGAGCCTCGCCTGGCCGGATGGATTCACGCCGTTCGACGGCGCCCCGGTCCGCTTCAGCGCCAAGCCGCCGCAGATCGCGCCCGTCGACGCGAAGCAGGTCGCGAAGCTCATCGTGACGCCACCCGAGGCGCCGCCTGCGGCCAAGGTCGCGAAGTCGACGAGCCCGGCGGAGACGGCGACCAAGGCGAGCGTGAGGTCGACCGGCGGCGGGGGACAAGCCCCCGCCCTACGGACCGGGAGCGCCGAAGGGGAGGGCTTCGGCATCATCCAGTACGACGACTTCGCCAAGGTCGAGCTGCGGGTGGGCGAGGTGAAGGCGGCCGAGGCGGTCCCGAAGGCGGACAAGCTGCTCAAGCTCACCGTCGACCTGGGCGAGCCGGCGCCGCGCACGATCGTGGCGGGCATCGCCCAGGCCTACCCCGACCCGAGCGCGCTCCTCGGCCGTCGCATCATCGTGGTGGCGAACCTGGCCCCACGCCCACTGCGCGGCATCACCTCGCAGGGCATGCTCCTCGCCGCCGGGGAGTCGCCCGATCTGCAGGTGGTCACCATCGGGAAGGGGATCCCGGCCGGCACTCGGGTGAAGTGACCTGCTCGACGCGTCCAGGAGAGGATGCTGATCGACAGCCACGCCCACCTCGACTTCGAGGACTACCGCGCCGACCTCGACGCGGTGGTCGCGCGCGCTCGCGCCGCCGGCGTCGGGCGGGTGGTGCTCATCGGGCTGTGGCGCGCGCCGGGGCAGTTCGGCAACGCGCGCGAGCTCGCCACCGCCCACCCCGACTACTTCGCCGCCACGATCGGCATCCACCCTCACGAGTGCGGCAAGGTCCCGGAGGAGGACTGGCGCGCGATGGAGCGCGCCGCCGCGGACCCCCGCGTCGTCGGCGTCGGCGAGACCGGCCTCGACTTCCACTACGACCTCTCGCCGCGCGACGTCCAGGAGCGGTCCTTCCGCCGCTCGATCGCTGCCGCCCGCGCCGCCGGCAAGCCGGTGGTCGTCCACGTGCGCGAGGCGGACGAGGCCTGCGCCCGCGTCCTCGCCGAAGAGGGAGTGCCGCCTGCCGGCGGCGTCATCCACTGCTTCACCGGCGACTGGTCGCGCGCCAAGGCTTACCTCGACCTCGGGCTCTACCTCTCCGTCGCGGGGGTGGTGACCTTCAAGGCGGCCGACGACCTCCGCGAGGCGGTGCGCCGCACGCCGCGCGAGCGGCTGCTCGTCGAGACCGACTGCCCCTTCCTCGCCCCCGTCCCGTTCCGCGGCAAGCGCAACGAGCCGTCCTACGTGGCGAGGACCGCCGAGAAGGTGGCGGAGCTATGGGGGATCTCGCGGGACGAGGTCGGCGACATCACGACCGAGAACGCCCGCCGGCTGTTCCGGCTTCCGTGACGTGCTCGGAGCCAGCTGTGCGCTCGCCCTTCGACTACGCCTCGCTTCGCGAGGCTACGCTCAGGGCGAACGGAACGCTCAGGGCGAACGGAACCTTCAGGGCGACGGAAGGGCTGCATGACTCCGGGTCGTAGGGCGGGGGCTTGTCCCCCGCCGCCGACGGATCCAGCGCGTTCGCCAACCTCACAGCGTCGCGCGCTCACAGCGTCACGCGGGCCGTGGCGATCGTGAGGTCTCCCTCCTGCGACGGGACCGCGTCTGCGGGCCGGGCTGCCTGGAGCGCGGCGCCGCCGGGCGGGAGCCCCGGCGACTGATCGAGCACCGTCGCCTCGACGGGCGCGGTGCCTTCCAGGACGAGCTCGAGCTCGACGCCCTCGGGTGGTGCCGTGATGCACCCGTACATCGCGTAGTCCCCGTAGAAGAGGTTCGCCAGAGCCGCGGGGGCGGGCACTGTCACCCCGTTCATCCTCACCGAGACGGCGCGCGCGCCGGGCGGCAGGAGCAGCAGGACCGCCGGCGCGCCTCGCGCCGAGGCGAGCCGCGCCCGGATGTGTCGCGTCGCGCCCCGCTGCTCGCGCGCCAGCACGGTGAGGCGCGGCGGCGCGAGCCCCACCGCGCGGGCGGGCGCCGCGAAGGCGGGACGACGGGACGACCAGGGGAACTGGGGCGCTCGCTCCGCGCCGAACTCAGCGACCCTACGCATGGCGGCGGGGAGTACCGCCTCGGCCTCGACGAGCCACCGCGCCCCCTCGGCTCCCTCGTGGTAGGCGATGCTCATGCGCTGCGGGTCGTCGGGCGTGGCGTGAGGGCGAACGGCGGCGACACCGGCGCACGCGAGCAGGGCGGCGCCGGCGGCTGCCACGCAGCTCCACCGCGCACGGGGCGCGAGCTCGGCGAGGAGCGGCGCGAGCGGCGCGGCCGTGATCGCCACCAGCGCCGCGACGGCTGGCGCGGCGCTCGTCCCGAGGAGATCCGGGAGGAGCCACGCGACCGGGAAGAGGGTGAGCGCCGCCGCGACGGCAGCGGCCAGCGCCACCCCGGCGCGGGCCCCGCCGCCGCGAGCAGGACCCAAGGTGGACACGAGGAGCGCCACCGCGGTCGCCAGCGCAGGGAGGAGCAGGGGAGGGCTCGCGCCGGGCCAGGCGAGCGCGACCGCGAGCGCGAGCGCGGACGTCGCCAGGCTCCCGCCGGCCTGGACCGCCAGCGCGTGCGCCGGCCGGGCCAGCGCTCCCACCAGCGCCACCGCCAGCAGGCCGGCGCACCCCGCCCCCGCGGCGAAAGGAGCCGGGCTCGCGACGAACGGTCGCGGCAGCGGGCGGAGCAGCGCGAACCGGAGCCCAAGCGCCAGCGCCGCTGCGAGCGACGGCGCGGCGAGCGAGGCGGCTGCCGCGAGCGCCACGGCCCGCGGCCGGAGCGCGCCGCGCCGGGAGAGGATCGCCACCGCCCACGCTCCGGCGAAGACCGCTGCGAGCGCCAGGACCGCGCTGGCCCCCTCCGGCCAGGCGACGATCCCGAGCGCGAGCACGTCGGCGAACGCGCTGCGGCTCGTCCGGCGCGTGCCGAGGTCGGCGTCCGCCATGGCCCGCGCCGCGGAGAGGAGGTGATCGCCCTGGTGCTGCAGCGACGCGGCGCTGAGGTGCGCCAGGTCGTCGCGCGGGGTGTGATATCGCGTCACGCCGCGCGCGAACGCGAAGTTGAGCCCCGGTACCCCACGGAGCTTGAAGACGGAGAGGTCGGTATCGTTCGGGAGCCGCTGGTAGACCGTCGAGAAGAGCGAGCCGGTCACGGGTCGCGGCAGGCGGCGCAGCACCGGCAGGAGCCACGCCCCTTCACCCGTCGTCTCGAACATGAGGCTCGGGCCGGCCGTCCCCCGCGCCTCGACGTTCACGACCGCCGCGACGTCGGCCGCGAGCGGATGGAGGTCGAGGAACGCGGCGGCGCCCACCAGGCCGGTCTCCTCGGCGTCGTCGACGAGGAATGCCACCGGCCGTGCCGTGGCCGGACCCGCGCGGAGCGCCCGCGCCGCCTCGAGCAGGACGGCGACCCCCGAGAGATCGTCCGCGGCACCGGGCCCCGCGCCCACCGAGTCGTGGTGCGCGACGAGCAGGACGGCGCCGCCGGAGCGCCCGGGCGGACGCGCCACCACGTTTCGCACCGTGCCGCACGCGCCGTAGAGGCCGCAGGCGAACGCCTCCTGCACCTCGGCGTCGTAGCCGAGGGCGCGGAATCTCGAGGCGATGGCGTCCACGCTGCGGCGATCGGCGGCGCTCCCCGGTGGCCGGGGGGCACCATCGTCCACGAGGTCGCGGACCACCGTCAGCGCGCGCTCGGCCGAGAAGCCGTCGGCGGGGGTTCCTTGCGGCGGCGGCGCCTCGAGCCTCAGCGCCGCGACGGCCGCCAGGCCAGCGAGGGCGACCGCCACGGCTGCGACCTTGTTCACGGGCGACTCCTCCGCGGCGCTACCCGTCCCAGCTCCCCCACTCGTCGGCGGTGTCCGGAGGGAGCTGGCCCTTCGTCCGCTCGTGCCACTCCACGACGTCCCAGCCGCGCCGCTCGGCGACGGTGCGGAAGGGCGCCTTGGGGTTCACGACCACCGGGTTCCCGACCGCCTCGAACAGCGGCGTGTCCGCGACCGAATCGGAGTAGACGAAGCTCCTCGCGAGGTCGATGTCGTAGCTGTCGGCGATCCGCTCCACCACGGCGCGCTTGCCGTCGCGGAAGACCACGGGCGGCACGATCTGGTCGGTGGCGCGTCCGTCCACCACCCGCGTCCGCGTCCCGATCGCGACGTGAGCGCGCAGGTGCCGCCCCACCTCGTCGATGATGTACTGCGGCGAGCCGGAGGCCACGACCACGAGGTGCCCGGAGAGGAGGTGCTTGCGGATCTGGCGGATCGCGCCGGTCGTGATGCGCTTGCGCAGGTGGCGGTGGAAGCAGGCGTGGGCGTGCGCCTTGATCTCGTCGGCGCGCAGCCCCTGCTGGCACCGGGAGCCGACCTCCACCATGTCCTGCTCGGAGAGCCGCCGGCGCGCGTACTCGTAGATGATGCGCGGGATCCGGGCGCGCATCTCCGGGCGCATGATCTTCTCGCTGTAGAGGTACCAGGTGAAGATGGTGCCGGCGTTGCCGTCGAGGAGCGAATCGTCGACGTCGAAGATGGCGGCGGTTCGGCCGAAGGGGACCACGGCGGCGATTGTAGAGCGGTATGCGAGGCCAGCCCAGCGTCACGGCGCCCGCGACCCGTGAAGCCGTGGGAGCTCACTGCGCGGCCCCCTCTCCCTGGCCGGCGGCGGCGCCTACGGCGCTTTCGCTCGCGGACGCGAGCGGCCGCCGGCTTCGCCGACTTCTGGGTGGGGGCTCCGCCCCCACTCCCCCGCCCGGTGGGGGAGTGGGTTGATCACTCAGCTCCAACTCCCTCGCCCCGCCGCCAGGCGGGGCGAGGGTAGGGGAGAGGGGCGGTGCTCAGTGATTCTCGCCGGCGGGAACGTCGCCCGGCGGCGGCGTCTCGGCGACGCTGGGTGTGGCGGTGGCCGGGGCCTCGGTGGCCGGAGTCGGCTCGGTCGCGGGCGGCTGCGCCTCGGCAGGCTCGGCCCCTTCGTGCGGCTCGGTGGTGACCTCGCCGGCGCCCTCGATCTTCTGGGCCAGTGCGGCGAACGGGTTGTGCGTGAGCGCCGGCGACGCCTTCGGGCGGGGCTGCGGACCCTTGTCGCCGGGGAGCCTGGGTCCGGTGTAGCCGCGCTTGCGATCGCCGGGACCACCCGGGCCGCCGCGGAAGCCGCCTGGGCCTCCGGGGCCGCCGCGGTCGGGGCGCGGTCCGCGCTCGCGCCGCTCGCCGTGCGGCGCCGCGGCAGCCTCCGGCTTCTGCGCCTCCGTGGCGCCGGGCTCGGCCGCTGCCGCCGCCGGAGCCGCGGGGGCGCGTTCCGGGCGCGGCTCGGCGCGGCGCTCCTGACGCTTCCGCTTCTGCGCGCCCTGGGCGCCGGCCGGCCGCTGCTGCGGCCCGCCCTCGTGCGGCACGTAGATGACGGGCGTCATGAGCTCCGCCGCCGGTCCCTTCTTCTCGGCTTGCGCCGTGGGGAGCGTGCCGCGCCAGATGTGCTGCTCGTAGACGTTGTCGGAGGTGGTCCAGCGGCGGTTCCCGCCCTCGCGGCCCATGAGGTTGAGCCAGGAGTTGACGCGGCTGTCGAGCTCGTCGATCTCGTGCGTCAGGAGCGCCTCGAGCGTCATCGGCACCTTGGGTGAACCGAAGTCGAGCCGGCCGTGGTGCGCGAGGACGAGGTGCACGACGTGGTGCTCGAGGTCGCGCGGCACGCCGACCCGCCGCGCCTTGTCGTGGATCCACTGCGCGGTCATCACGAGATGGCCGACGAGCCGCCCCTCGTCGCTGTACTCGACCTGGCGCTCGAACGACAGCTCGCGGATCTTGCCCAGGTCGTGGAAGAACGCGCCGGCGACGAGCAGGTCGCGGTCGACCTGCGGGTAGTGATCGGCGAGGCGGTGCGCCAGCTTGAGGCACGACACGGTGTGCTCGAGCAGGCCGCCCGTGTAGGCGTGGTGCACGCTCTTGGCCGCCGGCGCGCGGCGCAGCCGGCTCGCCACGTCGTCATCCTCGAGGAAGGCGCGGATGAGCTTCTTCACGTGGTCGTCGGTCACCGCCTCGACCAGCCCGAGGAGCTCCTTCCACGCCGACTCCTCCTCGGCGCTCGGGCCCGTCTTCTCGGGCTTCTTCGGCTCGGGGGGAGGCGCCCACACGAACTCGGCGGCGTCGAGCTGGGCCGGGTCCGCCTTCGTCACCTGCTCGAGGCGCAGCTGAGGCTTGCCCTGGAACGTGCCGACCTGGCCCTCCGCCTCGACGAGATCCTTCTCCTCGAAGAGCTGCGCCAGCTCCTCGATGCGCTCGAACGCGCGCGCCTCGAGCTCGCCGGTCTTGTCGTGCAGGGTGACGGAGAGGTACGTCTTGCCGCTCTTCGCGGTCGGGACGGCCTTGCGGGCGACGAAGAAGACGCTCTTCACCCGCTCGCCTTCCTTCACGTCCTTGACCCAGATCTTGTCCATGGTCCGCGGAAGCTAGCTCAGGCGCGGCGGCGAGACAACACGGTTTCCTCTATGTTCTATGGCGTATGCGCATCGATCCCGGGACCGACGCCCTGCTGGCGGTGGACCTGCAGCACGACTTCATGCCGGGAGGCGCGCTCGCGGTCGCGGGTGGCGACGAGCTGGTGGCGCCCATCGCGCGCCTCCTGCCCGCGTTCGAGACGGTGGTGGCGACGCAGGACTTCCACCCGCCCGGCCACGTCTCCTTCGCCTCCGCCCACCCTGGTCACCGTCCGTACGAGACGCTGACGCTGCCGCATGGCACGCAGGAGCTCTGGCCGGACCACTGCGTCCGCGGCACCCGCGGCGCGATGCTGCACGAGGGGCTTCCCGATGGCGCGCTCACGCTCGTGTTTCGCAAGGGGACGCGCCGCGACGTCGACTCGTACAGCACGTTCCGCGAGAACGCGGGCCCCGACGGGCGCCGAGCGTCGACCGGGCTCGCGGAGTGGCTCGAGGCGCGCGGCATCCGGCGGGTGTTCATGTGTGGCCTGGCGCGCGACTTCTGCGTGAAGTGGAGCATGCTCGACGCGGCCGAAGCTGGGTTCGAGGCGTACGTGCTCGACGACCTCACGCGCGCCGTGTTCCCGGAGCGGCGCGCCGAGGTCGACGAGCTGCTCGAGAAGGCAGGCGGACGGATCATCGAGGCGCGCGAGCTGGAGCGCTGACGCCGGACCCCTGGGTCTCTCCGCTGGCATGGAGCTTGGGTACGACTGGGTACCTGGGTGTTGCGTGCACGCTTTGCGCGCAAGGCGTGCGGCCCGTGCGTCAAATGGAGAGCAGAGATGACGGCGATCAAACGCATTCTGGTCCCGATCGACTTTTCGGCCTCGTCGCGGGCGGCGCTCACGCACGCGGTCGAGCTGCGAACCGCGTTCGGGGCGGGGGTGAGCGTGCTGCATGTCCACGAAGCGACCGGATTCATCGGGTACGAGACGTTCGCCCTCATGCCGATGGATCACCCGAGCAGGCGCTGGGAGCATGTGCGCGGCGAGATGTTGCGGGAGCTGGAAGGGTTCCTTGGCAGGAGTCGCCTCGCCGTCGACGAGATCCGCTTCGAGGCGGGTGTGCCGGACGACGTCATCCCGGCCGTGGCGCGCGACGGCGACTTCGATCTGATCCTCATGGGGACACACGGCCAGGGGACGACCTCGCGGCTCGCGCTGGGGAACGTAGCCGAGGGGGTCATGCGCAAGGCGCACTGCCTCGTGATGACGGTCCGCGTACCTCACCGCGTCGCGCGGGAGGCGGTCTACATGTGATGCAGGAGGGCGACCTGCCGTCCAGGTGGCCTCCCCCTTGCTATTCTTCCCTCCGGGGGGGGCATGCCGAAGCACACCGTGCAGCGGTACATGGCCGTGAGTCCGGTGGTGATCGCGAGCCACCACACGCTCGCCGACGCACACCAGATCATGCGCGAGCGCGGCATCCGCCACCTGCCCGTCGTCGAGGGCGCGCGGCTCGTCGGCGTCGTGTCGCAGCGCGACCTCTACCTCATCGAGACGCTGCGTGGCGTCGACGCGAGCGCCGATACCGTGGCCGAGGCCATGAGCGCCGAGCCCTACGTCGTCCCGCCCGACGCCCCCCTGGAAGAGGTCGCGCGCGAGATGGCCGAGCACAAGTACGGCTCGGCGGTGGTGGTCCAGCGAGGCGAGGTGGTCGGGATCTTCACCACCGTCGACGCACTGCGGGCGCTCGCCTCGGTGCTGCGGCGCGGGCGCCCCGCGTCGCCGTTGCGGCCTCCCACGCGGGCGACCGAGCCGCGGTGACCCGTCATACGGAAAACGCAAGCCGTGCGTTGCGCGCTGCGGGGTGCGCAACCTTCGCGTGACAAAAGGCCCAAATTCGAGGGTTTAGCTTCGGCATACCGCGTGTAAAGACGGTTGTGCTCGAAAGGAAGAGGCCCTCCCGCCTCCCTGCTAGGTCACGCCGACCATGAGCCGCATCGAAGCCGAGGCCCGCAATCTGCTGCTGAAGCGACGCGAGTCGCTTTGCCGTGGGCCCATGGAATCACAGCGGGGCGATCCCTCCTCGTGCTGGCGCGACTGGGAGACGCAGGAGGAGCCCATCGCCGAGCCTGCCCGGCGCGAGCTCGCCGACATCGAGGAGGCACTGCGGCGGATCGAGGAGGGCAACTACGGCCGGTGCGTGGCCTGCGGCGGACCGATGGGGCTGCAGCGCATTCGCGCCATCCCCGAGGCGCGCTACTGCGTCACCTGCAGCGGACAACGCGAAGCGGAGTGAGACGCCCCTCGAGGGTTGAGACGGCGGCAGCGGCGCGATAAACCGTTCGGGTGGAAGAACACGCTCCCGCGAGCGCGAACGTCCTCGCCTATGTCCTCGGCGACGCGCTCTATCTCAACCTGACGAGCGCGTGCACGCTCGCATGCACCTTCTGTCCCAAGATCCGTGACGGCGACTGGGTCGTCGGAGGCTTCGACCTGAAGCTGCCGCGGAACCCCGCCGCCGACGAGGTCTGGGAGCAGGCGCTCGGAACCCAGCTCGAGCGCCGCTCGGAGGTGGTGTTCACCGGGCTCGGCGAGCCGACGCGGCGGCTGCCGCTCGTCCTGGAGCTCACGCGCCGGCTCCACGCCTCCGGCGTTCGGCGCGTCCGCCTCGATACCGACGGCCTGGCCAGCCTGCGCGAGGGCCGGGACGTCGTCCCTGAGCTCGTCGCCGCCGGGCTCGACGCGGTGAGCGTCTCGCTCAACGCCGCCGACGCCACCACATACGCTCGGATCTGCCCCAATCGTTTCGGCGAGCGCGCCTACGACGCTTGCAAGGACTTCATCCGGAGCTGCGTCGCAGCGGGTCTCGAGACGGCGGCGAGCTGCGTGGCGCTTCCGGAGCTCTCGGAACCCGCGTGCCGCGCCGTGGCGGAGCGGCTCGGAGCCCGTTTCAGGTGGCGCCCCTTCGATCGTCTCGGCCGCCTGCCCGAGGCCCAGGCGCAGGCTGGCTGAACGGCCTCTAGACCCGTGAATGCAGGACGTGCATAAGATGCGGTCGCCGCGCATCATTTGCGGATTCGCGTCACGTGAAAGGTGGGCATGACAGTTGCCAAGACCGGCCTCCGCGGGGCCAAGGAACGCATCCTCGTCGTCGATGACGAGCAGAACGCCCGCGTCGCGCTGAAGACCATCCTCTCCGAAGAGGGCTACGAGATCGCGGAGGCCGCCGACGGCGAGGAGGCGCTGGCGCTCCTCCCGGGCTTCGCGCCCGCCGCCGTCCTGGCCGACGTCCGCATGCCGCGGATGGATGGCCTGACGCTGCTGAAGCGCGCCCGCGAGGCGGGCTCGGACGCCGTGTTCGTCATGATGACCGCGTTCGCCAGCGTGGAGGCGGCGGTCGAGGCGATGCGAGCGGGTGCCGAGAACTATCTCGTGAAGCCGCTCGACGTGAACGCGGTGCTGGTCGTGCTGGAGAAGGCGCTCGAGAAGCTCCGCCTGCAGCGCGACACGGCCAACCTCCGCGAGCGCGTCCGCGAGCGTTACCGCTTCCACAACATCGTCGGCGACGCCCCGGAGCTGCAGGCCGTCTACGAGGTCGTGAAGCGCGCCGCCCCGACGAAGGCGACGGTGCTCATCCTCGGCGAATCGGGCACCGGCAAGGAGCTCATCGCCCAGGCCCTGCACGAGGAGTCGCCGCGCCACGACAAGCCGTTCATCAAGGTGAACTGCGCCGCGCTCTCCGAGACGCTGCTCGAGAGCGAGCTCTTCGGGCACGAGAAGGGCTCCTTCACCGGCGCCATCGGCCGCAAGGAGGGTCGCTTCGAGCTCGCGGACGGCGGCACGCTCTTCCTCGACGAGATCGGCGACATCTCGCCGGCGCTGCAGATCAAGCTCCTGCGGGTGCTGCAGCAGAAGGAGTTCGAGCGCGTCGGCGGCACGCAGACCATCAAGGTCGACGTGCGCGTCGTCGCAGCGACGAACCGCGACCTCGGCGCGGAGGTGAAGACGGGCAAGTTCCGCGAGGACCTCTACTATCGGCTCAACGTGGTGGCGGTGACGCTCCCGCCGCTGCGGTCGCGAAAGGGCGACATCCCGGCCCTCGTCTCGCACTTCGTCGAGAAGTACGCGAAGGCCTACGGCAAGGACATCCGCGGGCTCGCCCCCGGGACGCTCAACGCGCTGCTCAGCCACGACTGGCCCGGCAACGTGCGCGAGCTGGAGAACGTGGTGGAGCGCGCCGTCGTGCTGTGCAAGGGGCCCGAGCTCACGGCCGACGATCTCCCGCCCACGCTGCGCGGCCCTCGCCCGCGCGAGCGCGCCCCCGGCGCCCTCATCCCCGGCGCCACGCTGTACGAGATCGAGCGGGAGGCGATCCTGCGCACGCTCGAGATGGTCGGCGGCTCCACCTCGCGCGCCGCCGAGATCCTCGGCATCAGCGTCCGCAAGATCCAGTACCGGCTGAAGGAGTACGCCGCAGGCAACGGCCCCAGCGCCGAGGATCGCGAGATGCAAGACGCGGCCGCGGTCGGTGCGCCTGACCGGAGCGACGAGTAGCGTGCGGCGGACGATCGGCGGTCCGGGCCCGCGTCGACGGGGTCAACCGGCGGATCGGCGCCCGTGTCTCCGCCCGGGAGTCTACGCCGCGGGGGAGGGCGCTGCCGTCACCCGCGGGCCCGCGGCAGCCTGAGGGCGAAGCGCGCCCCGCCGCCGGGGGCGTCCTCGATCGTGATCGTGCCGCCGTGCTGGACCACGATGGCGTGCACGATGGAGAGCCCGAGCCCTGATCCCTGCGCCTTCGTCGTGAAGAACGGCTCGAAGATGCGGTCCCGGAGCTCGGGCGAGATGCCGGGCCCGCTGTCGTCGACGTAGATGGCCACCTCACGCCCCGTCTCCTCGTTCATGCACGAGACGCGCACGGTCCCACCGCGGCCGACCGCGTCCAGGGCGTTGAGCGCCAGGTTCATGACCACCTGCCGGAGCCGCTCCTCGTCTCCGGCCACGGGCGGCACCGGCTGGAAGTCGCGCTCGAGCGCGATGTGCCGTCGCTCCGCCTCTCCCTCCAGCAGGTCGAGCACCTTCGTCAGGACGGTCGCCACCTCGACCGCGCGCGGCTGGAACTCGCGCGGGCGGGCGAACTGCAGGAAGTCCTCGAGGATGTGATCGAGCCGCCGGATCTCGTCGCGGACGAGCTGGAGCGGCTCGAGCAACGTCGGCTGGGTGTCGGCGGGCAATCTCCGCAGCCGGCGCTCGAGGACGGTCAGCTGGAGGGCCGCGGCGTTGAGAGGGTTGCGGATCTCGTGAGAGAGCCCGGCCGTCATCGTCCCGACGGCGGCCAGCTTCTCGGCCATCTGCGCGCGGCGCGACAGCTCGCGCTTCTCGCCGTGCAGCCGCACCTGCCGCATCGCCTGCTCGACGGTGACGAGCAGTTCCTGCGTGGCGCACGGCTTCACGAGATAAGCGCAGGCGCCCGCCCGCACCGCAGCCACCGCCGACTCGAGCGTGGCGAACCCGGTGAGGAGGACCACCTCCCCGTCGGGCGCGACCTCCTTGAGCTGGGGCGCGAGCGCGGTGCCGTCGCCGTCGGGCAGCCGCAGGTCGACCAGCGCCACGTCGAAGCCCAACTCGCGTGCGCCGTGCAACGCCTCGGCGCAGGTCCCGTGGCCACGCACGGCATAGCCGGCGTCCTCCAGGATCTCGGTCAGGTTCGCCACGAGCGTGGCGTTGTCGTCGACGATGAGGACGCGGGGGCGGTCGTGGTGCAGGCTCATGTTTCAGTAGGCCCGGGATCCGGGCGGCAGGACGAGCATCTCGGACGACCCTTCACACCGGCAGGTGCACGGTGAAGCGGGCGCCACCGCCGGCCCGGGCCTCGTAGCCGACGGAGCCGCCGTGGCGCTCGACGATCCGCTTCACGAGCGCGAGGCCGAGGCCGACGCCGCGGTCCTTGGTGGTGATGAGCGGCTCGAACAGGCGCCGCGCCACCGCCGGATCGACGCCGGGCCCGGAGTCCTCCACGGCCACGGTGACCATGCCGTCGTGGCGGAGCGCCCCCGCGACGCGCACCTCGCCGGCGGGCGACGCGGCGTCGACCGCGTTCGCGAGCAGGTTCACGAACACCTGCCGGAGCTGCCCCGGATCACCGTCCACCTCCACGCCCGCCAGCCCTTCGGCCTTGAACTGCACCGCGTCGGGCCGCTTGACCGCCTCGGCGGCGCCCGTCACCACCTGCTCGAGGAGCAGCCGCTCCTTCACGAGCGGTCGGTTGCGGATCATGTCGAGCAGGTTCGTGATGATCCCGTTCGCCACCGCGAGCTGCTCACCGATCCGGTCGAGGTGCTTCTTCACTCGCTCGTCCTCGCCGACGCGCCCGCGCAGGATGAACAGCGACGTCTCGATGACACCGAGCGGGTTGCGCAGATCGTGGCCGATGGACGCGACGAGCTGGCCGAAGGTGGCGAGGCGCTCCGCGCGCGCGGCCTGCGACACCAGGTCCTCGCGGAACGTATGCAGCATCATGGCGAGCTCGAGGTCGAGGATCCTCCCTACCGCCTCCCGGGCGGCGCCGAGCGCCGCGAAATCCGACCGGTAGGTCTCGTCGATGATGGTGTTGAGCTCGCGCCGGACCACGTTCATGGCGCCGAACATGTAGTGCTGCGGAAGCTCGATGCGGACGTGGTACCGGCCGATGCGCGCCCGGTTTTCGTAGTAGGCCTCGTCCCACGGGCCGCGGAGGAGCGTGTCGAGCCACCGCTGCAGCGTGATCTTGAGGTGGCCGACCTGGGATTCGCCGCCGGTGAGCGAGCGCTTCGCTCCCTCGTGCCCCAGGATGGTGGCGTAGAAGAGCTCGGCGATGGCGGTGAAGCGAGGCGCAGCAGGGCCGTGGAGCTCACGCAGCGCGCGCTCGTCGGCTTCGCTCCAGCCTACATAGCGCTTCAACTCCTCGAGCAGGGTCTCTTCCATTCCTGAAAGGAGTTTCTACGGCTTCGCTTGCCCGAGATCAATTCGGGCGTTCGGGCGCACCCTAGCGGCAAACCGCACGGGTACCTTCAGGCGCGGTGTGACCCGTTCACGGCCTCTGCGACGAGGTCGAGGTCCTGCACCATGTCGGCGGCGAACCGGACGAAGTCCGCCTCGGTGATGATCCCGACCAGCACCCCGTCCTCGTCGCACACCGGCAGGCATCCGAACTTCTTCTCCAGCATCGCGCGCGCGGCGCGGACGAGCGGCGTCGAGGGGCGTACCGTCACCGGCTCGCGCACCATGATCTCGCTCGCGACCGTGGTGCGCGCCGCCCGCGTGGCGGACGCGCGCAGGAGATCACGCTGCGTCACGAGCCCGACGAGCTTCCCGTCGCGCACGACGGGCAGGTGACGGATCGCGCCCAGGCGCAGCATCTGCTCGGCGAGCGCCAGGTCGTCCGTCTCCTTGAGCGTGAGGAGCTCGCGCGTCATGAAGTCACCCACGCTCAGCGCGCGGACCGCACTGCCTTCCACCGGCATCGCTGGCTCGGGCTGCCGCATCGCGCACCTCCGTGGGCCGGCATGGCCTCAGACCTAGCCGCGATGCTGCCACACTTCGGTGCCAGGAAGCGAACCGGCGGCGCGCGAAGCTCGTCCCACGCCCGTGGCAGGGGCGGGCCGGGGCACACGCTCCCGGGGTGGCGGCGTGTGTGGAAACGCGCGCTACCGGACGACGAGGACCGGCTTCGGGCTGATGTGGACGAGACGGTCCGTCACGCTGCCGAGCAACATGCGCGCGACCGCGCCTCGCCCGCGGCTCCCGGCGACCACCAGGTCCACATCGCTCGCGTGCGCCGCCTCGGCCAGGCTTTCCGCGGGCGCGCCGGAGAGCACGAGCGTGTCAGCCTGGACGCCCGACTCGCCGAGCTGGCTCGCCGCGTGCGCGAGCAGCTTCTCGGCGTGCTCCCGGTGCTCCGCCTCGACCTCCGCCGTGCTCAGCCCATACGCGTCGGGGGGTAACACCAGGCGCGGTACGACGTAGGCGAGGGTGAGTTGGGCCCCGAACCGGATCGCGATCTCCGCGGCCATCAGCGACGCCTTGGCGGCGGGCTCCGACCCATCGACTCCGACCAAAATGCGCCTCATTGGCACGCCTCCTCGAGCTGAACGAATGACGTACAAGGGGGATGCCTGGAGGCCGAGCGCGCGACCGCACAGGCGTCACCATGCGTGCGGCTGCCCGGAGCGCGGGGATCATGCCGGTCGAGCTCCCCCCGCGCCGCCGCAGAAGGTGCAGTGGCAGCGCCAGGAACCGCAGAATTCGCAGAGCCCGGACGGGGACGGTGAGCGGGGCCGACTCCGATCGGCCTGTCCAGCGTGATCATTCTCCCTCGGCACGGCTCCTGAAACAGCTCCGCCTCAAGGGTGCGCATGGACGCGAGCAGCGCCGAGGGCGAGAGGCTCCTCAGCTCACGCCGGAGAGCGATCGAGACCGCCGGCGCGGCGCGACGGACGAGCGCGCCGGCGGAGCTCAGCGAGATCGACGCCGCCCTGGCGAGGATCGCCGACGGGACCTACGGCGCGTGCGAGGTGTGCGGCGGCGCCATCGGCCGCGATCGTCTGCGCGCGCTCCCCGAGATCCGGCGCTGCGTCGGGTGCAGCGGTTGACCACCGGCGGTACCAGGCGAGCGGCCGCCCGCGCTGCGTCGCGCACGGATGTGGCCTGGCGCTTGTAGAAGCTCAGCCCAGCGCTCCGCCCGCGCGCAATCGTTTCGGGGAGCCCAATCGGAGACCACATGCCGCACGACACACACCTGGCCGGCCACGGACGCGACCTCGCGGTCATGACGCTCGAGATCGCGGGCGCCGACGGCAGCCGGACATTTTCGACCGTTCTCTGCCCGCGCGAGCAGCGCGCCAAGCCCCTGGACGATTGCCTCCCTTGCAGCGACAGCCTGGGCCTCGACCGCGATCCTGGAGCGCGCCCTGGGTTGGTCGAATGTCTGGGCGACGCCGCGCCGCGCCCGGTGGTCGAGCGCGATCCGGCCGACGCCGAACCCTCGCTGGCGGACCGGACGCCAGTCCAGGCGGCGATGGCGCGAGCCGTGGTCGCGGTGAAGGCCGACCTCCCGCTCGATCGCGCCCGCAGCCTCTTCCTCGAACGCGGGATCGGAGGGGCGCCGGTCGTCGACGACGAGGGGCGGCCGCTCGGCATCCTGTCCAAGACCGATCTCCTGAGCGCCTCCGGCGCGGCGACCGTGGCGGAAGCGATGAGCCGGAACGTGCTGACGCTGCCGGAGCTGGCGCCCATCTCCGAGGCCGCCGCGCTGCTCGCCAATGAGGGTGTCCACCGCGCGCCCGTGGTTGGCCGCGAGGGACGCGTGGTGGGGATCGTGACGGTGCTCGACCTGCTGCGTTGGCTGGTCCAGCAAGACGGGCAGCTCATGCCCTCGGGTCACAGCCTGCAGGCGCGTTGACCGCGGACTGAGAACGCGAAGCGGCCGCCGGGTGGCACCGCGGGCCGCGCGTCGGTCCAGCGAAAGAGCCTGCGCTACTTCACGTGGGCGGTCTGATCCTTCTCCGCCGGCTCGGCGTCGTCGGGCTTCGCCTCGCGCAGCGCGCGGCGGAAGCTCCGGACGCTCTCGCCCAGCCCCTTGCCGAGCTGAGGCAGCTTGTTGCCTCCGAAGAGGAGCAGGACGGCGAGGAGGATGAGGAGCAGCTCGGGGAGTCGAAGACCGAACATGAGCGTTCCTTCGGGCGCGCGGCGGGCGAGCGGCCTCACCACCTTATAATCCGGTCAGGCGTTCGCGTCTTCCGTCGCGATCGCCGCGAGCCGGCGGGGATCGAGGACGCGCACGCCCCGCGAGGCGTCCACGACGCCGTCGCGCTCCAGGCGGGTGAGGCACCGGGAGAGCGTCTCGGGTCGCATCCCGAGCAGCCGCGCGACGACCTGCTTGCGGACCGCGTTCGGCCGGTCGGCGAGGAACCGGGCGTGGGCCAGCGCGAAGCGGGCGACGCGCGACAGGCAATCGCCCTGGCGGTAGTTCACCTCGTCGCGCTGCAGCTTCCCTTCGGTGAGCAGGAGGTCCAGGACGGCGCGCGCCGGGCTACGGTCGGGACCGACCCAGCTGCTCATCTGGTCGCCGGCGATTCCGCACAGCTTCACGCGTGAGAGCGCGCGCACCTCGTAAGGCGAGGGATCTCCATGCAGCGACTCGGTGCAGAGGAGCGAGGCGGGTCCGCGGAGGGTGAGCAGCACCTCACTCCCGCGCGGGCTGACCGCGGAGAGCGAGACGAACCCCTCTTTCACGAAGTAAACGGTGCGCGGTCGCTCACCCTGGGCGCACAGCGTCGCGCCGGCCTCGCGTGCCGTCAGGGTGAGCCGGCACCGGCCCGAGGACGCGATGCCGAGCGAGCAGGCGCTGCAATCGTTCACTGGCGCGGTCGAAAGCAAGGGGACCTCCAGGGGTGGCCTTGATTGATCGGCGTCGCTTTGCAGGACCTAGGCCCGCGTAACTACGGAGAATCAGGGGGTGCGACATGCAGGCCTTGCGTTTTGGCCTCGATCAACGCGAGTGGTACGCAACGTTTGCGAGCCGGAAGAGGGGGAGGTGGTGACGACGCGACTGCGGCGAGAGAGCGCTGCACCAGCCCGGTGGGCCGATTCACTAAGATGCCGCCATGGATAAGCTGGAGCGCATTCGCCTCGCGGTGATGGACGGCGTCGCGCCGCTCCCGGCCGAGCGAGTCCCGCTCGCGTCCGCGGACGGCCGCTGGCTGAGGCAGGCGGTCACCGCCGCTCGCGCCGCCCCGCCGGAGACCTGCTCCGCCATGGATGGGTACGCGGTGCGGTCGGCCGACGCGCGCGGCCCGGTCCGGCTCAGCGTCGTCCGGACCCTCTACGCAGGTGACGCCCCCGGCGCGCCGATCGCGCCCGGCGAAGCGGCCCGCATCTTCACCGGCGCGCCGCTGCCGCCGGGAGCCGACGCCGTGGTGCGCGAGGAGGCGGCGCGCGAGGAGGGCGGCGCAGTCGAGCTGCGCGAGGCCGCGCGGCCCGGGGAGAACGTGCGGCCGGCAGGGGAGGACGTCGAGGCGGGCGGACTCGCGCTCGACGCCGGGGGGCGCCTCGGACCGCGCCAGCTCGCGCTCCTCGCCGCGGTCGGCGTGGAGGAGGTCCAGGTGACGCGGCGCCCCCGCGTGGCGTTGCTCTCCACCGGCGACGAGGTCCTCTCCGGCCGGACTCCCGACTCGAACGGCGTCGCGCTCGGCGGGGGCATGCGCGCGCTCGGCATCGAGGTCGCACGCCAGCACGTGGGCGACGACCTCGAGCAGCTCGCTGCCGCGATCGAGCGGGCGCTCTCGGACGCCGACGCCGTCATGACCATCGGCGGTGTCTCGGTGGGCGCGCGCGACCACGTCCGGACCGCCGTCGAGCGGATCGGCGGTGAGGTCCGAGTCCACGGCGTCCCGATGAAGCCGGGCAAGCCTTTCCTCTTCGCCGTCGCACGCGGGACGCCGGTGTTCGGGATGCCGGGCAGCCCTTCCGCTTGCCTCGTCGCCTTCGAGGTGTTCGCGCGACCGGCCCTGCTCGCGCTCTCCGGTGCCGCCCGCCGGCTGCGGCGCACGCTCGCGTTGCCGCTCGCGGAGCCCGTCGCAGGACGCCCGGGACGGGCGCGGTTCCTCTGGGCGGCGCTCGAGGACGACGGGCGGGTGCGGCCGATCGGGCGCGATGCGGCCCAGGTGCGTGGCCCGGCGCTGGCGGACGCGCTGCTCCGGCTGCCCGAAGGGACCGGCGACGTTCCGGCCGGTGCTCCGGTCGAGACGTGGCTCCTCGAGGAGGACGCCAAGTGACGAAGCCTCGGGTGCTGGCCTTCTCCGGGGCGAGCGGCTCCGGGAAGACGACCGTGCTGGTGAAGCTCATCCCCGCGCTGCGCGCGCGCGGTCTCATCGTGGCGGCGCTCAAGCACTCCGGACACGTGCACCCGTTCGATCGGCGCGGGAAGGACAGCGCTCGCCTGCGAGGGGCGGGCGCGGTGGCGGTCGCGCTGTCGGGCCCGCGCGAGGTCGCCTACTTCGGGCCACCCCGCCGCGCGCTCGAGGATCTGATCGCGCTGCTCCCGCCCTGCCACCTCGTCGTCGCCGAGGGCTGGAAGCACGAGCGCCTGCCCCGCGTGGAGGTTCACCGCGAGGCGATCGATCGCGGATTCCTGTGCGTCTATGATCCGGACGTGCTCGCGGTGGTGAGTGACGTCGAGCCGCCGCGCCCGGTCCCGTGGTTCACGTTCGGCGAGGTGGAGGCCCTGGCGGAGTGGGTGGCGCGCTTCGCCGAGGGAGGCGAGCGCGCGCTTGCCTTGCCCAGGAAGCGTGCTCACCGTACGGCTCGCAGAGGTGATGCGCTGCGGGAGAACGGCATGGCGAGGACGACCACGAAGAGGACGGGGAGCCGCCGCGGAGGCGCTGGCGCGACCAGGCGAAGGACGGCGAGCAGGAAGAAGCTGCGCGGCGGCGGCGCGACGGTCCGCGAGGCGGGGCGGAAGGGCGGTCGCCGGACGCTGGAGCGGCGTGGGCCGGAGTTCTACTCGCGCATCGGCCGCAAGGGTGGCAAGTCGAGCGGCGGATCGCGTCGGGCGGCTGCGGCGGCGCGCGCCGGGCGCGCCTCGGCCGGCAAGGGCGGGCGCAGCCCGCGCGGCTCCCGAGCGCGCTAGAGCGCGGCTCGAACGTCACATCGGCAGCGGGCCGTCGCGACCCACGGAGTGCGGCCCGCTGCCGAGCGCTTGCTCGGGTGTCGCCCGCGCGGGGCGACGATGTCGCCAGCGCGCGAGAGGTCGTGGGCCGGCGTGGCGTACGAGTCCATGGCTGCGCTCACCACCGCCGAGAGGCCAGTCGAGGTGGCGGGAAGTTGCGTAGGACCGCGGCGACGCCCTTGCCGTCGGGGTCAGTCCTCCCGTGACGGACGGAAGGGCCGCAAAACGGCCATCCGAGGACCTGCGCGTCCCCGGCGATGCGCGGAGGTCTGCATGCTCCCGACCGACGAGCGCGCCTCGAAGATGCGGGCGGTGCTCCGCGTCTCGGCCGGCAACTTCCTCGAGATGTACGACTTCATGGTGTTCGGGTACTACGCGTCCGCGATCGCGTGGACGTTCTTCCCGAGCCGGAGCGAGTTCGCCTCGCTCATGCTGTCGCTCATGACGTTCGGCGCCGGGTTCCTCATGCGCCCGCTGGGCGCGGTGGTGCTCGGCGCGTACATCGACCATCACGGGCGCCGCCGGGGTCTCATCGTGACCCTGGCGCTCATGTCCGTCGGCACGCTCTCGGTCGCGCTCGTCCCCGGATACGGGACGCTCGGGCGCCTCGCGCCGTTGCTGGTGGTCGGGGGTCGCCTGCTGCAGGGGTTCTCGGCCGGCGCGGAGCTGGGCGGCGTCTCTGTGTACCTGGCCGAGATCGCGACCCCTGGTCGCAAGGGCTTCTACGTGAGCTGGCAGTCCGCGAGCCAGCAGGTGGCGGTCGTGTTCGCGGCGCTGCTCGGGGTCGCCCTGAGCGCGCGGCTCTCGCGGGCGCAGATGTACGCCTGGGGCTGGCGGGTGCCCCTCCTCGTCGGCTGCGCCATCGTCCCGCTGCTGTTCCTGCTTCGCCGCTCGCTACGCGAGACGGACGAGTTCCTGGCGCGGACTCGCCGCCCGCCCGTCTCCGAGATCGTCCGCCGCACGCTCGCGAGCTGGCGGGTCGTGATCCTCGGCGTGATGCTCATCACGATGACGACGGTGTCGTTCTACACGATCACCGCCTACACCCCCACCTTCGGCCGGGAGGTGCTGCACCTCGGGAGCACCGCCAGCCTCGCCGTCACGCTGTGCGTCGGCGTCTCCAACCTGTTCTGGCTGCCGGTCATGGGCGCGCTGTCGGACCGGGTCGGGCGCAGGCCCCTCCTCATCGCGTGCACGGCGCTGGCGCTCGCGACCGCTTACCCGGCCATGGCCTGGCTGGTGGCGCGGCCCTCGTTCCAGAGCCTCCTGCTGGTCGAGCTGTGGCTGTCGTTCATCTACGCCAGCTACAACGGAGCGATGATCGTGTTCCTCACCGAGATCATGCCCCTCGAGGTGAGGACCGCTGGCTTCTCGCTCGCCTACAGCCTGGCGACGGCGATCTTCGGCGGCTTCACGCCCGCCATCAACACCTGGCTCATCCACGCCACGGGCAACCGCGCCATGCCGGGCGCGTGGGTGTCGTTCGCGGCGGCGTGCGGGCTCGTGGCGGCGGCGCTGGCGGGCCGTCACGAGCCGCTGCTCACCGCGCCGGCCGCCGATCCACGACCGAGAACGGCCGGTCGCCCTTGAGCTCCTTCGGCCCACCACTTCGCGCCGGCCGCCGGCGAGCTCCACACCTCGAAGTGGAGCCGGGACAGCGCCACCGGGTCGCTCAGCAAGAGCATCCGTTCACGCCGAGTCAGCGCGGCTGGTCCCTCGCGCGCAGCCCTGGTGGTGAGCGGGATCCCGGCGCGGCGCGCGGCCGATGCGACCGTGGAGCGAGATGCCGCAGCCGCGCACGCGACGGCGTTGACGAGCGGGTGAACGACCGCATCGGTGAATCGGGCCGGCGGGGCGGGGCGCTCGAGCGATCGCCGGAGCGTGGCCAGCTCGAGGGGCGGCCGGGTCTCCTCCGGGATCACGAACAACCCGGCGTGGCGGAAGCGGCGGCCCAGGGAGATGCGGCTCGAGTAGACGGACAGCGGCATCGAGATGGCCAGGGCCCCCACCACGGGCAAGAGCCACCAGAGGAGCGTCGCGTTCAGCCGGTACGCGCCCACGGCCCAGGCGATCGCCAGCAACGTGTGCCCGCCGTGGCGGCGCAGCGCCTCGCCCCACCTCGTCTCGGCGTCCTCCCGGTGAGGGGATCTCCAGTGCGTCCTCCAGCCGGTCAGGGCTCTCAGCACGAACTGGGTGTGGAACAGCATGCAGATGGGGGCGAGGAGCGCGGAGAACACCATCTCGATCAGCACGCTCGCCGTGAAACGGGTCGCGCCGGCGAAGCGCCGCGCGCCGCGGGCCAGCACCAGGACCGCGCCGAGGATCTTCGGGAGGAAGAGCACGGAGCCGGTCGCGGCGGCCAACCCGATCGCCCACTCGACGTGCCATTGCGGCCACTCGGGAAACAGCTGGCGAGGCTGCACGAAGTAGCGAGGGCCGACCACGGTCTGGATCGCCAGGAACGCGGTGGAGATGGCCAGCGACATCAGCCACAGCGGCGACGAGAGGTAGCTCATGGCGCCTGCCATGAACACCGCCCGATGCGCCGGGTGCAGTCCCTCCGCCACGCAGAGCCGGGTGTTGAGGAGATTCCCCTGGCACCAACGCCGGTCCCGGTTCAGCTCGTCGAGGACGTTGGGCGGGATCTCCTCGTAGCTGCCGGGCAGGTCGTAAGCGATCCACACCGACCATCCCGCTCGCCGCATCAGGGCGGCCTCGACGAAGTCGTGCGAGAGGATCTCGCCGGAGAAGACGCCCCACCCAGGCAACCGCCCCAGCGCGCAATGTCGCATGAAGGGGCGGATCCGGATGATCGCGTTGTGTCCCCAGTAGAAGGCGGCGCCGAGCTGCCAGAAGCTGATGCCCGCCGTGAACACCGGCCCGTAGACGCGGGTGGCGAATTGCTGGATGCGGGCGTAGAGCGTCTCCCGCCCGGCGGCGCGGGGCGCGGTCTGGATGATTCCGGTCGCGGGGTGGGCCTCCATCAGCCTGACCAAGGCGGTCAGGCACGTCCCGCTCATGATGCTGTCCGCGTCCAGGACCACCATGTACCGGTACTGGTTGCCCCAGCGCCGGCAGAAGTCGGCCACGTTGCCGCTCTTCCGTTTGATGCGATGCCGGCGCCAGCGATAGAAGATCCGGCCGTGGCCGCGCACGGCGCAGCAGAGGTCGAGCCAGGCCTTCGTCTCGGCCACGCGCGCGTCGGGCTCGCTGCTGTCGCTCAACACGAAGAAATCGAAGCGCTCCAGCGCGTCCGTGCGGCTGAGTGAGTCGTAGCAGGCCCGCAGCCCGGCGAAGGTCCTCCTGACGTTCTCGTTGCAGATCGGCATGACGACGGCCGTGCGAGCCTCGGGTGGTATCTCGGGCACCCGCGCGAGGGACCGCGTGATGGAATAGCGATCCCGGCCCGTGGCGAGGACCAGGAACCCCACCACGCCCGTCCAGAACCCGATCGACACCCAGCCGAACAGGACCGTGAAGAGGACCAGGATGGCGACCTCCAGCGGCTGCCCGCCGTGGTACGGGAGGACCGACCTCATGCCATCCGCCGCGGCTGCGGTCTGGCCTAGCACCAGGCCCAACAGGACGATCCGCCGCACGGCGGCCCTCCAGCGCGACGGCCGCGCCGCCTCGAGTGCCTGGAGCTCTGGATCCGGTCCGGGACGGCGAGCCGGCCGTCGCCTCTGGAACCAACGGCCCATCCCTCGCCACACCCGGGTCATCACGGGGAGCAACCAGGCGGAGGGTGCCATCGGGGTGCGATGCAGGCTCGGCGTGGTCGCGAGACGGACGTGGCCGCTCCCCTCGACCCCGGTGCACTCCGTGTGGACGTGGCCGTCGGGCGAGGGGCAGGCCAGCTGCAGGCGCCGTTGGATCGAGGCCGCTGACGCGTCCGTCACCGACGCCGGAGCTCCGCCTAGAATCACGTGCAGAGCCGCCATCGCCCGGGCCGGATCGGCCTCGGCTCCGACCTCGTCGAGGACGAGACGCTTCGCTTGGGGCGACAGCGGCAGCCGCTCCAGGTACTGGTGGCAGACGGTCGCGGCCTCGCCGCTCAGTCGGGCGGTAGGATGTAGCTCCATGTCTCGGTAAGAACCTGCCTCCCGCTCCGCAGCTGCGCCCGCAGCTCGACGGGCTTCCCGCTGTCATTCCGGTGCAAGCGCACCACGACGCGCCGGCCGCCGGTCAGCTCGTTGCGGATCGTGTTTTGCTCGACGATCTGCCCGTTGGAGTCGATCCAGAGCACGGGCTCGACCTGCGCGTCCCTCGGCACCTGCTCGAGCACCGGCCCCGCGAAGTCGATGTGGAATTCGATGCTGTCGTCCGGCGAGCGCGTGTAGCCCTTGCCGCGTAGCGTCTGGGTGACCCAGGCGAGGGGCGGGCGAGTCTCGCTCAGTCGCTGCCACAGGATGCGATAGTCGTACTCGACCGGCTCCCTGGGCTTGGGCGCGTGATCCGGCACCCAGTAGGCGACGATGTTGTCGTTGGTCTCGTCGGGCAGGGGGATCTGCACGAGCTCCACGTGGCCGGGCCCCCACGCGCCCTGGGGCTCGACCCAGGCGGACGGTCGCAGGTCGTAACGGGCCTCCAGGTCCTGGTACTGGTCGAAGCGCCGCTCGCGCTGCATCAGCCCGAACCCCAGCGGGTTCGTGAGCGCGAAGGACGTGACGAGCAATCGCTTGGGGCTCATCAGCGGCCGCCAGATCCACTCGTCGCTGCTCGAATGAATCAGGAGGCCGTCGGAGTCGTGGACCTGCGGACGGTAGTCGTCCTTCGTCGCCCGCTGGTTGGCTCCGAAGAAGAACATGCTGGTCAGCGGCGCCACTCCGAGCGTGCCGACGTTGTCGCGCAGGAAGAGCTTCGCCGAGACCTCGAGGACGGTCGTGACGCCCGGCTTCAGGATGACCCGGTAGGCGCCGGCTGCCCGTGGCGAATCGAGCAGCGCGAAGATGGTCAGCTCGGAGGCGGTCGGGCGGGGCCGCTGGATCCAGAACTCCACGAAGCGCGGGAACTCCTCGCCGGTGGTCCGCGCCGTATCGATGGCCAGACCGCGGGCGGAGATCCCGTACCGCTGCTCCCGGCCCAGGGCGCGAAAATAGCTGGCGCCCAGGAACGCCAGCGTCTCGTCGTAGTAACGCGTGTTGACCGGGAAATGGACCCGAAAGCCGGCGAACCCCAGGCCCTTGAGGCGGCTGCGGTCGATCTTGTTCTTCCCGTAATCGAAGTCGTCGGGGTCGAACGCGATCTCGCGCACACCTCGCGGCGTGACCTCGTTGATCCGGACGGGTTGGTCGAAATACCAGCCCTGATGGAAGAACATGATCTCGAAGCGCAGCTGGGCCTGGCGCCACAACGCCTTCTCTGGGGAGAAGCGAATGTCCCGGTGCTGGTCGTACGTGAGCTTCTTCACCTCGTCAGGCAGGTTGCTGTTTGGCTGCTTGAACGGGGAGGCCGCGAGCAGCGCGGCACGCGCGGCGACGTCGTCGAGCGTGAACCCGAGAGCCGGGCGGTTCCAGCAGAGCACCGCCAGCGCGAGCACCGTGAGGCGCACGCGCCAGGCCTCGGACGGGGTCAGGTGAGATCGCGTCATGTTCGTAACGTGCTTCGACGGTCGGCGACGGGGGTGCGTGTCCAGGACAAGTTGCGCACGGCCGCCCGAATCGAAAGCCGGACTCTCGCCCGCCGCTCCGGCGAGGGTCGCGCGGGGAGGGGAGGGTGCGGAAGCGGCCGCGCGCACGGCTCCCGTGCCTCCGGTCGGTGCCTCCCACTGCGGCCGGCAGGAGTATGAGCGCCAGGTCGGCTGCCGCGCCGGCAGCTAGACGTCTTCGAGCCCAGGAACTGGGCCGCCGCGCGGCGCGCGCGCCACGCGTTACGGAGCGGTGACGGCGCGGCGCCGCCGCTCGCGCAGCCGCACCTTGACGTCCGGTGCCCGGACCGGTACCACCACGCCCCGAACATGGACCCGCAGCCCCGCGCCCAGGAAGTCGTCCTCGCACCGAGCCGTCGCTCCCAGTCGCTCGCCCAGCGCGTGCGCGAGACGCCGGCGCGCTTCCTCTACGGAGCGCTCGGCGGGATGGCGGCCTACCTCGTCGCGATGAGGCTCTTCCAGGGCACGAACCGCTCGGAGCAGCTCGCCATGTGCGCCGCGATGGTCGGGCTCGTGGTGTGGAGCGATGGGACGCGCCGGTTCTTCCTGGGGATGCTCCCGTTCTTGCTGTTCGGGATCGTCTACGATCTCACGCACATCACCCAGCCGCTCTTCCGCTATCTCCACATCCACATCGCCGAGCCCTACTGGTTCGACAAGACGTTCTTCGGGATCCGCGAGGGCGGTGCGGTGCTCACGCCGAACGAGTTCTTCGCCCGCCATCACTGGCCGGTCGTCGACCTCTTCACCGGCACCTCCTACATCGTCTTCGTGTACTGGGCGATCGGGTTCGGGGCCTATCTCGCGTTCTTCCGCCGGGACGAGGTGGGGCGGCAGCTCCTGGCGCGCTTCGGGTGGACGTTCCTGCTCATGAACGTGGTCGGGTTCGCGACGTATTACGTCTACCCGGCCGCCCCGCCCTGGTATGTCGCCGACCACGGCTTCACGGCCGACTTCTCCGTCCGCTCCTCGGCGGCCGGCGCGACGCGCTGGGACGCGCTCACCGGCATCCCGTACTTCGCCGGGTTCTACGGCCGCAGCGCGGACGTCTTCGGAGCGATCCCCTCGCTCCACGTCTCGTACCCGCTGCTCACGTTCCTGTTCGGGCTCGAGCTCCGGAAGCGGTGGCTCGACGTGGCGAGCTTCGCGCTGTTCGCGCTGGTCTCGTTCGCGGCGGTGTACCTCAACCACCACTACGTGCTCGACGTCCTGCTGGGCGTCCTCTACACGCTGGTGGCGTGGGGGATCGACCGAGCGCTGCAGCGGAGGCGCGCGCGAGAGAGCAGCCTGGCGCTCGCGCCGGATCCGCGCGATTCGTGACGCCGGTCGCACCGCTCGAGCCCCCCCACCTGTTCCGTTCGGGCTCGCCGCTTGCGCGCGACGCGATCCGCCCGCCGAGCAGCGCCCGCGCGCGCGGCGGCGCCATTGCGGAGCGCCGCAACGGGCACCACGTTCGCCGGAACGCGCCGTGTTCACGTTGAGTCGCGGCGCGAGGACTGTTTGAGGACTGCGGCGCGGCGCCGAAGGCGACGCGAACCGCAGGCCGAGTTCCGCAGCGCCGCGCACGGGTCCGGCGTTCGCGCGTTCCGGCCCCGGGAACCCGCGGCGGCGCGGAGCACGGGCGCCGACGCGCGCGCGGGCGCGGGCGCAGCGCGGCGTGCGCGCACGCCAGAGCGGGACGGCAGCGATCTCAGGGGCCTTGCGTTGGGCGGCGCGGGAGGCGGTCACTCCCCCGACAGCTCGATCTCGAGGATGCCCTCGACCGGCGCGCCCGCGCCGTCCTGGGCCGTGGCTCGGTAGACGTAGGTGACGGGCGAGCCGGTGAAGGGCCGCACCAGCGGGGCGAGGAGGCCGAGATCCTCGACGGGCGCGTCGCGGTAGAGGAGACGGCCGGAGCGGATCCGGAGCGGCGCCTCGCCCCTCACCTCGACCGCGAAGCTCGTCTCGCGGCCGCCGCCGCGGCGGTCGGCGGTGAAGGACTCCTCGCGCCGGCACCCCGCCTCGCGGCAGGACCAGAGCGGACCGAAGGCTCCGTCGTGCCCCTCGCGACCGAGCACGAGCAGCGGGCGATCGCTGCGCAGCGCGCGGAACCGGACCCACCGACGGGCGAGGTCCTTCGGCGCGACGGCGCTCCGCGAGTGATCGAGGTATCCGGCCCCGTTCGCGGTCCGCGTCGGGGTGTGCGGCAGCGTCAGCTCGAGCGAGACGGGCGCGCGGTACAGCAGCACCTCGTTCTGGTACGGTCGCCCCTCGACGTGGACGGCGGACTCGCCGGCCTGTCGCCGCGGGCGCTCGGCCGTGGTGAGCCGGAGGGTGCCCCCGTCGAGCTTCACCTCAACCCCGGTGCCGGACCCGTCGACCCACGCGGCGCACGGACCCACCCCGAGCCGCTCGTCGCCGCCGTCACGCCAGGAGATCTCGCTGCGGGAGAAGCGATCGTGCGCCTGCCACAGCGCGCCGCCGGGCGCGATCACCAGCGCGCGGCAGATGCCCTTCGTCGAGCCCGGCCCGAGGTTCGTGAAGGAGAGGCCCGCCTGGACGTAGGTTCCGTCCTCGAGGTCGGCCACGAACGTGAACGACTCGCCGTACGTGCCGCGCTCGAGCAAGAGCGGCCGGAGCGTGGCCGACGCCGCGGCGGCCGCCGGCGCGCCGAGCGCGAGCGCGGCGAGCAGGGCCGCCAGGTGACGCATCAGAGCCTCAAGCTGCCATCGCCGCCACCCGCGCGATGACGGGGGCAAAGGTCTCGAAGTCCTCGCACGCGATGCCCTGCGCGCTGCACCAGTCGTGGAGGCGGCCGCGCGCGAAGAGCACGTCGGCCACTCCGGCCATGCAGCGGTCGGCGTTGCCATCGCCGACCGACACGACGGTGTGGCCGGCCGCCTGCAGCTCCTTCACGATCGCGCCCTTGCACGAGCCGCACTGGCCGCAGGCGCCGGGGGCGTCGGCGTATGGGAAGGAGAGGGTGAGCCCGCCCGGCACGTGGCGGGCGCCGTTGGCGCGGATCTCGAGCCCGTCCACCAGGACCGCCGGGAGCTTTGTCAGCGCCGGACGGATGTAGAGGTCGAGCCCGCCCGAGGCGAGCACGAACCGCACGTCGCGCTCCTTGCAGATCGCGAGCAGCTCGGCGAACCCGGGCCGGAAGCGCGCGTGTGCCAGCGCGAAGGCGCGGACCTCCTCGGCCGTCACGGCGACCGGCTCGAAGATGCGCCGCAGCAGCTCCACGAACGAGATGTCGCCGGCGTGGAAGGCGTCGTTCGCCGCCTTCCACCGGTCGTATCCGAGGTGTTGGATCGACAGCGCGTCTGCGAGGTCCTCGATCGTGGCCGTCCCGTCGAAGTCGCACACCACCGCCACCGAGCGCTTCACGGCCGGCTTTCCTGCGGCCTGTGGTCGCCCGTGTCGAGCCGCTCGCCCAGGCTCACCCGGTGGTCGGGACGCCGTTGCATGCGGAACACATAGAGGCGGTGCAACGGGTAGTTCCAGGCGAACCCGACCACGAGCGAGGCGGCGATGACGCCGGGGACGGCCGGCAGGCGCAGGCCGTCGACGAGCGCGTACGCGAGGGCCAGGTTGAGGCCGAGGGACGTCGCCGACACGGCCAGGTAGCGCAGGCCTTCGTGGTGCACCGCCGCCTTCGAGGCGCGGTCGAACGCCCAGTGACGCTTGAGGGAGAAGTCGATGACCGCGCCGGTCACCGCGCCGGCGCTGGCCGCGTAGAGGTAGTGGGCGTGGGCGAGGACGAGCCCGGTGACGAGCACGTACTCGACACCGGAGGCGATCGTGGAGGCGAGGTTGGCGCGCACGAAGCGGCCGATTTCGGCCACCAGCCCGCGCCGCGCGGGCGGGTTCATCGCTTGCGGAGCTCCTGGCGCGTGTACTGGGTGCGGATCCAGGCGGTCCAGTTGCCGAGCGCGCCGATCATCCCCAGGGCGAACAGCACCGGCGTGTGGTACGCGAACTCGCCGACGGGCGTCGGGCGCCACAGCTCCCACATCGCGGAGCCCAGCGTGGCGACGGCGAGCCAGGTGGCGCGCTCGTGCCGCTGCATGAGCCCCATCGACGCGTCGATGCCGAACGACTCGCCCTTCGCCCGCGAGTAGCTCACCATCATGGCGCCGGCGCAGGCGGCGCAGGCGAGCAGGAAGGCCCAGCCCTGGCTCCGGTAGTACCACGCGTAACCGAAGAAGACCGCCAGTTCGGCCCACCGGTCCATCGCGGCGTCGAGCACCTCGCCTGCGTCGGAAGCGATACCGCGCGCCCGCGCCACCGCCCCGTCGAGCGCGTCGCAGAAGGCGCCCAGGATGAGGACCCAGGCGCCGAGCCCGAAGTAGCCGGCCGCGATGAGCAACGCGGCGCCGAGCTGCAGGACCAGCGAGGTCCAGGAGAAGAAGTCGGGATGGATGCCGAGGTGGATGGCGGTCCGCGTCAGCGGGCTGAACACCCACAAGCCGTATTCCATCACGTACTTCGAGAGCAGGATGCTGCCACCGGCCTTCTCGATGCGGGTGGTGTGGGGGCGCCCGTAGATGGCGCTCTTGAGCGCGAAGGCGACGAAGGCGGCCAGGAAGCACGCCGTCAGGACGAGCGGCCCCCAGCGCAGGGTGGGGGACTCCAGATAGTCGAGGTAGCGGTCGAGCACCGACTGGGCTTGTACCGTTCCCGAGAGGAGCACTTCAAGGGCCACGTCGTCGCCCCACCTTCACTTGGACCTTCGGGTGGTCGAGGCCTTCGGACCGGGACCAGCTTTCTCGAGCTTCTCGATGAGACCGTCGATCCCTTCCTTGGCGATGAGCCGGGAGAACGACGACCGGTAGTTCTCGACCGTCGACACCCCGTCCACCGCGATGTCGACGATCCGCCAGCCGGCCGTCTCCCTCCTCAGGGTGTAGTCGATTGCCGTGGGCTCGCCCTTCACCGCCACCTTGGTGGGCACCAGGACCGTCTCGTCCGACTGCGCGACCTCGGGCCGGTACTCGATCTGCGTCGAGCGGTAGGAGTCGAGCTCGCCGCCGCTCGCCTTGCGGAAGCGATTCTCGAAGGCGCTGACGAGGCGACGCCGCTGCTTCTCGGACGCCTCGGCCCAGTGCTTGCCCATGGCGGCCTGGACCATGGCTCGCAGGTCCACCGCCTGCGTCAGGATGGTCTCGAGCTTCCGCCGGATCTCGGGCGTGATGGTGCCGCCGGCGGGCGGGAGCGCCTCCCGGATCTCGGCGTCCCTGGCCTTGAGAGTCTCGGTGGCGCTGCCCTCGGCGGCCAGGGCTCGCCCGGCGAACAGGGCCACCAGCATCGACATCAGGGTCAGGGCAGCTCGCATTGCACGCCTTTCCTGGGAGGCTCACCCGTCACCTGCGCGAGCCGCGCCCGCGCCACGAGGAGGTCGTAGGCCGACTGTGCCGCCGCGATCTGGCTCTCCACGTAGGCGGCATAGGAATCGAGGAGGTACTTCGCATCGATGAGACCCACGGAGAAGTCGAGGCCGGTCGAGCGGAAGAGCGCCTTGCCGGAGCCGAGGGCGGCCTGGGACGCCGTGTAGCGGGTCTGCGCCGCCTTGAGCTCGGCGAGCGCGCTGTCCACCTGGACCGACACGAGCCGCGCCAAGCCCTCCCGCTGCCGCGCCAGCGCCGCCCGCTCCGCCTCCGCCTTGTGCACGCGCGCCGAAAACATCGGGATGGCCAGATCCTGCTTGAAGCCGATCACACCGCCCACCGAGAGCGTGTTGAACGGGTCGCTCACCCAGGGGTTGAGCTGGATGTCCCGGTTCGGCGCGTACGAGTACAGGAACTGGCCCGCGGCGAAGAACTGCGGCTTCGCAGCCGCGCGCTCCGCCTTCACCTCCGCGTCGCGGGCGGCGATCGCTTCGTTGAGCGCGCGGAGGTCGGGGCGGTCCCGGTCGGCCGCGGCGAGCGCGGCGGCCCGGTCCGGCAGCGCGGCCGCGGACACCTCGAGCGGCACTTCCTTCAGGGAGAGCGTAGTGGGATCGGTGCCGAGCGTGGCGGCGAGGGCCAACTGCGCCAGCTCGAGCGCCTTCTGCGCCTCGGCGGCCCGGGCCTCCACCACGCTGCGGGCGAGGTCGAGCCGGTAGCGGTCGGCCAGCGAGATGTTCTCCTCGCCCTGCGCCAGGGCCTCCTTCACGTGCTGGGCGGCCTGGTCGAGCGCGCCCCGCACGTCGCCGGCGATGGCGAGGAGCCGCTTGGACGCCGCGATGCCCCACCACGCCTGCACCACCCGGAGCTGCACCTGCGCCGTCGTGTCCTGCACGAGGAGCTCGCGCGCCTGGAGCCCTGCGCGCGCGGCCTCGGACGCAGCGTCGATGCGCCCCCACGTGTAGATCGGCTGCAGCGCCTGGACCTCCACCCGTGCGAACGGGCGGAGCCCGGACAGGGACCGGTTGGTCGTCGTCGAGACCAGGACGTTGCCGTGGGCCTCGGGAGCGGGGCCGGTCAAGACGGTCGCGGTCACTTGCGGCAGGACGCGGAGCGCCCTCGCGAGCGCCTCGTCGGCCTGGGCCGTCACGACGTCGGCTTCTTTGATGGCGACCTCGTCGCTCCGTGTCGCAGCGAGGCCGAGGGCGGTGTCGAGGTCGAGCGGTCCGCACGGCGGGCCCGCCGCGAGGAGCAGCGTCGTGAGGATATAGGTGGTCATCGGGGAGAGACGGTTGCGGCGGCAAGCTACTTGGCAATGTCAGGCTTTTCAAGTAACTAGCGGCCCGCGGGGGTCTCGAAGAAAGCCCATGAAGAAAAAGAACGTCGTCCTGCGGACCCCCATCCCGGGCCCGCGGTCGCAGCAGATCGTCTCGCAGGAGCAGCGCCACCTCGCACCTGGGCTGCAGGGTTTCGCCCTCTGGGCCGGCGTCGCGATGGATCACGGCCGCGGCTCCACCCTGACGGACGTCGACGGCAACACCTACGTCGACCTCATCGGCGGCATCGGCGTCAACGCGCTCGGCCATTGCCACCCCGCGTACGTCGCGGCGCTCACCGAGCAGGCGCAGAAGCTCACCGTCGGCAGCTTCACCTCCACGCCGCGCGCGGACCTCGTGAACGATGTCTGCGAGATGGCGCCGGCCGGTCTCGATCGGCTGCAGCTCTATTCCTCCGGGGCGGAGGCCGTCGAGTCGGCGCTGCGGCTCGCCCGCTGCGCCACGGGGCGGCAGGAGGTGGTCGGGTTCTGGGGCGGCTTCCACGGGAAGACCGCCGGCGCGGCCGCGCTCATGGGCTCGACCTCGAAGTACGGCCTCGGGCCGTTCCCCGCCGGCACGACCCTCGTCCCGTACGCCGACTGCTACCGCTGTCCGGTCGGGCTCGAGGAGAAGAGCTGCGGCCTCGCGTGCATCGAGTTCGCGCGGAAGGCGATGAAGGCGCAGCCCTGCGGCCCGGTCGCGGCGGTCATCGCCGAGCCGATGCAGGGCACCGCCGGCAACGTCATCCCCCCCCAGGAGTTCATCTCCGCGATGGCGGACGCCGCCCACGACCTGGGCGCGCTGTTCATCGCGGACGAGATGATCACCGGCTTCGGCCGGACCGGGAAGCCGTGGGGCGTCGACCACTCCGGCGCCAAGCCGGACATCGTGACGCTCGGCAAGGGCTTCGGCTCCGGGTTCCCCATCGCCGGCGTGCTCACTTGCGACGCGATCTCGCAGGCGAAGCCCTGGTCGAACCCGTCCGGCGCGTCGTCGAGCTACGGCGGCAACGCCTTCGCGGCCGCGGCGGCGCGCGCCTCGGTGCGCACCATCCGCGACCAGAAGCTGTGGGAGAACGCCGAAAAGGTCGGCGGCGTCATGCTGGCGGAGCTCCGGCGCATGCAGGAGCGGTTCCCGTTCATCGGTCACGTCCGCGGCGCCGGGCTGTTCCTCGCCATCGAGCTCGTGAAGGACCGCAAGACGAAGGAGCCGGTCGACGGCGCGGTCATGAAGCACGTCTACCAGCGGTGCGTGCAGCGCGGGCTGCTGGCCATGACCTACACCCCCCACATCCGGCTCCAGCCGGCGCTCACCATCGACGAGGACACCGCGCTGGAAGGACTGTCCCTGCTCGGCGAGGCGTTCCAGGAGCTGGACGAGAGCGGCCGCTGGCGGTGACAGCAGCCGTTCAAGGCCTTGGCAGAACCTCAGCACCGCCGGCCCCGCCGACGGCTCTAAGCTTGGAGAGGAAGCGATGACGTCCATCCACGGCCCGCGCCTGCGCGGCGCGCTCATCGGCTATGGCTTCATCGGCGCGCAGGGGCACGTCCCGGCGTACCTGAAGCGGAGCGACGTCGAGATCGTCGCGGTGGCCGACGTGTGCGCGGCGCGCCGGGCGCTCGTCGCCGCCCAGCTGCCTGGCGCGCGCGTCTACGACTCGGCCGAGGCGCTCCTCGCCGCCGAGCAAGGGCGCATCGACTTCGTCGACGTGGCGACGCCGCCGAGCGAGCACGCCAGCATCGCGCTGCGCGCGCTCGAGCTCGGGCTCCACGTCCTCTGCGAGAAGCCGCTCACCACGCGCCTCGCCGACGCGGCGGCGATGCTCGAGAAGGCGCAGGAGGCGCGGCGGGTCGTCTTCCCTTGCCACAACTACAAGCACGCGCCGGTCGTGACCGCCATCCGCGACGTCATCCGGTCCGGCCGCATCGGCAAGGTGCGGGCGGTGTCGCTGCAGACGTTCCGCAACACCCACGCCAAGGGCGTGACGGAGTGGAACACGAACTGGCGCCGCGAGGTCCGCCACTCGGGCGGCGGCATCGCCATGGACCACGGCAGCCACACGTTCTACCTCACGTTCGACTGGATGGACGCCTGGCCGACGGCCGTCACGGCCAAGCTGACGAACCAGGAGCCGTCGAAGTGGGACACCGAGGACAACTTCTCGGCCGTGCTCACCTTCCCCACGGGTCTCGCCGACGTCCACCTCACCTGGACGGCCGGCGTGCGGAAGGTCATCTACAACGTGCAGGGCGAGAAGGGCGCCATCACGGTCGACGACGACGACATCCAGATCGCGGTCATGCGTCGCACCGACGGCCCGGACGTCGCGCAGGGCGCGGTGACCTGGGACGTGGAGCGCCGCGCCATCGCCTCCGACTGGATGGACGCGAGCCACACCCGCTGGTTCAACGCCATGTTCGACCAGTTCCTGGCGGCCATCGCGAGCGGAGATTTCGCGGGCAAGGAGGCGCAGGACGCCTACCGGTGCCTCGAGATCATCACGACGGCCTACCGCTCCTCGGCCGAGGGTTGCCGTGAGTTGCCGCTCGCCGGCGCGCCGCCCAGCTGGTCCGGGACGGGGCGGTGAACGATCGCGACACCCCCGCGGCGGGCGCCGCCGGGGGATTCCTCGCGAGCGGGGCGCCGGGCGAGCCGGGGCCCGTCTGTCGCGCGCTCGTCCCGTGGCTCATCCGCGAGCGGCGGGTGGTCCTGCTCGCCGCGCTGCTCGTCTTCGCCGTCGGCTCCTTCTTCTCGATCCGCCTGTACTCGAACCTGCGCTCCGGGTTCGAGGAGCTGCTCCCCGACGGCGCGCCCAGCGTCAAGGTCGCGCGCACGGTCGCGAAGAAGCTCCACAACGTGACCCACCTCTCGGTCGTGTTCGAGGGGAAGGACGGCGACGCGCTGGAGCGGCTCGCGGACGACCTCGCGAAGCGGCTACGCGCGCTCCCCCCCGACATCGTGGAGCGCGTCGAGTACCGCACGGACGAGCAGGAGGCCTTTTTCCACCGCTTCGGTGGGTTCTACCTCTCCACCGCCGACCTGGACGAGATCCAGCGCCGGCTCGACGCCCGCGTCGCATGGGAGAAGCAGCGGCAGAACCCGTTCCTCGGCCTGCTGGGGGAGGAGGAGCGCGACCTCGGCCCCGAGCCTTCGCTCGACTTCTCCGACATCGAGCGGAAGTACGGCGCGGTGTCGGGCGCGCTGGCGCAGTTCCGGAACGGCTACTTCCAGACCCCCGACGGCAAGCTGCTGGTGCTGCTGGTTCGCCCGCCCGAGTCCGCCACCGGCCTCGCCGCGAACCAGCGCGTGCTCGATGCCGTGAAGAAGGAGGTCGAGGCGCTCCAGCCGACGAAGTACGACCCCTCCGTGCGTGTCGGCTACGACGGCGAGGTGGGCACGCTCGTCGAGGAGCAGGCGGCGCTCGAGGCCGACCTGCTCTCCTCCACCGTCGTGGTGCTCGTGCTGGTGCTGGTGGTCCTCTACGGATACTTCCGGCGCTGGACGGCCATGCTCTCCATCCTGGGGGCCCTGGCGGTCGGCTGCGCGGTGACGTTCGGGCTCTCCTGGTTCCTCGTCGGCTACCTCAACGCCAACACCGCCTTCCTCGGCTCGATCGTGCTGGGGAACGGCATCAACGTCTCCATCATCGTCGTGGCCCGATTCATCGAGGAGCGGCGGCGGGGGCGGTCGCTCGAGGACGCGATGCAGGTCGCCTGGGCCGGGACGCTGGCGGCCACCTTCGTCGCCTCCTTCGGCGCGGGCCTCGCCTACCTGTCGCTGGCGGTGACCGACTTCCGCGGCTTCAGCCAGTTCGGGCTCATCGGCGGCCTCGGGATGGCGGTGTGCTGGGTCGCGGCCTACCTCGTCTTGCCGGCGCTCCTCGCCGCGCTCGACACCCGCAGCAAGCGTGCCCTGGGCGAGGGGCGGCGCTCGCTGGTGGGCGCGCTGGTGAGCCGGATCGACGCCCGCCACGGGCGGCTGGTGCGGGTGATCTCGCTGGTGCTGGCGGCGGTGGCGGTGGCGGGCGTCGTGAGCTACCGCGGCGATCTCATCGAGTACGATCTCGATCAGCTCCGGGCGGCCAAGAGCGCGCGCGAGGGCGCGCAGTACTGGGGTGGGAAGGTCGACCAGATCTTCAAGGCCTACCTCACCCCCATCATGATCCGGGCCGACAGCCCGGCCGATCTGAAGAAGGTGGTGGCGGAGCTCGATCGCGAGCGCGCCCGGCTCGGATCGGCCGACCCCATCCGCGAGGTGCGCACGCTCGAGACGGTGGTGCCGCCGGACCAGGCCGAGAAGCTGCCGCGGTTGCAGCGCCTGCGCGCGACCCTGACGGACTCACGGCTGGAGAAGCTCGACCCGGAGGCGCGGCGCAAGGCGCTCCTCTTCCGGCCTCCGCCGGACATGCGGCCGATCACCCTGGACGACCTGCCGCCCACCTTCCGCCTCCCGCTGATCGAGCGCGACGGCACGACGGGCCACATCGGCCTCGCGTTCCCGAAGCGCGTCGGCTTCATGAACGCTCGCGAGACGCAGGAGATCGTCGATCTCATCCGCGGCGCCATCGATCGCGCCGGCGGTCACGCGCAGGCGGTCGGCCAGCCGCTGCTCTTCGCCGACATCGCGCGCGCGATCGTGCACGACGGGCCCATCGCGACGGCGCTCGCGTTCTCGGCCGTGGTGCTGCTCGTCTTCGCGGCCATGCGCAGCTGGAGGCCCGCCCTGCTCGTGCTGGGGAGCCTCATGCTGGGCGTGCTGTGGCTCGTGGGGATGGCGGCGTGGGCCCGGGTGAGGCTCAACTTCCTCAACTTCGTCGTGCTCCCGATCACCTTCGGCATTGGCGTCGACTACGCCGTCAACATCGTGCAGCGCTGGCGCCTCGAGGGGCCCGAGTCGATCCACCGCGTGCTGCGCGAGACGGGCGGCGCGGTCGGGCTGTGCTCGCTGACCACCATCATCGGCTACGCATCGCTGCTCGTGGCCGACAACCGCGCCCTGCGCGGCTTCGGGCTGCTCGCCTCGGTGGGTGAGGTGGCCTGCGTCACCGCCGCCCTGCTGGCGCTGCCGGCGTGGCTGCTTCGTCCGCGGGAGGCGGTCGCTTCGCCGGCACCGGGCGAGGCTGCCAAGACTTGACGCGCCCGGCCAGGGCCGGTACCTAGCTCGTCAACCCGCCAAGGGAAACGAAGGCAAGATGGCCGACCTTTTCGAGAAGTGCGCGCAGTGGAAGCAGGTCCAGCTCATCAAGCTGGCCGGGCATTATCCGTACTTCCGCGTCATCGAGCAGCACCACGGCACCGAGGTGGTCATCGGGGGCAAGCGCCTCATCATGGCCTGCTCGAACAACTACCTCGGGCTGGCGCAGGACCCGCGGGTGCGCGAGGCGGCGGCGCAGGCCGCGCGGGAGTGGGGATCGTCGACGTGCGGCTCGCGGCTCGCCAACGGCACGCTGGCGCTCCACGACGAGCTCGACCACCGCCTGGCGAAGTTCCTCGGGAAGGAGGCCGCGGCCACCTTCTCCACTGGGTTCACGACGAACCTCGGCACCATCTCGGCCCTGGTCGAGCGCCACGACCTCGTCTACGCCGATCGGCAGGTGCACGGCTCCATCGTCGAGGGCATCCACGCCTGCTACGGCGAGGCGAAGCGCTTTCGCCACAACAACATGGAGGACCTCGAGCGGCACCTCAAGGCGGCTCCTCCCGACGCCGGCAAGCTCATCGTGGTGGACGGGGTCTACTCGGCCGAGGGCGACCTGGCCGACCTGCCGCGCATCGTGGAGCTCAAGAAGAAGCACGGCGCGCGGCTCATGGTCGACGAGGCGCACGGCCTCGGCGTCATGGGGCCCAACGGCCGCGGAACCGGCGAGCACTTCGGGGTCCACGACGACGTCGACCTCGTCATGAGCACCTTCTCGAAGTCGCTCGCCTCGATCGGCGGCGTCATCGCAGGCCGCGCCGACGTCATCAACTGGGTCAAGCACAAGGCCCGGTCGATGATCTTCCAGGCCTCGATGACGCCTCCGGCCGCGGCGGGCGCGCTCAAGGCGCTCGAGATCATCGAGCAGGAGCCGGAGCGCCGCGAGCGGCTGTGGGACATCTCGGAGCGCGTGCACCGCGAGCTGCGGCTCATGGGCTTCGACACGCGCCCCTCCGTCACGCCGGTGGTGCCCATCGCGGTGGGCGACCAGGCCCTCAACTTCATCTTCTGGCGCAAGCTCACCGACGCCGGCCTGTTCGTCTCGCCCTTCACCAAGCCGGCGGTCGAGCGCGACTGCGTGCGGGCCGTCTTCATGGCGACACACACCGACGAGCAGGTGGAACGCGCGCTCGAGCTGTTCCAGAAGTGCGGGCGCGAGGTGGGCATCATCCCTTACGAGCGTCCCCACACGCGGGTCGAGGTCAAGATGGCTCGCCCCGGCGCGAACGGCTTCACCTCCTCCTCCGACGACGCCGTCGCCACCGCCGCGCGCACCGAGCAGGCGGCGCCGCTCGAGCTCTCCGCGATCCTTCGCAACCGCGCGGATTCGCTGCGCCAGCGTCTCGACGACGCCGCGGAGCTCATCACCTGGCGCGCCCTCAACGCCGACGGCGACGACGTCCGCCGCCTGGCGCAGCTGCCGGAGCGCCTCTGGACGCAGCGCCACCGCATTCAGAACAAGCTCCTCTCGATGGGCATGAACTGGATGAGCCACCGCTCGCCGCGCCGGGGCGCCGACACCCCGGAAGAGCAAGACGCCACCGGCCACTGAGACAGGACAGAGCCATGACAAGCGCCGTGAAGCCGACCCTCGCCGCCACGCCCTCGGCCCGCGCCAGCGGGGCCGTCGAGGTGACTCGCGTCGTCGATGCGCTGGAGCGCGATCGCTTCATCAAGTTCCCGTGGAAGATCTACCGGCACGACCTGCACTGGGTGCCGCCGCTCCTCATGGAGCGGCACGAGTTCCTCGACCCGCGCAAGAACCCGTTCTTCCAGCACGCCGACGTCGCGCTGTTCCTGGCTCGCCGCGGCGGCGAGATCGTGGGGCGCATCGCCGCCGTCGAGGACCGCAACTTCAACGCCTTCCACAAGAGCAAGACCGCCTACTTCGGCATGTTCGAGTGCGTGAACGACCAGGGCGTGGCGGCCGCGCTCGTGGCCGCAGCGAAGGACTGGGCTCGCTGGCGCGGGCTCGACGCGATCCTCGGGCCGATGAACCTCTCCACGAACTACGAGATCGGCCTGCTCGTCGAGGGCTTCGACTCCGACCCGTACATCCAGATGACCTACAACCCCCGCTATTACGGGGAGCTGCTGGAGGCGTGCGGGCTCAAGAAGGCGAAGGATCTCTACGCCTGGGAGCGGAGCGCCAAGACACCGCCGCCGGAGCGCTTCTCGCGCATCGCCGACAAGATCCGGCAGCACGAGAACATCGTCGTGCGCAGCGTCAACATGCGCGACTTCTACGGAGAGCTGGAGCGGTTCAAGGAGATCTACAACGCGGCGTGGGATCAGAACTGGGGGTTCGTCCCCATGACCGACGCCGAGATCGACAAGATCGCGAAGGACCTCAAGCACCTCATCGTACCCGACCTCTGCATCTTCGCGGAGTGCGACGGGGAGCCCATCGCCGCCGCGCTCACCGTGCCGGACTTCAACCAGGCGCTGAGGAAGATCGACGGGCGGCTCACGCTCTACGGCCTCCCCATCGGCCTCGCGAAGCTGCTCTGGTACTCGAGGCGAATCGATCGCGTGCGGCTCATGGCGCTGGGGGTCAAGGCGGGGTGGCGGCGGCGCGGGATCGACGCGGTCCTGGTGGTCGAGACCATCCGGCGCGCCCACCAGCTCGGCTACGAGGGCGGCGAGATCTCCTGGACCCTCGAGGACAACGATCTCGTCAACCGCGCCATCGAGGCGTGCGGCTGCACCCGCACGAAGCTGTACCGGATGTACGAGGCGCCGACGGGGTAGCCGGTGCGCGTCCTCGTCACCGGCGCTAGCGGCTTCATCGGGGCCGCCTTGGTGGAACGGCTCGCCGGGCGCGGGGATCGGGTCCGGGCGCTCGTCCGGCCCACCTCGAGCACCGAGGCGCTCGCCCGGCTCGGCGTCGAGCTCGTCCGGGGGAACGTGGCCCAGCCGGAGACCCTGCGCGAGGCGGTCGACGGCTGCGAGGCCGTGATCCACCTGGCGGGCGCCGTCAAGGCGCTGCGCGACAGCGACCTGTTCCAGGCCAACGCAGAGGGGACCCGCTGCGTGGTGTCGGCCTGCGCGGCGGCGACGTCGCGGCCCCGCCTGGTCTACGTGTCCTCCCTGGCCGCGGCGGGACCGGCGCCCTTCGGCCGGTCGCGCACGGAGGACGATCCCCCGGCGCCGGTGAGCCGCTACGGCGAGAGCAAGCTGGCCGGGGAGCGAGCCGTCCGGCTCGCCGCGGGCACCGTGTCGGCGAGCATCGTGCGGCCGCCCGTCGTGTACGGCCCGGGGGACAAGGAGCTCATGCCGCAGCTCCTGCGGATGGCGCGCCTGGGGGTGGTGGTGCGCGCCGGTCTGCGCGAGAAGCGCTTCAGCGTCGTGCACGTCGCCGACCTGTGCCAGGGCATCCTGGACGTCCTCGCCCGCGGCCGCCCCGTCGGAGCGGCGGGCGGGGAGGGGACGTACTTCTTCGAGGACGGCGCGGACCGCTCGTGGGACGAGATCGCGCTCGCCGCCTGCGACGCGCTCGGCCGGCGGGCCCGCGTCGTCGTGCTGCCGGAGGCCGCGAGCGTCGCGGTCGCGGCGGCATCGGCCGCGCTGGCCGCGCTGACGCGGCGCCCGTCGATCCTCTCGCTCGACAAGGTCCGCGAGATGCGCGAGACGGCCTGGACCTGCAGCTCCGCGCGTGCGCGTCAGGAGCTGGGCTGGGTGCCGCGTCTCCCGCTCCGAGAAGGGATGGCCGACGCGGTGGCGTGGTTCCGGAAGCGCGGAATGGCGTGAAGCCTCAGCTCACTTGATGAGACCCGTAAACGGGCCCCGAGTCCGAGCCCGGACACTGCCGGGCGCGGGCTCGTTCACGGGCTCGGGGCTCGGTCCAAGTGGGCAGCGCGTTCAGGCCTGCGCGTCCGGCTTCGCCGGTACCGCCCGCATGAACTGACCGTACTCGAGGCGCTCCTCGAGGCGGCACGACCAGACGAGCTCGCCCTGGTGGACCGTCATGTCAGGGCAGCCGTCGCACATCGAGGCGCGCCCGTCGGGGAGCACGTCCACGGGCTGGATCACCATGACGGACTGCAGGTGAAGGGGCTTCACCGCCCCGAGCGGACGCCGGGCCACCTTGCTCGCCCAGCGCTTCGCCACGCCTCGCAGCCCCGGGTCGATCGCCCCGAGCGCGAGCAGGCGCTTGGCGCCGCGGTGCACCTCGGGGCCGACGTAACCGAGGTACCGCCCGTGCACGAGGTGGTTCAGCACCTGCGACAGCTCGGCGACCTTCGGGCCCACCGACCCCAGGATCTCCTCGCGGTCGGTCACGAGGAGCGTCATGAGCCACTTGAAGTCGTCGGGCTTCTCGGTGCCGTTCAGGTAGGCGGCGGGAGCGAAGTGCGGGAAGCGCGATCGGATCGCGGCCACGACCTCGCGCGCGCTGATGCTCGTCCGCTGCGGCCTGGCCACCTTCTCGCGGTACACGAGCGGCTTCGTGTCCACCTTCTCGCCGCCCACGTAGTAGTCGTAGGCGCCCTCCAACGTGGAGCGGAACGCGATGAAGACGAGCACGTGGACCTTGTCGGCGTGCTTCTGACCCCACGCGACGATCTCGGGCACCAGCGGGAGGGTGTGCTCGAAGACGGTCGCGTTGAAGGCGCAGGAGATCCCCCCGACGGCGGCCGTCATCTCGGCATACGAGAGGCGCAGCTCGTTGAGCTCGATCTCGCTCTTGCCCGTCCAGCCGGGGCGCTTCTGCGAGGTGTCGATGTGGTAGGTGACGCCCTTGAGGCCGGCCGACCGGAGCTCGCGCAGGAGCTCGGGTGTCATGGCGAGGCCGTTCGTGTTCACGATGGGCTTGAGCCCGCGGCGCGCGATCTCGGCCACGACCTCGACGATCCGAGGGTGGGTGAGCGGATCGCCGCCCGCGATCGAGACCGCGTCGGTCTGGCGGTACCGCTGGAAGACGTCGAGGTCGGCCTTGATCGCCTCGAGCGTCTTGTGGCTGTCCTTGACGTTCGCGGAGTAGCAGCCCTCGCAGTGGATGTTGCACTGCTTCGTGGGCTCGAGCCACGAAATGACGTTGTCCGGCAGGCTCCACGGAAGCCGGTAGAGCTTGCGATGATCGAGCGGATCGACCTCCGACATACACGCCCTCCAAGTGTGAGTACGCTGGAGGTTAACACGCACACGTCAGCCGTCCAGCCGAGCGGCCCTATCAGGAAGTCACTCAGCACCTTCCCCGTCGCGCTGCGGCCGGAGGGCGCTTCGGGCGCGCGCACGGGCGGGCACGCCAGTTGGGCATCCGCTATCTTGACGGGTGCGCGCGCCGAAGACTAACGTCCGCCCCTTCCGATGGCCCCTTCTGAGCCGCCCGCCGACGCTGCCGCCGCGGCGCGCGCCGCCTTCATCGCGCCCGAGACGC
>Ga0306924_10000042_pt1 | contig 79956 bp, 69 predicted proteins | sample sta12Can44000111_FD_203756 | JGI IMG/M metagenome (GOLD analysis project Ga0306924, IMG submission 203756) | Lab enrichment of tropical soil microbial communities from Luquillo Experimental Forest, Puerto Rico - statanox.12C.anox.44.000.111 (v2)... | ecosystem: Environmental > Terrestrial >... | reverse complement strand
GTGCTTGAAGCTATAGACTGCGTCGGGCGGTGCGCCGCGCTGGAGCACCAGTTCGGAAGCGACGAGGCGGCCGAGAGCGGTTTGCAACTCCTCCTCGGCCAGACGGGAGACGGCATGCAGCAGCGCGTAGGGAAACTCGCGTCCGATCGCGGCGCCGATCTGTGCAACCAGCCGCACTGATGCCAAGCGGTCGAGCCGGGCCATCAGCGAGTCGTGAAGTGTCGCCGGGATCGCGAGCGGCGGCAATGCCCCATCGAGAACGTAGCGATTCTCTTCTTCGCGTAAGAGACCACTCTCCAGAACACTCTTGGTCAATTCCTCGACGAACAGAGGTACGCCATCGGTGCGATCGGCGATTTGGCGGATGACTTCATCAGGAAGCGCCTTACCCCGGGCAATCTGCTCGACCAATATGGTCCGGTCGCGCCGGTCCAGGCGATCGAGCGCCAGCATCGTCGCGTGCGGCTGGCCGGTCCAGGGCGGCTGGAACTCGGGGCGGTAGGTGATCAGCGCCAGCAATGGCAAGCCCCGTATTCGCTGGACCATCAGATCGAGTGCTTCCAGCGTGCTGGCATCGGCCCAGTGCACGTCCTCAAACAGCAGGAGCACAGGGTCTTTGCGAGCCAGACCCTCCACCTGGTCAACCAGTGCCGTCAGCGTCTGCTGGCGCCGTTGTGCCGCACTGAGCCCGAGCGGCGGATAGCGATCCCCAGAAGGCAGCGACAGCAATGCCGCAAACAGCGGCGCGACATCGCTGACCTGCAGCGTTGCCAGCGCGATCATGGCTTCGAGCTTGTCGAGCTGCATCTCGGGTGGATCACCCAAATCCAGGCCCGCCGCCCGTTTAAGGTGTTCGACGATCGGGTAGAACGCGCTGGCGGTATGATAGGGCGAGCATTGGTAGCGCAGCCGGGTGCGCGGTTCGCCCTCGGTATGTTCGCCGAATTGCGCAGCAAAGCGCGACTTGCCGATCCCCGCCTCGCCTGAAATCAGTACGATCTGCCCTTCGCCCCGCCGGGCCTGCTGCCACCGCTGGTGGAGCAGCGCGAACTCCCCTTCGCGTCCAACAAAGCCCGCCGATCGGTGCGCTCGCACCAGCTCAAATCGGTTCTCCGAGGGGGTTTCGCCCTCTACTACCCAGGCCTCGACCGGCGAGGCGAGACCCTTGACCATCAGCCCGCCGAGAGCGCGCAACCGGAACAGCTCACCGAGCAGCTTGCGAGTCGAAGCGGCCACCACAACGCTTCCCGGTTCCGCCAGCGCCTGCAGCCGCGCCGCGAGGTTCGGGGTCTCGCCGACGACCGCCTGCTCCTGCGCCGCCAGATCGCCGACGACGACCAACCCTGTCGCGATGCCGATCCGGGTTTCGACCCGTTCCCCGGTCGGCGTTCTCAGCCAACCGACCGCCGCAATGATATCGCGCCCGGCTCGCACCGCCCGCTCGGCGTCGTCTTCGTGCGCGCGCGGATAGCCGAAATAGACTAGCACGCCGTCGCCCATGAACTGCGCGAGCAGACCGTCATAGCGGACGACCACGCGGGCACAGGCATCTCGGTAGGCGCGGTACATTCGGCGCAGATCCTCCGGATCGACCCGGGCTGACAGCGCCGTCGAACCCACCAAATCGCCAAACAGCAATGTCAGGTGCCGCCGCTCGGCCGCGTCGGACACCACTGATGCGGGGCGGGCTTTTGCTGCGTCCGACGCGTCATCGACGAGAGCTGCGATTGCGCGCAACATCTTGCGGCGGTGGCCGAGCAGGACGCCCAGCTTTTCCAAATCCTTATCGGTCAGATCCGGCAGGACGTCAAAATCGATCCCGTTCGCCGCAAAGGGCTGGGCGTATTGCCCCAAACCCAATGTCTCGAGCCAATCGGCCACCCGCGGCATCGCAATCTCTGCTACCCTTCAACGGAGGTCTTACCACAGATTCGCGTCTTATGCGTCATAAGGCCTCGGACGCATATGATTCCCAACTCTTGAACACTTATCGCGAGTTCATGGCAGGAGATTGGCACAGGCATTGCTGCTATGCGAGGATCTAACCTGCAGAGGAGCGCGCGATGACCCGTGATGAATTGACCCGCAAAATCCTCGCCGCCAAACGCGCCACGAGGTTGAGTTGGAAGACGATTGTCGCCGAGATTGGCGGAGGATCGGCGGTCTACCTGACCGCTGCGCTTATGGGCCAGATGAGGCTGCGCCCCGAGCAAGCCGAACGCGCCGCCAAGCTGTTCGACCTCGGCGAGGACGAAAAACTCCTGCTGCAGGAGATCCCCTACCGCGGCTCATTGCCGACCGCCATCCCAACCGACCCGCTGATCTATCGCTTCTACGAACTGGTCCAAGTTTACGGCACGACCTGGAAAGAGCTGATCCAGGAGGAATTCGGCGACGGCATCATGAGCGCGATCGATTTCGACATGACGATCGAGCGCCAACCCGACCCGAAAGGCGACCGCGTCAAACTGACCCTCAGCGGCAAATTCCTCCCATATAAGGAGTACTGACATACCGCTTCGTAGCGGAGGAACTCGATGGACGTGATCGACCTCAATTGCGATATGGGCGAAAGCTTTGGCGCCTGGACGATGGGCAGCGACGCCGAGATGCTGAAGATCGTCTCCTCGGCGAATGTCGCGTGCGGCTTTCATGGCGGCGACCCGCTTGTCATGTTCGATACGGTGAAGGGGGCCAAGGAGAACGGCGTCGGGATTGGCGCGCATCCGAGCTTCTTTGATGTCTGGGGCTTTGGCCGGCGCCAGATCCAGGGCGAGAAGCCCGAGGACATCGAAAAGATGGTCGTCTACCAGATCGGCGCGTTGCAGGGTGTGGCGCGCGCCGTCGGCCACCGGGTCGGTCATGTGAAGGCGCACGGCACCCTCGCCAACCTTGCCGCAGTCGACCGCACGACGGCGCTCGCTATCGGCCGCGCCATTGCTGCGGTCGATCCCGAACTGATCTACGTCGTGATGGCCGGCACCGAGCTCGAAGGTGCAGCGCGCGAGCTCGGTCTCAGAGTGGCGCGCGAGATCTATGCCGACCGCGCCTATGACGACACCGGCAATCTCGTCTCGCGCAAACTCCCCGGCGCGGTGCTGCACGACCCCGAGGAGGCCGCCGCGCGGGTGCAGGCGATGGTGCGCGAAGGCGCCATCATCAGCAATTCGGGCAAGCGCATTCCGGTGTCGATCGATACGGTGTGCGTCCACGGCGACAACCCGGCGGCGGTGGCGATGGCGATACTCGTCAGGGAGAGACTCGAAAGCGCCGGCATCGCAGTGCGGCCGATGGCGGAGACGATCAACTAGGCGCCTCGGCCGGCCGTAACCGCAGCAGCGCCAGCGACGCCAACGCCGCAAGACTGAGGCCACCGGAAACCAGTAATGCGCCCGTCCCCATTGCGTTCAGCAACAGACCGAAGAGGAGTGGCGCCGCGGCTGTTGTGACCCGCGCCGGCGCGGCGATGACGCCGGTGCGCAAACCGTATCCGGCGGGGCCGAACAAGGCCAGCGGTAGGGTCCCCCGGGAGATCGTGAGAAGCCCGTTGCCGGCGCCGTGCAGCAGCGCAAAAGCGGCTGCTGCCGGGGCCCCAATCGCGCCGAGGACGGCCGCGCCTACGGGGTGCATCAGCAGCGCGAGCCGGGTCGAAACGAGTGGGTGCAGCCGCTTCAGCACGCCGAACTCGAACAGCCGCGCCGCCACTTGTGCCGGTCCCATCAAGGCGGCTGCGGCGATCGCAGCAGTAGCCGTCGCACCGGACATTTCTAAGAGACGTGGCAAATGCGCTGCCATGGCGCCGCTAACAAACCCGACGGCGCCAAAGACAAAAGCCAGCACGGCCATTCCATTACCCGGAGGAGGCACTACCGGCTCTGGGCCGGTGCTGTACGACGGCATGCTGGGCCGCGGCACGAGGAGCCGATTGATCGGCAAGCAGACGAAGAGGTTGAGCGCTGCCCAGCCGAGACAAGCGCCGCGCCACCCGAAATAGTCGTTGAGCAGCGCCGATAAAGGCCAGCCGACGGTACTCGCGAAGCCGGCGATCAAGGTGATGCCGGTGATCGGCCCGCGCGCCTCACGGCCATAGAGCGCCGTCAGGGCGGCGAAGGCCGCGTCGTAGAGGCCGAGCGCCATACCGACCCCGAGCACCGCCCAAGCGCCGGCCAACCCTATCGTGCCTTGCGCAGACGCCAGCCATAGCAGCCCGGCGGCCAGAATGAGGTTCGACGGAACCAGGATTCCGCGCCCGCCGTGACGGTCGATCGCTTTGCCGATGGCCGGTCCGAGTGCAGCCTGGAGGAGAAGTGATCCCGAGAAAAGCCCGAAAAATATTGACTTTGGGACGCCCAGCCCGGCGGAGATCGGATCGGCGAGGACTGCCGGCAGGTAATAACTCGAACCCCAGGCCAGTGTCTGCGTCGTGCCGATCGCGGCGACGGTCAGAGCCGAGCGCGCCCGCACCGGATCAACGCCTCTTCGCGTCCTCTTCCTTCAACATCTCGGCCGCGATCCTAAAGCTTTCGAGCGCTGCGGGAACCCCGCAATAGACGTGGTCTGCAGCAAGACTTCCTGGATCTCTTCGCGCGACACGCCATTGTGCAGCGCGCCGCGCACATGCATGCGCCCCTCGTTAGGCCGGTTGAGCGCCGCCACCATCGCCAGATTGATCGTGCTGCGTATCTTCTTGCTGAGCCCGGGTTGGTTCCAGATCTCGCCCCAGCACCATTCGGTTACGAGCTTTTGAAACGGCTGCGTGAACGCATCGGCATTCGCAATCGAGCGGTCGACATACTCGGCGCCGAGCACCTCCCGCCGCATTGCCAAACCCTTGTCATACAGCTGTGTATCGTCAGCCATCTCATCCTCCATTGCTCGGATCCGCCACTATGCGGTTTCACCGCTCGAGGTTCCACCACGGAGACACGGAGCGCGAATATGCGCGCGACAATGGTCTCGGTGTCCGCCGTGCCTCCGTGGTAAGAGTTGAGCCCGTTGGAGAGGAGGAAAAGCCAGTGAAAGAATTTCGGCTGCGGTCGGCAAAGGAGTCCTAATTATGGCCGAATCCCTTCTCCCCACGACCGTCGTCGGCAGCTATCCGCAGCCGGATTGGCTGATCGATCGTGACAAGCTGACCCACTTGCCGCCAGTGCGGGTGCGCGCGCAGGAGCTGTGGCGGGTGCCGGACCCCTGGCTCGAACAGGCGCAGGACGATGCGACAGTGCTGGCAATCCGCGATATGGAGCGTGCCGGCATCGACATCATTACCGATGGCGAGATCCGCCGCGAAAGCTATTCCAACCGCTTCGCGACGGCGCTCTCCGGCGTCGATCTCGAAAACCCCGCAACCGTGCGCGGGCGCTCGAGCGGGAGCGTTGTGGTGCCGCGTGTCGTCGGCCCGATCCGGCGGTTGCGGCCGGTCGAGGTGCGCGACGTCGAATTCCTGCGACGCCACACCGACCGCACGATCAAGATCACCTTGCCCGGCCCGTTCACGATGTCGCGCCAGGCAAAGAACGAATTTTACAAAGACGAAGAAGAGCTGGTGATGGATTACGCCGCGGCGGTCAATGCCGAGGTCCGCGATCTGAAGGCGGCCGGGGCCGATGTGATCCAGCTCGACGAGCCCTGGGTGCAGGCACGTCCCGAAGAGGCGCGCCGCCTGGCCTTGCCGGCGATCGACCGGGCGCTCGAAGGCATTGCCGGGCCGACCGCGCTCCACCTCTGTTTCGGCTATGCTTATGTCGCCCGTGACAAACCGAGCGGGTATTCGTTTCTGCCCGAACTGACCGGCACGATCGCCGAGCAGATCTCGATCGAGGCGGCGCAGCCCAACCTCGATCTCGGCACTCTCGACGGCCTCGGCGACAAGACCTTGATCTTCGGCGTCATCAGCATGGGGGATCCGCAGCCCGAGACCCCCGAAACCGTCGCCGCACGCATCCGCCGCGCGCTCGAGCACATCCCGCCGGAGCGGCTAATTCCCGCCCCCGATTGCGGCATGAAGTACATCCCGCGCGAGATCGCTTTCGCTAAGCTCAAGGCCCTCGCCGAAGGCACTGCGATCGTGCGCCGCGAGCTCTTCGGCAGCTAATTCCGTTGTAGGAGAAGCGCAAGCTTGCAACCGACCCGGCATACCGAGCGCGCGAAATGCTGCCGACCAGCCGGTTTCCGAGCCTGTTTGTGTTCGTGCCCAATGCTCGCCGTCGAGAAATGCCCGCAAGGACCCTTCGAGCGAGGGCATCCCTTGTAATTCTAGGAACTCCGGGCAAATAAAATCGGGATGCAGCAATAGAAAGGGCACGCTCCAGAAGGCCAGTATTTGCAAAACGAAAGCCGGGTAAAATTCGTCGCCTACAATAAGGATACTCTTATGCCCGGTAACATCGCGGACCGTTTTGAAAAATGTTGCGTCGATTTCGTGGTGACGCGGTACCGCTATCGTGTGAACTGAGAGCCCAAAATCAGCTACGGCATGCTCGACACAACCGCGTGCGAGCTGAGCCCAGTCACTGGCTGGGTCCGGAATGAACAGGCTGACATGGTTGCGCCTTCGAACCTCTAGCGGCCAACCGTTCGGCAAATAGCGCAGCGGCGCCAGCTCGATTAGATCTCGCGTGCCAAATATATTGCGCAGCTCAACCCCAGTATTGATGCCTTTGCCGGCCAGCGACAGTGACCATGTCGGCACCGCAAAGGTTCTTAGTCGATGAAGAATAGCCTGCTCCGTTTGTGCCACGGATGCGATTACGACTGCGCTGGTAACGTTATAGTTGGCCAACACCGTATCGCGAATGTGCGGCAGCAGCTCGTCGAACGCGGCAATCCGAATGTAGTCGGCCTTCGCGTGGACGGGCTCGGGGGCGACCGTATCCTCTGAGATGTAACACACGATTAGAGGGGTCACCTGAGATAGAAATTCAATCGACTGGCTTATCATTTCGTCGAGAAAAGTTTCCCGGCGCCAGAACGCACGGTCGACGACCAGCAGAATGCGGCGGAAGGCCGCGACCATTTGATCGCCAATGATTGTGAAGGCCTTATCCTGCGCCCGCGTAGCCGTGATCGCTGCCTTTCGCGCGGCGGTGGCGAGCTCTGCCAGGGGTAACTCGCCATAGGCGGTGCGGACGATCGCTTCACACAAACTGGCGACGTCTGGCAGGTTCTGGGTCGAATGATAGGACCGAAAGCCGTCAAAGGCGTTGCACGTCGCAAGCACTGGAAGCCCTCTGGCCAAGGCCTCACCGATCTTGATTTTTATGCCGGTCGAGAACTCGAGGGGCGCAACGATGACATCAATACGCTCGTAGAAATCCGTGATGTCCTCGACAAATCCGATTTTCCGCAAAAACGGATAGTGCTGATCGATGCCCTGGCATACATTGCCGGCGATTAACACTTCTATCGGCAAATTGTAGAGCTTCACATAGGGAGCGAAGGTTTGCAGAAAACGACGCACATTGATTATATTGACTGAATTGTGCGCGCCGATAAACCCCAGTCTCAGCGGCCGCTCATTGTCATAGCCATTGGTTTTCAGCACTGCGTCGGATCGGTGAGTCGACCGGTCATCCCAGTAAGGCAGGCAAACAACCGGTTTCTCGGTCATTGCCTGGATGACTTGCTGCTCCGATTGCTTGATCGCGATGACCAAGTCGCTCCGGTTAAATCCGATACTTTCCTGTTGCTGATTGGTATAAAAGAATTCCGCTGGTGCTCCATTTTTTTCGAATATTTCGCGACGGCCGGAAAACAAATCATGCGTATCAAGGATTTTCAGGGTGTGCTCTGGCGCATATTCGAGAGCCTTCGATAAAAATGTGTAATTTACGAGAAAGACGTCGAAGCGGCGCCGTGCAAACAGCCAGACGAGATACTGGGCTATGTTATCGTCCCACCACTCGTCGATGTCGTGATGATAACCGCGCGCTGGTTGATGCAGCGGTCTGCTGTTGGGGATGACCGAGAAGAAGTCGAAGCCGCCGGCGAGCTCCTTGTAATAACTCGGAATGTCGTTCGCCCAGTCCTTGTCGAGTGGATACAGCAGGAACGAGACAGCGAAATTCAGCCTCCTGAACAAAGTCAGTGTCTGGAAGACACGGTTACGATTGCCGTAATCGCGCGGGATGGGCGGTGTCGTGGAAAGGATGACAACCGACCGGGGCGGCAACTCATCGATCATAGGCTGCCGTAGCGAGAATGCGTCGCCAATCGCCGCCGTCGCCGGCGAGGAACCGAACAAGCGCGCCAACAGCCGCTGTCTGCTCTTCAAACAGCTGAGGGTCATCGAGATCGATAAACAATCCCGCTACACCGCGATTTTTTGGCGCGAGTTGATCAAGAAAATCGAGGACACGGTGAATATCGGCGTCGCGGTCTGTATCGACTCTCGCTGGTGCCGTGCTTTCGGCAAAAAGATCGGAAATCGCCTGCCAAAATACTCGCCGGCGCAGCCACGCCTGGCTCGCCCGTTCGGCATGGATCCGGTGATGCACGACAATTCTTGGATCATAGACGGCGTCGTATCCTAATTCTCGGATCTTCTCCGAGACACTCAATTCTTCATTTGACAACAGCAGCCGACCGGTGCGACCCAGATTCTCCGGGAAAAATCCCGCCCGCTTGATTGCCTCGGCCCGGAAAGCGATGTTGGTGCCGGCAAGCCACTCACCGGGCTTGAGAATTCGGGTTGCTGTGCCACGATCGAGGATCGTTAAATAGCTCTCGAGGCGCGGGTGTAGCCATTGTGGACGGGGCGTGGTCCAGATGGGGCGAACCGGACCGCCAACGATGCCGGTTCTCTCGTGCTGCGAGAAGGTGTCGACGATGTGCGCCAGCCAGTCGGGCGCCGCCTTCGCGTCGTCATCCATGAAAGCGACGATTTCCCCGGCGGCAGCATTGACGCCGACATTGCGAGCTCGGGAAAGACCGGGGCGAACCTCGCTTAAGTACCGGTGGTTGCAGGTTATTTCGAGGCCATCGAGAAAATGCTCTCGCCCCACCAGGTCGTCGGAATTATCGACGATGATGAGTTCGTAGCCATCTTCCGGAAAGTCCTGCAGTTCGATCGACGCGATTGCCTTCGCCAACAAATCGTAGCGGTTGAAGGTACAGATGATGACAGTGATTTGCGGCTTCATTCGAGCAGCTCAGGCATCCACAAAGTCTGCGCCGTAAAAGCGGGCGGTCAATAAGCGGTCATCATGGTTCTCACCGGTCTCTCCGGGGCGGATGCCGTGCACGTTGAGGAGAAGGACATTGAGATTTGGTGCACCGTGATTTTCGACGGGGAATTTCAGTTGCATCAAATCGTGTGAGGCCGGAACAAGCGCATGTTTGCGAGCTTCGTCGTTAACCATTACTTGCAGACCAGTGAAATCCACTCGAGGGTGCGGCAGAAGGCGCACGCAGCAGATCTGCGGCCGGTCGGCGTGGTGCGGGAAGACGAATTGCACGCGCTCCGCTCCGCCGACCCAGCAGAACGGCCGGCCGGAATCGTCGCGTTCCATCGCATAGGCATCGGAAATGATGAGGCCGGGCTGATCCACGCTGTATGAGATTGGCCCGGCTATCGATCTGGCCGGTTTCGCTCCATTCACTCGCGGCTGGTCGCTGCGCTGGATGCGGCGTTCGAGCAACGAGACTCGCGCCTCCAATAGCGCAATTCGGCCGGTCAAGTCGCTCGGCATCATCGTCTCCGGATATGCAGGGCGCCTATTGGCGTGCAAAGATCGATTGGGAGATCGCAGCGAAGTCTGTTTCGCGCTCGTTCGCGAGATGCCGCAGCCCGGCTGCCAACATACCGTCGAGCAGAAACCGGTATCGTGACGTCTTCTTCAGCGCCGGCCCCGCCATATGCAGCAGCAAGACCGGCAGATTGCCGACACTCACCGAGCCGTCAGCGGCGAGTGTCAGGTCCGTGACGACACTGGTGACCCGCGATGCTCGACCATCCGCCAGCAGATCGCTCGCCGGTATGAAACCCACGTCCACCAGAAAATTCCACAGCGGCTGATCCACATAGCCGCTGCGCCGACGAACTGCCTGATATCTCGCTGTGTTGGCTTCGTCGAACAAACGACCGATGTCGGAAATGTGGATTGTGCCTGCCGATTTCGCCATCATTCCTGAAGTTAGGTAAGTCGAGCGGCCGCGCAGTTCGGCGGCTTCGGGGACATCCTCATAGACGCCATCGGGGCTTGTATTCAGATAGCCGATACCAGGCACAGAAAGATTGAATATCTCGTTGAACAGCTCCGGCTTTGAGGTCACGACGCAGTCCGCATCGAGGTAAATCGCTTGCCCGGGATAGGTTAAAAACGACAATTTACGCACTTTTCCGAGACAATAGGGATAGGGGTTAGCCGGTGGATCCGCATCAAAGATGCGCCGCGCCAATCCGTCGATATATTCGAGATCTGCATCATAACATTCGCCGCCGTAGGAGGAGAATGCCTTCTCGGTAAGATTGATCTCATCGTTGAACGGAATGTAATAGATTTTGTTTGAAAACCCATGGAATTTGATACTTGCGAGCAGTCGGAGCGAGTTCTCCAAGACCCGATCGTTAGCAAGAAAGAAGATTGCCGGCTCGTCGGTCATGTTATTCCATTGCTGGATGACGCCCCTTGGCAATGAGGGGTAGCGCAGAATGGTTGAGAGTTGGTTGCCCTGACCGGCTCAGACAGCAAGTTGGCGGCGCAACATCATTGCGTCACACTCGGCCCGGATATCGAAAACTAAAGAGGGATTGCGGCGCACGGATGAGCGCAGAAGCGGGCGTACGGGCGGTTGGAGAACCGCCCGCGTCGACCGCAACAGCGAGGTCGCCCAGTGCTTAGTGGAAGAATGTGTGGTCGATATGCGTGATCCCGACAAGGGTCATCGTGGAGCCGTCGGGCAGCGTGATCGTCGTGCTGCCGTCCGCGACAGTGGCGGTTGCCACCACGTGGTCGACGGTCGACTTGTTTTCGCCGGCGAAAGTGATCGCGTCGCCATGCGCCTTGTCGAAGCCGACGACGGTATCCTGACCTTTTACCCCGCTGTCCTGGATCAAGGTGCCGCCCGTCCCGGCGTAGATTTGGTTGTGGCCGGATCCGCCATCGATCGTGTCGGGCCCGCTGCCGCCAAAGATCGTGTCGTTCGCTCCACCGCCGACGATCAGATCCGCGCCCGCGCCGCCATGGACCAAGGCCGGCCCAAATCCGCCATAGATCGTGTCGGGGCCTGAACCGCCATTGATCGTGTCCTTGCCGTCTCCACCAAAGATCAGGTCCGGGCCGCTGCCGCCGGTGATCAGATCGCCGCCATGACCGGCAAAGATCGTATCGGGACCTTTGCCTCCGGTGATCGTGTCTTTGCCGTCCCCGCCGACGATCAGATCGGCGCCTTTGCCCCCAGTGATGACGTCCCGCCCGCTCCCGCCATAGATCGTATCCGGTCCGCTGCCGCCGGTTATTGTCGCTTGGCCGATGCCGCCGTAAATCACATCGGGGCCCTTGCCGCCTTGGATCGTGTCTGGCCCGTCCCCGGCATAGATGATATCCGCGCCGCTGCCGCCGGTGATCAGATCGCCGCCGTGACCGGCAAAGATCGTATCGTCACCCTTGCCACCGGTGATCGTATCCTTGCCGTTGCCGCCAACGATCAGATCGGGGCCTTTGCCGCCGGTGATGACATCACGCCCGTTGCCGCCGTAGATCGTATCGGGGCCTTTCCCCCCTTGGATCGTATCGCGGCCATCGCCTCCGAAGATGACGTCCTCGCCCTTGCCGCCGAAGATCAGATCATCGCCGGCACCACCATAAATGGTATCGGGACCGGAGCCGCCGTAGATGGTATCGGGGCCTTTGCCGCCATAGATCAGATCGGGACCTTTGCCGCCAAAGATCAAGGCTGGTCCAGCTCCGGCGGTGATCGTGTCGCTGCCGGCGCCGCCATAGACCGTCGGGTCGCCCGTCAGGTTCAAGGCCCAGTCGCCATACGCCATGTTGATGGTTTGCCCGTTGTCGGACAGCACCGCGACGCCCTGGTAGCCGGGCGGTAGGCCTGGCGGGATGACCCCGCCGGTAATAACCTCCAGATTAAATTCGCCGGGGATCGGCGGCGGAAGGTTGCTCCCGTCCGGTGTCGTGACGACGTTGACTTGTTGGCCCCCCTGCGCAAACACGTTGTACTGACCACCTGGAATAGATGCCATCTCCCTTGCCCTCAAAAGCTGCCGTCGTACTGAATTGTACGACCAACGGATGAACTCGGGAGAGAACAGAACACGCCTTACGAGTTAAGTCGATGCTTTTCAGTTCCAATTTAAGTGGGTTGCACGTCGATATTTTAAAACTACTAGATTCGTATTGCAGAAGAATCTGTCGCTAATTTCCAGATAAAACGAGAGAGAGGATTCATTCCGCGCGCTCGAGCTCTTCGATTGCGGCTTGGAGGAAGCGCGCGGCCTCGCCGCCGGTGACGGCGCGGTGATCGAAGGTCAAGGACAAGGGGAGGATGCGGTGCGCGGCGAGTTTCCCGTCCTCGACTACCGCCCGCTCAGTGATGCGCCCTGCACCGAGGATTGCGACTTGGGGTGGAACGATGACGAGCGCCGCAAAGCGGCCAGCGAACATCCCGAAGTTCGACAAGGTGATGGTCTGGCCGCGCAGCTCGGCGAGCGGTACCGTGCGCGCCCGCAGATCCTTCTTCATCGCCTCGATGCCGCGGCGCAGATCGGCCGCGTCGCGGGCGGCGATGTTGCGCAGCACCGGCACGAAGAGGCCGTCCTCGGTATCGACCGCCAGGCCGAGATCGATTTGCTTTAATAACCGGCGCTCCATCGCCCGGCCGTCATACCAGGCATTGAGCCCGGGCGAGGCGGCGCAGCCGGCGACAATCGCTCGGGCCAGCCGGATCGTGATGTCGGTGCGCCGCGGCCAAGCCTCGATATCGGCCTCGTCCGACACAGTCGCCGGGACGATTTCGGCATGCGAACGCGCCATATTGACGGCCATCGCCCGCCGCACGCCGGCGAGCGGCTCAACCGGCTCAGCCTCGGTCTGCGCCCGTGCAGCGCGCTCGACATCGGCGCTCGTCACCGCGCCGCCAGGCCCGCTCGCCGCAACCGTGGCCAGATCGACCCCGAGCCGCTGCGCCAACGCCCGGACCGCCGGCGCCGCCCTGACCGCGGGTCCCTGAGGCACCGGCACAGTCGTTGGCGCCGGCGCGGTGGCAGTCAATTCGCCGACGATTGCGCCGCTGTCGACGCGCGGTCCTTCCTCGAACTCGACCAGAGCGCCGCCGACCTTGACCCGGTCTCCGGGCTGAGCGCACAGGCGAGCGATCTTGCCGTCCTGCGGCGAGGGTACTTCGACCACCGCCTTCTCGGTCTCGACCGAGACAAGCGGCTGGTCGGCCACAACATGGTCGCCCTCGCCGACATGCCAGGTGACGAGCTCGGCCTCCTGGAGCCCTTCGCCGAGATCCGGCAGTACAAAGATGCTCATGGCTACCTCCGGTCATCCCGGCGCAGGCCGGGATCTATGTCAGCCTTGGGCACCGGCCGGAGCCTGTCCTCGGGCCGGCCATAGGCCGGACCCGGGGGGCCGGTGTGACGAAAGGGGGTGCAATCACTGATACGCCAACACCCGCCGCACCGCGGCGAGGATGCGGGCTTCGCTCGGCAGGTATTGCTGCTCGAGGCGCGGCAGCGGCATTACCGTGTCCCAGCCCGCGACCCGTTCGACCGGGGCGAGCAGCGAGACCAGACCGCGCTCGGCGATGCGGGCGGCGATCTCGGCGCCGACCCCGCCGGTCAAAGGCGCCTCGTGCACGATGACGCAGCGGCCGGTCTTGGCGACCGAGGTGAGCAGCCCGTCGGTATCGAGCGGCTTCAATGTAGCGACATCGATCACTTCGGCGCTGACGCCCTCGGCTTCCAGCCGATCGGCAGCGGCCAAAGTCTCCTTCGTCATCGCGCCCCAGGTCACGAGCGTGATGTCCGTGCCCTCGCGCAATACAAAGCAGCGGTCGAGCGGCAAGGCTGCGCCGTCATCCTCGACCTCTTCGCGCGCCGCGCGGTAGAGCCGGGTCGGTTCGAAGAAGACGACCGGATCAGGGTCGCGGATCGCGGCGAGCAGCAACCCATAGGCGCGCGCCGGTGAGGACGGGATCACGACCCGCAGGCCCGGCATATGGACGAACATCGCTTCCGGGCTTTCGGAATGGTGCTCGACGGCGCGGATGCCCGCGCCATACGGAGAACGCATGACCATCGGGCAGGTCAGCCTGCCGCGCGTGCGGGTGCGCAGCCGCCCGGCATGGTTCACCAGCTGGTCGATCGTCGGGTAGATGAAACCGGTGAACTGGATTTCCGAGACCGGGCGGAAGCCTTGCGCCGCGAGACCGACCGAAAGGCCGGCGATGACCCCCTCGGCGAGCGGCGTGTCGAGCACGCGATCGGCCCCGAAGCGTTCGAGAAGTCCCTCGGTCGCACGAAAGACCCCGCCTTCGGCGCCGACATCCTCGCCGACGACCAAGACCGAGGCGTCCTCGGCCATGGCGCGGGCAAGCGCCAAATTGACGGCCTGGACAAGCGTAATTTCCGGCATGGCGGCCTCACTTCCTCACCAAACCCAGCGTCGCTTGGCGCTGCTCGGCGAGCTCTTTTGGCAATGTCTCGTAGGTGAAATCGAACATCGCTTCCGGGTCCTGGGGTGGGGTTGCGAGATAGGCCTCGGCCGCCCGCTCGATCGTCAAGGTGATTTCGGCCAGCAATTGTTCCTCATCCGCCTTCCCCCACATGCCGGCGGCGACGAGGTAGTTTCGCAGCCGGGCGATCGGCTCTTCCGCCCAGCGGGCGCTGACCTCGGAGCCGTTGCGGTAGCGGCTGGCATCATCGGCAGTGGTGTGATCGCCCAGCCGGTATGTCAATGCCTCGATCAGATGCGGTCCGCCGCCTGAGCGCGCCTTTGCGAGCGCACGGGAGACAGCCTCGCGAACAGCGATCACATCATTGCCGTCGACCTGCTCGCCCTCGATACCGGCAGCAATCGCCTTTTGCGCCAAAGTCTCGGCCGTCGTCTGCTGCGCCAACGGCAACGAGATCGCCCAGCGATTGTTGTTGATCACAAACACGGCCGGCAATTGCCAGGCGCCGGCGACATTGAGCGCCTCGGCGACATCGCCCTTCGAAGTGGCGCCATCGCCGAAGACGCAGACCGCAGCCCGCTTCTCGCGCCTCAATTTGAAGGCGAGCGCGACACCGACGGCATGTGGCGCGTGGGTCGCGACCGGAACGCAGACCGGGAAATCCTCGCGGGCTTCAGCGAAATCGCTGCCCCGCTCGTCGCCGCCCCAATAGAGAAACAGTTCGACAGGGCTGACCCCGCGCCATAATTGGGCGCCATGTTCGCGGAAGCTCGGGAGCAACACGTCCTCTGTCAGCATCGCGCTGGCGACACCGACCGGCACCGCTTCTTGGCCGAGCGCCGAGGCAAAGGTCCCGAGCCGGCCGGTGCGCTGCAGCGCCACCGCCTTCGCATCAAAGCGACGCGCGAGCACCATCGCCCGGTAGAGCGCGACGAGTTCGGCGCGGTCGTGGGCAAAATCGGGGAGGGGACGCACCGCATTGCCCTTGGGATCGAGAAAGCGGCTATAGCGGATTTCGAACCGCGCAACCGCGGTCGGAGGCGGCGCGAGTTCCGGTTCGGCGACGGCGGGCAATTCTACAGTTGTTTCCGACGGTGGCATTACACACCCTGTGGTATATCGCGCCGGTTTCAAACGGCGCTTTTGCGATATGTGGGAACGTTTGGCCAAGGGTGATAGCTCCCGCATATTGCGATCCCGTTACTGCGGCAGGGAGGCGGGACCATGGCCGGTAAGCAATACGCCTATGTGATCGTCGGAGCCGGATCGGCCGGCTGCACCTTGGCCAACCGGTTGAGCGAGGAGGCCGACGCATCGGTTCTGCTGGTCGAAGCAGGCGGCTGGGACCGCGATCCGTGGATCCACATCCCGTTGGCCTGGGGCCGGATGCTGCAGCGGCGGCAGCATGATTGGGGATATTTCGCCGAGCCCGAAACGACGATGGACGGGCGCCGGGTCGAATGCGCCCGCGGCAAGGTGATCGGCGGCTCGTCATCGATCAACGCCATGGCCTATGTCCGCGGACATCGCGGCGATTACGAGCGTTGGGCGGCCGGCGGCTTGGACAGCTGGTCCTACGCTCATGTGCTCCCTTATTTCCGGCGTCAGGAATCGTGGGAGGAAGGAGCCAGCTCCTATCGCGGCGGCGAAGGGCCGCTGACGACGCGGACGACCCGCTACCAGGATCCCCTCGCCGAGGCCTATTTAGCCGCCGGTGAGATGGCCGGGCACGCTACGACCACGGACTACAACGGTGCGCAGCAGGAGGGTTTTGGCCGCACGCAGCAGACGATCCGCGACGGGCGCCGGTGCAGCGCTGCGGTCGCTTACCTGCGGCCGGCAATGGCGCGGCCCAATCTCTCTGTCGAGGTCAACGCGCTGACGACCCGCGTCCTGTTCGAAGGGCCGCGTGCGGTCGGGGTCGAATATCTGAAGGGGAGTGAACGCCATACCGTCCGAGCCGAACGCGAGGTGATCCTCGCCGGTGGAGTGATCAACTCGCCGCAGCTGCTGATGCTCTCTGGGATCGGCGACCCGGAGGCTCTTCGTGCGCAGGGCATCCCGGTGAACACCGCCCTCCCCGGTGTCGGCCGCAATCTCCAGGACCACGTTTCCGTCACCGTCGCCTATGCCCGCAAGGAGCCGGGCCCGCTGCATGCGAAGATGCGCGCCGACCGCATCGCTCTGGAGCTCGGTAAGGCCTATCTGCGCGGCGAGGGCATCGCGACAGATTGGCCGGGCGGCGTCATGGCGTTCTTAAAGAGCGCCCCAGAGCTCGATCTCCCCGATATCCAGCTCCTCTTCAACGCCGCGCCGATGACCGCACACGCGTATTTCCCGCCTTTTGTACCCCCTTATGCCGACAGTTTCGGCTGTCGCGCCGTATTGCTGCGGCCTGAGAGCCGCGGCCGGATCTGTCTCGCTTCGCCCGATCCACAGGTTCCGGTCCGCATTCGCCAGAATTTCCTCGCGACCGGGAAGGACTGGGCGACATTGCGCGCCGGTGTGCGTCTCGTGCGCGAGATCGGCCAGCAGGTCCCCCTGACCTCATTCACGACGGGAGAAATCGCACCCGGACGAAATTGCCGGTCCGATGCCGAGATCGACGCGCATATCCGCGCTACCGCAATCACCGTTCATCACCCTCTCGGCACCTGCAAAATGGCGCGCACGAGCGATCCGGAGGCGGTCGTCGATCCCGAGCTCAAGGTCTTAGGCGTCGATGGGCTACGTGTCGTCGACGCCTCGGTGATGCCCGACCTGATTGGCGGCAACATCAACGCCGCCGTCATCATGATCGCCGAGAAGGCCGCCGACCTGATCCGCGGCCGCACCCCGCTCGCACCCGTCAACGTGTAGCCCAGCCCGATGCAGGACGTTCCAGATTACTGGTCATTCCGGGGCGCAGGCGCAGCCTGCGAGCCCGGAAGCCATGAACAGGGGCCTGTGAATACCGTGGATGGGCCGGTGTTCATAGGTTCCGGGCCTGCCCTGCGGGCATCCCGGAATGACAGGATGACGGCGGCCCGTCTCAGGGCTGCGAGCCTGTCCACCTTTCCGGCGTGGGCCCATATGGCCGCGTGATGATTTCGAGCAAATGGCCGTCTGGGTCGTCGAAATAGAGGCCGCGGCCGCCGTAGAGGTGGTTGATTTCGCCGCGCCCGTCCCGGTTGAAATCGGCATAGAACGCGATCCCCGCGCTTTTGATGCGGGAAAGCGCAGCATCGAATTCGCGTTCGCCTACGAGGAAGGCATAGTGCTGTCTGCGGAACTCGGTGGCGTCGGCGTAGTCCAATGTCACCCCGTTGCCGGTGCGGACCGGGACGAAATGCGACCACTCCGGCCCCGCCTCCAACCCGAGGATGTCCGCGAGGAACTTGGCGGATCTCCATTTATCCTTGGCTGGAATGATCGTGTGGTTGAGCTCGACAGTCATCTCATCCTCCTTCGTGCCCTCTAAGGAGTGACATGGTCGCGCCCGACGGGCGGGGCAAGCAATAGCGCGATGATCGCCCACTCGGCATCGGTCGGCCGCTTCCGTACCGGAAGCCGTCTCGGCTATGCTGGCGGCCGAGTGAGGGCAGCAACGCCCCGCCACAGATGGCGACACCACAATGCCGATCGAAATCGCCGAGTGGCTGCACAGCCTCGGACTGGCGCGTTACTCGGAGGCCTTCGCCGAAAACGCGGTCGACTGGGCGATATTGCAGAAGCTGACCAGCGACGATCTCAAGGAGATCGGCGTCGCTGCGGTGGGCCACCGTCGTAAGTTGTTGGAGGCGATCGCCGCCTTGGGCGAGGCGGTCCCGGCAAGCACCGCCAATCTGCCGCCGTCGGCAACAGCCGCGCCGCCGCGCGTCGAGGAGGCCGAGCGCCGGCAGCTGACGGTGATGTTCTGCGATCTGGTCGGCTCGACGCCGCTTGCCGCGCGTCTCGACCCGGAGGATCTGCGGGAGGTGATCGGTGCCTATCACCGTACCGTCGCCGATGCGGTGGCCGGGTTCGACGGCTTTGTTGCCAAGTACATGGGCGACGGCGTCTTGGTCTATTTCGGCTACCCGCGAGCCCATGAGGACGACGCCGAGCGGGCGGTCCGGGCGGGGCTGGGCGTCATCGATGCCGTCGTCCGCCTCGATATCAAATCCATCGAGCTGCAAGCGCGGGTCGGCATCGCCACCGGTCTGGTGGTCGTCGGCGATCTGATCGGCGAAGGCTCGGCGCAAGAGCAATCGGTCGTCGGTGAAACGCCAAACCTCGCCGCCCGTCTGCAAACCCTAGCCGAACCGGGAGCGGTCGTCATCGCCGCGGGCACCCGCCGGCTGGTCGGCGAACTCTTCGAGTACCGCGATCTGGGCGCTGTCGAGGTCAAGGGCATTGCTGCGCCGGTACCGGCTTGGCAAGTATTGCGGCCGAGCGCCGTCGCGAGCCGCTTTGAAGCCTTGCGCGGGTCAGTGCTGACTCCGCTGGTCGGCCGCGACGAAGAGATCGGCCTGTTGCTGCGCCGCTGGGTGCGCGCCAAGGCGGGGGATGGCCAGGTCGTGCTGGTCTCCGGCGAGCCTGGAATTGGCAAGTCGCGCCTCACCGCGGCATTGACAGAGCGGCTCCACGGGGAGCCGCACCTCCGCCTGCGCTATTTCTGCTCGCCGTATCACCAGAACAGCGCGCTATTCCCGTTGATTGGCCAAATTGGTCGCGCTGCAGGGTTTGAGCGCGGCGACCAATCCGCGTCGCGGCTGGAGAAACTTGAGGCTTTGCTGGCCCGGGCCGAACCACCCGAGGAAGATGTGGCGCTGATCGCCGATCTGCTGTCATTGCCTGCATCGGAGCGCCACCCGCTGCCCAACCTCAGTCCGCAGCGCAAGAAGGAGAAGACGCTGGGAGCGCTGATAGGGCAGCTCGAAGGACTGGCACGTCAGCAGCCGGTGGTCTTGGTTTTCGAGGACGCACATTGAATCGACCCGACGTCGCGCGAGCTGCTCGACTTGGCCGTTGAGCGTGCCCGCACCCTGCCGGCGCTGCTGATCGTGACGTTCCGCCCTGAGTTCCAATCACCCTGGACCGGCCAGCCGCAGGTGACGATGCTGGCGCTCAATCGCTTGGATCGGCGCGAGCGGACCGCTTTGGTGGCGCAGATCGCCGGCAACAAGGCATTGCCCGACGACATCGTCGCCCAGATCGCCGATCGCACTGATGGCGTGCCATTGTTTGTCGAGGAATTGACCAAGAGCGTTTTGGAGAGTGGTGTGCCAGCGGTAGGAATCCCAACCACCTTGCACGACTCTCTGATGGCACGGCTCGACCGTCTGGCATCGGTGCGTCTGGTGGCGCAGACCGGTGCCGCGATCGGCCGCGAGTTTTCATACCAGCTGCTGTACGCCGTCGCGCGTCTTCCCGACGACGAGCTGAAAGCCGCTCTCGCCGGTCTCGTTGCTTCCGAGCTGGTGTTTCAGCGCGGGACACCGCCCGACGCGGTTTACAGCTTTAAGCACGCGTTGGTGCAGGACGCGGCGCATAGCAGTCTCTTGCGCAATACCCGTCAGCAATTGCATGCACACATCGCCGAAGCACTCGAAACTCAGTCGCCGGAGCTGATGGAAAGCCACCCTGAGCTTTTCGCGCAGCATTATGCCGAGGCCGGGTTCACTGCAAAATCCTTCGCCTATTGGGGCCAAGCCGGTCGGAAGTCTGCCGCGCGCTGGGCGATGGCGGAAGCGGCCGCGCAATTTCAAAGGGGACTGGGTCAATTGGCGCTGCTGCCGGACACTCCCGAACGACAGAGATTGGAACTCGAGTTCACAAGCGCGTTAGGCAACGCCTTTGGATCCGTCAAAGGCTTAGCTGCGCCAGAAACGGGCCGTGCCTATGGACGCGCGCGCGAGCTCTGGGAGCAGCTGGGCTCTCCCTCGGAGTTCCTGATGATTCCTCAAGAGCTCTCGATCTATCACGGCACTCGCGGCGATATCGATATGGCGCGGCGCTGCGATGAAGATGTTCTGCGCATCAGCCGTCAGCGCAACGACTCCGCCGGACTCGTTCTCGGGCACGGATCGTCCGGCCGGAACCTGCTGCACGCCGGCAGATTTGCCGAATCCCGCGCAAGAAGAGGTACTTGAGCTTTACGATCCGATCGCCCATCGCCACCACTCGCTCGTGGCGGCATACGGGCATTTGGGGATCGTGCTTTTTTGTCTTGGCTTTCCGGCCCAGGGATTGGCACGCAGCAGCACGGCCATCGGCGAGAATCAGCCGGTGGTTCATCCGCCTTCTGTGGCGGCGTGCTCGCTGCTCGGCGCCGTTCTGCTTTCCCTGGTCGGAGACAACGTCGCGCTGGACAAGTTGGCAAACCGGTTAGTTGCGCTGGCAGATGAGCAAGCCCTCCCGCTCTACCGTGGGGCCGGGGCCGTCTTTCGCGGCTGGGTCGCCACCAAGAATGGCCGTGTCGCGGATGGGATAACACAGATTCGCTGCGGCTCGGCCGCTTACCGGGCCACCGGGGCAGACCTGTGGAGCCCGTTTTTTGTCGCGCTCCTGGCGAGGGCCTGTGAGATCGCCGGGCAAGTTGAAGAGGCCGTGACGCTGTTGGACAACGCCTCGCAGACCGCCGAACGCAGAGGAACGCGCTGGTTCGCAGCGGAGCTGTGTCGGCACAAAGGCCAGCTATTGCTGCGGCAGGGGTATTCCGAGGCCGCCGAAGAACTGTATCGCAAAGCCCTGAGCATCGCCCAGGAGCAGGAGGCTAAGCTCTGGGAATTGCGCGCCGCCGTGAGCCTCGCCCGGCTCCGTCGCGACCAGGGTCGACACACCGAAGCCCACGATCTCCTCGCGCCGGTCTATGACTGGTTCACCGAAGGTTTCGCCACACCCGATCTCAAAGAAGCGAAGGCGCTGCTCGACGCGCTGGCGTGAGCCGTCAGTTTTCCGGCCCGACCCGAAATGGTTCCGTCAAGTCATGCTGTTGCCGACCAAACACCTCATTCCCACGAACGCGCAGGGTTGTCCGGGGAAAGTCTCGCGAGTTCAGATTCCGCGGCACACAACTCAGAACCGTCTTGGCCGGACTTGTTCCGGCCATCCACGTGACAGAAACAGCTCCGCCGTGGTCAGGAGATGCGTGGATGCCCGGGCCAAGCCCGGGCAAGACGAGTCCGTTGCTTCGATGCCTCGACCACACCACCGTGTTTCGTTCCCCGGACAGCCCTGCGTGAGCGCCGGCATCCAGGGTGCGGGATTCGACGCCTGTCCCCCTGGACCCCCGCTTCCGCGGGCGTGACGAAAGCCCGGCTCCAGTCCTTTGGTGAGTTTCGGGATCGCCCCTGAGTACTTAGAATGACGCAAAACATTTATGACAATGATGAATTCTTCCGGGGTTACAGCCGGCTCCCTCGTTCGGTCGAAGGGATGGACGCGGCTCCGGAATGGCAGGCGCTGCGCGCTTTGTTGCCAGACCTGCACGATGTCGCGGTTCTCGACCTTGGCTGCGGTTTCGGCTGGTTCTGCCGTTGGGCGCGGCAGCAGGGAGCAGCTCATGTCCTCGGCATCGATGTCTCCGAGAAAATGCTGACGCAGGCCGCAGCCGCCACTTCGGATACAGCGATAACCTACATCCGGGCAGACCTGGAGCAAATCGAGCTGCCGGAGAGGGCGTTCAGCCTCGTCTACAGCTCCTTGGCGCTTCACTATGTCGAAAATCTCGATGGGCTCGTCGCGGCCACGTACCGGTCGCTTGTTCCGGGCGGGAGCTTCGTGTTCTCGGTCGAGCATCCGATCTTTACCGCGCCCTCCGAGCCGGGCTGGTCGCTCAATTCTGCGGGCCGCAAGGCGTGGCCTGTCGACGGCTATTTGGATGAAGGGCCGCGTTCCACCGACTGGCTGGCCAAGGGCGTGATCAAGCAGCACCGGACCTTGGCGACCTACATAAACATGCTGGTTCTCGTCGGGTTCGCGATATGCCGTGTCGAGGAGTGGGGACCGACCCCAGAGCAGATCGCCGCAACGCCGAATTGGGCCGACGAACACCAGCGCCCCCCTTTCTTGCTTATGGCCGCCAAGCGTTAGTGTCAAATGCGCAAACCGTCGGCTGGCCCGCCTCACAAAAGGCCAAGTTACGTGATAGGACTCCGACGTTGGTGGGATTTTATCTTTATCTATTTCAACAGGTCGGGCAGGTGTGTCTCTTTCTTCTTCTTCGCTTGGTGTCTTGCGATTTTCCCGTCATTCCCGGTTCGGCGGATTAAATTCCCGATTAGGGCGGTTTGAATTCCCGGTTCGTGCAGCTACGGGAATTGGCTCGCAAAGCCTTGGTTTGCCTCAATATTTTCACGGCCAAATGGCAGCTGTGCGGGGAAAATCGATGAAATTCCCGGTTCAACGGGAAAAGCCGGGAATTTTGTCCGAGCCTCAGCCTTGCCTCTCGCGGGCCAAGACCGGTTCGTCCAGCGGCTCGACATCGGCGTCGGGGTCGCCATCGAGGACGAGACGCAGGCGGTCGTCGTCGAGCTCGCCCATCCATCTGGCGATTACGACGGTGGCGAAGATGTTGCTGAACAAATTCGTGACGGCGCGGATTTCGGACATGAACCGCTCGACCCCGAGAAGCAAGGCGAGGCCGCCGACCGGTAGAATACCGAGCGCCGGCATCGTCGCGGCGAGCGCGACGAAACCCGCTCCGGCGACACCGGCGGCGCCCTTCGAGGTGAACAGCATGACAAACAGCATTGTCAGCTGCTGGCCGATAGTCAGCTGGATGTCGGTCGCCTGCGCGATAAACAGGACGGCCATCGTCATGTAGATCGCCGTACCATCGGTGTTGAACGAAAAGCCGGTGGGCAGCACCAGCCCGACGGTTTCCTCCGAGCAGCCGATCCGCTCCAGCTTGACGATCGAGCGCGGGATCATCGCTTCGCCCGAGGTCGCGCTGAAGGCGATCAGCAGCTCGTCCTTGAAGTAGCGCAGGATCTTTAGGAGGCGCAGCCCAAACAGCCGGGCAGTCAGTCCAAAGCCGATCAGGACGAAGAGGATCGAGGTCAGATAGACGCTCGCCAGCAGCTTGCCCAGACTGGCGAGCATGCCGAAACCGAACTTGCCGATCGTGAAGGCCATCGCGGCGAAGGCGGCCAACGGCGCCAGATACATGACGATGCGCACGATGCCGAAGAGGGCGTGCATGAAATCGTCGATCACGGCGACGAGGCGCTGGCCGCGCTCCCCCATATGGCAGAGCGCAAAGCCGAACAACACGGACATGACGAGGACCGGCAGGAGATCGCCCTGAGCGACCGCGCCGACCATGTTCGAGGGGATCATCTTTATCAGAAAATCGACGATCGTCAGCGACTTGGCGCTCGTCACATAGCCGGCGATCGCCTTCTCGTCCAAATGCGCGGGATCGATGTGGAGGCCGGCACCGGGCTCTAGCAGATTGCCGACGACCAGACCAACCAAGAGCGCCAGGGTCGAGACTACCTCGAAATAGATGATCGCGCGCAAGCCGACGACGCCGACCCGGCGCATATCGCCCATCTTGGCGATGCCGATCGCGACCGTCGCAAAGATGATCGGCGGCACGACGGCCCGAATGAGGGTGATGAAGCCGTCGCTGAATGGCTTCATCTCAACGGCGAGGCTCGGATAGAAATGCCCGAGCAGGATGCCGACGGCGATGGCGATTAGGACTTGGACATAGAGCTTTCCAAGCGGCGAGCGGCGGCGCGCCGGCGTTGTGGGCCGGGCTGTCAAATCGGTCGCCTGCGAACCACGCACTGAAGCACCCGTCGCTTAATTCTCGCGCATCTTGATTACGACCTTGATCGCGTCGTCGATGCGTTCGCGGGCATATTTGATGGCCGTCGGCACTTCGGCGAGCGGGAAGGTATGGGTATGGATCATCTTGGCGTCGAAGCGCTTTTGCGCCATCAGTGCCGCCGCACGGTGGGTCGCGCTCTTGCCCTCGCCGCGAATGCCGAACACGTAGATGTTATTGCGCGCGAGATAGGCGAGATCGACCAGGACCGGCTCAGTCGGAAAGGCTGCGAGGCAAATTCGCCCGCCGCGATTGACCATTTTTGCCGCTTCATTGAGGGCATTGGGCGCGCCAGAGCATTCGAGCACATATTGCACGCCCTTGCCGCGGGTGATCCGCTGAACGGCCGCGACCGGGTCCTCGCTGTTTACGTTGACGACCTCGTCCGCGCCGAGGCGTTTGCCCATCTCGAGCCGGCGCTGGCGCGTGCCGGTCAGGATCACCGGTTGCGCACCCAACGCCTTGGCAACGCCGACACCCATTAGTCCGATCGGTCCCGGGCCGGTGATCACGACCCCTTCGCCGGCGATGATCCCGCCCATAACGTCGAGGCCGTACATGGCGGTGCCGGAGGTGACGATCAGGGTCGCTTCTTCATCGGTCATGTCATCGGGGACGTGGACCATCGTGTTGACATTGTTGACGGCATATTCGGCGAAACCGCCATCGGTGCTGAAGCCGTTGGCGCGATGCCCCTTATCGCGCCAGCCGTAATTGAGGCACGAGGTGTACATGCCTTCGCGGCAGCGCGGACAGCGACCGCATCCGGCATGAACCTCGACGGCGATACGGTCGCCGATCTGGAATTCGTCGACGGTTGGGCCGAGCCGCACGATGGTGCCCATATATTCGTGGCCCGGCGTAAAACCGCGGTTGAACGGCAGCTCGCCATCGACCATTGCCGGCAGCCCGTGCCTGAGGATCTCGATGTCGGTAGCGCATACCGCGATGGCGTCGATCCGCACGAGCACCTCGGCCGGACCCGGTTCCGGGATCGGCTTCTCGACGAGCATGAGCTCCTCCGGGTCGCCGAGCACCCAGGCTTTCATCGTCTGAGGAATGGGGTATTCGTTGGCACGGTGCTGACTCATCAAGAAGCTCCGATACGGCCTTGTTTCAGCGGTCCAGCCAGACATCGGCCAAATCCTGGCCGATGAAATGGCTGGGCGTGATGCTCCAGCCCTTGAGGCTAGCCGATGTTGCGACGATGCGGTTCCACCACAGGAGCGGAACCGTATAGGCCTCCGTCAAGGCGTGGCGCTCGAAATCCCGCAAGATCTTCGCTCGCTGCCACGGGTCGCTGGTCACCGCTTGGCCGACGAAGAGGGCATCGAGGAAGCGATCCGTCGACCCCGAATAATTTACCGGGGACAAATCATGCGAGACGAACTTGGTCAACTGTATCGTCGGATCGTCGTAGAAATCGCCTGAAAAATCGAGAGCCACATCGAAGTCGCCGGCATCGATCACCTTTTGCCAGTCCCAGATGTTGCGGCGGTCCTGCGCGGCCGCGACCCCGACTTCACGCCAGCTTTCTGCCAGCAGGTCGGCGCCGGCGTAATGCGGCATCGGGATGTCGCGGACCATGACGGTCAGCTTGAGCTCGTGGACCCTGGCATCGGCAAGAAGCCGCCTTGCTTCATCGCGCGACGCGGCGATGTCGTGACCGAAGCCGGGTATCGCGATCAGCTCGGATTCCGGGGTCGCCATATTCGAACCCGGCCGCATTACGCCTCCGACATATTTGAGGAAGGTCGTGCCTTGCAGCTTTGCCGCGGTCCCCCACCGGTCGATGGCGAGCGAAAGAGCGCGCCGTACCCTCGCATCATTGAAGGGCGGGCGATGGGTGTTGAAAACGACCAGCAGGTTTGACAGCCACGGGCTCTCGCTCATCTCCACGCGGTCGCCGAGTGCTTCTGCGAGTTCGTCGCGTTGCACCGGGGTTATACTGCGGAACTCGGCTGCGATGCGGCCGGTTTTGTAGGCGCTCATCACTGCGGCTGCGGGGATAAAGTCGGCGCGGTAGCCGTCGAGATAGGGTTTGCCGGCCTGAAAATATTTCTCCCAGCGCGAGCCCCGCCAATATTGTCCCTTTACGTGTTCGTCGAAGACGAATGCGCCGGTGCCAAGGATTTGAGTCTTAGGGAATTGGGGGTCGGTGGCGAGCTTGGCCGCGCTGTAGATGCAGTTCCATGGCGAGGCGAAATTCGCCAGCATTGCCGCTTCCGGCCATTGCAGGTGGAAGACCACCGTGCGCGGGTCCGGCGTGTCTATGCTTCCGATCGCGGCGTAGTCGACCTTGCGCACCGAGACCACCCCAGACGGAGGATGAACGATGCGCTCGTAGCTCGCCTTGACATCGGCAGAGGTCAACTTCGAGCCATCATGGAATAGAACATTGGGCCGCAGCTTGAAGGTGTAAGTAAGACGATCGGACGATACGCTCCAAGACTCCGCCAAATCGCCAACAATCTGCGGGTAATTGGGAGCATCGAACTTAAGGAGCGTCGAATAATGCGGCGCGATCGGGTGTAGGAATGCAAAGGATATGTTGGCGTGGCAATCGTAATTCCCTGGTTCAACGGTAACGGCGAATTCAAGAGTGCCGCCGCGTTTGGGAGCGGTGTCAGCCGGAGCCGCTTCGGCGGCCCCGCTCAGTGCAGCGACGAGAGCGGCAGTTAGAGAGATCCGTCGGCAGCCAAGGAGATCCGCGGTTCGGCGCGACGACGCCCGACCGGGGCTGGGATGCATCCGCAGAATACGCATGGCGGGACGGTGACGCTGGTTACTCTTTAATGCAGCTGCCCTTTTTGCCAGAGCTCGAACTGTCCAAACAGTTCGTTCTTTTGCTCCACGGTCAGAGGTGCCCCGCCCGACGCCTGCTGACGCTCGTCGATAAAGCGCGAGAAAATCGCCCTCAAATCCTTGGGGTTAGGGGCGGACGCTATCATCGTATTTCGCTGCAGCCACTGTTCGGCGGGTGGAAACCGCCGCCAGCCGGGAAGCTCGGCGGTGATATTGACCTCGCGCCATTTCGAATGATGGCCAGGATCGAGCAGCGACTGGAAGCCCGTGAAGAACGTGTCGACGAAATTCACCAAATTGCGAAAGCGTTCGGTCCCCTGTTGAAGATTGGCGGCGAGCAGCACGGCACCCACTGCCACCGTGTCGACGGTTTGGTCCGGCGGCACAAGATCCGGATAATCCGCGGCGGTGAGCCGCGTGGGTACGTAAGTCGCCGTAACCGCAGGGTTGAGAGGAATCGCAAGGAAGTGGAGGCCGTTACGGCCGCTTAGCTCGCGAAAGATCGGTGCCGGTTTCCCCGAGACAAAAGCTATCGCAGCGAGCTCTCCCTTGCGCAGTTTCTCTAGCCCCACTTGCTGATCGTCGTTGGTCGTTATTACCGGAACCTTCAAGAGTTCGAAAAGCCGTGCCGCAGTAATCGCGGTGCCGGCGCCACGCAAATCGACGCTCACCTTTTGGTTAGCCAGATCCGAGATTATCTTAATGTCGGGGCGGGCGAGCAGGTGAAACTCTTCATTGTAGAGCTTGGAGATATAACTGACCCAATACTCGATGCCGGGAAAGAGATTTTGTTGCCGCGCGTAATCCAGCGCGTCTACTTGCAGGATGGCCATATCGATGCCGCGAAGGAGTTTGAGATCCGTCAGGTTCTGTAGTGCGCTCTTGCCGACGACCGGCAAGACCCGCCGCGTCGCTCCGTCATCGATGACATCGGCAAGATCCTCGGCGATGCGCACCGATATGCCGGCGGCACTAGCCGTCTCGAGTTCGACGACACCTCTGTTGACGGCGTTCTCGGGAGACTCTGGTGCCGCAGCTTTCGAGTAAGCCGCGGGAGGGTGCGAGACTGCGGCGGTGATGATCGCGGCAACGAGCAATCGATGCTTCATTTGCGATTCTCGTCCCTGCTTGTCTCGACGCGGCTTAATTGGTGGGCAGCCTCGATGGCGCCGAGATCGACAGCAAGAGCGTACCATGATTGCGCCTTGGCCACATCGCCTTGCACGTTTCGCAGGCCGGCACGGCGAAGGAACGCTGGATCGAAGGTTGCGCCGAGGCGCAGCGCCGCCCGACCGTCCCCGGCGGCAGCAGCGCGGTCATAAAACAGTCGCGCCGAAGTGACGTCGCCGGTACTGAAGTAGGCGTCTCCCTGCGTCAAGAGTTCGCTCACCTCGATAGCAGGAAGGCGGGGCGTCGCTGGCGTCAGGAGAGCCGCGCCGGGGGGGCCCAATATCGGATCAGGCAATGCACCGGACTGCACGGGCCCGCTGCGAGGCCCCTTTATCGGTCGCGCGTCAGACGGGGCCTCGTGGTGGGATGACGCGTCATTCGCAAGGTTTGCGAGTGTTTCAGCAGCAGCCGGCAACTTGTCCGGTTTCTGGAGTGGGCCATTCATCTTCTGCGACGATGTCCCGTCCGAATCTGGAGCAGGGGGAACACGGGAAGCAGGGAGGGGGGCCGCTTCGCGCGAAAGAGGCCCCGGCGTTGCCATTAAAACCAGCCCCAGTTTACCTTCTGTAGAGCGGCCGCTACCGTGGGGGGACGGCAACAGACCGTAGTCCGGCGACCGGGCCTCAGGGACGTGAAGGCGTGCGACGGAGCCGGAACTCGTCCCGGTGGGAGAGGATACGAGCAACAAGAACCCAGCGCCAAAGAAAACGCCGATGATTGCAGTAGCGATCAGGCCAATTGTGGACAGATAGACAAGGTTTCCTGCGCAACGCGCCGATGTCGTGATATGCCGGCGCGCTCGGTCAGTTCCGAAATCCAACGCCAGCAGCGACCTGAGCACGGCCGGATCCGGTCCACTGATGGGATCAGTCGTCCGCGCCGTTTCCTCCAGGGCGATGTCCGGCTTTGCGCTCTCTGGCGTCGCGTCGTCCCGTCGCGGCAATGCATCAAGCGAGATGACCGGAATATCACTAAAAATATTTCGGCTTAAGCTTTCGCTCGACAATGACGTACGTCCCCGGTTGCAGAAGCTGGATCCAAACATCGAACATTTGCTAGAGAGCGAGAGACATTATGACACACATGGTTACCATTATATACAAGGTGCGACAAAAGAGTCGTTATTATGGCATTCCTGCCTGTGGCAGCGGAGACATGCGGGCTGCGTTCGAAAATATGGTTAAAACTGCACTGACGCCCTGTCGCAAGGACGATCCAATCCAGCGCCAGCTGGACGCCGACCGCTAAATGCGATCAACCGACAGGTTGTTCCAATCGGGGACGACCAACCGCTACGTTCCCCAGTCCAGCTAGCGAAGATGGCAGGCGACCATGTGGCCAGGGCTCGTTTCCCGCAGTAGCGGAACCTCGGCCCTGCACCGCGCCTCGGCATAGGGGCAGCGTGTGTGGAAGGTACAGCCGGGTGGCGGGTTGATTGGGCTCGGCACGTCGCCCTGGAGTAAGTGCTTTTTGCGCTTCAATTGCGGGTTTGGAATCGGCACTGCGGCAAGCAGAGCCTCGGTATAGGGGTGCAGCGGATTGGTAAAGAGGGTCCGCTTGTCGGTGTACTCGACGATCTTACCGAGATACATGACCGCGATGCGGTGGCTGATGTGTTCGACGACGGCGAGATCGTGGGCGATGAACAGGTAGGAAAGACTTTTGTCGCGCTGCAGATCCATCATCAAGTTGATAACCTGAGCCTGAATTGAGACGTCGAGCGCTGAGACCGGCTCGTCTCCGATGATCAGTTTCGGGTTTAAGGCGAGCGCCCGGGCGATGCAGATGCGCTGGCGCTGACCGCCGGAAAACTCGTGCGGGAAGCTGCGCATTTGCAAGCGACGCAAGCCGACCTGGTCGAACAGAGCAGCGACGCATTCTTCCTTTTCCCTGCCGCTGGCGATGCCGTGGACCTGCAATGGCTCGCCGACGATATCACCGGCTGACATGCGCGGGTTCAGTGACGAGAAGGGGTCCTGAAAAATGATCTGCATCTGCCGCCGATGGGGCCGCAACGCGGCTTTGCCCAACCGCGTGATATCCTGACCATTGAGCCTGATCGTACCGCTGGTCGGCTCGATGAGCCGCAACAGTGTTCGCGCCACCGTCGACTTGCCACAGCCGCTTTCGCCGACGAGACCGAGGGTTTCACCTTCATCGACTGTAAAGCTCACACCATCGACCGCATAGACGTACCCGGCCGTTCTTCTCAATAGGCCCTTTTTGACTGGGAAATGCTTTTTGAGCCCGTCGACAGCGATTACCGGGATCTTACCCGAAGAGCCCCAGCGGGCCGAGACGGCCTTCGGCCCAGTTGTGTCAGGCAGCATCCCGCCCTCCGTAGAGCCTCTCGGCATGCCAGCAGGCCGCCCAATGCCCGGGCCGTTTTTGCTCGTAAGGCGGAAATTGCGCCCGACAACGGTCATCCGCAAAAGCGCAGCGCGGGGCGAACGTGCAACCCGGCGGGAGGTTGCTCAGCGCCGGCACCATGCCGGGGATTTCCTTCAGTCGCTGCTGTGCGTTGGCCGCCCTGCCGCCCATGATCGCGAGCCGCGGAATGGAGGCCAACAGGCCGTGAGTGTAAGGGTGCTGCGGTTCTGCGAACAGCGCGTCAACCTCGGCCTCCTCGACCTTCCTTCCAGCGTACATGACGATGACGCGCTGCGCGGTCTCAGCGACGACGCCGAGATTGTGGGTGATCAGGATAATCGCGGTACCGAGCTTTTGCTGCAGTTCCAAGATCAAATCCAAGATCTGCGCCTGGATCGTCACGTCCAAGGCGGTCGTCGGCTCGTCGGCGATCAGCACCCGCGGATTGCAGGCGAGCGCCATCGCGATCATCGCCCGCTGCCGCATTCCGCCCGACAACTGATGTGGATATTCTCGCGTCCGCTGCGCCGGCTCGGGGATCTTGACAAGCCTCAGCATCTCGATCGCTTTCTCGGCGGCAGCGCTCTTCGACAAATCCTGATGCAGTCGCAACGCCTCGGTGATCTGGTGGCCGATCGTCAACACCGGATTGAGCGAGGTCATCGGCTCCTGGAAGATCATCGAGATCTCGTTGCCGCGGATATCCCGCATCTCAGGTTCGCCGAGTTGTAAAAGGTCTTTGCCTTCGAGGGTGATCGTACCCCCGACGATCTTGCCGGGAGGATTGGGGACCAAACGCATGATCGACAGCGCAGTCATTGACTTGCCGCAGCCCGACTCACCAACGACCGCCAATGTCTCGCTTCGCCGCACCGAGAGCGAAACGTCGTCTACCGCCTTGACCACACCGGAGCGGGTGAAGAGGTAGGTCTTCAGCCCCTTGATCTCGAGAATTGTTCCCGCGCCGTCACCTCCTCTCGTCGCAATATAGGCAGGCGATGTGGTGCGCTCGGTCGTCGTTTGCCCGTTTTGCATCGGCGCCAACCCGCCCTGATCTGGGTTCAACACAAATAACCTGTTCCGAGGGGCGTGGGTCTAGCTGCGCTGCCGCGGATCGAGTATATCGCGCAGCGCGTCGCCGAGAAGATTGGTGCCGAATACCACGAAGCTGATTGCGAGGCCGGGGAAGATGACGAGCCAAGGGGCTGTGCGCACATATTCGGCGGCCGATTCCGAGAGCATCCGGCCCCATGAGGGATGCGGCTCCGGTATGCCGAGACCCAAGAATGAGAGCGTCGCCTCGGTTAGGATAGTCGAGCCGAACTGGGCGGTGGCGAGGACGATCAGCGGCGCCAACGTATTGGGTAGGACGTGCCGCAAGGCGATGCGGACCTCACTCATGCCGATCGCCTTCGCCGACTCGACAAACGGCTGCTCGCGCAGCGACAAAGTATTCGCGCGGACGACGCGTGCGGAGTAGGGAATCAGCGGTATCGAGATCGCGATGATCGTGTTGTGGAGCGACGGGCCGAGCGAGGCCGCCATCAAAAGCGCCATGACCAGCAGCGGCAACGACTGCAGGATGTCGATCAGGCGCTGGGCGGCGAGATCGATCCACCCGCCGAGATAGCCTGAGAGCAGGCCGATGAGCACGCCAATGCTGACCCCCACGCTCATCGAACCGCAGCCCACTGCCAACGAGATGCGGGCGCCGTAGACGATCCGGCTATAGACGTCCCGTCCCATGAAATCGCAACCCAGCCAGTGCGCCGCACTTGGCCGAGCCAACGAAAGCGCCGAATTTGTCGACAGCGGATCGTAAACCGTGATCAACGGCGCGAAAAAGGCGGCGAACAAGAACACCCCCATTATCGCCGCCCCCACCGCGCCCAGCGGGTAACGGCGCATAAAGAAGCGGATGGCGCTCCATCTGCCGGCAACGTTGGCTCCGGCCTTAGCTAATTCAGCCTGGTATTCGATGGTGCTCATAGCGAGTTCTCCGGCTGAAAGTGCGTTCGCTCTAATCGGAATATTTGATCCGCGGATCCAGTGCCGCGTACAGCATGTCCACGGTGAAGTTGATGACCACCACGATGATGGCAATGTACATCACCAGGTTCTGCACGATCGGATAGTCGCGCCAGCGGATAGCTTCGACGAGAAACCGCGCCACGCCCGGGATATTGAAGACGGTCTCGGTGACGATGAGGCCGCCCATCAGGAAGGCGGCCTCGATGCCGATCACGGTGACGACCGGCAAAACCGCATTCTTGAGCGCATGGTGGTAGTTGACGACGTTCTCGGATGCTCCTTTGGAACGGGCGGTCCGGATATAGTCTTGCCGCAGCACTTCGAGCATCGACGAGCGGGTCAGCCGCGTCATCAGCGCCGAGCTGCGAAACCCGACAACCGCCGCCGGGATGCTGTACATCGCCAGACCGGCCCAAAAGGATTGTGGCGCGTCGGTGTAGATCGGGATCGTGCCGAAATAGCTGACGAAAAACATCAGGACAAGCAATCCGAGCCAGAACGCCGGCATCGAGAGTCCGGAAAGGCTGAGCACGCGCAAGACGTAATCGAGGCGGGTATTCTGCTTGACGGCGCTGATGACCCCGAGCGGGACCCCGAGCAGCACCGCAAACGACAAGGCGAGGCCCGCCACCTTGGCCGTGATCGGGATGCGCGGCAGGATCTCGTGGATGGCCGGCCGGTCCGACACGTAGGAATAACCGAGATCGCCCTGTAGCAGCCCGCCGATCCACTGCGCATACTGCACGGGCAGTGGCTTATCGAGGCCCAGATCCTGCATGATCTTGGCCTTTTCGGCTGGGTCGACAAAGCCCGCAGCGTCGAACAGAATATCGGCGATGTTGCCTGGCGCGAGGCGCAGCATCAGAAAAATGATCACCGATATCCCAAACAAGGTCAGGAGCATCAGGCCGAAGCGCCGCACCAGATAGGATCCCAAGTTCTCCTCCCTGACCTGCGGCAACGTGGTCCGCAAACCTATCGACGATAGCACGCCTTTCTCGGTCCGGTCGATCGCGTCTGCGTGATGGGCGCGCCTCCACCACTTGCCGCGGGTGATCCTGACAGCGCCCCTCAACCCGCCAGGGGCAACCATTCCGTGAGACGCCGCGCTGCTTCGGCCACCTCTTCGGACGCGCCGGCAAACGAAACACGGATCCACGCGTGGCCATCGACCGGGTCGAAATCGAGACCCGGGGTTACCGCGACCCCGGTCTCGGCTAGAAGGCGCCGGCGAAACCCGTTGCTGTCGCGCGTCAGGCTCGAGATGTCGACGTAAAGGTAGAACGCGCCTTCGGCCGGAGCGAAGCGGGTCAGTCCGGCGGCAGTGAGGGTGCGGATCAGCAAGTCACGGTTCGCGCGATAGCGCGCGACATGACGGTTGAGCACGGCGCGGCACCCGAACACCGGGAGCGCCGCGAATTGTGACAGCGCCGGCGGTGAGATGTAGAAATTTTGCGCCAGGCATTCGACCGAGCGCGCCAGATCCAGCGGCACCAGCATCCAGCCGAGCCGCCAGCCTGTCATGCTGTAGTATTTCGAGAACGAGTTGATGATCACCGCCTCGCGCCCAAAGGCACGGGCCGTCATGGCAGCCGCCCCATAGGTGATCCCGTGGTAGATCTCGTCGGAGATGAGGCGAATGCCCCGGTCGCTGCAGTAGCCGGCGAGCCGCTCGAGATCGGCGGGGCCGATCATTGTGCCGGTCGGATTGGCTGGGCTGGCTATGATCAGCCCGTCGAGCCCTCCGGCCTCGGTCAGCAATTCGGGTGTCGGCTGGTAATGGGTGTTCTCGCCGACCGTGATCAGCACCGGCTCGATATCGAGAGCCGTCAGGATGTTGCGATAGGCGGGGTAGCCTGGAACGGCGAGCCCGACCCGGCTGCCTGCCTCGAAAGCGGCAAGAAACGCGAGTTGGAAGGCGGCCGACGACCCGGTCGTGACGACGACCTCGGCAGGATCGATCGAGACACCATATTCCGCATAATAATGCGCAGCGATCGCCTGCCGCAGCGGAGCAATCCCCAACGCATCGGTGTAGCCGATCCGCTCGACCTGCAATGCGCGCCGAGCTGCCTCGAGCACCGGCTCGGGTGCAGAGCTTCCCGGCTGGCCGACTTCGAGATGGATCACATCGGCGCCGCCTGCTTCGCGCTGATTGGCCGCGCGTAGAACATCCATCGCGATGAACGGCGGTACGAGGCCGCGCCGGGATGTACGCAAGGTCATGTCCGGGAGCAACCTTGCGGCTTGACGACGCGATTTGTCGCAGCGGGATGGCGCGACAGTCGGTCCACCGGCCGGATCGGCCGCCGTACCAGCTCGCCGCCGCAATTGGGACATCGCCCTTCGAGCACACCTTCCGCGCAATCGCAGCAAAACGTGCATTCGAAGGAGCAGATCCAGGCGTCAGGCGAGTCGGGCGGCAAATCCCGGTCGCAGCATTCGCAATTGGGTCTCAATTCCAGCATCGTCGCGCGACCTGAGTAGTTCGGCAGCTTCGCATCCTGCGCGAGAAGATTGGCATTGGCGAGCGGCTTTCGTTATGAGGAGCAATTAACCCCTGACAAGAGAACGAACCTTGATTTCAGACATCGCGCCGGTCCGCCTCGTAGGAATGTCCGGCAGCTTACGCGCCGGCTCTTATTCGAATGCGGTGCTCGAGACATTGCGTGAGATATTCGCGGACCGTGCCGACCTCGTGGTATACGATCTTCGGGCGATCCCGCTTTATGATCAGGATTTCGAGGGCGAGAAACGCCCTGAGCCCGTCAAGACGCTGCTCTCCGCGATTGCCGAATGCGACGGGCTCGTCCTTTGCGCGCCGGAGTTCAACCACAGTATTCCCGGAGTACTGAAGAACGCGCTCGACTGGGCGTCGCGCCCGGCCTTCACCTCCGTCATGGCGCATAAGCCGGTTGCGATCATGGCGACGTCGCACGGGCCGCTCGGCGGCGCACGCTGCTTAGAGCATATGCGCGCAGCGCTCGACTCTATGCTGTCGCGGGTAGTACTTGCGCGGGAGGTGATGATCACGTCGAGCGCCGACAAGATACGTAACGGCCGGCTCGTCGACGAGACCTCGCTCGGTTTTGCGTGCGCGGCCGTTGAAGCGTTGCTGCGTGAGATCCGCTTATGGGGAATGGCTGAAAGCCTGGGAGGATAGGTGCCGAGGTACAAACGAAATGAACTGCTTTTCTGAAGAAGCTTGGCAGCGCACGACATCCCTGCGGGAGGCGATCCACACGCTTCCGTTCAACACCGAGCTCGCCGCCGGATCGCTCAGCCGCGACCGCTTTCAGACCTACATCATTCAGGACGCAATTTATCTCGGCCGGTTTTCTCGTGCGCTCGCAATCTCCGCAGCCAAGGCTCCCGACACTGCAACAATGCAGTCCTTTGCGCAATCGGCGCTGGGGGCCATAGCCGTCGAACAAGCTCTGCACGCTCGGTACTTGCAAGATTTCGGCGTCGATCCAGGTAGCGTCGCCGATGCCGAGCCTTCGCCAGACTGTCTCGCCTATACAAGCTATCTGATTGCCGCCGCCTACCATGACCCTTGGGAAGTGCTGGTCTCGGCGTTGCTTCCGTGCTTCTGGCTCTACTGGGATGTCGGCCGCGCGATCTCCCGGCGCTCCGCGCCACAGAATCCCTACAGAGCCTGGATCGACACCTATGCCGACGAGCGCTTTGGGGAAGCGGTGCGCGCAGTTATTTCGATTACCGATCGGGCCGCCGATGCTACGGCCTCTGCGATCCGTGCGAAAATGCTGGCGGCCTTTACCCGCGCTTGCCAGTACGAATGGCTGTTCTGGGACGGCGCCTATCAGCGCCGCGGCTGGCCGTCGATAGGTTGACGCTGCGGCTAATCGGCAACCGGCTCGCAGCGGAACCCGTCATCCCAGCGCTTGATGTGCCCGACAGAGGGTGAGGGGAAGTGCATCGTGCAGCATAGCGTGCTGGTGTCGCAGTACCGCTCGAGGAAATTGCGCCGCGTGGCCGTGGCCTGTGCCGGATCGTAATCGACGCGCATCACCAATTCCGGGTACCTCGCTTGCAGCGGTGAATGGATCAGGTCCCCGGTGAGTACCGCGGCATCGCCTCCGCGCCCAATACAGACGGCGAAATGGTCGGGCGTATGCCCTGGTGTCGGCATCAATCGAATGTGGTCGTCGAGTGCGTGCTCGCTGTTCACCAGATCGGCCTTCTTGGCCTCGACGATGGGCAGGACGCTGTCGGCGATCGCGTCGATGCGGTTCTTGGCGTGCTCGTCAGCCCAGTAGTTGTATTCCTTCCGAGAAAACAGGTAACGGGCCTTTGGGAAGGTCGGGACCCAGCGCCCGTTTTCCAACCTTGTATTCCACCCGACATGATCGGCGTGAAGGTGCGTGCACATCACGTAATCGATGTCGTCGACCGAGACGCCGGCCGCAGCGAGCGCCCGCATATAATGGTCATCGGCCTTTTTGTTCCAGGCCTCGCGAGTCGGCCGTGTCTTGTCGTTGCCGATGCAGCTATCGACGAGCACTGTGTGATGCGGCGTCTTGACGACATATGACTGAAAGCACAGGACCAGCTTGTCGGTTTCGGGATCGAGGGCTGTCGGCTCCATCCATGATCGGTTTTCATCCAACACCTCTCGGCTCAGCCCTGGCAGAAACTCGAGGACAGGCGTGAAACCCTGTTCCTGCTCGACGATCCGATGGATCGTCATATCATTGACGTCAAAACTCGTGCGCATCGTTACCGGCCCTCATTGAAAGTCGTTTCCCCTTGATCAGAGTGATGCTAGCTCGCCGGTGGCGAAGTGACAAACACCTCGATCCCTCGCTCGCGGCGCGAGGACGGCGCCGCAGAAATCGCGGTCCCGATCCGCCGCCAATCCACGATCTGCTGCGTCCAGGGCCGATTGATGATCCCAAGCGGGCCGCAATGCCCTACTGCGAAGACCCGGGTCCGGTTCTCTGACGTCCAGCAACCTCCGGCCGCCCGCAAGATGGGCTGAGGCGCATCGTGCAGCGCGAATACGCGTCGTACGGCTCTCCATCCGGCATTGCCCATCCCGACGACAACCGGCGGTTTCAGGTAGTGGATGAGGGGAAAAAGATGCCGCTCGGTACAAGCATCCACCCATCTCGAGAGAATGGGTCCGTTCATCGCCCCTTCCTTGATGCAAAGGATCGAGTTTGTCAGAAATACAGGCGCATCGACGTCCCGTTGCGATGGATGCGTCACTTTGATTCCTGCCTCATTTAGCAGCTTATAGAGGTTTTCGTTGGTCTTATTATTCGGTTCGTCGCGTCCCCGATTGCGGACGAAATAGCCGACATTGCCGAAATCCTGGCCGACAACGAGAAGCTCCGGGCTACGATGGCCGAGCCACTGTTCCCAGTGACTGACCACATCGGGATCGAACTCGAATTCGGCGCAGCTCCTGATTTTGCCGGGGCTCTGCTCGATGCAAATCCGACAAGCTTTTCGCGCCAACACGAGCGTCTCAAAATTCTCCATGCATTGCCTGCAAAGCCGCTAACGCCTCGATCCGCTGGGCCAGCCGCCGCAACGGACGGTCCACGATGCTCCGTTGTTCGAGATGACGCAGCGTGTTCTCGAAGTAATCGCGGCATGTCCCACGGCGGCCTTCCGCTCCGAGGATTATGCGAGCAGCCTCGTCCAACTCGAGCCGGCCGGCATAATCCGGGCAATCACGCAGCGCTGTGAAGGTGAGGGCCTTGCGGGTGGCTTGCGCGGTCTTCACCGAAAGGAGTTGCATCTCGTAAACGCGCCGACCGCTCATTTCTCGCAACCACACGCGATCGATTGCAGCCGCGAGCGAGTCGGGCGGCAAGCAAAACACCACTCCCCGGCACGACCCGCCGCGATCGAGCCCGAGAATCAGACCCGGCTGCGCCGGGCTACCTCGGTAATCGTAAGAATAGAGGCAAAAGCTGCGATGATAGCCGTGGAGGAAAGCGGCTTCAGCCTGGATGGACGACAACTCTGGATCCCAGATCAGCGAACCATACGCAAAGATCCAGACCGGCTCTGTGCTGTCACGCAACGCCAATATCTGCCGCGGCATCGGGTCGAGCAACTCGTCCTGCAAATCCCTTACCTCTCAAGGACCATGGATTGGCGACATCATCGAGTGGCGTCGTGATCCGCCTGACGCTGGCAGCCGCCGAATTGGCCCGCTATATATCGAGCATGCGCCGCCCGACGCGCCTTGGCCTCGCTATCCTCGCTGCGCTGGTGGTTATCGCCGGCGCCTACACAGTCTATTGGTTTGTCGTCGCTGGCCAAATCAAGAACAGCGTCGATGCTTGGGCACAATCGGAGCGAGCCGACAGGATTGATGTATCCTGGCAAGGGGTCACCGTCAGAGGTTTCCCAATCGCTTTCCGGGTCGAGCTCGATCGCGCGGCGTTGCGTGACAATGCTGTCAGCCCGTCGCCAGAGTTGAACATCCCCATTGTTTCAGGTACGGCGCGGCCCTGGGACTTCGCTGATTGGCGGCTACGAGCGCAAGCGGGCTTCTCGGTCGAACTCGCCGGGGCCGGTGAAAGGGCACCGGTGAAGCTGACAGCACGGATGGCCGACGGGGTCGTCTCGGTCGAGCCGGAGGGCGGCTGGAAGCTGTGGCTCGGCCTGCGGGACGCCGCTATTGATGCCGCCAATCGGGTGCGGATCAGCACGGTAGATGGCTGGGTCTTTGTCCCGCGGAAGCACACGGATGCGGCGCTCGGCCTAGCGTTGAATTTCCGGCAGGTGCATCTGCCCATCCCCGTCGAGCCGTTGGGCGATACGATCGAGCAGCTCGACTTCGACGTCACCGTGAAGGGTGGCTTCCCGAGCGGGAAGTTGGCCCAAGCGGCTGCCGCCTGGCGGGATGCGGGCGGTACGATCGAGCTTGACAATCTGCAGCTGAGCTGGGGGGGGCTCGGAGCGGCGGCGACGGGGACCGTCGCTCTCGACCAAGATCTCCAGCTGATCGGCGGCTTCTCCGGAGCAATCCAAGGTTACGACAAGGTTCTGACGGCGCTGGTGCAGAATGGCCACATGCGGGCCACCGACGCCGGCTTGGCGCGGATCGCGTTAACGATGCTGGCCAAAGCTGGCCCGGACGGCAAGCCGGAAATCAAGACCGCGTTCACAATCCAGAACGGACAGATGTTCCTGGGCCCGGCAAAGCTCGGCAGGGCACCGCGGATCACCTGGGAATAGCACCCAGAGCCGCTCAGGCCTGTTTTGCTTCGATAATCGAGCGGCGAATGGTTCGCGTGCGCGTGAAGAGCTCCTGCAGCTTGTCGCCCTCACCCCAGCGGATGGCGCGCTGTAGGGCAGTCAGGTCTTCGGTAAACCGCTGCACGATTTCGAGCACTGCTTCTCGATTGTTGAGGAAGATGTCGCGCCACATGACCGGATCGGAGGCGGCAATACGTGTGAAGTCGCGAAACCCGCTGGCGGAGAATTCGATGACCTCGGATTTGAGGCTTTCCTCTAGGTTGGTCGCGGTGCCGACGATCGTATAGGCGATCAGGTGCGGTAAATGGGACGTCATCGCCAGTACTTTGTCGTGATGGTCGGCGCTCATTGTGACAACCCGCATGCCGCAGCCTTCCCACATCCGGCCGACTGCCGTCACCGCCTCCGGCGCGGTCTCGAGCAGCGGGGTCAGGATGCACCAGCGGTCGAAAAACAGCTCGGCAAAGCCGGATTCGGGTCCGGAATGCTCGGTGCCGGCGACGGGATGTCCGGGAACAAAATGAACATTTTCAGGCACATGCGGCAGCAGGTCACGAAGCACTGCCTGTTTGACCGAACCAACATCGGTGAGGATCGCGCCGTCCTTCAGCGCCGGGCTGATCCGCTGGCCGATCTCTGCATAAGCGGAAAGCGGGGTTGCGAGCACGACGAGATCGGCGCCCTCGGCTGCTGTGGCCGGATCGTGTGTCGTCTCATCCGCCAGCGCCAGTTGACGCACCGTCGCTAGTGTCTCGGCCCGGCGGGCGCAAGCGACGATCGTCGTGCTCGGGCTGTCGCGCCGCAGAACCCGCGCCAGCGAGGACCCGATCAACCCGATCCCTATCAACGCCACCCGATCGAACAACTGGCCGCTCATGGCGCTGCAATGAACTCGGCGAGCGCAGCCGCCACGGTTTCCATCTCCGGCCCAGTCCCGATCGTGATCCTCAAATGTTGCGGCAGCCCGTAAGCTCCCATCTTGCGGGTCAGAATCCCGCGGGATTGCAGGAATGTGAACGCGGCGTCGGCATTCCTTCGCGGGTCCTCCGGGAAGCGGGCGAGGACAAAATTGGCAACGCTTGGCGTGAGTGACAACCCGAGCGCCGTGAGCCTCTCGGAGAACCACGGCAGCCAGAACTCGTTATGGGCGCAGGCGTCGTTAAAGGCAGCGATGTCCTCGATCGCCGCGATACCAGCGGCCTGCGCCGGCGCGCTCACATTGAATGGGCTCCGTACCCGGTTGAGAACATCGGCGACAGGGGTCGGGCAGTAGGCCCACCCGACCCGCACCGCGGCCAGGGCATAGATCTTTGAGAAGGTACGCAGCATCACGACGTTCGCAGCCCGGTTCACCAGCGCAATCCCAGGTTCGTAATCGTTGCGATTGACGAACTCGGCGTAGGCGGCATCGATCGCGAGCAGAACCGACGACGGAAGCCCCGCATGTAGCCGGGTTATCTCCTGCGTGCTGAGATAAGTGCCGGTTGGGTTGTTCGGATTGGCGATGAAAACGATGCGCGTGCGGTCGGTCACTCGGGCCAGCAACGCGTCGACATCCGTCGTCAAATCCTGCTCGGGAGCGGCGATCGGTGTGGCGCCGATCGCCTGCGTGTTGATCGGATACATCAGGAAGCCGTGACGGCTGTAGAGCACTTCGTCACCTGGGCCGGCATAGCAACGCAGCAGCAGTGTGATCAGCTCGTCCGAGCCGGCGCCGCAGACAATGCGATCCGGATCAAGCCCGTACCGTCGACCGAGCGTCTCGCGTAGCTCTTGGGCGCCGCCCTCCGGATATCGGTGGATTTCGTCGGCCAACGCGCGATAGGCGGCCATTGCCTTGCGGCTCGGTCCGAGCGCGCTCTCGTTCGAGGCGAGCCGGATCGGGCGCTCGATGCCGTGGACCTTTGCTTCGCCGCCGACATATGGGCTGATGTCGAGAATCCCCAGGCGGGGCACCAGACCCGGTTCGAGTTTCATGTCAGCTTTTCTGCAGCCGGGGCCGTTAACAGGAGCGGCACTGCGTAGCCGCCCAAATGCAACAGGCGGCGGAACGCTCCGCCCCGTTCTATTCGGAGGGCGTCGATGCGCGGGTCCGAGATCGCCGCAAACCCGTCGATCTCGATCAGGTAACAGACAGCCCCACTCTGGTAGGACGCCAAAAATGTGCACACCAAGCCCGCAGCCGAGAGAAGCTTCAAGATTTGGGCCCGCGTAATTGCTGTCGCGCATTCCGCCGCCAATAGGGTGCGGTCGAGGCCACTCTCCTGCTGTGCACCGTGGCCGACAGCCAGCGCCTCGACGACGCCATTACGGACTTTCCCGCTCGCACCGAACGGCAGGCGGGCAATCACACGCGGAGCGTTCTCACCGATCGGGAGCAGATACGGCCACCAGGGCTCGGGATCATCCTGTCGGGGTAACGGTAGAACGCCGACCGAGCTTTCTCTACCGGCGATGGCACGGATCAGCGGCTCCACAGCATCATAGGCCGTCATCGGGGTGTTGCTGCCATAATGGTCCCTCGCCAGATCCCAAAACGCTTGCCGGTCGCGTGGAACGAACACGGCGATCGAAAAGGGGGATTGCATCGCCACCGTTGCCGCCAACATTTCCCGCCACATCCGAACAAGGTTTGCGACGGGGAAGGTGCCATGGTGACGTCCAACGAGCCGGCGGATGATTTCGGCCTCACGCGCCGGTTGCAGCGCCGGCAAATTGCGCTCCTTCTTGCTGGCCGGGACCATCGATACGATCTCTGCACGCTGAATCAGAAGATCTTGCAACCGGTCATCGATCTCGTCGAGACGGCGGCGCAGGCCCGTGAGATCCAACGGAGTGGAGGACATAATTTGGTTCGCTGCAAAGGAAAGCTTACTAGTAGAGTCCCGATCGGGCAAAATCAAAGAAAACGTTGACATGCCTGACCCCAGATCCCCAACTAGCGCACCCAATTGGGAACCAGCGGCGCCTATTTTGGCCGGCCGTTGCGCAATCACATCGGTTTAGAGCCGTCTCGTGTCGACCTTGGCCTCCCCTCGCTTCCGCTCGCCTTCGATCCAGGAGTGGCCCGGTTACCGTTTGCTCGTGCATGAGCCGTTGCAGCTGGATTGTGGGATCGATTTCGGCCCTTTCACGATCGCCTACCAGACCTATGGCACGCTCAACCCGGACCGGTCCAACGCCATCCTCGTCTGCCACGCGCTGACCGGCGACCAGTACGCCGCCGACCCGCACCCGATCACTGGAAAGCCCGGTTGGTGGGAGACCCTGATTTGCCCTCACGGAGTGCTCGATACCGAGCGCTTTTTTTTGATTTGCGCGAATGTTTTGGGCGGCTGCATGGGGACGACAGGCCCGCAAGAGATCAATCCGGCGAGCGGCGAGCCATGGTCGCTCTCGTTCCCGGTGATCACGATCCGAGACATGGTGCAGGCACAAAAGCGGTTGCTAGACCATCTCAGAATCGAAAGCCTGTTTTGCGTAATGGGCGGATCGATGGGGGCGATGCAGGTTCTGCAATGGGCCGCGAGTTACCCCGAGCGCGTGTTTGCCGCGGTACCAATCGCCGGAGCGGCGCGCCACTCGGCGCAAAACATCGCGTTTCACGAAGTTGGGCGGCAAGCGATCATGGCCGATCCCGACTGGTGCGGCGGGCGATATTTAAGTTTGGACCGGAGGCCTGTCCGCGGCCTCGCCGTCGCTCGCATGGCGGCCCACATCACGTATCTGTCGGAAACGGCGCTGCACCGCAAATTCGGGCGCAACCTACAGGATCGCCGCGCTGTTACTTATGGGTTTGACGCCGATTTTCAGGTCGAAAGCTATCTGCGCCATCAGGGCAGCACCTTTGTCGACCGCTTCGATGCAAACTCCTACCTTTATATTACTCGTGCTATGGATTATTTCGATCTTGCCGCAGAGCACGACGGATCGCTGCCGAGCGCTTTCCGAGGGACGCGCTCGCGTTTTTGTATCATTTCCTTCACTAGTGATTGGTTGTTTCCTACCTCTGAGAGCCGGGAGATCGTCCACGCGCTCAACGCCGCGGCAGCTAATGTCAGCTTTGTCGAGATCACGACCGACAATGGGCATGATGCGTTTCTATTGCACGAGCCCGAGCTCTTCGAGACCTTACGTGGCTTCTTGAACGGCTGTGCGGAGCACCGCGGCCTCAACCGATCCTAGGAATGACCCCTTCAGACGAAGGCGCCGCGCTGAACCTAGGGGCAACCGCGCAAGCAGCAGCGCCGCCCGTTGCTGCGGCTCAACTTCGCCAGGATCTGAGCTTAATTGCCGATATGATCGAGCCGAGATCGCGCGTGCTCGATATCGGTTGCGGTGATGGCGCTCTGCTGGCTTATCTGACGCGACAAAAGAGCGTTGACGGCCGCGGCATCGAACTGAGCCAATCGGGCGTCAACGCCTGTGTCGGCCACGGCTTGTCGGTTATTCAGGGCGATGCCGACCGCGATCTCGAAGCTTATCCGAATGCCGCCTTCGATGTGGTGGTTTTGAGCCAAACCTTGCAGGCGACCCGTCAGCCGCGAAAAGTGGTTGAAGCGCTCGTCCGTATCGGCCGGCGTGCTATTGTGTCCTTTCCAAACTTCGGATTCTGGCGGATTCGGCTCGGCCTTCTGATAAAGGGCCGGATGCCCCTCTCCAATTGTCTCGCCTATCCCTGGTACGAGACCCCGAATATCCACCTCTGCACGATCCACGACTTTGTCGCATTGTGCGATGAGATTGGAGTCCAGATCGAGCGCAGCGTCACGCTCGACCATCATGGACAACCCTACTCGCTCGATCCTCGCGGTAGCCTGGCAAACCTGCTCGCCGAGCAGGGAGTATTCGTGCTTTGTGGCAGCCGCTGAAATAACGCCGAGATCCCGATGCTCGTTGCCCAGATCACCGATACCCACATCACGATCCCTGGCGCGCTCGTCTACGGCGTCGTTGACACCGCGAAGAATCTCGAGCGAGCGGTTGCGGCGCTGAACGGCCTAAGCACGGCGCCCGATGTTACCGTCATCACCGGCGACCTCGTCGAAGGAGGCGAGCCCGAAGAATATGCCCATCTGCGCGCCTTGCTGTCGCCGCTACGAATGCCGGTCCTGGCCATTCCCGGAAACCATGACGCGCGCGAGCCGATGCGCGGGGCCTTTGGCGCGGATGGCTACCTGCCTCGTCAGGGGTTTCTGAGCTATGTGATCGAAGATCACCCGCTACGCATCGTTGCGTTGGATACCTTGGTCCCCGGGGAAGTCGGTGGTGCGTTGTGCGCGGAGCGGCTGCTATGGCTCGACCGCGTGCTTGCGGCCACTGATCGGCCAACGCTGGTGCTGATGCACCATCCGCCCTTTGTTACGGGGGTCGGCCGGATGGACCAAAATGGTCTGAACGGCAGTGCGTCCTTTGCCGAAATCGTCCTTCGTCATCCAAATATAGAGCGAATTATCTGCGGCCATCTCCATCGTCCGATCGAAAGCCGCTTTGCAGGAACCGTTGCCGGGACGGCCCCGAGCACCGCTCATCAGATCGTACTTGATCTCCGCCCCGAGGCGCTGCTGAGCTTTGCTTTCGAGCCGCCGGGTTACCAGCTGCACTATTGGCGTGAGGGTGCGAGCCTTGTTACTCATACTGTGGCGATCGGCGACTGGCCCGGCCCCTATTACTTTCACAAAGAGGCGCCGACCGTCTGACCGACGCGGCGCTACAGGCCATGAGGCGCCGGCGCGTAAACGAGGCGGCGGCGTGGGGCGCGCGTCAGTGTCGATTTGGCGTAGATCTGCTTTGTTGCCTCGACGAGCACGACCCCCGCGAAAGTGGGAAACCACCGGTTCCCAATCCGCTCCCAGGCCGCAGCCGAGCGCAGCATCATTCGCTTTCGAGCTGGCGGGATGAATAAAGCGGTATCCGACCCGAGCGGAGTGAACTGCTCGTCACGCAGCAGCTGCGATAATTGGGACATCGTATAAGGGCGGCCGGAGCCAAAAGGCGTGTGGTCGAGCCTGGCCCAGATGCCCCGGCGGTTCGGGGCGATGACCAGCAATCTCCCGCCGCCGGCAAGAACGCGCCACACCTCCTTCAGCATCGGCGCTACCGGCTCGGTCGTCTCGATCGCATGCACCAGTAACACCCGGTCGATCGAGTAATCCGCGAAAGGCAGCTCCCCCTCGTCGGCCAGGGTTACCAGATTCCGGCCCTCCGGGGACCAGCCAAGCACGCCGAGCGAGGCTGGCATCAACGCGACCGTGCGCTCCGTCTCCGGCGCCAAGACCGTCAGAAACGGCGTAGGATAGCCGATCCCGAGAAGCCGCATTCCTTGAAGATCGGGCCATACCCGACGAATTGCGGCACGGATCATGCGCCGCGCCACCTGACCTAGCAGGGTGCGATAGAAATCCCGCAAATCAACGACGTCAGAGGACATCGTGTTATCTTAGCATGCCGCTTGCGAGCGCCGCCGCTTCAGCTGGGCTGTCCGCTTCTCAGGGGAGGAGATCTATGAAGTTGCGCCACACGCCCCGATCGCCCTTCGTGCGCAAGGTGCTGGTATTGGCTCACGAGCACGGGCTCGCCGACCGCATCGAACTGGTGCCAACGCCACTGAGCCCGGTTCAAGGTAACGACTCGCTCGCGCTCGAGAACCCGCTGATGAAAGTCCCGAGTCTGGTGACGGACGATGGGATGGTTCTGTTCGACTCGCCCGTCATCTGCGAATACCTCGACAATATGGCGACCGGCGCCAAACTCTTCCCGGCGCCTGGGCCGGCGCGCTGGGCGGCATTGCGTCAGCAGGCACTAGGCGACGGCATTCTCGACGCGATCATCCTGTGCGCGTACGAGACCCAGCGGCCGGAAGACAAGCGCTGGAGCGGTTGGACCGAAGGCCAGATGCGGAAAGCGCATCAGGGGCTCGCCGCGATCGAGCGTGAGGATCTGTCCGGCCCGTGCACGATCGGACAAATCTCGATCGGTTGCATGTTCGGCTATCTGGACCTGCGCTTTCCGGACGACGGCTGGCGTCAGCGTCATCCGCAGCTGGCGCGCTGGTACGCGGATTTCTCCGAGCTTCCAGCGATGAAAGCGACACAGCCGCCGGCGAGCTAAACGGGCCTTACCCGTTGATCGCGATCTTGCTCCCCGGACCCAACAGCGACACGAGGCTGAGCAGGACCTCTTTCCGGACGGCTATACATCCGGCAGTGGGTGTGAAATCCGGGGCCGCAATATGCAGGAATATGGCACTTCCTGCGCCTGGAACGACGGGTTCCGTGTTGTAGCCGATGACGACGAGCAAATCGTAAAGATCGTCATCTCGCCACATTTGCTCGGCGCTGGCGGGATAGGGAAGAGACACGAGCCGATTGTAATTGGCGTCGTTTGGGTCATCGACCCACCCGTCTCTCGGCGACAGCGAAATGACCGGGAGGCTCGACCTTGGGCGCGCGATCCGGTCTGCGCGGTAATGGACGGAGATGAGCGGGTAGATCCCGGCCGGTGTTCCGCCATCTCCTTCGTGCTTGTCGAGCTTAACACCGGACCGCCCAACCGCCGCAACAGTGCTGCCGCGGGACCATCGCAAGAGGCCGTTACGATATTCGAGATCCTCGTATTTTGTCTCTCCGGCGGCGGACAAACGAACACCCGTCAACTGCAGCGGAAGCAGGAGCAAGGATCTCCGCGCAATCAGTACATGTGCTGCCCGCCATTGACGGAAAGGGTCGAGCCGGTGATGAAGTCGGCGTCGTCGGCGACAAGGAACAGCACCGCCCGCGAGATGTCTTCGGCCTTACCGAGCCGGCCGACCGGAATGCGGGCGATGATTTTCTCGAGGACATCCGCCGGCACTGCCCGCACCATGTCCGTGTTGACATAGCCGGGCGCGACGGCGTTGACGGTGATGCCGCGTGCCGCACCCTCCTGCGCCAAGGCTTTTGTCAACCCGTGGATACCCGATTTCGCGGCAGCATAGTTGACTTGCCCATATTGGCCAGCCTGACCGTTGATCGAACCGATATTGACGATCCGGCCAAAGCTCCGCGTACGCATACCCTCGATGACCGCCCTCGACATGTTGAAGCACGAAGAGAGATTCGTCTGGATCACCGCATTCCACTGCTCGTAGTTCATGCGGTGCATCGTTGCGTCGCGGGTGATCCCGGCATTGTTGACGAGCACCTCGATCGGGCCGAGCTGCGCCTCAATTTTTTTGACGCCCTCCGCGCAGGCGTTGAAATCGGCGACATCAAACTTGAAGACCGGAATGCCGGTCTCTTCGCTGAATTCCCGCGCGGCCTTGTCATTGCCGCCGTAATTGGCCGCAACGTTATAGCCGGCTTCCTTCAGCGCCACCGAGACTGCGCGGCCGATGCCGCGGGTCCCTCCCGTGACCACCGCCACCCTAACCATGCGTTCCTCCCTTGTTTTGTGACTTCACCTAATCGCGTTCGAGGCCCTAATCACGTTCAAGACACATCGCAATTCCCATGCCACCACCGATGCACAAGGTCGCCAATCCCTTGTGGACATTGCGCTTTTGCATCTCGTGCAACAGGGTGACGAGCACCCGCGCTCCGGACGCACCGATCGGGTGACCGAGAGCAATGGCGCCGCCATTCACATTCACCTTCTCTACGCTCCAGCCGAGGTCTTTATTGACGGCGCAGGCTTGTGCCGCGAAGGCCTCATTGGCCTCGATCAATTCGAGATCCTCGGGCGACCAGCCGGCCTTTTTCAGAGCCATGCGGCTTGCAGGAATGGGGCCAGTCCCCATGATCGCCGGGTCGACACCAGCGGTCGCCCAGGAGACGATGCGCGCGAGTGGTCGCAAGCCTCGTTTCTCGGCCTCGGCCGCCGTCATCAGGACCACGGCGGCCGCCCCGTCATTGATACCCGAGGCGTTGCCGGCGGTAACCGTGCCGTTTTTGTCAAAGGCCGGCCGCAACTTCGCTAAGACCTCGACCGTCGTGCCGTGCTTCGGATGTTCGTCGGTGTCGATGACGGTCTCGCCACGGCGGGTGGCGATCCTCACCGGGACGATCTCGTCCTTGAACCGGCCGGCCTTTTGCGCTGCTTCCGCCCTTGCCTGGGACGCGGCCGCAAAATTGTCCTGCTGTTCGCGGGTGATCTGCCAGCGCTGTGCGACATTCTCGGCGGTGTTGCCCATGTGATAGCCGTTGAACGCGTCCCACAACCCGTCGCGGATCATCGTGTCGACGAGCTCGGCGTCACCCATCTTGACGCCGTTGCGCAGGTGGATGCAGTGCGGGGCTTGGCTCATGCTTTCCTGTCCGCCGGCGACGACGATCTGGGAATCGCCGTTGCGGATCGCCTGATAGCCGAGTGCGACGGTCCGCAGACCCGAGCCGCAGAGCTGATTGACGCCATAGGCCGTTACCTCGAACGGCATTCCGGCACCGATCGCGGCTTGCCGCGCCGGGTTCTGGCCCTCGCCGGCGGCGAGGATCTGACCCATGATGACCTCCGACACGTCCTTCGGCTCGACATTGGCGCGGCGCAACGCCTCGCTGATCGCGACTTCGCCGAGCTTGTGGGCTGGCAGGCTGGCGAGCCCACCGTTAAACGCCCCGACGGGGGTCCGCGCGGCGCTCGCTATGACGACGTCGGTCATCAAGACTTCTCCTTAAATAAGCCAAAGATGCGTTAACGCTCATGTGGGCAGCGCGCCGCGAATGTAAAAGCGCCGGTCGCCCGGTGTCCAGTTGGCACGCGGATCGATAGCGCCCTCACGGGGCGCGCCGGCGTGTGTGCGGGACCCGGAGGCACCATCCGACACTACAGGAGAAAGACAGGTGGGAGTCGCCCCTTTGCCGCGGAAACTCTCGCTTTATCCGACACCCGGGGCGAAAGAACAGGCGAGTGCTTCACACGGGCGAAATGCCTCCCGATGGTGGCACGGTGCGCATGCCCGCTTCCGCGTCCGGCCCCGCGGTTTAAGCCATGCCGTTTCACGTGTCTTCGATCGCATCGAGAAGGTGGTCTCATCAATAAAGTCGGCCCGCAGGCTGGGTCAAAATGGGACGATACCATACCCTTGTGGCGATTTTCGAAAGCCTTTCCGAACTTTACTATGTTTGATTTATCCGCGAGGGATAGGGAGATGATACGAGTAACAATTCGACACCAAAAGCTCGACGAGGCGGCTCGACTGGAACGGCGTTGCGTATCTTAATGCTTTCTATCGCCGCTATTGGGCTGTCAAACCATGGTAGGTCCGTGGACAATGTCCCGTGATCTGCCACCGAAAACTTAGCCACGAGAAATAGGGTCCGAACCTGAGTGGCACAGACGATGAAGGAGGGCATCCCAAAGGAGCAAGAGGCAGGTCAGCCCCTATTGCCCGAGTTTTCAATTGCATCCTTGACTTGTGTAACGTTGCGGGACCGCGAGCTCAGGTCGCGGAGCCTACTATCTACAAATTCCGCCGATCACCGGTCGTTGAGCTGTGCTCGCAGCCATTCTGCGATCGGCGTCCATAGCATTGTGGATGCCCGGGCTGCCGACATCATGCCGACATGCCCCAGGCGTGGCCGCAACACCATGGCGCCACTGATCTGTGCCGTCAGCGGCTCCGCCGAGCTTGGCGGGACAATTCGGTCGCGGCTCGGAACAACAACCAGAGTAGGCCGACGCAAAAGCTTTGGATCGACCCGATAGCTGCCGACCTGCCACAGGCCGCGTCCGGGTTCGTTGTCACCGTACCAGGAGCGCATGCAGTCGCGCGCAACTTCGAGCGCCAGCGGTACCCCGTCGTTGAGCCAGTCTTCGAGCGCAACAAAACTGCGCGCTTCCTCGCTGTCGGGGTCGAGTTTGGCGAAGCGTGTAAATTTGCGTTCGGCGGCGAGTGGATCAAGGATGAAGAAAAGCGACTGAATGACATCGACCGGCACAACGCCGCCGGTACCGCAGACGAGTGGCAGCCAATCGGCGATGAGGCCCAGCAGCTGCGCTTGTTGAGCGCGCTCGGCATGAAAATCCCAAGGTGTGGCGAGCAGCGCGAGGCAGGCGGTCTCGTCCGGGTGGCCCAAGGCAAGCGCGAGCGTGAGCAGCCCGCCCATGCAGTAGCCGAGGATCCCGATCGGCCCGCCGGCAATTTGAATTGCAGCGGCTAATGCGGCTTCAAGCCGGCCGGTGATGTAATCCGCGAGGCCAAACCCGCGCTCTTTTTCGCCGAGCGCTCCCCAATCGACGACGACCGGTCTTAGACCTCGCTCGGTCAAATGTTGCACGAAGCTGCGCTCCGGGAGAAGGTCCAGAATGTAATGCCGGTTGATCAGCGAGGGCACAACCAAGACAACGGATCCGGCGCCGTCCTCACCATAATCGAGCAGACGGGTCGTGCCTTCGTACCACAGCACCGGCGCCAGGCAGTCATGGCGGCGGAAGGGATGGCGACGATAGGTTTCAAGTCCGGTGAGGTAAGCATCGGCCCGACGCCTGATCTCGCCGTCCAGCGCGGTGGCGACTTTATCTGGCCCGAACGCGTCGATTTCGTCGGCGAGCGCGTGCAGCTGCTGGCCCGCGACGCTCGATGGCAGCCATCCGTTCTTCAAGACGGGTAAGACGGCACGCGAGCTCAGCCACAAGGTCGCCGCGCTCGCCACATGCGCCGGGAGCGGGCGCGGCGTCAGCCGGCGGTCCGGCTTGTCCAGGTCGTCCGTTCGCTGTGCGGTCGCTCGGCCGCGGATCGCGGGCGAAGGCCGAAACGGCCTTGACCCAGCCATGAATCACCTCCGCTTCGGCAGTACCTGAGAAGAGCGCGGTGAGGTAATCCTCCCATACGCTTAGGAAACGACGGGCGAGGTCTGGCGCGTCGGTCATCGCGTCGACTATACGCCGTAGCCCCAATTGGGGAAGCGGCCACTTGCCTGCTGGCGAGTCTTTGATAAGGCGATCGTGGCGAAACACTGTATTGTTGGTGAAGGAGAGATCCTCCGAGGCGAGACACCCGCGCACATGAACACCCCAAAACGCGATAACTCGAACGAAACTAAGCCTGTCGTCGTCAAGAAGTACGCTAACCGGCGCCTCTACAACACGGCGACGAGCAGCTATGTCACGCTCGACGATCTCGCGAAAATGATCAAGGAAGGCGGGGATTTCGTCGCCTCTGATGCGAAAACCGGCGAGGACATCACTCGCTCCGTACTGACCCAGATCATCGTCGAACAGGAACAGAAAGGTCAAAACCTGCTGCCGATCAGCTTTCTGCGTCAGCTGATCAGCTTCTACGGCGACAGCATGCAGTTTCTGGTGCCCGGCTATCTCGAACAGGCGATGGTCGCTTTCGCGCGCAATCAAGAACAAATGCGCAAGAATCTCCAGGCGACGTTCGGGATGTTCCCCTTCGGCCAATTCGAGGAGGTCGGGAAGCAGAATATCGCCTTGTTTGAACGCGCGCTGAAAATGCTGGCTCCTTATGGGCGGGAAGAGAAGGTGGCGCCAGCGGATAGTGAGGCCAAGCAAGCCGAAGGCGAAGATCCGCGCCTGAAGCGATTGGAGGCGCAGATTGATACTTTGACCCGCCAGCTCGAAGAGTTGGGACGCGACCGCCAGAACCGTTAGCCGAACGGAGACGACCCCGAATGATCGAATCCTACGAGGGCAGCTGTCATTGTCGGCGGGTGCAGTTCCGCATCCGCGCCGACCTGTCGACAATTCTCGAATGCAACTGTTCGGTGTGCACAAAGAAAGGCATTTTGCACCTGATCGTTCCGCCTGAGCAGTTCGAGCTGCTGCAGGGTGAACAGGAACTGGCGACTTACCAATTCAACACCAACACGGCAAAGCACACTTTCTGCAAACACTGCGGAATGCACCCCTTTTATGTGCCACGCTCGGACCCCGACAAGATTAGTGTCAATGCCCGCTGCCTCGACGGCATCGACCCCGAGGCGCTGAGACCACGCCACTTCTTCGACGGACGGAATTGGGAAGAGGCGCAGCGGGCCCGTCGCGCGGCGCCCGGATAAAAGTCTCCGACTTTCCCGTCGCGCCGGGCCGGTGCCCATTGCAGGGTTAGATCCCGGCCGCCGCCGGGATGACTCAATGGGGGCTTCCCAGCCCCACACCCCTCATCGGCTGTGTGACCTTCGCAAGCCAACCCGCGGTGTCTTGGTCAACGAGCGGGGTCAGAGTTTCACGGACCCTCTGGTGGTATGCGTCGAGCCAGGCGATCTCCTCATCTTCGAGCAGCGAGGGGTCGATCAGGTTGCGATCGATCGGGGCTAAGGTCAGAGTTTCGAAGCTGAGCATTTCGCGCTCTGCCGCGCTTTTCGAGGTTTGGACCAGCACGAGGTTCTCGATCCGGATCCCGTAGGCGCCGGTCTTATAATAGCCGGGCTCGTTCGAGACGATCATCCCCGGCAACAGCGCCTGACCGTTTACCGCCTTCGCGATGCGTTGCGGTCCTTCATGGACTCCGAGATAGCTGCCGACGCCATGCCCGGTACCGTGGTCGTAGTCGAGGCCCTCTTGCCACAGCGCGCGTCGCGCGAAGCCGTCGAGCTGGGTTCCGGTGGTACCCTTCGGAAAGCGCGCCAACGTTAGCGCGATATGGCCTTTGAGGACGCGCGTGAAGCGGTCGCGCATCTCTTGCGTCGGCTCGCCGATCGCGATTGTCCGCGTCACATCGGTCGTTCCGTCGAGATACTGAGCGCCCGAGTCGAGAAGATAAAGAGTGCCCGGTTCGAGGCGTTTCTCGGTCTCCGGCATCGCCCGATAATGAACGATCGCGCCATTCGAACCCGCGCCCGATATTGTCGGGAAACTCAGATCACGGAAGTTTTCGTTCTCGCGACGGAACGCTTCGAGTTTATCGCTGGCGGCGATCTCAGAGAGGCCGCCTCGCGGTGCTTCGCGCGCGAGCCAAGCGAGGAAGCGTGTCAGCGCTGCGCCGTCGCGGCGATGTGCCGCCCGCGTGCCGTCCACTTCAATCGAATTCTTGCATGCTTTGGGCAGCAGGCAAGGATCGGCGGCGCGATGGATCTTCGCTTGCGCCGCTTCGAGCCGATCGAAGACCCAGGACGCGGCGGTGGCCGGGTCGACTTGGATCCGGCCGCCTTCTGCGGCCAGCTCGTCGAGGGCCGGACCTAGACCCTCGGGGGGTGCGATGGTGACCTGATTCCCGAGATGGCGCTCGAGACCCGGAACGAGTTTGCGCCGGTCGATAAACAGCGTGACCGTACCGTCTTGCCGGAGGACGGCGAAAGACAGCGGCAACGGCGTATGAGGCACGTCACCGCCGCGGATATTGAGGAGCCACGCGATCGATTCGGGCATCGTCAGCACGACCGCCGCGATGCCCGCCTCCTGCAAACCGCGGCCGAGCCGGGTACGCTTTGAATGCGCGCTTTCGCCGGAGAAGCGATCGAGATGCGGTACGACCGGCGCAATCGGCGCCGCTGGCTGTCCCGGCCAGACCCGGTCGAGCGGATTATCCGAAATCGCTCGCAGCTCCGCTCCGGCCTTTTCTGTCGCGGTGCGAAACCGTTCGACCTCTTGCGGCGTGTGCAACCACGGGTCGTAAGCGAGCACCGCATCCGCTGTGAGCGCCGCGGCGGCCCATTGAGCGGGCGGGTGCTCGATCAAGTGATGGATTTCGAAGAGGGCGGTGTCGATTTGGGCGGCCGCCTGCAACGTGTAGCGGCCATCGACAAACAAAGCTGCGCGGTCGCGTAGCACGATCGCCAAGCCCGCAGATCCGGTAAATCCCGTGAGCCATGCGAGACGCTGCCCACGGGGTGGCACGTACTCACCTTGATGCTCGTCGGCGCGTGGCACGATGAAACCGTCGAGACCGCGCGCCGCGAGCTCCTGCCGCAAGCCCCTGCGTCGCTCGGCGCGGGGAAGCCGCTCAAAGTCTTGGGCTGCCAAGCCGTCGTGGTAATCGGCAGCTAGGGCAGCCCGCAGCGCCTCCAGCTGGGTGGCGAGCTCTTGCGGCATCGGATCGGCGACGAGAGCATGCCAGCTCGTCCTGACCCCGGCGGGGGCAGCCAGCACCCCCTTGAGCAGAGCCTCGACACCGTCGAGGTCGTAAGACGATCCCGCCTCCCGCAACAATCGCGCGAGCGCAATGCGGTCCGGTTGGGTTGTGTTCGACTTCATTCACCGGACCTCCTTCTCGCGTCCCGCGTATCGAAGAACTGAGCCGCATGGCTGGATTGCAACGATACGGGTGTTTCTTCGGCGCCGCAGCACCAGATCTTGTGCAGTGCAGCAAAGCTCCGCACAGGAGTACGAGTTATGTCTATGGTAAACCTTCTCATCTCGGCTGGGAGAGCCTTTTCGCAGTGGCGACGGCGGGAACAGACCTGTGCCGAGCTGATGGCGCTCGATGATCACTCGCTCGCCGATATCGGACTTCACCGTTCACAGATCGGCGCTCTGGTCGATGGTGTTCGCGTGCCCGACCCATCTTTGTCGCCCATTTCTTTCCCGCGACAGGATAAGTTTGCTCTGCGAAAGGAAGCCTGACCCCTCCTTCGCCCGAACCGAATGCATAGATGGGGGCTGAGGCTCCCATCGCCACCTTTGGCCTTGGTCGGGCACGCAAGATCAAAGTCGACCATCCTTCCACGAGGATGCGACGCTCCAACACGATCCCGTAACCGCGATGTGGAGCGAGCACGATCGGCTCCTGCCGGCGCAGCAATCCAGACAACACAGCGCGCCCGCCGAGCTCCAGGCTCCCGGCGAGATCGGCCGCCAAGAGCGCGAGCGGGCGGGCGAGAATGTTCGACAAGATCAAGTCATAGCGTGATTTGCGGATCATTCGATCGCAATAGCCCGCTGCTCTACGGACCCTCACCAAATTTGCGACGCCGTTGCGTGCGCAATTATGGCGCGCGACTGCGACCGCGCCGGGATCGATGTCGGCTGCAATCACCTTTTGGTGCAGGAGCTTCACCGTAGCGATCGAGAGAATGCCGGTCCCGGTTCCGACATCGAGCGGCTTGCGAAATCGCCGCCGCCGGTTCAGGAGCTCGAGAGCCATCAGGCAGGCACGGGTCGACGGATGCTCTCCGGTACCAAATGCCGTCGCCGCATCCACCACGATCGCTATAGCGCCGACCGGCGGGGCGCCGCGATAATGTGAGCCGTAGATAAAGAACCGGCCGATGCGTAATGGCGGAAAGGCGAGCTGGTTTTCCATGAGCCAGTCGCGTGCCGGCAACTTGTCTTCATTACTGTCGACAAGGGTGCCTCTCGCCGCAGCAGCGGTGAGAGCCATTCGAGCGCGGAGATTCGGGGTCAGTACGGGCGATTGTGGGTAAGCCTCGATAGACCACTCCTCCGGCCCCGCTGCAAAGGCCGATAGGTCACCGACGATGTTGTCGAGGAGCGAAAATACCGCGTCGGCTGCGTCGGCACCTCGTACCCGGGCAATGACACGCCAGACGCCGCCGAGGGGCGACCACCGTGTCTCACGCGCGCTCGACATAGGCGTCCATGACTTTCTTATCGCCGGCCACGTCGAAACGGATCGCGAGCTTGTTGTCTTCGATCTCGGTGATCGAGCCGTAGCCGAATTTCTGGTGAAAGACGCGGTCACCAATGCTGAAGCCACCGATCCTGGGCACCTCTTCGCCGCGCCGAGGCACTGGCCCGCTACCGACCAGCAGTGGCCGTCGAGGCGGCGCTGCAGATCGCCAAAGTGGCGCCGCGCTCGGCACCTCGATCGCGCTTGCCCATCCTGAATCCCATGATGCTCCCGGCTGCAGGCCGAGTTCCGCCATGACCTCGATATGTTCTGCCGGCAGCTCATCGACAAAACGCGAGCGGATCGCATTCTGCCATTGGCCGTGAATGCGGCGGTTGGCGGCAAATGAGACATAGGCCCGGTGCCGGGCCCGAGTCAGCCCGACATAGGCGAGGCGGCGCTCCTCTTCGAGGGCCGAGAGGCCGTTCTCCTCCATCGCCCGCTGATTCGGGAATAATCCGTCTTCCCAACCGGGAAGGAACACCGTGTCGAATTCGAGCCCCTTGGCGCTGTGCAATGTCATCAGATTGACCATGTCGCCGCCGGCTTCCGCGGCATTGTCCATGACCAGGCTGACATGTTCGAGAAAGCCACCGAGGTTTTCGAACTCGGCCATCGCGACGACCAGCTCCTTGAGGTTCTCGAGCCGCCCGGCGGCGTCGGGCGATCGGTCCGCCTGCCACATCGCTGTATAGCCCGACTCGTCGAGCACGATCTGCACGAGGTCGGTATGCGACATGGCCTCCGCTTGCGCTCGCCAGTGGTCGAGTGCTGAGACAAAAGCGCCGAGGGCGTTGCGCGCGGCGGGCCTGAGCCGGTCACTGGTGGTCAATATTCGCGCTGCTTCGACGAGCGGCAGTCGCTCGGCGCGCGCCAGGCTGTGCAGTTCCTGGACGGTGGCGCTGCCGATGCCGCGCCGTGGCACATTCAGAATGCGCTCGAAGGCGAGATCGTCGGCCGGCTGGTTTATCAGGCGGAGATAGGCGAGGGCATCCCGAATCTCCTGGCGCTCGTAAAACCGCGGTCCGCCGATCACGCGGTAGGGCAGCGCTAAGGAGATGAACCGTTCTTCGAACTCGCGCGTTTGGAAGCTCGCGCGCACCAGGATCGCGACCTCGCTCAGGGCGTGGCTCTTTCGCTGCAACGCCTCGATCTCGTCGCCGACCCAGCGGGCCTCGTCCTCGGCATCCCACACCGCGCGCACGACGACCTTGTCGCCTTCGTTCGCCTCGGTCCACAAGGTCTTGCCGAGCCGGCCGCGGTTCTGCGCAATCATGCCGCCCGCCGCGCCTAGAATGTGCGGCGTCGAGCGGTAATTCTGCTCGAGCCGCGCGATCGTAGCACCCGGAAAATCCCTCTCGAAGCGCAAGATGTTGCCGATCTCGGCGCCGCGCCAGCTGTAAATCGATTGGTCGTCGTCGCCCACACAGCACAGATTACGGCGCTGCTGGGCCAGGAGGCGCAGCCACAGATACTGGGCGACGTTGGTGTCCTGGTACTCGTCGACGAGGAGATAACGGAAGCGCCGCTGGTAGTCGGCGAGTATGTCGGGGCCGCTGGTAAGAATGGTCAGGTTGTGCAGCAGCAGATCGCCAAAATCGACCGCGTTCACCGTGATCAGGCGCTCCTGATACTGGCGGTAGAGATCGATCGCCCGGCCATGCGCGAAGCCGGCGGCATCGGCCGCGGGAACCCGCTGAGGCCCGAGGCCGCGGTCCTTCCAGCGCTGGATCTGTGCAAGCAGCAAGCGCGCCGGCCAGCGTCGTTCATCGATGTTCTCGGCCTGAAGGATCTGTTTGAGGAGGCGGATCTGGTCGTCGGTATCGAGAATCGTAAAGCTCGATTTGAGCCCGACCGCCTCGGCATGGCGGCGTAAGATACGCGAGGCGATCGAATGAAAGGTGCCGAGCCAGATCCCCTCGGCGCGGCGGCCAACCATCGCTTCGAGCCGCTCGCGCATCTCGCGTGCCGCCTTGTTGGTGAAGGTGACCGCAAGCAGCTCGGCCGGCAGGGCGCGCCCGGTCGCGAGGATATAGGCGAGCCGGGTGGTCAATACCCGAGTCTTGCCTGTGCCGGCGCCGGCAAGCACCAGCACGGGTCCGTCGATTGCCTCGACGGCACCGCGCTGCGCCTCATTGAGCCCGGCCAAATCGAACCCCTCGGTCTTCGACGGCCGTGTGATGACAGCAGGATCGGACATCCTTGGCATGATATAGCAACAAGTCAGACAAGGTGCAGGCCGGAACTACTCTTGCGCACGATGCTGTTCGTTGTCGTCTTCCGATGCATGCCGCCATCGTCCTGCTCATCCTGATCCTGACCTATATCGGCATGGCAGCCGGGAGGATCGCGTGGCTGCAGGTCGACCGCACTGGGATTGCCTTGCTCGCGGTCATTGCGTTGTTGGCGAGCGGACAGATGACGCTCGACGATTTCGGCAGCGCCGTCGATTTGCCGACTCTCGCCTTTCTCTTTGCGATGATGATCATTTCGGCGCAATTCGCCGAATCGGGCTTTATCGATCTCTGCGCCCGGACGATTACCGAAAGCCGGCGCGGAGTCGCAACTTTATTGGGGCTCACCGTCGCAATCGGCGGCGGCCTCTCGGCGGTGTTGGCGAACGACATCCTGACTGTCGCGCTCGTGCCCTTGTTGATCGCGGGCGCGCAAAGCCGGGGCTTTGATCCCCGCCCGCTGGTCATCGCGCTGGCGGCCGCGATCAATGCGGGCTCGGCCGCAACCTTGATCGGCAACCCTCAGAACATCGTTATCGGCAGCCTCGGCCGGCTCGAATTTTGGACCTTTCTCGCGATTTGCGCGGTGCCGGCCTTGTTCGCCTTAGTCGTGGTGTTTGTCGTCGTCTGGCTGCAGTGGCATAAGCGCGTCACCCGCACGGTGCTCGCCGCCACTCTCGACGAGCCGCCGATGAGTGTCCACCCGCTCGACCGCAACCAGACGATCAAAGGGGTGGTCGCGCTCCTGGCACTTCTTCTTCTGTTCGCGACACCGCTGCCGCGGGAGACGGGTGCGTTGATCATTGCGGCCCTGCTGCTGGCCAGCCGGAAGATCACCAGCCGCACGATGATCGCCGCGGTGGATTGGCCCCTTTTGCTGCTCGTCGCCTGCTTATTCGGCGTCACCGGCGCGCTCAACCGCGCGGGCCTTGCCGCCCAAATCCTCGATTTTGTGACCGAGCACGGGCTCCTGCCCGGCAGTCTCGTGTTGTTGACGCCTTATAGCCTGGTAGCGAGCAACGCGATCGGCGGCGTGCCGAGTGCGATGCTTTTCCTGGAGTTGTGGCCGAACGCTCCACCGGGCGTGCTCTATGGCCTGGCTCTGCTCTCCGGCCTCGCCGGTAATTTGCTGCTGACCGGCAGTCTAACCAATGTGCTGATCGCCGAACGCGCCGACCGAATGGGAGCGGGGTTGACCTTCGCCAAGCACGCCCGCGCCGGGGTCCCGATCGCCATCATATCGATCGGTTTTGCCGCGTTTTGGCTGTCGTTGACGCATACCCTGTCGATCTTGCCGGAGCCATAGACGTGCCGGTAGCGGGCGGGCTAGAACGTCAGCGAGGAGAACCGAGTGCCGTCTAGCCTTCTGCGCATTGGTACCCGCGGCAGCCCGATGGCACTGCGTCAGACCACCCTCGTCCGCGATCGTCTCGTCGCGAGCCACCCTGAGCTCGCGGCCGACGGAGCCGTCGAGATTGTGACGGTTCGCACCACCGGCGACCGCGTGCAAGATCGCCTGCTCGCCGAGATTGGCGGCAAGGGCCTTTTTGCCAAAGAAATCGAGGAAGCTCTGCTGGCCGGGCAGATCGATCTCGCCGTGCATTCGCTGAAGGATTTGGAGACGTGGCTCCCGGGCGGTTTGGTGATCGCCTGCGTCCTGCCGCGTGACGATCCGAGAGACGCGTTGGTGTCGGCAAAGGCCACAAACCTTGCGTCTTTACCCCGAGGCGCCAGAGTTGGCACCGCCTCACTGCGGCGCCAGGCCCAGCTGCTGCGGCATCGTCCGGATCTCACGATCACACCGATCCGTGGCAATGTGAATACCCGGATCCGCAAGCTCGGGGACGGTGAAATCGACGCGCTGGTGCTCGCATTATGCGGCCTCGAACGGCTCGGCGCGGCGAATGTCGTGACCGAAATCCTGCCCCGCGAGGTCATGCTGCCGGCCGTCGGGCAAGGCGTCCTCGCCGTTGAATGTCGCGCCTCGGACGAAGCGATGCGGCGCCTGCTTGAGCCGCTCAATGATCCGATCACCGCCGCTTGCATCGGTGCCGAGCGCGCGATGCTCGCGGCCCTCGACGGTTCCTGCCGGACCCCGATCGCCGGGCTTGCTGAAGCCGTTGGCGACCGGTTGACGATCGAAGGCTTGCTGCTGCGCCCGGACGGCAGCGAAGCGATCCGCGGCCGGCGCGCGGGCGACATCAACGACGCCGAGGCCCTCGGGAGCGAGCTCGGAAGAGGGCTGCGCGGCCCCGCCGGCCCCGCCTTCGGTCTCGGCTAACCCGGAATTGTCTTCGGTCCGAGCTTGCCGCCGCCGTGGCAGGCTTGCTCGCGCAGCCAGTCTTCTGCCGACAGCTGGCCCTTATAGACTTCCGCGTACAGCCCGACCGGCCAAGTCAATACGAAGACGATGTGATTGACCACGTCGGTGTTGCGGTTCGGGCAAGGGCCGGGGAGGACAAAACCGATCGCCACCAGCACGATCCCGATCGCGAGATATAGCCCTACGATCGCCCGCAAGAGAGTGCCGAGCGCGTTTACTCCGCGGCTTCGGCGAGCGGCCGCACCGCGGCGCGCATCTGCGCCTCATAGGCGTCTCGCCACGCGATCCTCGCGTCGGCAATGAAATCGCCGCTGCGCACTTGGGTGTAGATGTCGGGATCATCGACGCCGGGGGGAACCGTCCCATCTTTATCGAGCGCCCGGGCGGCGCGCAATAGGCGCCGACGCGTGCGCGCGATCATGATGTCGCTCGGCCCCAGATTCTCGAAATCGTGGTCGGTGATCCCGCCCATGCTTTCGGTCACCGCCTGATCCTGGCCGTGGATGCTATTGATGCCCGTATAGATCTGACCGCTCTTCTGCGCCTCGCGATCGATCATCCAGTCGTTTGACGGGTTCTGGGTGAGGCGCCAGCGGCCGAACCAATCGGTCGTGTTTGGCAGGTAGTCAAAGCCCAGCCGCGATCCCGGCACCATCTGGCCGTTCTTCAACGGGCGCATCGATGACGGCGAGCCGCGCCAGCTAAGGCTGACGAACATCGTGTGGGAATCGTCCATCGGGACCCACGCGCGGGTGTTGACGCGGTCGAACGGGCCCTGCGGCGTCTGCGTCCAGAACGGGAACAGGAAATTGGCGAAGCGGTAATAGGCCTGCCCCGGCTCTGCGGCGCGATAAGCGCAGTACATCGTGCCGTAATTCGTGTCGGTCACGTGATATTCCGGCGCCCGGTTGGTCACCGTCCAGCGCATCAGGCTGTCCTCGGGCACATCGTCGGGTTGGACACTGCCGGTGTGCAGAAAACCGAAATGCGAAGTGTCGATGTCGCCTTCGAGCGCTTGCAGCCAATTGCACTCGCGCTGAACGAACGAGATCTGCAATTCGGCCTCCGGCATCAACGAGGCCTCGATTGCTGGCAATGGCGGCGACTGTTTGCGGTCACCCATATAGACCCAGACGAGGCCGTTGCGTTCGGTGACCTTGTAGGCCTTCGCCCTGACCTTGTCCTTGAAGTCCTGATGCGGCGGCGCGTTCGGCATGTCGACGCAATTTCCCGCCGCGTCGTACTTCCAGCCGTGATAGACGCAGCGGATGCCGTTCTCCTCGTTGCGAGCGAGGAACAAGGATGCGCAGCGATGGGGACAGCGGTGGTCCATTACTCCGACCCGGCCCGAGCTGTCGCGGAAAGCGATCAATTTCTCGCCGAGCAGCATCAGCCGCATCGGCGCACCGTCGCGTTCGAGTTCCGACGACATGATCGCCGGAATCCAGTACTGGCGCATCAACTCGCCCATCGCCGTGCCGGACCCGACGCGGACCAGATCCTCGCTGTCCTTCTGCTTACTCATCGCCTACCTCACGATCCCTAGGGTGTCATTCCGGGGCGCCGTGGCGCGGCGAGCCCGGAACCTATTTTTCAGAGGCCTGTGTTCATGGTTTCCGGGCCTGACCCTTCGGGCCATCCCGGAATGACGGTTTTGTTTACGACCAGAGTGCGAAACCGAGGCCGGTGCCGGAGCCTGCGGGTGTCCGGTAGCCGGGTACGTAGCGCGACCATCGGAAATCGAGATGCTCTGCAGCGCCGGCGGCGCAGATCCACATGCGAATCTCCGAGCTCCCCGAATTGAGCTTGCGGCCCGGTAGCGTCTGCAGCGCGTCGGCATCCCTCCTCGCGCAGGCGTCGAGCACGCCGCGGTCGAGCGCCTCGTCGACGACGAAATGGCTGAGGCCGCCCGAGCCGACGATGCCGACCCGCGCATCGCCCGGATAGCTCTCGACCGCTTCGCGGATCGCCTGGCCAAATTTATAGCAACGGCGCGGCGTCGGCTGGTTCGGCGGGAAGTAAGTATTGATGAACACCGGGACCACCGGTAGGTCCGGGTCGTCCATCAGCCGCTTGCGGACAAAAGCAAAGGCATGACCTTCGCCTTTCCCCTGCGGCAGCGCATTGGAGGAGACCGGCTCGAAGTCGCGATCGATCAACGATGCGATCAGATGCAACGCCAAGAGGCTGTCGACCGGATAGTCCCGCGGCTCTTTCTCTTCGTAATAGCGGGCGTTGGCCCGCCTTGCCCAATCGGGGCCCGAGGAACCGTTAGGCGGCACGTTGCGGATGGTCTCCCCATGGTAGATGACAAAGCCCGGCAGATTGTCGTCGTGATAGAGCTCCTTGTGGTCGTCGCCGACAATAATCAGTGCGTCGAGTTCGGCGCGCCGCACCGCGTCCTTGAGATGGGCGACCCCGGCTTGTGCCTCAGCGTGGCGGGCGGCGAACCGCTGCGGGGTCAGCTCGGCCGCGACATGCGGCTCTACCCGCGCGAGCAATTCCTCGTAAGTCGCTGGCCGGCCCTCCTTGTCGAGGAAGTCACGAACCCCATCCCGATCGATAAAGCGCGGCCAATCCTCCGCTGGAGCGTTGAGCATCGGGGTATGCGACGTCCCGATTCCAAGGACGAGCTTTGCCATGTTGAGTGCTCCCTCCCTGTACGGCTGTGCAGCCAAAGCGGAGGGTATTGTCGATCGGCCAATGAGGTCAACAGTCCGCGGGAGCACTGGCCGTTAGCATCGCTTCGTCCTGTCGTGGTCATCGCCTTTGTTCTGGCCTCGCCTCGCCCTATAAGAGCGTGGCGCATCAAGCAGGTGCTGTGAGATGATCGATATCCCGAGGACGAGAAAATTCATCGATCAGTGCTGGGGCGACGACATCATCCCGACATTAGTCGAATATATCAGGATTCCCAACAAATCTCCGTCGTTTGACCCTGATTGGTCGGCGCACGGCTACATGGATGAGGCGGTAGCGCTGTTCGAGCGCTGGGCGCGGGCCAGGCTCCCCAACCTCCCCGAAGCGACGCTCGAAATCGTTCGGTTGCCCGGCCGAACGCCGGTCATTCTGATCGACGCTCCCGGCGAGGGCGAGGAGACCGTGTTGCTTTACGGCCATCTCGACAAGCAGCCCGAGATGACCGGTTGGGCCGAAGGATACGGTCCCTGGTCCCCCCGCCTCGAAGGCGACAAGCTCTACGGCCGTGGCGGTGCTGACGACGGCTACGCAATGTTCGGTGCGCTGAGCGCCCTGATGGCGCTGCATGAGCAGTCGGCGCCGCGCGCGCGTTGCGTCATCCTAATCGAAGCTTGCGAAGAATCCGGCAGTTATGACCTGCCGTACTATGTCGACCACCTCGCAGACAGACTTGGTAGCCCGGCACTGGTGATCTGTCTCGATTCCGGGTGCGGTAATTACAACCAGCTTTGGTTGACGACCTCCTTGCGCGGCGTGGCGTCGGCGATCCTCACCGTACAGGTGCTCGAAGAGGGTGTGCATTCGGGTGACGCCTCCGGCGTCGTCCCGTCGAGCTTTCGGATTTTGCGCGATCTCCTGTCGCGTCTCGAGGACGAGGACACCGGAGCGGTGCGCCCGGCAGAACTCTACGTTCAGGTTCCGGCCGAACGGGTAACGCAGGCGCGCCGGGCTGCGGCAGCTTTGGGGGACACGCTCTACACCAAATTTCCTCTCGTGCCCGGCCTGTCGCCGATGACCGAGGATTTAACCGAGCTCGTGCTCAACCGGACCTGGCGGCCGCAATTGGCGATCATCGGCATCGACGGCCTGCCGACGCCGATCGATGCCGGCAATGTGCTGCTCCCCTCTACCGCCGCAAAACTGAGCCTCCGCTTGCCACCGACATTGGATGCGGCAGCGGCCGGGACGGTTCTTCGGACATTGCTGGAAAAAAACCCGCCCTACGGCGCGCGGGTCAAATTGGAGGTGGGGTCGAGTGCCCCCGGCTGGAACGCGTCGGCTTTGTCGCCGTGGCTCGAGCAGTCCCTCGCGCGCGGCTCCGAACTCGCCTTTGGGGCACCGCCGGCCTATATGGGGGAGGGCGGCAGCATTCCGTTCATGGCAATGCTCGGCGAGAAATTCCCGGAGGCGCAGTTTGTCGTGACGGGCGTGCTCGGACCGCATTCGAATGCACACGGTCCTAACGAATTCCTACACATCCCAACCGCGCGACGTGTCTCACTGGTAATTGCCCAACTCCTCGCGGACCACGGTCAGCGATCAAACAATGCCTCAACCGCCCCAGGGACATAGTTCTAGGGCGGTCCGCTGGTTCCCGACGCTATTTCCCGAGCCATGGGCGTTCGATCGTGGGCGGCCCTATATGATAACCTTGCAGGTACGCGATTCCCTCAGCCCGTAGCAGCTCTGCGTCTTGTGCGCTCTCAACGCACTCGGCAACGGTACTCAGGCCGAAACCCTTGATCAGGCCGAGCAGATGCCGCAGGAACACCCGATTTTCGGGGCTGCCGGCAAGGTTTCGTATGAACGAGCCATCGATCTTCACCGTGTCGACCGCGAGAGTCTGCAGGTGCCGTAACGTTGTGTGGCCGGCGCCGAAATCGTCGAGCGCGACGCGGCAGCCCGCATGCCGCAACGTGTCGACAAACCGAGCCGTTTCCTCGGTATCATAAAGGACCGCTGTTTCGGTGATTTCGATAACGACGCGGCGTGCGAGCTCAGGCCGGCTCCGCAATATTGACATCAAAGACCGCAGCCAGGGACGATCGCAGGCGGTCAATCCTGACACGTTGAAGCCCAGTTTCACCTCAGGATATGTGTCAAGTTCTTGCATCGCCTTTTCGAGGACGAAACGATCGACGAGCCCGATCAATCCGAGGTGCTCAATTGTCGCAATGAACTCGCTTCCGGTGACGATCTCGCCGCCCTCGTCGCGCATGCGTAACAAGCATTCGAAATAGTCGACCTTTCCGGTAGCAGCGCACACCACCGGTTGGAAGGCAAAGAACAGGCGATCTTGGCGCAGCGCTTCCTGCAGCTTCGAGCCCAGCGCCGAAGGGAGCCGCCGCCGCTGTTGAGGTGCTTGTCCCTGGTTTTGGTCCACGTCTCAGGCGCGCCTCAGCTTCGTTACCCTTGCCACGGAGTCGTTGACAGCATCGCGTCGGTCGATGCCGGCGTGAAAAGCCCGGTCCGCCGCACTAACGCCGAGGAGGCACGTTCGAGCTTGACCACAAGCTAAACCCCTAGGTCTTGAAGAATCCCTAATCGCTATCGGCCGGTGGGAGAAACGCGTGCGGAATCAGACCGGGGTGTGAGAGACCAGAAATGGCAACACAGCGTTGTTGAATTCGCGCGCCCGAACTTGTGTGAAAAAGTGTCCCCCTCGCGGGAACAACTTCACCTCGGCTGCCGGTATCAGCCGCGCGAGCTCCTCGGAGAAATACGACGGAGTGACCATATCGTCTTCGGCGCCGATCACCAGGGACGGTGTCTTGATTCGCTCCAACTCGCTCGTGCGGTCGAACGCCAGCATGGCATCGATCCGACTCGAGACTATTTCAACTGGCGCGAAACCCGCAAGATTTTGGGCCTCTTCCTGACGCAAACCCTCGTTATTCCGCGCCACCCACCAGCTCGGATACAAGATTAGAGTGGATGCCTGCAGATAGACGCTCGGACCGAGCCGCTGCAGCAGTTCCTTACGAAGGGTGAAGAGGCGACGGAAATAAGCATCTGCCTTGGTCCAGGTGGCCGACAGTACGACACTCGCGAGCCGGTTCGGATGTTCGATCGCAAGGATTTGCGCAATGGCGCCGCCCGTAGAGTGTCCAACGACGTGGCTGCGCTTGATCTCAAGCCTGTCCAATAGCTTGATGACATCGGCCGCCATCCGGTCGATCGTGTATCCGATCCGACTTTCGTCGCTCTGCCCAATACCGCGGTGGTCAAAGGTGATGACCTCGAAACGCCGAGCAAAAGTGGGTACTTGATCCTTCCAGAAAGATCCAAAGCCACCGAGACCGGATATGAACAGGACCGGAAAGCCCATGCCGTGCCGCTGGTAGTAGAGCGAGCATTCGCCAATTGAGATGCGGGGCATCGATTCGCGATTTCAGAGCGGATGAGCCCCGGTCGGTATCATTGGCACCGGGTGGCTGTCAACGCGTACAGCATGCGTAGAACGCAAGTGTGAATAGCGTTCGCCTACGATGCGCGTTATACCGCGCCCAAGTTTTGACACATGTGGGTTCTTGAATCCCGACGACACCATGCGGTTGAGTAGAATCTCAATATCTAACGAGAACCGATTTGGTTGGGGTGCTACGCTTCGAACGACCGATTGCGGCGATGCAGGAAGCGAGTGGAGCGAGATGAAAGAGCGGGAGCAGATCGGAAAGCCACACTACAGTTTCAATGCCGGGGAAAGCCCGGAAGCGAGGACATCGATACGGCCCACCTCGTCGCGCCGATCGACCGGCCGTACCCAGGATATCGACCGGTACGTAGGAGCCCGCATTCGGGAACGGCGGATCATGCTCGGCCTAACGCAGCAGCAGCTCGCCGATCTGATCGGTGTCACTTATCAGCAGGCGCACAAATACGAGCGCGGGATCAACCGGGTTTCGGCCGGGCGTCTGTTCGAGGTTGCTCAAGTCTTGAGCGTGCCGGTGAGCTATTTCTTCGACGGGCTTGAGCAGGACAACGAACGCGCAATCAGTCCGCGCGAAAGGATGTGCCTCGAGCTTGCCCGCAACTTTGCCCAGATACCGAACGAGCGCCACCAGGAGGCACTAAGCCAACTCGCTCGGGTTCTCGCAGCAGCCGATTAACATCTCTCCCTTCACGCCGGGCGGCGTGGGAATTGGCGATCTTGCTCATCTATTGCGGATCGGTTCGCCCACCAGCGCCGCTGAAGCAGTGAGCGACGCCTAGGCAGCCGGGCGCAGGATGTCGGTTTCCGCCGGCGCGTCGATCCACATTCCGAACCACAACTCGAGCATCAGGAGCGCCCACAGCCTCGTGTGATGATCAGAGATTGAGCTGGTGTGTTCGTCGAGCAAACGACGGACGTGACCCAACCGAAAAAGGCCCCGTTCCCGTGCCTGCGTCGAAAGCAGCGTGTCGTGCGCGAGCTCTTTCAGCTCGTTTCGGAACCAATGGTCGACCGGACAGGCGAACCCCATCTTGCGGCGATAAATCAACTTGGCCGGCAGATATGGCTCCATCGCCGATTTGAACAGCGCTTTGGTCACTCCGCGCGCCATCTTGACCTGCTCGGGGATCGCCACTGCCCATTCCAACAAGACGTGGTCTAGCAACGGCGAGCGGGCCTCCAGTCCATGGGCCATGCTGGCGACGTCCACCTTCACCATCAGATCGTCGGGCAGGTAGGTATGGATGTCCGCCCGGTTGGCCCCCGCAACAAGGTTGTCGGCCTTTTCGAAATAGGGATCGAGAAGATCCGGGGCGGACCGTCCCAGCTGCTCCCGCATCGCCCCGGTGTAGCAATCCTGCTTGTCCTGATCGGTGAACGAAGCCAAGGTGTGCGCATAGCGTTGGCCTGGATGCTCCCGGGGGACCCGCAACAGCCTGCGAATTCGAGGAATTTTGAACCGGCGCTGCAGGGCCGGCGGAGTTAGGCCGAGCAATCGTTCGAACTCCGCCCCGCTTCGACCGGGCATCTCGTCGAACCAGGAGACATAGCGCATTGCTTTATATCGGCTATAGCCGAGAAAGCACTCGTCTCCGCCGTCGCCATTGAGTGCAACCGTCACCTCGCGCCGCGCCAGTTGGGCGACATAATAGGTCGGCACCGCGGACGGATCGGCAAAAGGTTCGCCGTAATGCCAGACGAGGCGCGGCAGCACGGCGACCGCATCGGGTTCGACGACAAACTCCTGGTGATCAGTGGCATACCGTTCCGCGACCATCCGGGCAAAGCGGGTCTCGTCGTATTCCTGCGGCGAAAATCCGATCGAGAAGGTCTTGACCCTCCCGCTCCCGATGCTCGCCATCATCGCGACGACGGCAGAGGAATCGACACCACCGGAAAGAAATGCTCCGAGCGGCACATCCGAAATCAGCCGCAAACGTACCGCTTCCTCGAGTCGCGCGATCAGTTCGCGCCGCAGGTCGGAAGTTCGCCAACGCCGCCGTACCGCGCACGGCTCCGGGAGCCGCCAATAACGCTCGAGTTCAGGTTCGGTCAAGCTCCCATCGGGGCGCGTGTCGACCACGAGATAATGAGCAGCGGGCAGCTTATGGATCCCGAAAAAAGCAGTTTCCGGCGCCGGAACATAACCCAAGCTCAGATAACGGTCGATCGCGGACAGGTTCGCCACGCGCGGCACCCCCGGCCAGGCGAGCACTGCCTTAATCTCAGAGCCGAACAGTAGGGCAGTCGGGGTCGCGGTATAGTAAAGCGGCTTTTTGCCGATCCGATCGCGCGCGAGTATCAGCCGCCGGGAACGTCTGTCCCAAATGGCCAGCGCAAACATCCCGCGCAGCCGTGAAAAGATCCTCGGTCCCCAGGCATGCCATCCGTTGACGATGACCTCGGTATCGCTGCGGCTGCGGAAATGGTAGCCGAGCGCGTCGAGCTCCTGCCGGATTTCTGCGAAATTATAGACTTCGCCGTTGTAGCTGATCCAGACTGTGCCGTCCGCGCTCGCCATAGGCTGATGCCCCGCGGGCGAGAGGTCGATGATCGAGAGACGAGCATGCGCGAGCCCGGCTTGGCCATCGGTCCAAACGCCTTCATCATCCGGCCCGCGATGCCGCAATGTGCCCATCATCGCCCAGAGCCGCGCCTCGAGCTCCCGGATCGGTGATGACGCGCCGGCTACCAGAAAGCCGCTGATGCCACACATACCGATCGCGTCCGGTGGTGGTGCAAAGCGCCGCCGGTCAAGGTAGGTCGATCTCGATTGTCAGGCTCGTGCAGTGAGCCCGGAAACGGCGCGGGTTCTGACGTTCTTCGATCCTGGAGGCAAACCGAGCCAGCGGCGCGCAAATGGCGAGGGTCGCGGCAAAGGCGATATTGCTCTCCAGGCGGGCAAGATTGTGACGCGTAAGACGACTGGCGAACCAGCGAATGAGCGGCGCACTGATATAGGAGCCGGTGAAGCTGATCCGCGAGCGACCAATGAGCGGAAACAACCCCCTTGTAAACTCGAAAGTACGCTCGTCGAGCGACCGCCCCGCGAGGTTATCGTGAAAAACGATGATTCGACTGTGACTTTTCATGAAAGGGCGGACCTTTCCGAACAGATCTCGAAAATTGGCTAGATCGTCAGCCGCCAGCTCGCATACACACAGATCAAACTTGGATGCGCCACGAAAGACTTGCCGATACAGTTCCGAAGCAAGCATCCCTGGCGTAACCACCAGGTGTCGCGCGGCGAACTCACGCGTGAATAACGTACCAAACGGGCCGCCCGATGATACGACCAGTATTTCGGCCGTCTTCGGGGCGGTTCCGAGGGCAGCCATTACCGGCCGCAGCATCGTATGATAGGGATGCCAGCGCGTGGTGGCCGGTAATCTTCCAAAGGCCCTTTGATAGAACCGAATAACGCGGGGCCATGTTGTCCTCGGCGTTGGGCGCGGCATTTGGATCCGGTCCTGGTCGACGGCCCCGGACAACCGCTGCGCGTCGACATCCCCGTCGCACGGCCCAAGGCAGAGCCGGTCGATGACGGAGTTCTGATCGTTCTCGAGCTCGACCCTCCGTGCATCGAGAGTTGCCAATTCCTTGCGAAGTCGGCGCAGGTCCTTTTCGTGCTCGCCGAGCAGCGACTCTATTTCACACTCCAAGGCCTCGCGCTGGCACCGAAAGGTGTCCTCGAGTCCCGAGAGGCGCTCGTCAAGAGAACGGTGCTCGACGGCCACCCGGTTTTCGGCCTGTCGCACTGCACCCTCGATCATCAGAGTCTGCATTCGCAACTCGTCGATGGTTTTCTGCCGCAAGACTTCTCGCGGATCTTGGCGCAGCAGTCTTTGCTTGACCGCTTCCCTAGCCTGACGTTTGTGCTGCTCTTTCTGGTGTCGCGCTAAAAAAAGCGGGAATTGCGGCTTCCAAAATGGATGATCGCGATAACTGATCGGCGGAGTCAGCTGCTCGTAGATGTGATCGACAAATTTTGCCAGCTCTCGCCTCGGCACATCGAGGTCAGGAGGCAGGTCATCGCTATGAAGGACGAGTGCATGTCGGCCGTAATCGCGATGATCTTGTGTGGTGAACGACGATAGATCGGCAGCAATTTCGGCGACGGTTGGCCAACCGAGATGAAGAAGCTCACGAAATGTTCCCTCGTTGCGTAGCTCGGCCATCAGGAAATCATCCGAATCACCTAGCACGCAGGGTTCTGTTGTCGGGCAGTACTCCGAGATGACGCCGTAATCCCAGAAGGTCGGCATTTCCGTCAGAACGCGCTCGGGCCGCATATAGATCACGGCGATCGGCATTTGCCTAGCCAGCAACGTCTTCTCGTCGACATACCAATAAAATTGGTCGTAGCGGTGAATCCGGAACATCTGCTGGTTCACTGTCTTCGCACGGATCGTGTTGTGCCGGTGAGAAATGATGATTTCTGCCAGCTCGCGCTTCGAGATCGACAGGGCGCCGGTGACGGGATCGCGCCGCTCGCGCAACATATCGATCGTGGCCTCGAGGTCCATGCAGTAGCTGGGTGAGACGACGAGGCGCGGACCGGCTTTGATGACCTTGGCAAGCTTGCGGTAGGAGCCGTCGGCAACGATGAAATCGGCGTTGAGGAAAATCAGATGCGTGTCGGTCATCGCCGACCCAAGATCGGCGAAGCCGCGCACCAGGGCGTAGGTTAGGGTGATCCCGTACCACGGCGATAAAAGATCATCAATCGGAACGAGGCGCAGATCGGCAAACCGCAACAGATCATGAATCGACCCGGAACGCGCGACGCGATCAAAAAACTGCGTCTCGGTGACCAGCACGAATTCGCAATCGAACTCGCCCGCAAGGGCAGGCAGATTGCCGGCGGCGAGCAGAGCTGGGATCGTGATCTCTAGCAAATAGCCAATGTAGCTCTCCCCCCAGGCCATTGTGATCAGCCGTGCTGGCTCGCGGAGGCCTAGCGGCGTGCCGCTCTCTGCGCCCCTTCGGCGGGTCGCCCGGCGATCTCGGAGACTGAGACGGCGCACGCCGTCCGCAACGTATGCATCCTCGATTTTGCCGGCGGGAGGCGGGGCAAACTCGAGATCGGGGGATGGCTGGCGGTAGGTGAAGCGGGTTTCCTTGTCCAAGTGCTAGTGCTTTTTGGAATCAACAGCTGAGGGGGACTGCGCTCATGCCTCAAGATGTGCGCGCATTCGGGCTAATGATTCGGCCCCAATGCTCGCGGTCTGGCGAATCAGGGTAGGATAAAACCGTAGCAGACGGTAGAGGGCAGCACCGATGACAACGCACCCCAAGGACATACTTCGGTGGAGACATTTTTGTTGCCGCTATCCGTCTGCTCTGACGCTCGCGGCAGTTCCAGTTGCGCAAGGTACTCCTCGGCAGGAGAAGACGTCTGGAGCACAGAGAGTATCCACGAGTGTTGTTCGAGGGCGCACTCGGTCCAACTCTGATGGCGAAGCCCAAGGATCAAACGCGCTCCTCGACAGATGGCTGCATCACTGACTTATTTCACTTTTTGCCAAACGGGGCAAAGCGTCCATCAGCAAGTAGACGCCGAGGGCGCTATTGTGCGCAAAACTGGAACATGGAGGCCACCCGTATCGGGCTGTGTACGTCGCTCAACGCGATCGGGACGAAACGCGCTTTTGGACATATATGGACCACATCATGCAGGAGCCCGTCGAGTCCCGCGAGGCCTAACGGAAAATTGATATTTACGATTTCTCTTACCAGTCCTGACACGGTCAGCGTCCCGATGCATACAACATTCGTGCGTAACAGGAACGGCGCCAATAGGTAGAATGTCGATTCGGTCCCGAGCGACCACCCCAGCCTGAGACCGATCGGGAAGAGAACGGAATGAGATTCGAGATATGTCCAGAAGCTGAGCATCGGATCTGACCAGACCAAGAAGGGCTCGCAAAAATCAAGAACAGTCAGGTCTGCGCCGTTAAACCCAAGCGTTATCGCGGCAAAAGCCAAACAGCCCACAAGAGTGGATGAATTCGAGTTACCCTGGCTTTATAAAAAGCGGTTGTACCGCCCCCTATTATATTTTGTGTCAAGAACAAAACTCATCAAAAACCCACTAACAACGAAAAAAGCATCACAGCATAACCACCATTCATATCTAACACGATCCTGTTGTCGATGGCGATATCATTTGGTGCTAACATTTCGGAGTGAATGTGAGATTGGAGGACAGCAACAGCGAGGAACAATCTGATGGCACCCGTCCTTTGGGCTCTCCCCGATGATAGCAGAGTTCTCTAGTGAACCAATGACGGTAATACAAGGAAAATGGGCGCGACTCCTTCCCGCGGCTTGGACCAGGGGATTTAGGAGCATGTCACGGTGAGCGGCGAAGCTTGGTAGTGCGCCCGTTGTCTCAGATAATATCCCGAGAGTTCGTGCATCGAGCGAAAATCGTTGAGCGGCAAAAACGCGGGAGAAAATGATCGACAAGGAGATTTACATTGACCGCTACGAGAATACGAGCCTTGAACCGGTTCTGTTGCACGACAGCATCCGCCTCAATCCTGGAGCTCGGATCATCGAATCCCGCCTGCTCGGGCCGGTGTTCCTCAATCGGCTGTCGCAGATCGGGCCTGATGTCGTGGTCGGCAAATATTTCGGGATGAACGAGAATTGCTTTGTCGCGCGAGCGACGGTCGGCGCTTATTGCGCGATCGGGGCGCGCACGGCGATCAACCCGTTCAACCACCCTGTCGACTGGCTCAGCATTCACGAATTTCAGTATCATCCACGTTCCTTCGACTGGGTGCCCGAATACAACGATTTTACTCGGCTCGAACGCACCCCCGACATGTTCCAGCATGTCACGATCGGTAACGACGTGTGGACCGGGCACAACGTCAATATTCTGCCGGGGGTTTCGGTCGGCGACGGGGCGGTGATCGGCGCCGGGTCAGTGGTCACCAAGGATGTGCCGCCCTATGCCATCGTCGCCGGCGCGCCCGCGCAGGTGCGTCGCATGCGGTTTTCGGAGCGGGTAATTGATCGGCTCCTGCGGCTTAGATGGTGGGATCTCGAACTCTCCGAGCTCAGCGGGCTGCCATTCCGCGACGTCGAGCGCTGCCTCGATCGGATCGAAGAGATTCGCGCGCGCCGCGCGCGTGCCGGCTAATGACAGCACCAACGCGGGAGACCCGCGCCGTCGCCGAAATGCTCGACCGTGCAGGGGCGCCGGGTGATGGCGTGCTCTTCGTTCACAGCGCCTTCCGGCCGCTTGGAGCTCAGGGGTTCCGCGCCGAGGCGTTCATCGAGGGCCTGCTCGATTACATGCATCACGGCACCCTGGTAATGCCGACGATGACCTGGCGTGTCGTCACTCCGGCGAGCCCGTGGTTCGACGAGCGGGAAACACCCTCCCATGTCGGCATCCTGGCCGAGCGATTTCGGCTCGATTACGCCAGCCATCGTAGCCTTCATCCGACGCATTCGGTAGCGGCATTTGGGCCTGTCGCTGACCATTTGACCTCAACCCACCATGTCGAGGACACGCCCTGCGGCCTAACCAGCCCTTATGGCAAGGCTCGGCGGATGGCTGCGCATATTGTGCTGCTCGGCATCGGGCTCGAACGCTGTACCGCCATTCATCACGCCGAGGAGATGGTCGCACCTGATATTTATCTGTCGCCGCCAGAGCAGGCTGAGACCTATCGATGCCGCAGCCGAGACGGCACCGTGTACCAAGTGCGGCTGCGACGGCACCTTCGCCTCAACCGCGATTTTCCGCAGTTTACAGCACCGCTTGCGGAGAAGGGGGCGCTGCGCCAGGGCGAGCTCGCTGGTACGAGATGGATCGCGGTCTCGCAGCGGGATCTTCTTGCCGAGGTGATCGGCGCCCTGGAGCGAGACCCGCGCGCCATCATAGCGCCGCCGGGCGCGCCGATAATTCCCCTGAGCCCTTAGATGTCGCGCGGGTTGCTGCTTGCCGGCAAAGGGCCGCTTGCCGTCACCGACGCCGCCGCGGCGATCATCTGTGTCGAGACGGATGGCTATCTGATGCAGCTGCGCGATGCCCGGCCAGATATTTGGTACCCGGATCATTGGGGCTTGTTCGGTGGCGGTTTGGAACCCGGAGAGGATCCGCTCCAGGCCTTGAAGCGAGAGCTGCGAGAAGAGCTGGAGTTGGAATTCACACAGGCGGAGTTCTTCGCGCGCATCGATTTCGATCTCAGGGGGCTCGGACTACCGCGATATCACCGAACCTATTATGTCGTGACGATCACCGGCGCAGTGGAAACCCGCCTCGTCTTGCACGAAGGGGCGGCCAAGCGGGTGTTCCCCGGGCCTATGATCCTGCAGGAACCGCATGTTACCCCTTACGACGCATTTGCGCTGTTCCTCCACCACCAGCGCCGGCGTGTGGGCGCCTCGCCATAGCGCCTACCGACAAGCTGCTTGCTTCAAATGCCAGGCAGGCCCGTATATAACGGCCGCATAAGGGGGGCTAGTTTTATGCCTGATTGGACCAAAGCCGACTGGGTCGATCCCGCCTATGGGTGGCGGCCGCTACCTGTTTCAGAGTTGCCGGATCGGCTGCTCGTCGATTTCGCGACGCGCTGCAATTTGCGTTGCCCGATGTGTCCCGTGTGGGGGCTCGAGGATGAGGCCCAGATCGAGCCGCTAAAGGGGATCATGAGCCTCGCGGCGGCGCGTGAGATGCTGGACGAGTTCACCAGTAAAAAGCCGATGGTCGCCCCGAGCATTTATGGCGAGCCGCTGCTGATCCCCAATCTGCGCGAAGTGCTGAGCGCGGTAAAAAGCCGCGGCATGCCGCTGGCCCTCAACACCAATGGGCTGACGCTTACTGAAAGCATCGCCCGGTTCTTTTGTGACATCGAAGTCGATTCGGTGATGTTCAGCATCGACGCGACCACGAAGGAGACGCTCAAGAAGGTGCGCAGCGTCGATAAGCTCGAAAAAATCGAGAGCGCGGTGTTTCGGCTGATGAAGGCTCGTGGCGACCGTGAATACCCGCGGATCGGTGTGTCGTTTACGATCCAGGATGATAATCGTCATGAAGCCGATGATTTTGTCGCCCGCTGGGTCGGGGTCGTCGATGTCGTGCGCATGGGCATAGTCTTCGAGGACGGACGCTTTCCAGAGATGGTCGAGCCACCGGAACGGGTGCCGTGCCCGGTCATCTACAAGACGATGCCGGTGCACCACGACGGCAGTGTGCGCCTCTGCTGCCTTGACGGCACACGCGCCACCGATATGGGAAATGTCTTCGAAGAAGGCGTGCAGGGTGTGTGGCATGGCGAGGCCTTCGCCAAGGCACGGTATTATCATGAGACCGGTCAATGGGACAAAGTGCCGTTCTGCACGAACTGCAACGGCTGGGCGCAATATGAGTACGCGGAGGAGATTCGTGACGGTCTGCTGATCCGCCGCTCGCCCGAATACGTCTACTACAACACGATAAATCGTATTGGCAATTGGAAGGGGAGCCTCCTCGGCGGCCATAAGCCACCGCCGGCCGAGTTGCGCCCTAACGCCGCGTAACCACTGCCCGGGGCTGGCTGCGCTAGGCAGGGCTCTTTACCGGAAGCGACATCGCGATGCACGGCAACGTCCCGCTTACGGGCATGCCATTGTTGATCCACAAGCTCCGTACCGGCGGGTTTGCTTGGCTCTCCGAACGTCTGCTAGAGGAATGGCGCCTGCCGCGCACCGGCCCTGGTCAAGCGTTCTTTCGAGCAGTGCGCACGATCGGTAATGCACTCATCGGAGCGGCACCGGATGGTAATACGGCGACGGCTGCATCTGATACGCTCTATGCATTCTACGATTTGGGTGTTGCTCCGATCAGCTTTGATTTTTTGTGGTTTCTCGCTGGCGCAGAACTGGAGCGGCAACGCCGAGGGATGAACGGGGTCCACACCATCATCGTTCCCGGGCCTCGCGCCGGCCTACGCAAAGAAAGCTTGGAACTGGAGAATAACATCGTGCCGGAGGCACGGAGAACTCGTGTCAATACGATACTGTTGCCGGCTTGCGCGCTTCTTCCAAGCGTAAGCGGTGTAACGGTTGCCAGTTCGCGCGCGCAGGCTGAGGGGCTGGTGAAGCTCGCTGTAGGCAATGTATTTCCCGAGCGTTACGAGCCGGCGTTTCCTCGTTACCCAGGTCCGCAAGGACCCCTCAGGGCAGCGCGTGAGGAGGGCGCCAGAGTTGGCGTGCTGCGCGCGACGCCGGCAGATTTGGCGGCTGTCGACAACTGGCTCTCGGCGCATGGCTGCAACGTTTCCCGGATCGTGACCATCACGTTGCGCAGCTATAACTATGTTCCGGCTCGCAACAGCAACATCGCCGCGTGGGTGGGTTTGGCGCGACGTCTCAACCGAAAAGGATTGTCCGTCGTCTTCGTTCCGGATACCGCGCAGTGGTTCAATGACAGAATTGCGGAACACCAAGATTTTCCGGTGTTCGGCGAGGCGGCAGTGGTGCTGGGCTTCCGCATGGCTCTCTATCAGCGCGCCCATCTCAATCTCGGTGTCAACAACGGACCGATGGGTTTGTGCTGGCTCAATGACCAAACGCGTTATATCACGTTCAAGATGCTTAGCGATGCGGCACCGCAGACGACGCCCGAATATATGAGATTTCTCGGATTCGAGATTGGCAAGTCGCTGCCTTTTGCCACGGAATTGCAGCAGTGGGTTTGGGAGGATGACGAGCCCGAGGTTATTGAGCGCGCCGCCACGGCGATGCTCGAGCGTCTGGAACTCGACTTGCGGGGTCAGTGAAGCACGAACCCGGCTACCGGGCCTCAATCCGCTCCGTTTGCCGCGTTAGATCGTTCAATATCTGATTGAGGCGGATGCTGGTGGTCAGGTTGGCCGCGGCGTCAGGGCCACCTTCGCAAAGCTGCTTGAAATGCTCGTATTCGGCGGCCCAAGTCGGATCGGGCTGGACGACGGTGATCGCCTCCTCTGGTGGCCGCCCGCTCGGTAAGATCCGAGTACGACGGATAAAGGTCGAAGGGCCCCACTTGCACAATGATTCGATATGCGCGCTGCCTGATTCGCCATAGACATCTGCGGTAAAGTGGTTGCGCCAACTGAGCAGCGTGATTTCCATCTCGAGCACTGGCGCCCCATGGCCGCCGAATAGCATATGATCGCAAGCCTCATTCTCGAAGCGGTCAGCCGACCAGACCGCGAAGGGTACGTCGAGCGCGCCAAACCAGAAGAGTGCCGTATCGAGGAGATGTGACCCGAGATCGGGCAGCACGCCGGCGCCACGATCGCGCCACGAAGAATTTCTCACATCGCGGGCCGTGCCATTGCCATAAAACATCCGGCACAGATAAATCCGCCCGAGCGCGCCCGAGCAAATCGTCTGTTTCATGCGGATGAAGTGCGGCTCGAAGCGGTGATTGTAGGCGGTGTAGCAGATTGCACGCCTTGACCGCGCCAATGCTGCGAGGCGCTCCAGTGCGGCCGGGTCGGGAGCGAGCAACGGCTTCTCGACCAGCACATGTTTTCCGTTTTCGAGCAGATAAGTCAGAAGCTCGATCTTGGGCGCATCGGGCGTGCAGACCAGCGCGGCGTCGTAGCCGTCCAGCGGTGTTTCGGCGAGGGCGCGATAGTCCGCCTCGGGATTGACTGGGTCGACCGTCGCTACCGCATCCGGTCCGGCAATGGCGCGGCGCTTTCGTCCCTGAATACCCAATCCGATGATAACGACCCGCATCACACGGTGCCCGATGCCAGTGTCTTGACATCAATGACGGTAATTCGCGCGCTTCTCCAGAGTGTCGATGCGTTCAGCCACGTCCGAACGCGAAACCGGGCGATTGCCGTCGACCTCGCATTCGAGCGCCGCGGCGACCGAACCGAGAATGGAGGCGGCCACTTCCGAGCCGTCGCCAACCAGCGCCAAAGTCGCATAGGCGAGCAGCGCGTCGCCGGCTCCAACCGCGTCGACGACACGATCGGCGAAGCTGTCGACGACAAAGAACGAACGCAGATCATTGCCCTTGCCGGGCCGGCAGGTCAGCACGCCGCGGTCGCCGAGCTTGAGGATCAGCATTCGGCAGCCTGCCTCTTCGTGTAGCTGGGCCGCGAGCGGGCGGACACCGGTGTCCTGGTCGGCCATTGCAAAGCGCGCCTCGCGCTCGTTCGGTGTGATCAAGTCGAAATCTTTGAAGTCGAGAATGTTGCCCCAGCGGCTGGCGACCTGGCTGTCGGCGACACGAATAGCCCCGGGCGGCAAGGCGCTGACGAGTTTTGGGATCGTGCGGCGATTGAAGACGCCGTGGCGAAAATCGCTAAACACCACTGCATCGCTGCGCGTCCGCTCGATCCGCTCGGCGATCGAGGCGACGATATGGTCGGAGATCGATCGGTTGTCGAGCGTATCCACCTTGAGCAGCCGGTAGTCGCCACAGACGAAAGCGTTCTTCTGGGTCGTCGGCCGCGCTCGGTCGATGATTGCATTGACCTTGACACCAGCGTTATCGAGCGATGCGAGTACGAAATCCTTGAACGGATCGTCCCCCAGAACGGTCGAGAAGGTAACGGCGGCACCCGCCGCGGCGAGATGCGCTGCGACGATTGCGGCCCCGCCGATAAAGTCTTGCCGACCGTCGAAGCGCACGCTCGGCGTCGGGGTCTTTGTCATCCCGCCGATCATCGTCGTGTGCGTCAGGCTGTCGACGATCGTGTCGCC
>Ga0306924_10000039_pt1 | contig 81695 bp, 78 predicted proteins | sample sta12Can44000111_FD_203756 | JGI IMG/M metagenome (GOLD analysis project Ga0306924, IMG submission 203756) | Lab enrichment of tropical soil microbial communities from Luquillo Experimental Forest, Puerto Rico - statanox.12C.anox.44.000.111 (v2)... | ecosystem: Environmental > Terrestrial >... | reverse complement strand
GCGACGCGGCAGCGTCGTCGGGAGCAAATCAGATGAGGCAACATCTCAGCTTCCGGGAACATTTCAGGCGAGGCAATGCGGGGCGGAGCAATCGGGCGGCTTTGTCGGGCGCTCGCCCGATCACGTGGCCTCGAGCCTCCTCGGCCAAGTGATCGGCATCGAGGTTCTTCGCCGGCATGGTGAGGCGCGGGCCAAGGCTTTGCTCGAATATTTCGACTATGCGAGCCGAAACGACCTGTTCGTCAGCTATGTCATCATTAACCCGCAAGCCGACCGCTCGAAGGCCTGGGGTGAACAAGAGGACGAGCTGGTGGCCCAGCTGGTCGACGAGGATTCAGGCGGGATCACCGTACGCGGCGCCAAGATGCTCGGCACTAGTACGATCATGGCGAACGAGCTTCTGATCGCCAATCTGCAGCCCTTGAAACCGGGTGAGGAGAACCTTGCGGTGTCCTTCGCAATTCCGGTTGCGACCAGGGGGCTTAAGCTGCTGTCGCGCAAATCCTACGAAGCCGCGGCGACCTCAGTGTTCGACAGTCCGATTTCCGCGCGCTTCGATGAAAACGACGTGCTCGTCTACTTCGATGACGTCAAAGTGCCGTGGGAGCGAGTTTTCGTCTATCGCGACACCGATATGTGCCGTGCCCAGTTCCATGACACGCTCGGCCACACTTTCCAGAACTATCAGGCGCAGATCCGGCTCAGTGTGAAGATCAAGTTCCTTGCCGGGATCGCGCGCCGCCTGGCTGAGACGATCGGCATCGCGAATATGCCGCCGGTCCACGAAGAGCTCGGCTGGGTCGCCGCCCAGGCGGCGATGGTGTCGAGCATGGAGGCGGGGGGCCACATGCACAACGGCGCCTATGTCCCGAACAAGCATTTCATGTACGCGTCGCAAGTCCTGACCCAGGAGCTCTATCCCCGGATTGTGGACAAGATCCGCGGCTTCGCCGGTGGGGCCTTGATCATGCTGCCCTCTTCCGTACGCGACTGGGGCGACCCCGAACTAGCCGCGATCATCGCAAAGACCCAGCGGTCACCAATCGCGACGCCGCGCGATCGGGTCAAGTTCCTCAAGCTCGCCTGGGACGCGATCGGCTCGGAATTCGGCTCGCGCCATACCCAATACGAGATGTTCTACGCCGGGGCCCGATATGTCAGCTGTGGCCACAGCTTCCGCACCTATGACTGGGCCGCTGCCGACGCATTGGTCGACGCGCTCCTCGAAGACGCCCGACTATAAGGAAGCGCGCTCAGGCCTCGCGACGCCCGTGCTGGAGGTAGAGAGTGCGCAGGCTGTCGCGCGGCCCGAAGAGAACCGAAGCGAGATATGCGAGCCCCGCGACGAGGACAATCGCCGGCCCGGAGGGCAAGTCGAGGTGATAGGAAAGGAGCAGACCCAGAAACCCTGAGGCGACGGCAACGCCGCTGCTCGTCGCGCTTAGCGACGACAACTCGCGTACCCAGAAACGCGCGGCAGCGGCAGGCAGCATCATCAACCCGACCGCCATCAGAGTGCCGAGCACCTGGAACGCGGCGACAAGGTTGAAGACTACGAGCACGAGAAACAGTGTGTGAACCAGTCCGCCCCGGCCGCCGACGGCGCGCAGAAAGCCTGGATCGAAGCATTCGACAACCAGCGGGCGGTAGATGACCGCGAGGCCTAGCAAGGTCAAGGTCGCTATGACGCCGATCAGAACGAGGGCGGTATCGTCGATAGCGAGGATGGAGCCGAACAAGAGGTGCAGCAGATCGACATTGCTGCCATGGGTGGACACCAGGAGCACACCGAGAGCGAGTGAGATCAAGTAAAAGGCGGCGAAGCTCGCATCCTCCCGCAAGGGAGTGAGTCGGGTCACCAGCCCGGACAACAGTGCCACGGCCAAGCCGGCGGCGACCCCGCCCAAGGTCATCGCTGGCAGCCACAAGCCCGCGAAGATGAAGCCGAGCGCAGCGCCCGGCAGCACGGCGTGGGACAGCGCGTCACCCATCAGGCTCATCCGCCGGAGGACCAATATCGTACCAATCGGCCCACAGCCCAGGGCGATCGCCAAACAGCCCACCAAACCGCGGCGCATAAACCCGAACTCAACAAACGGGCTGAGCGCAAACTCGTAAGGTGTCATCGACCAAACCGGTTACCGCCTCACACATCGCCGCTATACGGATCCCTCCCTCTCCCCGTTCGCGGGGAGAGGGTCGAGGTGAGGGGTGCCCCCCAGAGCGGCCACACGCCGGTTATCCTCGGCCTCCGTGGACCACGATTCCAACATTTGGCGCGCGCGGCGGAGATTGTGCGGCACCAGGACTTCCCGCGTTGGTCCCCAAGCGACACACTCGCGGGAAAGCAGCAGCGCGTCGGGGAAGTACGCCCGGACCTGGTCGAGATCATGGAGGACCGCGGCGACGGTTCGGCCCTCCCGATGCCAACTCGCGATCAAGTGGAGAAGCTGGTCACTGGTACGCCAATCCACCGCGCTGAACGGTTCATCGAGCAGAATCAGCTTGGCATCTTGCGCCATCAATCGGGCGAAAAGGACGCGCTGGAACTGCCCGGCAGAAAGCGTCTCGACCCGCCGACGCTCGAGCCCTTCCAGACCAACTGCAGCAAGCGCCTGTTGCGCCGCTTCGCGACACTGCCTGGTTGCCGCTCTCGCCCAGCCAATCCGACGCCAAAGGCCAAGCAGCACCGTGTCGATGACCGAAATCGGGAAGCGCCTTTCGATTTCCGTCTGTTGCGGCAGGTAGGCGATCCCGCTGCGGCTGATATCCTGATGCTCGATCAGGCCTTCAACCGGCCGCAGCAGACCCAGCATCCCCTTCAAGAGAGTGCTCTTCCCCGACCCGTTGGGGCCGACGATCGCCGTCAGGGAGCCACGCGAAAACGAACCGCTCACATGTTGGACCGCGGGGTAATGGTCATACGCCAGAGTGACGTTGCGGAAAACGATGGCGTCGTCGGAGGAGGAGCTCACGACAGTGCCCACCAAATTGCGAGCCAGAGAAGGCCTGCAGGAACCAGCGCCCTCAGCAGCCGCTCGGCAGCGCTTTGCTCAATGAGACCACGCTCGAAAACGACTTGAAGACGACCGAGAATTTGCCCCGCCCTCACGCTTACTGGTGTGAGCTGCGGCAGGCGGGACACAGCCCGCGCGCCTCGATGACCTGTCGCTCCACGGCAAAACCCCGCACTTCGCCAAGCCGGCGCAGGCTCTGCACGATTGCATCGTCCCGGATCTCCTCGGTCGCGCCGCAGTCTTCGCAAATCATGAACTGGCTCTCATGAGGATGATCGATATCGCCGCAGGCAATAAACGCGCTCGACGTCTCGATCTTGTGGATCAGCTTGTGCGCCAGCAGAAATTCGAGCGCGCGGTAGACGGTAGGCGGGCCGAGTTTGCCCCGCCCCCGCTGCAGCTCCGCGAGCAGGGCATAGGCGCCGGTCGGCTGGTCGGATTGCAGGATCAGCTCCAGTACTCGCCGTCGAACCGGCGTCAGTCGCGCGCGGCGAGACGCGCAGATTCCTTGCGCGCGCGCCAGCGCAGCTTCGACTTGCCGAGGCGTCATCGCCAGCCTCCTCGGAACGCTTGGAAAACGTTATAGCGTAACGCTCAACGTCGCAACCGAAAGCGAGTCGTCGGCCGGCGGGGTTGCTGGCTAATCGGCTGCGGCGTCGCGGCGTCGCGGTTTGCCGCGCCCGTTGGTAAAGCGATCCATCAGCCGCGCCGCCACTCGCGGGCTCACGAAATGCGAGACGTCGCCGCCCAAGGCGCCGATTTCTTTGACGAAGCGCGAGGAGATGAACTGGAAACGGTCCGAGGCCATCAAGAAGACGGTCTCGATCTCGGGGTTCAGCCGGGCGTTCATACCAGCCATTTGGAACTCGTATTCGAAATCCGAGACCGCTCGCAGGCCGCGGATGATCACCTTCGCGCCGACTGACTGGGCGAAGTTCATCAACAGTTTGTCAAAGGCGCGCACTTCGATACGCTCGGCATCGCCGTTGTCGAGATGCGCGACCTCGTCGCGGACGATCTCGACACGCTCGTCGGTAGCGAAGAGCGGGCTCTTGCCGTCGTTTCGGGCGACGCCGATGACCAGCCGGTCGACGACCCGCGCCGCCCGGCGAATAATGTCCGTGTGGCCATTGGTGATCGGGTCGAAGGTGCCGGGATAGATTCCGATACGCGGCTGGGTCATGTATCCCCCTCGTCGGCTTGTTGATTATCCGGCAGATCATCGGACGGGTCGGAGGCAGGTTCGCCATTTTCCTCCGACTCCTCCGGGAGCCGCGCCACCGAGACGACCCGCTCGCCTTCGCCGACCTTGAAGATCACCACGCCCTGGCTGCGCCGGCGAGCGATGCGGATATCGTGTACTGGGCAGCGGATGACCATCCCGCCATCGGTCACCAGCATGACCTGATCGTTGTGTCCGACCGGGAAAACGGCGACAATCGCATCGCTGCGGCGGCTCAGGTCCATATTGTCGATACCCTGTCCGCCGCGCCCCGTGATCCGGTAGTCGTAGGCCGAGGTCCGGACCCCGTACCCTTTCTCGGTGACACTCAGCACGAACTCCTCGCGCTGGGCAAGATCGGTGTACATCTCTTCTGTAATGGTGCCTTCTTCGCCGCCGTTCTCACCGTTGGGTTCCTCGGGTTCGAGCAGTACCTCGGCGGCGGCTTCGCCTTCCTCGCCCACCGGCCGTCGCCGCTTCGCGGCAAGGCTCAGGTAGGCGTTGCGTACATCCGGCGCGATCTCCTCGTGCCGCAGGATCGACATCGAGATCACTTGGTCGTTGCCGAGCAGCCGGATGCCGCGGACCCCGACCGAGCTGCGGCCGGAGAAGACGCGTACGCTCTTGTCGTTGATAGGAAAGCGGATCGCCTTGCCGTTGCGAGTGGCGAGGAGAACGTCGTTAGCATCGGTGCAGATGGCGACGGCGATCAGACGGTCATCGGCATCCTCGCCTTCGAATTTCATGGCGATCTTGCCGTTGGCGCGCACATCGCCGAAATCGCTCAACGCGTTCCGCCGGACATAGCCGTTTGCGGTCGCGAACATCACGGTCAGATCTTCCCAACCGACTTCGTCCTCGGGCAGCGGCATCACCGTGGAGATCGTCTCGCCCGGCGCGAGATTGGGCAACAGATTGACCATCGGCCGGCCGCGCGCCTGCGGGGTACCGAGCGGCAGGCGATAGACCTTGAGCTTGTACACCCGGCCCGACGAGGTAAAGAACAGCACCGGGGTGTGGGTCGAGGCAACGAAGACCTCGCTCAGGAAATCCTCTTCGCGGATCGCCATGCCGGCACGGCCGCGCCCGCCGCGGCGCTGCGCGCGATAGGTCGAGAGCGGTACCCGTTTGATATAGCCGGCGTGGCTGACGGTCACGACCATCGCCTCGCGCTGGATCAGCGCCTCGATGTCGGCCTCGAACTCGACATCTTCGATCGCGGTTCGCCGCGGCGTGGCGAACCGCTCCTTGATGTCGAGAAGCTCGCTGCGCAGCACCTCGATCAGCCGCGTGCGCGAGCGCAGGATCTCCAGATAGCCTGCGATCTCGGTGATCAGCCCGCGCAATTCCTCCGCAATCTTGTCGCGCTCGAGCCCGGTCAGCCGCTGCAACCGCAGATCGAGGATCGCACGCGCCTGCTCTTCCGATAGCCGATAGGTGCCGTCCTCGGCGATCTCGCGGCCGGGCTCTCCGACCAGCGCGACCAGCGGAGCAACATCGGCAGCCGGCCAAGCGCGGCCGACGAGGCCAGCACGCGCGGTCGCCGGATCGGCCGCGTCGCGGATCAGCGCGATGACCTCGTCGAGATTGGTGACCGCGACCGAGAGGCCGAGCAGGACATGCGCCCGGTCCCGCGCTTTGCCGAGAAGATGGCTCGTTCGCCGGGTGATCACCTCCTCGCGGAAGGCGACGAACGCGGCGATGATCTCGCGCAAGGTCAACTGCTCGGGCCGGCCACCATTCAGCGCCAGCATGTTGACGCCAAAGCTCGTCTGCAATGCGGTGTGCCGGTAGAGCTGGTTGAGGACGATGTCCGGCTCGGCGTCGCGCTTCAATTCGACGACAACGCGTAGGCCGTCGCGGTCGCTCTCGTCGCGCAGATCGGAGATGCCCTCGATCAGCTTCTCGCGGACGGTTTCGGCGATGCGCTCGACCAGCTTCGCCTTGTTGACCTGATAGGGAAGCTCGGTAAAGACAATCGCCTCGCGGTCTTTGCGTATCTCCTCGACGTGGGTTTTCCCGCGGATGACGACGGCGCCGCGTCCGGTCCGGTAGGCGGCGTTCGTTCCGGCGCGCCCCATAATGATCCCGCCGGTCGGAAAATCTGGCGCCGGAACGTGCTGCATCAACTCGTCGATCGTGATCGCCGGATTGTCGAGATAGGCACAGCAGGCGTCGATGACCTCGCCCAAATTGTGCGGCGGGATGTTGGTCGCCATGCCGACCGCGATGCCGCTGCCGCCATTGACGAGCAGGTTCGGGAAGCCTGCCGGCAGGACTTTTGGTTCTTGCTCGGTATCGTCGTAATTTGGCTGGAACTCGACTGTGTTTTTGTCGAGATCATCGAGCAGGGTGTCGGCGACACGCGCGAGGCGGGCCTCAGTATACCGGTAAGCGGCGGGCGGGTCGCCGTCCATCGAGCCGAAATTGCCCTGCCCGTCGATCAGCGGTAGGCGCATCGCAAAATCTTGTGCCATGCGCACCATTGCGTCGTAGATCGCCAGTTCGCCATGCGGGTGATACTTCCCGATCACGTCGCCGACGATGCGTGCAGATTTACGGTACCCGCGGTTCCACTCGTTGCCGTTCACCTTCATCGAGTAGAGGATGCGCCGATGCACGGGTTTGAGCCCGTCGCGGACATCGGGCAGAGCGCGCGCCACGATCACGCTCATCGCGTAATCGAGGTATGAGCGTCTCATCTCCTCTTCGATTGTGACGGGGGTAATGTCGGGTGCGGAGGGGGGTGTTGAGGAGAGGGCCAAGGCGTTCTGTATAGCGGCTAAGGACGAAACGGCGGCTGCGCCTCTGGGGCACAGCCGCCGTCACATATATAGTCATCTGCTGGAGACATTACCCGATTTCGCAGGTGCGAACAAACGACCGATTGGTCGCCTCAGCGGGATTTGCGATTGTGCTGGTCGGGCTCGGTGCGTAGTTAGAGCGGCGGGCCAACGATCGCGCGATAGATCGCCAGAATCAGCACCGCTCCGACGATTGCGCCGATAAATCCGGCGCCTTGGCCGGGCCCGTACCAGCCGATCTGCTGCCCGAGCCAAGTCGCGAAAATCGCGCCGACAATTCCGAGCAGCGTAGTAACGATAATCCCGCCGGGTCCGGCGATGAAGAGCTTGGCGATTGCGCCGGCGAAAAACCCGATGATGATGACCCACAGCCAATGCATCGCCCCTCCCGATTTTTCAGCCCCGCACGAGCGATAGAGCAGCAGCTTCCGCCGTCGTGCTCAACGTTCACTCTCACTGTCGTTTGCGGCATCCGACAGGAGGACCGGTTAGCCACCCGTAGACGCGCAAGCAAGGTGGCAGCCTCGACTAATGGACCGATGCACGGCCCGATGGCCAGCATTCCCTCGAGCCCCCTCATCTCGCAGCGGCGCACCCCTTTCGACGAGGATTGTTGGCATTTGGTGTCGATATGAAGGAATATTTATTCAGTACCATTCCTGCATTCCGTCGGCCAAGAGCGAGGGGAAACGATACCGCTTGTCGCAACGGCAGCCACCCGGCCGAATAACGGCGAGGAGTTGATCGGATGCGCGTATTCACGATGTTGCCGATGAGGTATTGGCGGGACGCAGCGCCGTTTGGTGCAGCGGCCGAGGCCGCCGGGTTCGACGCGCTGATGACTGTCGAGCTCGGACACGACGTGTTCACGCCGCTTGCGTTTGCTGCTCTTGCGACCAACCGGATCGAGTTGACGCCCTCGATCGCCGTGGCATTCCCGCGCAGCCCGACGGTGATGGCAAGCCAGGCTTGGGATCTGCAGGCGAACTCGAACGGGCGGTTCGTGTTGGGACTGGGTAGTCAGGTCAAAGGCCACAACGAGCGCCGGTTCGGAATTCCGTGGAGCGCGCCGGCGCCGCGGCTGCGCGATTACGTCGGAGCGCTCCGCGCGGTCTGGCAATCCTGGGAGACGGGCGGAAAGCTCGATTACCGAGGCGAGCACTATACGCTGACATTGATGACCCCGGATTTCTCACCGGAGCCGAGTGAGCTCTCGATGGTTCCGGTTACCATCGCCGCCGTCGGCGACGCGATGCTGCGGGTGGCGGGCGAGGTTTGCGACGGGGTACGTCTCCATCCCTTGTGTTCGCGCCGTTATCTTGAAGAAGTCGCGCTGCCGCGGATCGCAGAGGGAATGCGGCGCAGCGGGCGCAACCGGGCCAATTTCGATGTCTTTGGCGGCGGGTTCGTTGTGACCGGACCCGATGCGAGCACCGTCGCCGATGGCATGGACTGGGTGCGCAAGAGGGTCGCGCTTTACGGCTCGACCCGCACCTATACGCCGATCCTTGCACTGCACGGGCTCGAAGAGCTCGGGTTGAAGCTGCACGCCATGTCGATAGCGGGCCGCTGGAACGAGATGCCGGCGGAGATCTCGGATGATGTCGTCCGCATCTTCGCCGCTTGCGGTACTTTCGCTGAGATCGCGGCGGCGATCGAAGCGCGCTATGGCGGCCTCGCGGATTCGATCGAGCTGAACTTTCCGGCCGGAACTGCCGCCGGGTTTCAGCGCGAGCTGTTAACCGACATTCACAGCATTCCTCACATCTTTCAGGGCTTCGGTACGAGCGGCTGACGGGGGCGGGTCGCAGGTTTGCGCTCGGCCCTTAGGGAATCTTGCACGGTCTCGAATTCGAGGCGCTTCGGGCGGCGCGCCACACCGCCTTGATACTCACCCCGCTCGGCGGCGAGCCTCTTCATTAGCCGCAGACGCGGGCTCTGCGTGGCATGGCCGGAGACGCCATGCTTGTGGCTGCCCATACCGCCTCGGCCCTGCTGCATTTTCTGCCCTGTGATGCGTGCTCGGCGAACCTATCACGACAAATCAGAGGCCACCATCCCCGGATCACCTGTTGTCGCACCGGGCCGGGAGGACAGGTAGAAAAGATGATACCGCCGATCAAACTTGCCGAGCGGCTGGCGTTGCTTGTCGCTCTAGACCTTTTTCTCGGGCTTGCTTTCGAGGATATCTACAAGCGCGACGAACCAGCGATCCCCGGAGGTATCCGGACATTTCCCCTGGTCGGGCTCGCGGGAGCAAGATTGCGCACCAGGACCCACCGACTGTGCCGGGCCGTGGGGTTACGCCGATCAGTGCCACCGATCGCGGCTCGAACAGCTTGTCGAGAACGGACCGACATCGGCCCCTACTGGTTGCTCTACGCTTCCACCCGTAATGCCGCTCTCTCCTCGGCTGGAATATTAAACCAACCGTCGGAGAGCTGGTTTACCCTGTCGGCGACGAGGCCGAACTTTACCTGCGTGACGCTCAAATCCCTGAAGTAGTTGACCAGATCGCCCCACGGATCATTCAGCCGCCCGACCGCCGAAATAAAGGCAACGAGGCCGCCGACTTCGAGCTGTTCGGTATGCACCATCCACCCGCCGATTAGAAGAGCCGCAACCACTTGGAGGTGGCTGCAAAAGTTCATCAGAAAGTTCATCGAGAACTTGAACTTGAAGATGCCCATATTGAGCCGCAGGACGCGATCCGTTTCCCGTCCGACTGGTCTTGCTGGGATGGCGCAGCGTGGGCGCCGACGGCGCTGACCCCGAGCTGCCTTAGGAGCCATACGCGCGCACCCGCGCGCCGGTTTATCGCTGCTTGCATCAGCGGCACAAAGAACAGCTGCGGCAGAAAGAGGCCAAAAGCCGCTGCCGCCATCCATCTGTCGAGGTGAACGATGTAAGCGAGTACCGAGAGCAATATCCCAGCCTGAAGCAGAGGTTCGAAGATACTGCTGCCGACAAAACCGCCGATCGGTTCGACCTCCCCGACAATCATGGCAGCGCCGACGCCGCGTGCCTCAGCGCCGGGCGCGATGTCTCGTGCAACCCTCAAATAAGCGAGGACGTGCCGGCGCAAATCGCGTGTTGCATTTTCTCCGACCCAACCCCGATACACATTGAGGGCGAGCTTTGTTCCCCCCTGCACGAGAACGGCGCCGGCATATGCGGCGCAAAGGGTCAGGACAAGCGCAAACGACCGTTGCTTGACGAGGTCGTTGACCCCTCGGCGCTGTATCTCCAGTGGTACGACTTCGAGCAGAAAGGTGCAGACTGTCAGAATGAGCAGCGCAATCTGATGTCGCCAACTTACGGCGAAAACATAGCGGAAAATGGTGGGCGGTAACCAGTATCTGACGTGTGGCATTAATTCCGGTCCAACAAAGCCGTCCGCATCTGGTCTATGAGGCAGTCGGCGGCAAAAGGTTTCTCGACGACACTCGTAGCGCCCAAACTCGAGGCGCGCTTGCTTGTTTTTGTATTGAGCCGGCCCGAAATCGGGATCGTCGGCCGCACAGCCGTGGATTATGCCGATGCCTGCGCTAGTGCCGACCTCGGTTCCCTGTCCTGGAAGTGCGGGATTACCTGCTCGCCAAACAGGCGAATGGTATGAAGCACCTCCTGATGCTGGGCTGGCCCAATGGCGCACAGTAAAATCACTTCCTCGATACCCATGGCTTCGTACAGTTCGAGAAACCGAATACAGTCAGCTGGTGTGCCAACGCAGAACTTTGTGCCTTGTTCACGCACCTCCTGGGGCGTCGGCTCACCGGGATGGGGCCCGCTGGCGAGGCGTTGGTCGCGCGCGTAATAACCCTGATAATCGGATGGCACGGTGGCCGGGTCGTAGTCGCGCCACACCAGGCGAGCGCGCTCGCGCTGTTGCTCGATGTACCAACCCACGAGTTCGGTACCGCGTTCGGCCACGACCCGCGGATCCTCGTGGCAGTAGCCAGCGGTCATCAGCGCGGCGCACCGCGTGGTCCCGGCACCGTTGCCTGGGGCTGTCTGCAGCGCGTCCTGATACAGCACCATAAGCTGTTGGACGCGGTCCGGGCCGCCTTCACTGCCGAATAGCCCTCCCATCCCGAGGCTGCCCGTCAGGCGCGCCGTCTCGTCGCTGCCGCACGCGGACCACAGCGGCGGGTGCGGCTGCTGCACCGGCTTTGGGAGGACTTCCCGCCGCGGAATCTGGTAATAGGTCCCGTTGTACACGATCTCTTCTTGAGTCCAGATGCGCGGCAGCACATCGGCAAATTCCTGCCACATGCCGCGTGTGTCCTGCAAATCCGTCCCGTACGGGGTGAGCTGGTAGGGATAGCCGGTCCGGCCGAGGCCCACATCGACGCGCCCATGGCTCAAGATATCGAGCGTCGCCATGCGCGCCGCCACGTGCAGCGGGTGATGAATCGGGGCCAGGACCACGCCAATACCGAGGCGGATTCGGCTGGTATGCTGACTTACCGCGGCAAGCGTGAGATCGGGGGCGCTATTGTGCGACCACACCGGACGGAAGTGGTGCTCGGAAAACCATACGCTCGAAAAACCCTGCTGTTCGGCGTAGGGGATTTGCTCGAGGGCTTCATAGATGCGTTGGGATTCACTGGATGGGGTCCAGGGTTTGGGGACTTGAATCTGGTAAAACAGGCTGATTCTCATGGGACTTTCTCCTGCGTAACGGAGGGAATTGCCTGAGCCTGCACATGGCTCCCGTACGCACCGGCATACCTCCAGATCCAAGCCTGCGGGTATCGTCCGCTGTCTGGCAAGCAAATTCGAGGCGATGCCAGGTCCAAATGGCGCGCCTTCGATCAACCAAGCCTCACGCGATTTTCCAGGTTCCATCCGGCTGCAGACAGCTGGTGAAATTTTAATGTTCGGTGTAGACGGGCGTCCCGCCTGAGCGCACCGTGTATACGATTTCTTCGCACTGCTGGTTAACGCGGTGAAGTTTCTTCAGCAGCTTGATGGACCCGCGTTTCCCGAAGCCGAGTTGCTCCATGCCGTATTGGTTCCTACCCACTTGCCGTGGACCTGACTGGTTACGGCGCCGCGGATCACATCGAGGTCTTGCTTCCGCGAGGGTGATGTGTGTTTCCCAGGCCGGGCGCAGCTGCGCGTGGCGGATGCCGTTACCAAACCGACGACAAGTGGAATTAGCGCTTTGACCTCAGTGACCTGTTTTGCCCCTTTGAGAACTCCGCCTCAGCCGAAACCGTCCAGGACAGTCTGCGTTCGCACCGGCAAAGAAAGGCAAACTCGATCCCGCGGCTTTGACCTAGATCCACTGGAGCACTGAGTGCAGCTGGTCTATTTGTGATCTGAGTCAAGGCAACCAGCGTGACTACGCCGCCGCATATCGTGCAACAGTCGGTGGGATTAATTGCGCCGCGTGCTTTGATCCGAGGCTCAGCGCACGACGAGAAGGTCGCAGGACAGGCGCGCAAAGTGTTTGCGAAGATCGTCGGGCTGAGCCTCGTCCTTACTCGCCTCGAGCACCAATAGGCGGCAATCCAGCTCGGTAATTCGTTGTTTGAGAGCATCGAGCCCGGTGGCGATGAGCTCAGTCTGAAGGGTCAGCGAACGCCCTTTCAGCAGCCCCGAAACCCAAGCCGCGAAATCGTCCGACTCCGATGGATTGGAGTGGCCGGCCACGGTCAACGTACTGCCGCAGAAGCCGGCGATTTGCGCAGCGATATCGAGCGCTCGCGCCGATTCGGCACCGCGACCGCGAAGGACAGTGAGGACCGATCCGCCGGTTCCCCATTCGCGCTGTGCCAGCAGGAAGGGGCGCGCAATGATCTCTATTGACGACCACCAGCGCGATGCGGCCCGAAAATGGCTGCCGATTGAACGGGTTGCCGCGCCGGCGACGACAAAGTCGTGCTCGGCGCCGCCAAGCGCATTGGCGACGAGCGGCCCGGGCACCACCTCGAACGACCAATCCACACCATGCCGGACCGCCGCTGCGCCGAGCTCGCGCCGCGCCCGTTCGGCGAAAGCGCGAAAGTGATCCTCGACATGATCTTTGGTCAGCGGCTCGCGTCCGGTTGCCAGCGTAACCTGGCACGCGAAGGGCAAGCCGGCGAGACAAACAAGCTCCTCGTCTTCCACGAAAACCCCGTGCAGCGGGATTTGCCACCGCGCTGCCAGGCGCGCCGCAGTATCGATCGCCGTTCGGATTTCCGACGCGGCGTCCAGCGGAACGACGACGCGTTCGATCGCCTGTGTCATGTGCGGACCTGAGTGAGAGAGGCGTTTCGCGCCAGCTCGGCTGCTTTGGCGGCAAAAGCGTCGAGCCGCGCGGCGATTCGATGATTGAGGGTGTCGGCCGGGTAATTGCCGTCGCCGCCCGCTTCTCCCGCGGGAAGACCGGTCAGCAGGGATAACCCTTGATCCACGGTCTCGATCGGATATACGCGGAACCGATCCTCGGCTGCCGCGGTGACGACGTCCTGGCGCAGCATCAGATGCTTGACGTTGCTCGCAGGAATGATCACGCCTTGATGCCCGGTGAAGCCGGTAACTCGGCATGCGTCGAAGAAGCCTTCGATTTTTTCGTTGACGCCACCTATCGCCTGAATGCGGCCATGCTGGTCGATAGAGCCGGTGACGGCGAAGGACTGGTTGATCGGCGTCTCGGCGAGTGCAGACAACAGCGCAAAGAGTTCGGCGGCCGAGGCGCTGTCGCCATCGACCCCGCCATAGGATTGCTCAAAGACGAGACTAGCGTTAAGCGAGAGCGGGCGCGTCTTGCCGAAGCGGCCCCCGAGAAAGCCGCCCAGGATCAGCACTCCTTTCGAATGCAGCGGTCCGCCGAGCGCGACTTCTCGCTCGATGTCGACGACTTCGCCGCGCCCGAGCCTGATCTGGGCGGTGATGCGGCTCGGATTGCCGAAGGTGAGACCGCCGAGCGTGATTACCGACAGCCCGTTCACTTGGCCGATGACTTCGCCGTCGGTCTCGACGCGGATCGTCCTGCGGCCGATCTCCTCCTGCAAGCGACGATAGACCCGGTCGCCGCGGCGGAATTGGGCATCGATGGCACCTTGCACCTCGGACGCTGTGACGATGTCTTTGCCGGCCGAGGCGGCCAGCTGGTCGGCCTCTTGTAAAAGATCGACAATCTCGCGCAGCCCAGTTGAAAGCCGGTCGGCGTCGCCGACAAGTCGTGAAGCCCGCTCGATGACGCGCGCTACTGCACTGTGGTCAAAGGGGAGCAGCTTCTCGCGACGCACTATTGCCGCGATAAAGCGAGCGTACATCAAGCTGGTTTCTGGTGTGCGCTCGATGCGGTCATCGAAATCGGCCGCAATCTTGAACAGCTCTTTAAAATCGTCGTCGACCGCGCTCAGCAGATAATAGACCGAGGGTGAGCCGAGGAGCACGACCTTCACATCGAGAGGGATCGGTTCGGGCTGGAGGGAGAGGGTGCTCGCCATGCTCAGCGCCTGCTCCAATGTCTCTATGCGGATCTCTCCGGCATTGAGTGCCCGCTTCAGCGAAGCCCAGCCGAAATTCCCCGCCAGCAGCCGTTGCGCATCGAGCAAAAGATAACCGCCGTTCGCGCAATGCAGCGCGCCCGGGATCAACAGGTTGAAATCGGTAACGAGGGCGCCGAAGCGGGCGAGATGCTCGACGCGGCCGACCAAGGTCTGATGGGTCGGGTTGTCTTCATAGACGACCCGTGCGCCGCGTAGGCCGCCATTGTCGACAATGACATTGACCTGATAGCGGCGAAAGCGCGTATCGCTAATGGCCTCGTCGGCTGGGCCCGGTATCGGCAATCCTTGAGGCGGCTGCGGTTGCGGTAGAAAATCGTCGGCGTTCTCTTTGACATCGCGCTCCACAGCGTCGAGGTACTGCGCGACGTCGGGCAGGTCGTGATAGCCAGCACGCAGCTCGTTCATCATTAGCGCGATCGCGGCGCCGGTCGTCTCGCGGTTCAGCTCGCGCACCGCCTCGCGGTGCTCGCGCTCCCACTGTGGAACTTTCTGCATGACCGCCTCGAGCTCGCCTTGCACATCTTCGAGGTCGTGTTGAATCCGTGTGCGTTCCGCCTCGGGTAGCCCTTCGAACATCTCCGGGGTCAGGACTTTCCCGTCACGCCGCGGTGCCAGCGCCAGTCCCACTGGCGTCCGCAGCATTGTGATGCCTTTTTCTTCCGCATGCTGCTGCAATGCGCCAAAGGCCTGCTCATTGCGCTGCTTGAACTGCTGCTCGACGACGTCGAGGCGCGCCCGATATTCGTCCCGTTCGAAGGCGGCCGGTAGCGCGACGCGCAACTCTTCGACCAGCTGTTTCATTCCCTCGCGCAGCCCGTTGCCGCGCCCGGGCGGCAATTGCAGTCGTCGAGGTTTCTGCGGATCGGCGAAGTTGTTGACGTAACACCAATCGGGCGGCGTCGGTGCGCTCTCGGCATGGCGCTGCAGCAGATTCTGGATGACGGTATGCTTGCCGGTGCCGATCGCGCCGAGAGCATAAATGTTATAGCCTTTGCGCCGCATTGCGACGGCGAACTCCACCGCCTCCACCGCACGGTCCTGGCCGATCGGCCCCAACGGATCCGTAAGTTCGCCGACCGATTGGAACGGCAACTCAGCCGGGTCGCAGTGCCGGTATAGCAGGGTAGGGGGGAGCGGGCTGCCCGGTTCGGCAGCCGACACGCCGCCTTCTCCGCGGGGCTGCTCGCGATAATTCACCGATGGTTCCATGGCGGCCAAGGTTCGTTTCCTCCGATGTGGCGTCCCCGGCGATCGTTCTGATTATGCTCGTTTTCTCCCGAAACAGCATCTATGCGCCGCCGGAAAAATACTGGGACGAAGGGGGGCGGTACGGCGGGTCGAGCCGCCACCACCTACCGTTTGGATCAAGCTGATCTGACCTCGATTTTCTTTTGTTGCTTCTGCGCGCCCGGTGTCTTCGGCAGAGTGATCGTCAGCACCTCTTTCGAAAAATCCGCGGCAACCTTTGTCGCGATCAACGCTTGCCCGCAGCTCGAACGCGCGTTGGAACGAGGCATAGGCGCGCTCCGAAAAGCAGTAGTTCTTGTCCTCCTTCTCCTGACGCTTCTCGCCTTTGAGGATGAGCATGTTGCCGGACACCGATACGTCGGCATCCTTGGCATCGAGACCGGGCAGCTCTGCCGAGTTCTTATAGGCTTTGTCGTCTTCGCTCATGTCGATCGGCGGTACAGAAAAGCTGAATGCGCTCATCGGACGCCAGGGCTCGACGTCGAACATGCGGCGCAACGAAGGAAAGCCGAACCGATCGAACAGTCGGTCCATTTCGTTGCGAAAGGATCGCCACACATCGGCAGTCGTCGTCTCCGCAGGCGATGCCTTCTTAACCTCCACTGGTACGTCTGCCATCGCCGTCTCCATCGATTGAGAGAAAGGAAACGGGTTAATCTCACCGAATCGGCATCTTTGGCGCGAGGTTCGATCGAAACATTGACTTATCGCAATTCCTCCATCCGTCGCGTCCCCCCGCCTCGTCCGCATCGCTCGGCGCGCCCGCGCCGTGGCCAGCGACGGCTCGGCGGCGCGCAGCACTTCACCGGTGCGCCTTATTCCCCTGGCTGCTCTACGGCTTGACGCAGGCGCTTCATGCGCCCTCGGGCGAGCTTTGCTTTACGGCGGCGTTCGCGCGACACTGCTGTCGGGCGCGTTGGTATGCGCTGCTTTCCGGGCTGCAGAGCCCGGTGGAGGAGATCAATCAGTCGGTTATAGGCGTCCTGGCGGTTGCGTTCCTGCGTGCGGAAGCGCCGCGCCATGATCACGAGCACGCCCTCGGCCGTCATTCGCCGCCCGGCAATCAGGCGCAATCGCGCGAGCATGCGTTCGTCGAGGCTCGGGGAGCGCGCCGCATTGAAGCGGAGCTGGACCGCCGTTGCGACTTTATTGACATTCTGCCCGCCGGGGCCGCCGGCGCGAAGAAAGACTTCCTCGATCTCGTCCTCCTGGATTGCGATCTGCTCTGTCACGGGAAGCATGTGCTGGGATCCGGTCAACCTTAGGTCTACAACTATTCGTTGAGCGAAAGGCCATCGCCTCGTTGTATCTGCAGCGAATCAGCAGCAAAATTCCCGCAATGGCTGCGGACAATAGACGCCGGACGGGCAACCGTGCTTCCGCAGTATCGCTCGTGGACCCCTGCTTCTTCATTTAGGAATCCTATCGCGACGGCTGGAGTTCAATAATAAGATGCGAATATGGCAAACTCACCGTCAAGCGCAACGAGAGGACGTCTTCTAGTCGATCGTCGCTGATAGCAAATGCTCACTGCCGGCAGATTGATGTGGCTCAATGGGCCAGTGCCTTTCGGGATGTTAGGTGGTCTTACTGCGCGCTTGCCGACGGTGATGGCGTTACGGTCATACGTGCTGCGCGGGCGAGGAGGTCGATCACTTCGGCGTCACTCATCTGGTGGAAATCGCGATAATAGAGGCCGATCGCCCCGAGGGCGGGCGGCGTTTCCGGGCAGACGACTTCGTCAGCCTCCTTGCCGAAGGCCTCGATTGTCTCAGGCGGCCCCACCGGAACAGCGAGAACCAGCCGCGCTGGATTACGCCGCCGCACCGCCTGCAACGCCACCCGCATCGTCGCGCCGGTGGCAATACCGTCATCGACGACGACTGCGGTACGTCCGCTGATTTCCACGGGAGGCCGATCTGCACAGTAAGTCCTCCGGCGCCGTTCGATCTCCTCGAGCTGGCGTGCCGTCTCCTCCTCTACGTAGCTTTCTTGGACATCGAGAACGGCCGCCAGATCTCGGTCGATAAAAGTCGATGGACTTGCCCCGTCGGTGACGGCGCCGAGGGCGAGCTCGGGCTGCCAGGGGACCCCGATCTTGCGCACCAGCACGATGTCGAGTGGTGCATCCAGCGCCTCGGCAATCTCGAACCCCACGGCAACCCCGCCGCGCGGTAAGGCCAAAATCACTGGCCGCTGTTCCTTAAGGTGCGCCAGCTGAGCGGCAAGACGACGGCCCGCATCCCTGCGGTCGGTGAATTTCATGTTTCGGCCCCCCGCGAAGTGCTCTCCGAACCAACCTCGTGCATGAGCTCTCAAATCCGCTCCCACTGGCCGGTCTCCTCGTCGAGGCGATCCAGCTTGATACCGCCAAAGTCAAAACGCGAAACAATGCCCACGACCTTGCCGTCGTCGACGATCGGTAAATCGCGATAACGTCCGTCTTCCTTTAGCCATAATGCTTCGATCGCCATGTCACGTCCTCCCCTACGGTGACGGTCATCATCATGGTTGGCCGATCACCGGCCTCCATGATCCGTATCAATTTCGCCACGCCTCGCCCGCGGCGGCTGCGGCTTTTGTTATTGGCCGGTACCCGGCGCGCCGATCTGATCGCGGTTTCAACCTCGACGCCGTTAGCGGCGCAAGAGCAGCGGATAAGTGCTCAGCAGGAGCTCGGCGACGATCAGCAACACGATGTACCATTCGACGCGCAGGCTGCTTCTGGTCTGCACCAGGCCCAGCAGGGTTTCCACGGTGCGGGAAATAACGTCGAGCTTGCGATCGAGCGCGCGGTCGCGTTCGCGTAGTTCGTATTCCTCCGCCAGTCGCATATAGAGGCGCTCGAGTTCGGGGTGCTCCCATAAGAGCTCGGGCTTCTCGCCGGTTTCGACGCGGCCGACCATCTTTTGCTGCGTTAGAAGCACGTCGCCGATGTGAGTTAGCAGCTCTCTGCTGTGTCCACCGGCGCGGCCCTTCTCGCGCAATTTCGCGGCCAGCGGCTCGATGCGGTCGAAATTCTCCGCGATCCTCGTCTCGTAATGGGAGAGAACCAGGCTCTTGGCAAGGATATCCGCGACGAGCTGCAAACGCTCGGTAGTCTTCTCGCGGAGAAGGATGTTGCCTGAGGGATCGACGTATTGGTCTGTATCCGGGCGCACCAGGAGGTGCACGTCATCATGTTCCGGAACCCTGAAAGCCCCGGTGATGAGGGGTGTCAATGAAGCGGTGAAACGGTCCATCGCGGCGGTAGCCGTACCGAACAGGACAACCGCGCCATAGCGAAACAGCACGGCGACGCCACCCCCGGGAACATCGACGGTCAAGGGCGCGACGCCGAGCGGCTTGTCGCGCTCCAGCGCACGAGTATCCAGCCGCTCCCCCAGCAGAAGAGCATGGACTGGTACCGCTTCGACCGTGCCTGCGGACAGCTCCGAGACAGACGCGCCTGCGATCGCTGCCTGCCCGGTCTCATCACTGGTCCGTTGCGCCATGCGCTCAGCCGAATTCACGCCGATCCTCGATAGACTAAATACGCGAGAAGCCGAAACCCGGGTTGATCCCGTTCAATTCGAAGCGCGGCTTCCATTGTCGTTGATCCAACGCGACGATCGCCGCAACTCCTTATGAAAGCGATCCTTAACCACATGATGGCAGTTTCACTACTCCGCAACCACCGGGGAACCCGATGTTGGCCGCCCCTCTCGATAAACTGGCCCCAAGGCGCGGCGGTGTGAAACTGCGTGGTGCCCGACCGTGGGTGGATTGCGCGCCTAATTTCCGAATAGAATTACGGTTTATTCTGAGCGCCGACAGCCACGAGTTCTATTTCTATCGCGAGAGCGTCGCTAGCAGCTCGTTCGATCAGCTCGCAGTGTGCGACGGGGTGCGCTTTGTCGCACGGTATTCCGAAAGCGTAGAGGCCCGCAGGCGAGCACGGTGGTTCCCCTCGGCAAGCATCACCTGCCGTCAACCGAGGCAGTGCGTGTATGATCGCACGCCGCGGGCCGCCTCTGGATCTTCACTGATACCCGACCTTCCCCTCTTCAGTTTTTTCGATCACGCTGTTCTGTTCTGCTTGCCTTTTCTCTTTCAGCCGTCTGACGTATCGCCACTCACCCCAAAGGAATAGGCGCCAGAGATACCATCTCCACCAGATCATAGGTATTTCTCGTTCCAGGAGTTCATCAACTTCGTTCCAGTCTTGTGTTTTTTGTTGGTTTGTGGTCCATTCATTGCTTCATTTCTTGCTATTAGGTAAGACCAACCTCGCAGACCGAGTGATAGTGTAAACACGACCGAGAGAAGGTTAACGAGAGCCGACTAAGTGTGCCCTCTCGTTGAAATTGCTTTTAACCATTTATCCTCCTATCCCAGGTATAGCTGCCTGTTGTGATACTTATTCTGCTAACAATAATAGCATATTTCTAAAAAAAATAGCAATACGTATATCAAATCAACTTAAGAAGGTACTGGATCTGCCAACCTAGACGCGTACCCAAAAGCTCATGTAAGAAAGGGCATCGGACCTGTGGTGCCGCTGCGGTCCCCGCGAAAAATGGCAACGGGTCGTTTTGGGGAGGAGGTTTGGCACATGGCGGATTACAAGCTGATTTCTGCGGATTCCCACGTCAGCGAGCCACCTGATTTGTGGGCGACCCGGGTTGCCCAGAAATATCGGGACCGGGCGCCGCGGCTGGCGGTCGACCTGCCGGGCAAGGAAGGCGCCTATTTTCTCTATGAAGGCTATGCGCCGCATCCGATCGGGATCGGCCTCGGCGCCGGCAAGAGCCCGGAGGAGTTGAAGGAGTTCCTGACCAAGGCGACCTACGCCGATGCACGCCCCGGTGGTTGGGACCCGGCAGAGCGGGTCAAGGACAATGAGCTCGACGGCGTCGAGGCGGACGTGCTCTACACAACCTTGGGCTTTCGCATCTTCTGGATAAAGGATGCGGGGCTGCAAGCGGACTGCTTCCGCGTCTACAACGACTGGCTCGCCGAATACTGCAGCTATGCACCGAAGCGCATGGTGGGCCTGCCGATGATTTCGCTTTATGACCCCAAAGAAGGGGCCCGCGAACTCGAACGTTGCGCGAAGATGGGCCTCAAAGGGGCGATGATCTGGTGCTCGCCGCCCGAGAATCAACCTTACAGCTCCCCCATCTACGATCCGTTTTGGGCGGCGGCGCAGGAATTGCGCATGCCGGTCAGCCTGCATGCGATCACCGGGATGGGCATGGAGAGCCAGTACAATTGGGGCGAGCGCTACATGCGCGCGACCGTGCTGTCGCACGAGGTCGAGAAGTCCTTCAGCGTGCTGATTTTCTCGGGTGTGCTCGACCGCTTCCCGGAATTGCAGATCGTCTCGGCCGAGAACAATATCGGCTGGCTGCCCTATTACCTGCAGCGCATGGACCGCGCCTTCGAGCGCCAGCGCATCGCCGCCGGGTTCACCAACAAGCTGAAGCCGAGCGAGTATTTCCAGCGGCAGATGTGGGCGACCTATATCGACGACTATGTCGGCGTGGCCAGCCGCCGCTTCATCGGCGTCGACCGGATGATGTGGTCGTCCGATTACCCACACCAGGCCTCGACCTGGCCGCACTCGCAGGAAGTCGTCGCGCGCGACTTCAAGGACGCCAGCGCCGAGGACCGCTACAAGATCACCCGCGCCAACGCCGCCAAGCTCTACGGCTTCGAGATTTAAGCGCTTCTTCACATTCCCGATGGTACCCGTCGCCGGTGAGTTTTCCGGAGGCGGTGCGCACAACGCTGAATGAGTTTGTTGCGGCGACGCAGAGGGCGTTTGTCGACGATCTCCTGTCGATCGTGTTGTTCGGCTCGGCTGCGGAGGGGCGCCTGCGGCCGACCTCGGACGTCAACGTGGTCGTCGTGCTTCGCCGCGTCGACCCGAAGAGGCTGGAGGCGATCGGCGAAGCCTATCGTTTCGCCCATGCCGCTATCCGGCTGTCGGCGATGTTTATTCGCGAAAGCGAGATCGCGGTCGCGAAGGACGCCTTCGCCGTTAAATTCGCCGATATCGCAGCACGGCACGAGGTGCTGTACGGAACCGATCCATTTGACGGTCTTACGATCTCGCGTGAAGCAGCTCGGCATCGCCTGCTGCAGGTCCTCGTCAACCTGCAGCTTCGGTTGCGCGAGCGATATGCGCTGTCATCACCCTATGACGAGCAGCTCGCAATGGCGGCGGCCGATGCCGTCGGGCCGTTGCGGGCCAGTGCGGCGGTACTGTTGTGGCTCGAATCGGGAGTGAGGCTCGCGCCACGCGAGGCGCTGCGACAGATTGCCGATGAGACCGGCAGTGCGGCGGCGCTCACTGGAATTACCGAGGCGCGCGAGAGCGGCGGTGTTCCAGCGATCGGCGCCGAGGCCACACTTATCGGCGCCATCGAGCTCGCGACCCAGCTCGCAGGGCGGATAGAGCGACTCGGGTAAAATGAACCCGTTCGATCTGAGTGGCCCCGTATTTCTGTTGTTTTACAGCGGCGTGGCACTGATCGTAGTCATCGCCCTCAAGATCGTGATCAACGAGGCCGAGGGGGGCGCGCCACGGGCTCTGCCGCTGAGCGACCCGTACCATATTGCCTGGTTGCGTGGAGGAACACCGGAAGCAGCGCGGATCGCGGTTTTGGCGCTAACCGATCGCGGCCTTCTCCAGGTGAGCGGCGAGAATCTCGTGAATTCCAGCCAAACGCAATCCTCAGTCCGAGAACCCATCGAACGCGCCATTTTGGCGCGCTGCGGTCAACCCAGCACCCCTGCGACAGCCGTGCTCCGCGATCCTTCTGTCGAGCGCGCCTGCGAGCCTTATAGGGCGCGACTGGAGCGCCTGCAACTCGTGCCCGATACGGCATTGCGAGCCCGGCGATATCGCTGGTGCACCATCGCGACCGCAATTCTGCTCGGCGTCACACTGACTAAGATCGCTATAGCCTTCAGTCGTGGGCGGCACAATGTAGAATTTCTTGTCATTTTGACGGCAGTCGCGGTGTGGGGGGCGTGGTTCCTCATACGCCACCCTCGTACCCGGCTCGGTGATCGGATGCTGGAGGATTTGCGGCGGCTCTTCAGCGCTCTGCGTCAACGGGCTGCAACCGACCGCCGGGGCGCCACGACCAGTGACGCGATGCTATTGGCTGCAGTGTTCGGTTTATCGGCACTGCCGGCCACCGGGTTCGCCGATCTTCAGCATGTTTATAAAAAGGCCACCAAGGCGGGCGGTGGCTGTGGGGCAGGGTGTGGATCGGGCTGCGGAGGTGGAGGGGGTGGAGGTGGCTGTGGTGGGTGCGGCAGCGGCAGCTGAGGGTCGCGACCGGTTCGGCCTCGGCTGGCGAGCCGAGCTCGCTGCCGGAATTCTTTCACATCTCGACCGGATCGATCTGATCGAAGTCATTGCCGACGATTATTTCGACGCCGCGCGCGGCGATTTGCGCGCGCTGAAGACATTGGCTGCGCAAATCAGCATAGTACTGCACGGAGTTTCCCTCGGGCTCGCCTCGACAGTTCCAGTCGAGTCAAGGCGGCTCGACCACATCGCACGGCTGGTCGACGTGACTGGCGCCGCGGACTGGTCGGAGCATCTGGCCTTTGTGCGAGGCGGCGGTATCGAAATCGGTCATCTTGCGGCGCCGCCACGCAGTGATGCGTCGATCGAGGGTGCTTGTCGAAACATCGAATATGCGAGGCGTATTGTGGGCCGCGCACCGCTTGTCGAAAACATCGCCACTCTGGTCGCGCCGCCTGCAAGTCAGCTCGATGAGGCCGAGTGGACGCAGGAGATCGTGCGCGAGGCCGATGTCGGATTATTGCTCGATTTGCATAATCTTTACGCCAATGCGGTCAATTTCGGTGACGATCCGTGCAGTCTCCTTTGCCGGTTTCCGGTGGAGCGAGTGACGACAGTGCATCTCAGCGGTGGGCGCTGGATTGCCGGACCGAATGGCGCTCGAAGGCTTCTCGATGATCATCTGCACGACGTCCCGCCAGCCGTGTTCAGTCTATTGTTCGAGCTGGGCCGCCTCGCTCCACAACCGCTGACGGTGATCATCGAGCGGGATGGACGCTTTCCAGTTATGGCCCGGCTTTTCGATCAGCTCGATAGTGCCCGAACAGTGTTGACGGCAGCGCGAAAGGCTGGTAGATGAGCTCACCCGCTTTGGAAGAATTCCTTACGCGGCTCTACACAGATGAACTCGCCCTTGCCACGTTTCTGCTCGCACCCAACGAAACCGCGCGGGCAGCCGGTCTGGACGAAGCCGCGGTTTCGGCGCTTGCCGATGCCGATCGCGTCGGCTTAGTTATGGCAGCGGTCAGTTTCCGCGCCAAACGAGAGCAACGGAAAAAGTGCCATCGGCTGCGGCGCGGCCCAACGGCGTGGTTTACGCCGTCAATCTTCCTCAGGCGCAAGGTTGAGGATGCCGGCGGCGATATCGAAGAGCGGCAGAAACATCTCCGGCTCCTGGGCTCCGGAGATTGCGTAGCCGCGTTCGAGGACAAAGCAGGGCACGGCGCGGATGCCGAGGCGGCGTGCCCGGCGCTCCTCGGCGAGGATCTCGTTTATGCCGGCTTGACCGGCGAGATAACGCTCGGCACTTCGTCGATCGATGCCGGCGCGCGCCGCAATGGCGGCCAATGTCGCGGTGTCGCCGATGTCGAGGCCTTCGAGGAAATAGCCTTGAAACAGGCCCTCGACCATCTCGTCCGAGTTACCTTGCGCGGCAGCGAGGTGGATTAGCCGGTGCGCTTGCAATGTATTGGGCGTGCGCCGAATCCGGTCAAACGCAAAGGCAATCCCCTCGCCGAGGCCGGCGGCACAGACGGCCGCGTAGCTACGCTCTGCGACGCTGGAGCTGCCGAACCTTGCTAAAAGGTAAAGTTCGCGGGGGAACCCTTCGCGCGGCATCTCCGGGTTGAGCTGGAAGGCTCGCCAGGAGCGGCTCACGATAACATCGGGGCGCTGCATCAAGGCCCGCTCAAGCCGCCGCTTACCGATAAAGCACCACGGACAGGCCACATCGAGGATGATGTCGATTTGCAAGGCTCCCCTCCGCCGCTTGACGCTGGCGTGGCGTCTCGTGAGGATGCCGCGAGAACGCTCGAGTTGGGAAGAGGGTTTACCGTGTCATCGGCGAAGATCCCGGTAACCGGGATCCCTACGAGGCGTCGCACCTCGTACGCAATGCTGCGAATTTCACGGCGTTGACGCCGCTCGCCTTTCTGCCCCGTGCCGCCGCGATCTACCCTGACAAGCTCGCCGTTATCCAGGGTGCCGCCCGGCTTTCTTATCGCCAGCTCTATGACCGCTGCCGACGGCTCGCCAGCGCGCTTCGCCTGAAAGGGGTGGGGCGGGGAGATACCGTCGCAATCATGGCGCCGAATGTGCCGGCTCTGCTCGAGGCACATTTCGGCGTGCCGATGGCCGGGGCCGTGCTGAACGCGCTGAACTATCGGCTCGATGCCCGCTCGATCGGCTTCATCCTGGCGCACGGCCAGGCAAAGCTGCTGATCGCCGATCGCGAATTTGCGCCCATTGTGGCGGAGGCGTTGCACAAATTCGACGGTCCGCTGCCACTCGTTGAAATCGACGACGGCGTTGGTGGTCCCTCGCTCGGCGGAACCGACTACGAGGCATTTCTCGCCGAAGGCGCGTCCGCCGCGGCCTGGGCGCTGCCGCAGGATGAGTGGGAGCCGATCGCTCTCAACTACACCTCGGGCACTACCGGCAATCCAAAGGGCGTCGTCTACCATCATCGCGGCGCCTTCCTGAACGCGATCGGCAATGCGATCACTTTCGGCCTTGGCCCCGACTCGGTCTATCTCTGGACCTTGCCGATGTTCCACTGCAACGGCTGGACCTACCCTTGGGCGGTGACGGCGGTGGCAGGCACACATGTCTGCCTGCGCCGTGTCGATCCGGCGCCAATCTTCGCCGCGATCGCCGAGCATCGGGTTACCCATTTGTGCGGCGCGCCGATCGTGCTCAATATGCTCGCACAGGCGCCGGAAATCGTAAAACGCCGCTTCGACCATATCGTCGAGATCGCTACCGGCGGCGCCGCGCCGCCTTCGGCGGTGATCGAGGCCATGGAGCGGATGGGATTTCGGGTCACTCACCTTTATGGTCTGACCGAAAGCTACGGCCCTTCGACCGTTTGCGCCTGGCAGGAGGAGTGGTCACGCTTGCCTCTTGCCGATCGATCGGCGCGCATGGCGCGCCAGGGGGTGGGCTATCTGACCCTCGATCGCCAGCGGGTGGTCGACCCGCAGACCATGACCGATGTCCCCGCCGATGGCCGCACATTGGGCGAGCTGGTGCTGCGCAGCAACACGGTGATGAAGGGATATTTGAAGAACCCGGCAGCGACCGAAGCAGCCTTTGAACATGGCTGGCTGCACACCGGCGACCTCGCCGTCAGGCATCCCGACGGCTACGTCGAGATCAAGGACCGTGCGAAAGACATCATCATTTCGGGTGGCGAGAATATATCCTCGCTCGAAGTGGAGGATGCGCTCTACCGCCACCCACAAGTCATGGAGGCGGCGGTCGTTGCAAAACCCGACCCGGTCTGGGGCGAAACGCCCTGTGCGTTCATCACACTCAAGCCCGATGCCGGCCCGGTCTTCGCCGAAGACATCATCACCTGGTGCCGCGACAACCTCGCGCACTACAAAGTGCCGCGCACGATCCTCTTCGGAGAGCTGCCAAAAACCTCGACCGGCAAGATTCAGAAATTCGAGCTCCGCGATCGCGCCAAGGAGATCGCGCCGTGACCCGTTTGCCGAGCTTCGACCTCGCGGGTCAAGTGGCGCTCGTCACCGGCGCGTCGAGCGGGATTGGCTATCACCTTGCTCAGCTCTTGGCCGCGGCCGGGGCCAAGGTGGCGCTCGCCGCGCGCCGCGCCGACCGGCTCGACGAAGCGGCGCACGAGATCGCCACGGCAGGAGGGCAGAGTCTGCCAATCGCCTGCGACGTTACCAGGGCGGATAGTGTCGCAACCGCTATCTTAGCGGCCGAAACCGAGCTCGGACCTTTGACGATCCTGGTCAACAATGCCGGCGTCGTCGTCTCGAAGCCGCTGTTCGAGCATACGGAGGCCGATTGGGACTATGTGGTCGACACGAACCTCAAGGGCGCCTGGCTGGCAGCGCGCGAATTCGCGCATCATCTGGTTGGGCTGAAGCGCCCGGGCCGCATCATCAACATCTCCTCGGTGCTCGGCTTCCGGACTATCGGCCGCGTACCGGCCTATTGCGCCGCCAAGGCAGGGCTGACCCACCTCACCCATGTGCTGGCGATGGAATTGGCGCGATACGGTATTCTCGTCAACGCGCTGGCGCCGGGCTATGTCGAGACCGACTTCAACCGCGCCTTCTTTCAGACCGAGGCCGGCAAGGGGCTGATCTCACGCATTCCGCTGAAGCGCCTCGGACAGACCGAGGATCTCGACGGTGCGCTGTTGTTCCTCGCCTCGTCGGCGAGCGCCTATGTGACGGGCGCGGTCATCTCTGTCGATGGCGGGCACGGCGTCGCCGCGATCTGACCCGCAGCGCGAGCGCCGCGCGGCGCTCGCCCGGTTTCTGACTGCGGCGAGCGGGGCAGAGACCGTCGAAATTAGCGGGCTCGTCCCGTTGCGCGGCGGTGCCATCCAAGAGAATTGGGCGGTCGATGCGTGTTTCAGCGGTGGCTCGCTCGCCGGAGACCAGGCGCTTGTCCTGCGCACCGCCGCCCCGACTGGAGTGCCCGCGAGTCTCGACCCGTTGCAGGAATTCGCCGTGCTGAAGGCTGCCTTCGCGGCGGGGGTGACGGTGCCCGAGCCACTCTTCGCGAGCGGTGACCCCGCGATATTCGGCAAGCCGTTTTTCATCATGCGCCGGATCGACGGGATTGCTGCGGCGCACCGTATCACCCGCGACGCCGCTCTCGAACCGGCTCTTCCGGCGATTGCCGAGCGGCTCGGCCGCGAACTTGCGCGCATCCATAGGATCCGCCCACCGCGCTCCGACCTGGCATTTCTGCCGGCCTACGAAGAGGTCGGCCCGACCCTGCAGATTGCCGGATTTCGCGCCTATCTCGATCATCACCCGACACCCCGGCCGGTGCTCGAATGGGGTATCCGTTGGCTCGAAACCCACACTCCGTCGCCCTCCGATCCGGTGCTCTGCCATCATGATTTCCGCACCGGCAATTACATGCTCGACGGCACCACCTTGACGGGGATCCTCGATTGGGAATTTGCCGGCTGGGGCGACCCTCACGAGGATATCGGCTGGTTTTGCTGCAAGGGCTGGCGCTTTGCCCGGCTCGACCGGGAAGCCGGCGGGATCAGCGGCCGCGCGCCCTTTTATCGCGGGTATGAAAGCGAAGCGGGTCGGGCTATCGACCCATCGAGAGTCTTCTTCTGGGAGCTGTTGGCGAGCGTGCGTTGGGCAATCATTGCACTGCAGCAAAGCGACCGTTACATGATCGCGGGCGAGCGTAATCTCGATCTCGCGCTCACCGGGCGACGTGCGACCGAATGCGAGTTGGAAATTCTGATGCTTCTCGATCCTGCCGGAGTGCCGCCGGATGCGTGATCTGCCGACCGGGTCGACCCTGCTGGCCCTCGCACGCGATGTGCTGCTCGGCGATCTGATGCCTCTGCTGCCAGAGGAGGCTCGTCTAGACGCGCGGCTCGTCGCCAACAGCATGGCAATTGCCGAGCGCGAAGCCGAAGCGGCCGATGGCCTAAGAAAAGCGATCGCTCGCGAGCTGGAGAAACTTTACCGGTGGACGGGGGAGGGGGAGGAACCGGAAAATCTGCTGCGGTGCTTTGCGCGCGACCTCAGAGTCGATAGGTTCAAGGGTTCTGAGCCGCAGGAGCGCAAGGCTCGCGAAATATTGTGGCAGCTCACCATCTCAAAGCTGCGCCAGGCCAATCCGAGATTCTTGGCCGCCAACGGCTTCCGCTAGCCGTATCGGGAGATCGAACCGTGTCTCAATCCCGCGTTCCGCAAGTAGTCGACGCGTTCGCCCGCGGCGAGATTGTCGTCGTGACCGACGACGACGATCGCGAGAACGAGGGTGACCTGATCCTCGCGGCGGTGCATACGACACCGGAGAAGATGGCCTTCATCATCCGCAACACCTGCGGCATCGTTTGCGCGCCATTGACCGGGGAAATCGCAAGGCGTCTGCATCTGGCGCCGATGGTCGCAGACAATGACGCGATCCACGGCACCGCCTTTACGATTTCGGTCGATTATCGCCATGGTACGACCACCGGCATCTCCGCCGACGACCGCACAGCCACGATCCGCAACCTCGCGAACGGTAATGCCGGCCGGTCGGATTTTGTCCGTCCCGGTCATATTTTCCCGCTGATCGCCAAAGATGGCGGGGTCCTGATGCGATCCGGTCATACCGAGGCGGCAATCGATCTCTGCCGCCTCGCGGATCTTGAGCCGGTGGCCGCCATTTGTGAGCTGGTCAATGACGACGGCACCGTGATGCGCGGACCGCAAGTCCGCGCTTTTGCCAAGAGCCATGGTTTGAAGCGCATTTCGGTGGCCGACCTGATCGCTTATCGCCAAGCGCGCGAGAAGCTCGTGACCCGCGTGGCGGAATTCAGCGTGGCCAGCGAGATCGGCGAGCTCGCGGGTTATGCCTATGTGACGCCGTTCGACAAAGTCCACCATTACGCCTTTGTCTACGGCAACATTGGCGATGGCAGCAACCTCCCGACCCGCCTCCACCGCGCCAATGTCCTCGAAGACCTCTTCGGAGGCGCCAAACCGATTCATGCTGCGCTCAACCGCTTCAAGGCCGTCGGACGCGGCGTGCTGGTCTATTTGCGCGACGGCACGTCGGGGGTGCCGGCCTCCACCGTGGGCGAAGAAGTGACCGGCTCGGAGCACGAGCGCAACGTACAGTGGCGGGAGGTGGGACTGGGCGCCCAGATCCTGCGCGATTTGCGCATCTCTTCGATCCAGCTGCTGGCGACCCGGTCGCGCACCTATGTCGGGCTTGCTGGCTTTGGCATTGAGATCGCCGCGACAGAACCGCTGGAGTAACCCGCAAGCCTTGCGCTAGCCGCGGCGGGTCGGACCGCTCGCACATGTCACCGTGGGTGCCAACTCTGTTCCTCCGGAAGAAGCGGCGCGAGAGCCGCCGGGGCGGATCCTCGATCGCGGAGAACATATCGGCGACATGGGAGAAAATAACGCCGGATTCCGTATGAACGTTTCCCTCGCCTCCTGGTGAGCAAGACATCTTGGCGGAATACCGAAAAGACAAACGCTGTTACTGCTGCGGAAAACCCTATGAAAACCCGCCCTAGTGGCGCGCGGATTGGCAACTAGGTATGGCGCGCTGGAGCTTGTTCGAACGATGATCGGGCAGAAACGGGGCTCACAATGTTCAACGAGAGATCGTGGCACAAAATCCCCGAAACGGATTGTGAAGCGGCGGTAGCCGAATTCATCCGCACTAAAGGAGTTACGCGGTGCCCGACCGCTTGCGTCTCGCCGACCCAAGGTTCGGTTGCTGCCACCGACCGCGAAGCGCTTGAAGAGCATGCAACGCAACAGGATCGGCTTCGCAAAGCGAGGGTCGCTGCCCGCGCCCAACAATTTGGGAGCGAAGAGGTCGCACGACTGGCCCTGAGGTAGTTTTCGGCGCTGCACGGTCGGGGCGAGGCATCCTGCAGACCGACAGCAAATCTGCCATCTCCTTGGCAGGCGTGTTATCTTGCGCCCATGGATCAATCGTCAGATTTGCCGCCGCAACCGGCGGAGTATTATCGCCGAAAGGCGGCCCGCGCCCGCCAGGTCGCAGAAGGGGTGACCACGCGGGCCATCAAGGCGAGATTGCTCGAATTAGCGCTCGAGTATGACAAGCTGGCCGATGGCTCGGAGAATGCCACGCAGCAACCACCGGATTTATCCGATGCCTGAGGCGCCGCCGGCCGTTCTCGACACCAGAAGCCCTCGCCCTTCGAGATAGGGGTAAAGGCCGCCGTGCAGCATCAGTTCTAAGAGCATCGAAGGAACTGGCCGCGCGTTCAGGGACAATGCCACTCTGAGGTTGCGCAGCGTGAATCCGTCGAGCGAGATTTCCACGGATCGGCCCTCCCCGAACGCCCCGGCGATGCCGGGCATTCGAGCTTGCGAAAAAAGAGGCCATTGATCGCTTCGGTGATCAACGCGGCGATACCGAGATTGCGCACGAGCATCACATCGCCATGTCTGCACTCCAAGCGTCCAGCGCCAATTGTCTCGATCGAGATGGGGCGCTAGTTTTCTCCGACGCTACGCAAGGGTGATCCGATGCGGCTGGGCTTTGTCGGCACGGGGATAATGGGGGCGCCAATGGCCGGTTGTCTGATCGATGCCGGCCATCAATTGACGGTCTACGATATCAGATCCGAAGCGACAACCGCGCTGTGTGCGCGAGGCGCGCGCTCGGCAGACAGCCCCCGCGCGGTGGCGCGGCAGAGTGAAGTGGTGTTTACATCGTTACCCGGTCCCCGCGAGGTCGAGCTCGCCGCACTCGACGCTTCGATCGGCATCCTGGCGGGACTGCAGGCGGGCGGCGCCTATATCGACCTGACGACGAACGCGCCGGCGATCGCGCGCCGGGTTGCCGAGGCTTGCCAGGCTCGCGGTGTCGACATGCTCGATGCGCCCGTCAGCGGTCGCCCTCCGACGATGACGGTGATGGTCGGTGGCCCGGAGCCGGTGTTTGCCAAGTGTCGGCCGCTGCTCGCGGCGATGGCGGGCAACATCTTTCATGTCGGTGAGGCAGGAGCCGGCTGTATTGCCAAGCTCGTCACGCAGTATCTCGGCTATACCAATTTCATCGCGGCGCTCGAAGGGATGCTGATCGGCGCCAAGGCGGGAATCGATCTCGGCGTTCTGACGCAGATCGTCCCAGTGAGTGCTGGAGCCAGCCGGACCTTCGACAATATCCCGCGTTCAGTATTGCCCGGCTCGTTCACGGCCGGCGGCACCCTCGATATCGTCGCGAAAGACCTCGACCTCGCCTGTCATCTGGCGCGCGAGGTCGGCGCGCAGGCAAATCTCGGCCTGCTCGCGCACGACGTGCTGAGCCGCGCCCAGGCGCAAGGTTGGGGGCAGGAAGGTTTTCCGATCGCCGCGCGGATCCTCGAAGCGATGGCCGGGATAGAGCTACGCGCACCCGCCGGCGAGGTGGTCGGCTACCAAGCGGAAGATCCCAGACGTCGGAGATAGCTTCGACGAGCTGGCCACCTGAAATTTCCCTGCTCCACGGGAAAATACTGGAAAACGATTGATTTCCGGCCGATCCGGGCGAAGCGCGCGTCCTTCGACCGCAGCCTTGAATGAGGTCGTCGGGAAAACTAAGGCTCACGGCCGGAATACGGCACTGATCCGCGCTATTTGGGCACGGGGACCTCTAAAAAGGGGGGTAGACTCATCCGAAGGCAGATTGGATTACTGTTGTTCGTCGGGTTTTTCGGTTTGGTTGCTACAGCGGGTGCGCAAACTCCATCGTCTTCGACCGTTGGGGCGCCATTTGACGGTACATATCAGCTTGTCTCTTCGGCGAAGGTCAATAAAACTTACACGACGCGGAAAGGGCAGATGGGCCAATGTGCGAACCGGATTGCGGGGCCGCCCACCATTGCGCAGGGTTAGGCGCGGTATACCAGCGCCACAGGCTACCAGGTCGAAGGAACGGTCGGATCGCAGGGCGAGCTGGCGATGCGATCATCCGCGCCGCCCACACTCGGCGGGTCCCAGCCGATCGAAATAAACGTCTACGGCAGGATAGACGGCACCGGCACGGTCCGCGCCCGACAGCGCAGTAATCTTTGTAGTTGTGATTTCTTTTGGCGAAAATAATCCCAATGAAGAACGTATGATAGAGAGAAATCATGACGCAATATGCCTCCAGACAGCTTCAGCAGCGCCCGCGCCGACGCTAAGCTGCGAGTAGTGACGGCATCGCTCTTTTGACTTTCTGTAGCAGTGAACGCGAAACTGCCGGTGTCGGCGGCGAGCTGCCCTGCATTATCGCATTTGCGGCCTCTACGCATTCATTGCAGATGTAAACCTTCGGGCCAAAAAGCACCCTGAGCCGCCCGGCGGGCAGCTGCGAAATTTGGTCTGCTGTTTTTCGACAGAAAGAACACCGCAGTTTGCGAAGACGCATCGCCATCCCCGCCAGACTGTCCACGGCCCGTCGCTCATGGAGTAATCTACATTTTGTAACGTCAGGCGTCAGTTGAGCTTGATGGCCTTCGAGCGACTTATCCGCCGGCAGTAAGGAGCGCGGTAAGCTCGTCGGGCATGCTGAGCATCGGGTAATGGCCGGTGTCGAGTTCATGCCATTGGGCGTTGAGCTTATCGGCGGTGCGGCGTTGATGCGCCTCGCCCGGATTAAGCGCGCCGCGGCACCAGATCACCGTCGCTGGCCATTGCTGGTTCCAGAAATTGTCGAGCTTCACTGGGTTCTCGTAAATCCCGATCGGGTGCAGGGTGTAGCGGTCGAGCGCCCAAGCGCGGGTTTCGGCGTCGAGGTCGGCGAAGAGCCGGCTCTCCGCATCTTCGCGCGTCGGCCCGGCGGCGAGCCCGCTCGGCACGGCGGTCGAGCGTTGGACGATGTCGCGGATCCGCTCGCCATCGAGCAGTGCCAGCGCGTCGACAAAGACCACTCGACCGATGCGCTCGCGCTTCGCCTCAGCGGCGCGGCACAGCACCATGCCGCCGGAGCTCGTGCCAACCATGATGACATCGCGTAGGTCTTCGTAGAATAAGAGATCGGCGATTTCGGCGGCATGGGTCTCGGTGGTGATGCCGGGCCGCAGCGAACGCTTGCGCTCGGCGCAGCCGTCGAGCGACGGGGCGTAAACCGTGTGGCCGGAAGCCCGCAGGCGGTTTGCCACGCGCTGCCAAATCCAGCCACCTTGGTAAGAGCCGTGGATCAAAACGAAATTTGTCATTGCTTTTTCTCCATCTTCTTTAGTCATGATGCGTCAAGGTCGTGCGTGCTTCGAGACACGCCCCAGTTCCAGACTGGGGCAGGCTCTGCGGGCGCTCCTCAGCATGCAGCATGAGGAAGTCCTTTAATGGCATTAAGAAAACTCCCTCATCCTGGGGAGGCCGCCACGGGTCCGACCTTCAGCCGGCCCGAGGCGACCGTCTCGAAGGACGCACTGCGTCGATTCAGCCAACCGGTCAATTTCCTCCGGTGACGTCGATCGTGACGCCGGTCACGAAATCGGCATCGCTCGATGCCAGAAAGCAGATGACCTTTGCTTGGTCTGCCGCCTCGGCGACGCGGCGCAGCGGCGTGCGCGCGATTTCCGCGGATTGCGCCTCGGCTGTCCGCTTGCCCCAATGCGGGCGGATGCGCTCGGTCAGGGTCAGGCTCGGAGCGATCGCGTTGATCGTAATGCCGAACGGCCCCAATTCGAAGGCGAGCTTACGGGTGAACGCAATGATGCCGCCTTTCGCCGCAGCATAGGCGCTGCTGCTCGACGCGCTCAACCCACGGCCGGCGATCGAGGCGAGATTGACGATCTTACCGCTGCGCCGGCGCTTCATGATCGGCACCACGGCGTGGGTGAACAGGAAGGTGCCGTTCAGATTGAAAGCGATCAGGCTTTGCCATTCCTCAAAGGTCAGCTCGTCGACATTGGCGCTGGAGTTCGCGATAATCGTGCTGCCGCCGACGGCATTGACTAGGATGTCGATGCCGCCAAACTCCTTCTCGACCGCGGCTACGGTCGTTTCCACCTGCCGCTGGGCGAGCGCGTCGCAGCGGCGTCCGTGGGCCCGACCGCCGGTACCGCGCAATGCTGCGACCGCCGTCTCCAGGCGGTCCGGGTGATTATCGACACCGACGACGATTGCACCCTCCCGCGCCATGATTTCGGCGGTCGCCCGGCCGATGCCGTTGGCGGAAGCGGTGATTACCGCGACCTTATCCTTGAACCGCATGGTTCCCCCCTTCCGTCTGCGCTGACGGCAATGCATCCTGTTGCGGAGAGACGAGCACGGGAGAACGCGCAATGCAACTCGGGATTCATCTGCCGCATGCCGGCGAGCAGGCCACACCAGACAAGATCCGCCGCGCTGCGATGCGCGCCGAGGATCTCGGCCTCGACGATGTCTGGGTCAGCGAGCATATCATCGTGCCACGCACCACCTTTCCGCGCTCGCCGTTGTTCTATGACCCGGTGCTGAGCCTCACTTGGGCTGCGGCGGTCACTAAGCGCGTGCGGCTCGGCACCAGCGTGCTGGTCTTGCCGATGCGCCATCCACTGCCGCTCGCCAAAGAATTGGCGACGTTGCAGAACTTCTCGGAAGGACGGTTGATCCTCGGTGCCGGCGTTGGCTGGCTCGAGGCCGAGTTCGCCGCGCTGGGTGCGCCGTTCCACGAGCGCGGGCGGCGCACCGATGAAGGGATCGCGATGATGCGTGCGGTCTGGACGCAGGATCCGGTGACGTTCCGCAGCAAATACATCCCCGCGGAAATCACCGACATGACGATGACCCCGCTGCCGGTCCGCCCGATCCCGATCTGGTTCGGCGCGCGCTCGGAGGCCGCGTTCAAGCGTACGGTGCGGATCGGCGACGGCTGGCATGGCAGCCAGCTGACCCCTGCAGAGGCCGCCCCGATCGTCAAGCGTCTGCGCAGCGAGCGGCCGGAGCCGGAGTTCACGATCTCGATGCGCACACATTGGGACGGCAAGGATGAGGGCGAGCTGCGCGAGCGGGTCGGCGCCTACGCGGCGATCGGGGTTCAGCACGTCATGATCGCGCCGGTCAACCGCGAGGTCGACGACTGGGACGAGGTCATCGAAGGCGCCGGACGCCTCGCCGCCACCCGGGTCTGAATGCCGTCGTCACCTCGCGAAAGCGAAAACGGGGTCCAGAGCTTGCCTTGCGTCCTGCCTCGATCCCGGATCGGCCGGGACGGGGCCGAAGATGCAGAAACCGAGCTCCGGATCCATCGAAAAGATCCACCGCCTGCCTTATGAGGCCGTATAGCATCTGGGAGCGATGGAGGCGCCCCTATGACGCGTCTCTTCGTGTGAGCGGGTTCTTACGTAGCCATCGCACTAGCAGCCATGAGAGCATCGGCCGTTGTCGGCGCTTGTGAACTATATCTGTCGCAACCTACGGTAAGCGGTAAGGCAATGCACGTAGTGATAGGGCTGTTTCCAAATCGAAGCTTATTTTATGGATAAGTCCGCTCGAAGAACTTCTGTGGGCTAAGAAATCTCGTCCAGTCAATTAAAACTGGGATTGCCTTGCTCAAGCGCGATCGGATGACATTAGTGTGGGCCTCCGTAAGCGCCGCAAAGATCCAAGCATATCCATAGAGTATCGCCAGTAGGCCTGCTGCATATATCACCGCCGCGACGCCCGGTGGCCGCAAGAAACCAATGCCCAATACCTCTCTCATAAACACCGCTAGGAATACCACCGCAGGAAAATGCACAAGATATACGGTGTAGGAAAAGGATGCTAAACGGCCATGCAGCGATCCAAATTTTAGTGGCTGCTTAAGGTTTTTGGCGCAGACAAGGGCGGTCGAATAGCTGAGCGCCACTGCCAAATCCATGGCGAATTGGGGAGCCATCTCAATATCCCACAGGCGCGCGCTTATCCATCTGACAGCCACGAGGCAGGTTACTAGGATCGCTGCGCCGACCAGAAATGGCCATCCCCTCCAATAGCGGTCGAGCACCGCAATAGCTACTCCGATACCCCACATCACGAACCACAGCGAGATTTTTAGCGGCAGGGCCGCGAGCATGGCCACAACCAGGCTGCCCACTATAATTCGCGTGAGCAATCGTCCAGAGCGATAGGCAATCATACAACACCCGAACAACACATAATACCACCACTCGTTCGCCAAGCTCCACAGTGGGCCATTGCTTCCTAATGATGAAACAACTATTGTCTGCAGTTGCAGCACGTTCCCGACGAATGTTATAAAGCCGAGATGCTTGGTGATATCGTTACCAAATGGGTTAGTATAAAAATACTCAGGATGGTTATAGATACCTGACGTATTGAAAAAAACGATCCCCAGACAATCAAGTATCAAGCCAATAATCAGAGCCGGGATAAGCACCGTATAGATTCGCGAAAATCGATGCACAAAATAATCTGTGACGCTGAAGCTCTTTTTTTTGAAATTGATGATTATGCGACCACCGACAAGAAATCCGCTTATTACAAAAAAGACAATCACCGCCATGTAGCCAAACTCGCCCAAAAAATTTACTCCGCGCAAGAACAGATTCGGATGCGCGACTTGGTAGTAATTAGCAATAGAAATATGGTAAACGTGACCGAGAACTACAAAAAAGGCGGCAATCCAGCGTGATGCGTTCAGAAAATCGGACGTTCCTGAGTTCATGACCAATTCCCTGATAGGGACGGTATCACGTTCCGGTTGAAGGACACCGATCCTAGTGCGCATGGATTAAGTTTATAAGCGGCATGGTCGAGAAGTATCCCCGCGCTCGAGCCGTTCTGCCTCCGAGTAATATCGCATCGCTCATCACCATTCTGTGGGCATGCCCGGACACATGCTGGAGGTCCGGATATCAGCCAGTGAGGAGGTGCAGCCCGTCAAAGCGTATACACTCCGATGCCCGGTGTCTTTGGTGCAGGCACCCCCACTCGCCTCGCCGTGACGGGCGGATCGGCTGATCCGCATCGAGGGCAGGAACGTCGAAACGATCCGCTTTCCGCCTTACGAGGCAGCGTAGCGGTCGAGCATCAGCCGCCGACGATCCGGGGCGACCCGCAGGGCACCCCTTCCTGCGCGTAATCCGCGAGTCGCAGCGACAGCCCCTTGCCCGATCAGATCACGAGCAACGACATAAGACATCCAAGGCGTCAGCGGACTGCGCTGAATTTTACAGCGGTTTAGTCCGAAAACCTCGTTGAGCGCGACCGTCTCCCCAGGATATTCGGGGCAATTCAACTCGTCGAACACCAAAACCGAATTCTTGGTCAGATGCGCTCGCAAGAGTGCTAGGCAAGATTTAGTTGGTTGGTAAATATCAAAGTCAAAATACGCCATACCGACAATGGTTTCTGGATGACAATCCAAATAAATCTTTAGTGTCTTCGCAGCATCCCCCTTTATTATCTCGTGTTTCTTGATGTGTGCAATCGGCGCCTCGCATTCGTGATACCGTAATACGGCGGCAAGGTGGCTCTCGTACGATTGGCCAGTGCTGTATGCACCATCGTAGACGGACTCGTGAGCTCCATCCTTTGAGCAACAACCTAAGAGCCCCGAAAACGTATCAAAGATCGCCAGCTTGCGAGTGAAGTTGTAGGGCTCGAAAATTCCACGCAGGTTGATCAGCAGAGCTGCTGTACGTCCGTAGCATGTCCCAAATTCGAAAAGCACCCCATTCGTGTGAAGGACATGTGTGCGGTAAATATCACTAAGCACAAGTATGCGAGCCAGTTCTTGTCTGCTTAGATAGAGGCTCAGTTGAGAATAGACGAGTTCGTTCGGAAGTGTGGGAGACGCTGCAAAGATTTCTGAGAATTTTTGACGATTGGTTCTTTCAGTTTCCGAAGAACGTGGAGCGAAATCGGTGTCCTGCCCAGTTATCGGCATAGATTGCTTCCTCCCGAGTGCGTTTCAATGTGGTCTCCCAAGCAGAGTTCTTATGTCACAGCTCCGCCGGCACGAAAAGAGCCAGCTTATATCGAGATGGCGGTATTATAGGCAGCGCGATGGAAGAGCATCCCCGTGCCGACCAAAGGGTGCGGCTCGTCAGGAATAGCTCCAAGGCGGCAACCTCCACGCACCGGACCGCGGCGGCCCAACCCGACTGATCCGGATCGAAGACAGGAATGTCAAAAAATTCGCCGGCTCGCGTACAAAGCGGTGACGTCTTCCGAAAGAAGAGGAAGGCACCATAGGCGCCCTCCTTCTGCCCGGTTTACGAAGCCGGCGGCGGCCCGCCCAGGATCACATCGACCCTACGGTCCTGCCCCGGTGTCGGCTCATTGCTCGTTTCCCCTTGCCCGTTGACGACGAGAGCGCTCTGAGGCACGCCGTCGCTCTGCAGCTCGGTGGCCACCGCGTTGGCCCGCCGCAATGAGAGCCGCTGATTATAGCCCGCAGAGCCCGACGGGTCGGTATATCCGGTGACCTGCACGGTCGAGGGGGCTCCCGCCTTGTACGTGTCGGCTGCGAACCTCACGACCTCCCTGGCGGCTGGACCCAGCTGGGAGCTGTTATAGTCGAAATAGACAGTGTAGGTCGTCGGGGGTGGAGGCGGCGGCGGGGGAGGGTTTGTGGCCACCGGCGGTGGAGGGGGCTGCTGGGCGCATGCAGCAAGTGCCAGCAGCGCGCCGCTCACTAAGCCGCTCACTAAAAGGCGTCTCATGGGTTCCTCCAGCAGTTGAACGAATTAGGTTAAGACGAAATCGCCGATCCCGCCAGCCGCAAAGGATATTCAGCCGCCCGCGACGCCTTGGGTGTTCACATAGACCGAATAGACAGATTGGCTGGCGGCCATGAACAAACGGTTCCGCTTGCGCCCGCCGAAGCACAGATTGGCGCAGCGTTCGGGCAGCGCGATATGGCCGATCATCGTGGCATCGGGGGCGAAGACCGCGACCCCGTTGAGCCCCGGGGTCATCCCCCATCCGCACCACAGATTGCCTTCGACATCGCAGCGGAACCCGTCGGGCGTTCCCTCGCCGGCGTTGATAAAGACCCGGCCATTGGTGAGCCTGGTGCCGTCATCGGCGACGTCGAAGATGCGAATGAGCCGCGGTCTGGCGCGCGACTCGACAATGTAGAGCCTGGTCTCGTCGGGCGAGAAGCACAGCCCGTTCGGCCCGTTGATATCGCCCGCCGCCACCGTCGCGGCGCCGGTCTTGCCGTCGACCCGATAGACGTTGGTCGGCAGCTCGGGGGCTGTTTTTTCGCCCTCGTAATTGCCGAGGATGCCGAAAGGCGGATCGGTGAACCAGATCGAGTCATCCGATTTGACGACGACATCGTTCGGCGAGTTGAGCCGCTTGCCGTCGAACCGGTCGAGAATGACAGTGATGGAGCCGTCATATTCGGTGCGGGTAACCCGCCGCCCTTCGTGCTCGCAGGTGACGAGCCGGCCCTGGCGGTCGCGGGTATTGCCATTCGCGTGATTGGAGGGCCTGCGGTAGGCGCTGGCAAGGCCGGTTTCCTCGTCCCACCGCATGATCCGGTTGTTGGGGATGTCGCTCCAAAGGAGATACCGTCCGTCGCCGAACCACACCGGACCCTCGGCCCACCGAAACCCGGTCGCGAGCCGCTCGACCGCCGCGTTGAACGGCGGTTTGATGTCGTCGAAGCGCGGATCGAGGGTACGCACCGCCGGGTCCGGATAGCTCGCGGCAGGCTCCCATCGCGGCGCTGGTGCGAGCAGCGTCACCGCCCCCAGCGTCGGAGCTGCGGTTGTATTCATCGCCCCGATACCTCCCTCCCGAAACTCCCTCTCCGCCCCGGGAGGGGGAGGGCTGCGGTGAGGTGGAGGATCCAGCGTGCTGGCCGCGAGCCCACCTCGCCCTGCCGATCGCCGCGGATCAAGCCCGCGAGCTTGCGGCTCGCGCCGCGACGGGTCTCCTCCCTCTCCCCCAAAGGGCGGAGAGGGCAGGGGTTCAGATGATCTTTTCTTCGCGCAAGGCGGCCAGCTCGTCCTTCGAGAGGCCCAGCAGGCGGCCATAGACGTCGTCGCTGTCGGCGCCCAGCAACGGTGAGGCAGTGATCGGCACCTTGGAGCCGCTCATTTTGACCGGCCAGCCCGGCATCTTGAAGTCGCCGCGTACCGGATGCTTGACGGTCACGAAGATCTCCCGGCGATTGAGCTCGGGATCGTTCGACAGCTCCATCGTATCCATCACCGCGCCGGCGGGGATGCCCTGCTCGCCGAGCCGCTGCATGACGGTCAGCTTGTCATGATGCTTGGTCCACTCGGCGATCATTTCGTCGACCACGTGGCGGTTCTTGAACCGCTCTTGCGGGCTGTCGAAGCGCGGATCGCCGATCAGGTCCTCGCGGCCCATGATCTTCAAGAGCCGCTCCCAATGCTGCGGGTTGGCGCGCGACGTATAGACATAACACCAGTCGTTTGGGCCGCCGCCCTTGCAGGGGTAGGTCTCGCTCGGCGAGTTGGTGCCCATGATGCTCTGATTGCCCATGCGTGGCGCGGCTTTGCCCCACAGCGCCTGCGCGGCATAGGAGATGCGGCCGTAATTGATGACGCATTCCTGCATCGCCAGCTGGATGCGCTGGCCCTCGCCGGTGAACTGCCGTTGGTAGAGCGCGGCAAGAACGCCGATCGCGCCGTGCAAACCGGTGCCGGTGTCGCCGATCGTCAGCCCGGGCTTGATCGGGCGGCCATCGGGCTCGCCGGTGATCGACATCGCGCCGCCGGTCGCCTGGGCGATCATGTCGAAGGCCAAGAAGCTCTTGTACGGACCGTCCTGACCAAAGCCCTTGACCTGGGCATAAATGATCCGCGGGTTGATCTCGCGCACGACGTCATAGCCAAAGCCGAGCCGCTCGATGACTCCGGGCGCGAAATTCTCGGCAAAGACGTCGGCCTTCTCGATCAGACCACGCAGCAACGCACGGCCTTTATCGGTCTTGAGATTGGCGGTGACGCTGCGCTTGTTGGCATTGAGCAGCATGAAGTAATGCGAGTCGACCCCCTTCTTGTCGGTCGAGGCGCCGCGGCCCTGCTCGCCTTTGGTCGGCTCCTCGACCTTGATCACCTCGGCGCCGAGCCAAGCCAAGGTCTGGGTCAAGGATGTCCCGGCCTCGAATTGGGTCAGGTCCACCACCCTGACACCATGCAAGGCGCCGAGCTGCGCCACGCTGGTCTGGTCGGCGGCACCGGGGGTTAGGTCGTTAGGCATATGATTCCCTCCTCGTCGTCATCGATTTTCGCCGCTGATCCCTTTGGTCTGTCGGACGGCGGTGCAAAGGTCAATTACGGGCCTCACCCTGATAACAGGATCATTTCGCTGACTGTCAGCCTTCTTGGCGGCGCCGTCAACGCCAAATGCCCCTGACCCTAACCCTCTCCCCGCTCGCGGGGAGAGGGAGAAGAGGGGAATAGCCCCTCGCTCCGCTTGCGGGGAGAGTGAGGGGCTATCGCGCCAGCGATGGGAAGGTAATGAGGGGCGATGCGATTATTAATTCGGCGTCCAGGCGAGGGCGCGGATTTCGCTGAACTCGCGGCGCAATTTAGTCCAGCTGTCGCCGGCATTCTGGCTGGCGAAGACCTCGCCGTAGTGGCTGCAGGCGAGAATCCGGTTGGGGTCCGCCCGGTGCGTCGCGAAAGACCAGATCGGCGAGTTCGGCTCGACCGGCAGCGGCAGCATCTGCCAGCTCCGGCCACCGTCTTTGGAGCGCTGAATCGCTCCGGTGCTGCCGAGCGCACCATCGCCGGTGGCGACAAACAAGACGCCCGGATCGTCGGCTTTTAGTGCCAGGCTGCGGCAATAGGGCAAGCGAAAATGCTGGCCGACCCCCAAGCCCCGCCAACTCTCGCCTGCGTCGGTGCTCGCGAAAATCTCGCGCGGGGTGCTGGTCAGCACGGTTTTGGCGCCATTGATGCTGACCGCCGTGTCGTGAATGTCGGGGTCGTTGACCCCCGCGATCCGCGTCCAGGTTTCACCGCTGTCGTGGCTGCGACGCACGCCGTCGACTTCGACGCCGGCCCACACCATGCGGTGGTCCGAAGGGTCGACCGTCAGCGCCGTCACCCGTGGAATGCGAACATTTGGGCACTCTTCGGCCATCTCGGCCCGCAGCTTGTCCCAATGCCGTCCGCCGTCGCTAGAGCGGAAAAGGGCTGCCGGCCGGGTGCCCGCGAAAATGATCTCGGGGTCGACCGGATCGAACGCGACCTTCCAGACATGCAGCGCATTCATTGGCGAATCGAGCCGCTCGAAGCGCTCCCCGCCATCCTCGCTGCGGTAGACCCCGTCATCCGCGCCGGCGAGTATGGTGCGCGGCTGTTTGGGGTGAACCGCAAACCCGAAGATCCGGCTCTCGGACCACAGCCCGCTTCGCACCTGCCGCCAGCTCTCGCCACCGTCGGGGCTCACCCAAGCGCCCGTTCCAACGGTGCCGACACAAATCGTGAAATTATCGGCCATGGCTGTTTCCTCCCGAATTTCGCTTACCTCGTTTTCGTTTCCCACCCGGTGTGGGAAATGTCGATCACCACGCCGTCGGGGCCGGCCCATTTCATCTCGAAATTGCGGTGGCCGCCGGCGGCCATCTCCATACCGGTTCCCTCTTTTTCCTCGAGCCGCTGACCCTCGGCGCGCTCCAGCTTCGCCGCGGCCTCGTCGAGATCCTCGACCTCGAAGCCGAAATGGTGGATGCCGCTGTAGTTCGGCCCATTGGCTCCGACATCGGCAGATTTCTGTGTCTTCCAATTCAGGATCGCCAGATTTATGTAGCCGTCGGTCAGGAAAACCGCGCCGTTGGGGGCGCGCCGGATCTCCTGCATTCCAAAAGCATCTTTGTAGAAGGCCGCTACCTTGGCGGGCTCTTTGGTGGTCAACGCGATATGCTTGATTCGCGGCATCGCTCCCTCCTCCTGCGTTCGAATGAGCATGCGCCTGTTGCGGGCTTCCGGCAAGACCAAGGCTGGTGCGACACCCTGTTGAAGCAGCCGGATGGCTCCGGCGCTGTCGCGATAGTAAAACAATAAAAAGTCTCGGCGCGAGAGCGCTGGGGAGATGGCTGTGGGAGCCGGGAGGAGGAGCTTCTATGACGATGGCTAGAACTGCGCCCGATGCGCTTACCGTACTCGAGCACCAGGTGCAATTGCGGCGAGCGGTGATCGCCAGCACGATCGGCACAACGATCGAATGGTACGATTTCTTTCTGTACAGCACGGTGACCGGGCTGGTCTTCGCCAAGCTGTACTTCCCCCAGTCCGATCCTCTTGTCGGAACCTTGCAGGCCTTTGGCATTTATGCCGTCGGCTTTGTTGCCCGCCCGGTCGGCGCGGCGATCTTTGGCCACTATGGAGACCGCATCGGGCGCAAGGCAGCGCTGATCGCGACCTTGCTGCTGATGGGGATCGCCACCTTTCTCGTGGCCTTCGTCCCAACCTACGCTCAGATCGGCATCTGGGGCGCAGTCATTCTGACCGTTTTGCGATTCGTCCAAGGTGTTGGGGTTGGCGGCGAGTGGGGAGGCTCGGTGCTGCTGTCCATGGAGTGGGCGCGTTCCGACCACCATCGCGGCTTTATTGCCGCGTGGCCGCAATTCGGCGTACCGGCCGGGCTGTTCCTGGCGAATTTGGCGGCGTTGGCCTTCAGTCAGATCGCCGGCAGCCAGTTCCTCGACTGGGGCTGGCGGATCCCGTTCTTCCTGAGCATCCTCCTCGTTGGAATTGGCCTTTATATCCGCCTCGGCATCCTCGAGACCCCGACCTTCTCGCGGTTGGTAGCGGAGAACCAGGTTGAGAAGACGCCGGCAATCGAGGTCATCAAACGCCAGCCCAGGGAGATTCTACTGACCGCGTTTGCGCGGATGGGCGAGCAAGCGCCGTTTTACATCTTCACGGCCTTTATTTTCACCTACGGGACGACAATCCTCGGGGTCTCGCGCAATCTGCTTCTGACGGCTGTTCTCACTGCTTCCGTCGTGTCGTTCTTCTCTATTCCGGTTTCCGGGCATCTTTCGGACAGGATCGGCCGAAGACGCATGTATCTGCTCGGCGCCGCAGTAACGGGGGTGTTCGGTTTCGTTTATTTTGCGCTGCTCAACACGATGGTGCCGGGGTGGATCTTTCTCGCGATCATGCTGTCACTGATCCCCCATGACATGATGTATGGGCCGCAAGCGGCCCTGATCGCCGAATGCTTCACAGGCCGGCTGCGTTATAGCGGCGCTTCGATCGGTTATCAGCTGGCCTCGGTTTTTGCCGGCGGCCCGGCGCCGCTGATCGCGACGGCGCTGTTCGCCGAGTTCGGATCGGGTTACGCGATCGCGCTCTACATTCTCTTCTGCGCCGTGATCAGTTTCGCTGCGGCCGCGCGATTGCCAGATTACACCAACCGCGACATCTCGCAGGAGTACGACAGGCTGTAGGGATGGCCGCTGGGGTCATAGCGGGAGTGTTTGGCATTTCTCTTGCGTCTATGCTGCGGGTCTAGATACCGGCAGGTTGAGCATGGACACGAAAGACACGGGATTGCTCGCGCAGCTTTTTCGAGAGGCGCGCACCTTCTCCGTCTGGCAGGAGCGCCCGGTTCCGGAAGGAGCGATCGAGGCGGCGTTCGCGCTGGCACAACTTGGTCCAACCAGCGCCAACTGCCAGCCGTTGCGTCTCGTCTTGGTCAAGAGCTTCGAGGCCAAAGCGAGGCTCCTGGCCTGCGTCTCTTCCGGCAATTACCGTAAGATTGAGACGGCGCCGGTGACGGCCATCGTCGCTTACGAGGTCGCCTTCTTCGATCATCTGCCGCGGCTTTACCCGCATACCGACGCGCGATCCTGGTTCACGACAAACGAGGCGCTGGCGCTTGAGACTGCCCTTCGCAACTCGTCATTGCAGGGGGCCTATTTCATCCTGGCGCTACGGGCGCAAGGCCTGGATTGCGGGCCGATGTCGGGCTTTGACCCCGACAAGGTCGATGCGGCGTTTTTCCCGGATGGCGAATGGCGCGCGAACTTCCTGCTTAATATCGGATATGGCGACCGGGATGCGCTGCACCCACGCCTCCCGCGGCTCGAGTTTGATGAAATCGCAAGGTGGGCTTAATCGGCACGATGGCGCAATTTGGTGCACCTTGCGTGGCGAATGAGCTTTTGAACAGCTAACCCATCCGCCCGAGTTGCCGCTTGCCGCTCTGCCGCTTGGCACAGGGTTTGCTGCCGCACCGTTCAAGCAAAGTCGAGAGGGAGAGCGCTGCGAATTCTCATCGCGTCAGAAAGGCGCCTATCATGGAGCTCGGGGTATTCATTCCGATCGGGAACAATGGCTGGCTCATTTCGACTACCTCGCCCCAATACATGCCGAGCTTCGATCTCAACCGCCAGGTGGTCGAAAAGGCCGAGCGCTTCGGATTCGATTTCGCATTATCGATGATCAAGCTGCATGGGTTCGGGGGACCCTCCCAGTATTGGGATCACAATCTCGAATCATTCACCTTGATGGCGGGGCTGGCGGCAGTGACTAGCCGCATTCAACTATTCGCCTCGGTCGCGGTGCTGACCATTCCGCCTGCATTGGCGGCGCGCATGGCGGTGACGATCGACTCGATCTCGCACGGACGTTTCGGGATCAATATCGTGTCTGGCTGGCAGCGCCGCGAATATACCCAGATGGGCATCTGGCCAGGTGCACAGCATTATGCCCGCCGCTACGAATATTGCGCCGAATACGTCACCATCATGCGCGAGTTATGGGCGACCGGCCGGTCCGATTTCAAAGGCGCTTTTTTCACGATGGACGACTGCCGCTGCAGCCCTCTGCCGCAGGCGCCAATCAAGATCATTGGCGCAGCCCAAAGCGATCGCGGGACCGAGTTTGCTGCGCAGTACTGCGACTACAATTTCTGTGCGAGCTATGGCGTCAACGAACCGGCTCGTTTCGCGCCGAGCGTCAGCCGGCTGGTCGACGCGACCAAAAAGACCGGGCGTGATGTCGGTGCGCTCATTCTAGTCATGGTGATTGCCGACGAGACCGACGCCGCGGCGATGGCCAAGTGGGAATACTACAAGGCCGGCACCGATATGGCGGCGATTGCCTGGCGCGATGCGCAGGCCGAGGACGACCCGAACAAGGACCCCTACGCGACACCCAACCGGCGCAAGCTCGCCGGGGATCTCAAGAGCCCGGCAACCCACGGGGTGCTGATCGGCTCCTACGCCTCGGTGGCCCGCATGCTCGATCAGGTGGCCGAGGTTCCGGGGGTGCGCGGTGTCATGCTGACTTTCGACGATTTCGTCATCGGCATGGAGCAGTTCGGCACCCGGATCATGCCGTTGATGAGCAGCTGCAACAAGGTGCAGCAGGCGGCGTAAGCGCGACCCGACAATTGAACTGGATCGACGCAGTGCGTCCTTTGGCAGCAAGCCGTCTCTAGAGCTTGCCGGCAACCGTGCTGAAGGTCTTGCTCATATTGCTGCCGGTTGTCGTCATTACCGTTATCGCGGCGACGGCGATCAGCGCCGCGATCAGTGCGTACTCGACCGCCGTGACGCCAGATTCGTCTTTCACGAGGGAGGCAAGGACCTGGAGCATTGGGACCGCAACCTTGGTTTCATCAAGGTTAGATTGTGTCAAACTTTATTAATTTAATGTTGCGCTCGGCCGGCGTGATGGGCCATCTCCAAAGAGGCGGCCTCGAACTCATTACACACTTGTTAACCAACAGCTCTTAACTTTGCCTTATTTCGAGGCAACCGCCTCCGAACCCGCTGAGCGGGTTCGTCGCTAATGTGGCAGCGATCTCTAGCCGATGAAGTTCTTCGCGAGCTCAGGCCGCCAACCTCCATCCAACCGCAGACTCACCCTGATCGGTATAGCGGTCATCATCATGACGCTCGCTGCCGCCGGTTTGACGATCTGGGATTTGCGCAAGGAAGCGATCAAGACTTCCGCTCAGCAGGTCCAAAATCTCGGTGTCGTCTTCGCCGAGCAGACGTCACACACGCTGCAGGCTGTCGATCTCGTTCTCGACGGGGCGAGGGAGCGGATCCTCGGCCTGGGATTGGCAACGCCGGAGGAATTTGAGCGGCAGCTGGGGGGCGAGGAATGGCACCGTTTCCTGATCGATCAGCTGAAGAACCTGCCTCAGACCGATGCTCTCGCTCTGGTTGGCGCCGACGGAAAACTGGTGAATACGTCGCGCCGCCGGCCGGTCGCGGCAACAGATCTTTCGGATCTCGGCTTTGCCGAGTATTTCCGTCTTCACAACGAAGCGACCAGCTATTTCAGCAAGCCGGTCAAGATCCGTAATACCAGCGCTTGGAAAATCTTCGTCGCGCGACGCATCAACAACCCCGCTGGAGACTATCTCGGCACCGTCGTCGCGACGATCCAAACCGACTACCTCGACGCCTTCTATAAAGCGGTCGGCTTGCACGAGAGCGGACCCACATCCGAGGCTGAGGCGCTGGCGAATTGGCGGCGGGAAGCAATATTCGTCGCGATCGGGGCGCTCTGCACGGTCCTCGGCTTTGTCGTACTTTTCCGGACGCTCCGCGGCCAGTTGCGCGAACTCGAACGCAATCGGGCGAGCCTCGAAACCAAAACCTCCGAACTGCAGCAGACGGCTGATGCGCTGCGCGAGAGCGAGCGACGGCTCAGCGAAAAGTCGCAGCTCCTCGAGACCACACTCGAGCACATGGCGCAAGGGATCATGGTAGTCGATGCCAACCGGATGGTGGCGCTTTGCAATCGCCGAGCAATCGAGATCATGGAGCTGCCCGAAGAGCTGATGGCATCGCATCCTCGGTTCGACGATGTCCTCGCCTATCAGTCGCGCGAGCAGGAATACGGGCACGATGAGACGTTGAAAGAAATCATCCGGCTTGGCGGAGCCCTCGATCAGCCACGGACACGCGAGCGGCGACGGCCTAACGGACGAATGATCGAATTCCGCAATGCACCGCTTCCCGGCGGGGGTGCCGTCAGAACCTTCACGGACATCACGGCTCGCAAAGCCGCCGAAGAGCAGTTTGCAGCAGCACGCCAGCAGGCGGAGCGGGCGCGAGAGGCTGCCGAGCGGGCGAGCCAAGCGAAATCGGAATTCCTTGCCAACATGTCGCACGAGATCCGAACGCCGATGAACGGCATCATTGGGATGAACAGTTTGCTGCTGCAGACGGATTTGACGCTGGAGCAGCGCGAATGCGCGATTGCGGTGGGCGATAGCGCGGAGGCGCTGCTGGCGCTCATCAACGATATCCTCGATATTTCCAAGCTCGAAGTCGGCAAGGTCGATCTCGAAATGATGGACTTCGATCTTCTCGACATGGTCGAGGGGGTCGTTGGCCTATTGGCACCAAAGGCCAATGAGAAGGGGATCGATCTGGGCGTGTTCGTCGATCCAGCGGTGAGCGGCGGCTTTCGCGGTGACCCGACGCGCTTGCGCCAGATTCTGCTGAACCTCGTCGGCAATGCCATCAAATTCACCGAACATGGCGGTGTCTCGATCGAGGTTACTTTGCGATCCGGTTCAACTGAGGAGGTTAGCCGGCTGCATTTCGAAGTCGCCGATACCGGCATTGGAATGACGGAAGCCGTTCGCACCAGGCTATTCGAAAAGTTCAGTCAGGCCGACAGCTCGATCACGCGCCGTTTCGGCGGCAGCGGGTTGGGTCTCGCCATCTGCAAACAACTGGTCGAGCTGATGGGCGGCGAAATCGGCGTCGACAGCAGGGTCGGGTCCGGCAGCCGGTTCTGGTTCGAAATCACGTTGCAGCCGGCGACGAACCCGACGGTCGAACGCCGCGCCTTGCCTGGCAAGTTGGCGGGTCTGCGCGTTCTCGTCGTCGACGATATCGAGATGAACCGGCGCATTCTCGTCCGGCAACTGGCCGCCTTCGGAATGGAGGCGATGTCGGCCGATGACGGGTTTGGTGCGGTGGCCGAATTGGAACGCGCGTTTCACCAGGGCAAACCCTTTGACCTGGTCATCATCGATCAGATGATGCCCGGGCTATCGGGCGAAGCATTGGTTACGCGAATTCGCGCGGTCCCGGGTCTTGCGGAGACCAAGTTGCTCATCGCCTCGTCCGCTGGGCGGCACGCTCTGTCAGAAAACATCGGTGAAGTCATCGATGCCGTGCTGACAAAACCGGTGCGCGAGCAATCGCTTCTGGACGCCTTTGCGCAGCTCTTCGGTTTTCTCGGCCCGCCGCGAGCGGAACCGGCCGCGGCGCCGCTGCCGCCACTGCCAAAACCGGCGGGCCGGTCTCTCCGAATCCTTCTTGCCGAAGACAACAAAATCAATCAGCAGCTCGTCTCGATGCTGTTGCGGAAGGCCGACCACCAGGTCGACATTGCCGAAAATGGGAAGCTCGCGGTCGAGGCCGTGTGCGATGGCGATTACGATGTCGTGCTGATGGACGTACAGATGCCGATCCTCGACGGCGTACAGGCGACACGGCTCATTCGCGCGCTGTCGCCGCCCAAGAATGCAGTGCCGATCATCGCCTTGACCGCACACGCCATGGCCGGAGCCAAAGAGCAATATCTTGCGGCCGAGATGGACGATTATCTGCCGAAGCCGATCGACATCATCGCGCTATTCTCGCGGCTCAATGCCGTGGCTGCAGGGCTTATCGGGCGCTCCGTGGTGGACCCTCCAATCTCGGCGGATAGCGTTTCGGTTCCGACGATCGATCCCTCCCGCCTCCAAATGATCGCTGAGGTTATGGTGGGTGATCAGTTAGGCGACTTCGTCAACGTCTTTCTCGCCAGCAGCGCCGCGCGTATCGAACGTATTCGCGAACTCGTCGCGCCCGACGGTCTCGAGGAAGTCAGCCGCGAAGCGCACACCTTGCTCGGCTCCGCCGGGAATTTCGGGGCACTGCGGCTGAGCAAACTTGCGGCGGAGCTGCGGGCCGCTTGCGATGCCGGAAATCACAGTCTGGCGCTCCATGTGACTGGCGAACTGACCCAGACGTTCAATGCGACATCTGCGGCGGTTCTCGCATGGTCGAACCAACAAACGGCGGCGCGCGCTGCCTAACGGCAAGAACAAACGGTTGTTTCCCACGACACGAGACTGCTAACATCCTTCTGGGACCGAAATGCCTCCAGTTATAACGGGAGGCGGACGAGGACGGGCGTTCGCTGAGCGCTCTAACCCCGGGAGGAAATGCAATGACGACCTCCGAAATTTCCGCCAGCGCTCTTTCTGACATCGACCGGCGCTCTCAGCTGCGGCGGGCGGTAATCGCCAGCACGATCGGCACGACGATCGAATGGTACGATTTTCTGCTCTACAGCACGGTCACCGGCCTCGTCTTTGCGAAACTCTACTTTCCGCTGTCCGATCCTCTGGTCGCGACGATGCAGGCTTATGCGATCTTTTTCGTCGGCTTTATAGCGCGGCCGGTCGGGGCGTTCATCTTCGGGCACTATGGCGACCGGATCGGGCGCAAGGCGGCGCTGATCGCGACCTTGCTGCTCACTGGCTTGGCGACCTTTGCCGTGGCCCTGGTGCCCAGCTATGCGCAGATCGGCATCTGGGGCGCGATCATCATGATCCTGCTGCGTTTCGTCCAAGGCGTCGGAGTCGGCGGCGAGTGGGGCGGCTCGGTATTGTTGTCGATGGAATGGGCGAAAACCAATGCGCATCGCGGTTTTATCGCCTCCTGGCCACAATTCGGCGCGCCCGCCGGGCTGTTCCTGGCAAATATCGCGGTCTTGTTCTTCAGTTGGCTATCCGGGGACGAGTTCTTGTCCTGGGGCTGGCGGATCCCCTTCTTCCTCAGCATCATCATGGTCGGGATCGGGCTCTACATCCGGCTCGGCATTTTCGAGACCCCGGTCTTCGCGCGCATCCTCTCCGAAGAGCGGGTGGTGCGCGCGCCATCCGTCGAAGTCTTCAGGCGTCAGCCCAAGGAAGTCATCCTGACGGCGCTCGCGCGCATGGCGGAGCAGGCTCCCGGCTATGTGTATACGGCCTATATCTTCACTTTCGGCACGACGGTCTTGGCGGCCTCGCGCGATTTCCTATTGAGCGCGCTGATCGTCTGCACCGGGCTCGGGGCCCTCTGGGCACCGGTTGCGGCGCATCTGTCGGATCGGATTGGCCGCCGGCGGATGTACATGATCGGGGCCGTCTTCAGCGGGTTGTTTGGCTTCGTCTATTTCGGATTGCTCGAGACGCGCTCGCCCGTTTTGATGTTCGTCGCGATCGCCGTTTCTCTGATCCCGATCATGACACTCTACGGCCCACAAGCGGCGCTGATTGCGGAGTCGTTCGAGCCGCGGCTGCGCTATAGCGGCGCCGGCATCGGCTATCAACTCGCCTCGATCATCGCCGGCGGCCCGGCGCCCTTTATCGCTGCGGCGTTGTTCGCGGCCTACCAATCGGGCTACGCGATCGCGGTCTATATCCTCGGCTGCGGGCTCATCAGCATCATTGCTGCGCTACTGCTGAAGGACCACACAAACAAGGACATCGACGGAGTGGACGTCAGTCCGCTCTGATATTGCCGGACAAGCGGCGCTAATCCGATCGGATCGACCGCAGACATGCGTAGTTGATCGCTCCTCGGAAATATCGCGGTTGGAGTTGTCCTGCAGCAAGGTCGCAGAAAATCGGGTTGTACAATGACGAGGATTTGCTTCACCCTCTGAGGCGGAGAGCGCGGGGTAAACCGGCGTCTAAGAATATACAAGGATCGAGGGGGAAGCAGAGATGACGGCCGTCGATATTGGCATCAGCCCGCTTACCGACACCGAGCACCGCGCGCAGTTGCGCCGCGCTCTGATCGCCAGCACGGTCGGCACGACGATCGAATGGTACGACTTTCTGCTTTACGGTCAGGTCACCGGGCTCGTCTTCGGCAAGCTCTTCTTTCCCCAATCGGACCCTCTGGTTGGCGTACTGCAAGCGTTCGCGGTCTTCTTCATCGGCTTTGTCGGCCGGCCGATCGGGGCGGCAATCTTCGGCCATTGGGGTGACCGCATCGGGCGCAAGGCGACGTTGATCGCGACTTTGCTGGTGACGGGCTTTGCGACAGTGGCCGTCGGTCTCGTGCCGACCTATGAGAGCATCGGCATTTGGGGGGCCGTTCTCTTGACAGTCATCCGCCTGATCCAGGGGATCGGCGTCGGTGGCGAATGGGGTGGTTCGGTGCTGCTGGCTATGGAATGGGCGCGAAGCACTAAAAATCGCGGCTTCCTCGCCGCCTGGCCGCAGTTCGGCGGCCCGGCCGGCCTATTCCTGGCGAATCTGGCAGTGCTGTTCTTCAGTTGGTTTTCCGGGGACCAGTTCCTGGTTTGGGGATGGCGGATCCCGTTCCTTCTCAGCATCGTCATGGTCGGCATTGGGCTGTGGATCCGGCTCGGCATCTCTGAGACCCCGGTTTTCCAGAAGGTGCTCGACGAAGAACGCATCGAGCGGGTACCGGTCTTGGAAGTGCTCAAACGCCAGCCCAAGCAGGTGGCGCTGACGGCCCTCTTGCGGATGCCGGAGCAGGCGCCGGGCTATATCGTCGGCACCTTCATCTTCACCTACGCCACGACGGTGCTCGGGGCTCAGCGCGATTTTGTGCTGATGGCCGTCCTCGTTCAGGCCTTTCTCGGATTCTGTTGGATTCCGGTCGCCGGGCACCTGTCGGACCGCATTGGCCGCAAGCGCATGTATATGATCGGATCGATCTTCTCCGGGATCTTCGGTTTCATCTACTTCGCTTTGCTCGATACTAGAGTGCCGGCGCTGATCTTTATCGCGATCGCGCTGTCGTTGCTTCCGGTCACGACGTGTTACGGCCCACAGGCGGCAATGATCGCAGAAAGCTTCACTCCGCGGCTGCGCTACAGCGGCACCTCGCTCGGCTACCAGCTCGCTTCAATCATCGCGGGCGGCCCGTCGCCGTTTATCGCGACCGCGCTGTTCGCCACCTTCGCGTCGAGCTTTCCGATCGCCCTCTATATCCTCGGCTGCGGGGTCCTCGGCATCATCGCGGCCGCGCTGCTGACCGACTACACCAGCAAGGACATTTCGCAGGAATACGAGGGCGTGTAAGCCGGCGCGAGGGCACCGGTACTATCGCTCCGGGGGGAAATCCGATGACAACAACCGGGATCTCTGTAGCGCCGCAGCTTTCCGACGCCGAACATAGCCGACAGCTGCGCCGGGCCGTGATCGCGAGCACGGTCGGAACGATCATCGAAGCGTATGATTTTCTCCTCTACGTTCTCGTCGCTCCGCTCGTCTTCGCGAAACTCTATTTTCCGGAATCCGACCCGCTGGTCGGGACATTGAAGGCCTTCGCCATCTACGCCGTCGGCTTTGTCGCGCGCCCGGTGGGCGCGGCGCTGTTCGGCCATTACGGCGACCGTATTGGGCGAAAGGTGACCTTGATCGCGACATTGCTGCTGACGGGCCTTTCGACCTTCGCCGTCGGCTTTGTCCCGGGCTACGATGCGATCGGCATCTGGGGCGCGATCATCCTCGTCACCGTCCGCTTTATCCAGGGTCTCGGCATCGGCGGCGAATGGGGCGGTGCGACCTTGATGGCTATGGAATGGGCGCGAACCGACGCCAATCGCGGTTTCATCACTTCGTGGCCGCAATGGGGCGGCCCGGCCGGATTATTCTTTGCCAACCTTGCGGTGCTGGCGTTCAGCGCGATTTCAGGTGATCAGTTTCTCGCATGGGGATGGCGCGTCCCGTTCTGGCTCTCGATCGTTATGGTCGGGATCGGGCTCTACATCCGCCTCGGCATCTTCGAGACACCGATTTTCGCGCGGATTCTGGAAGAACGCCGTGTCGAGCGCATGCCGGTGATCGAAGTGATCAAACGGCAGCCAAAGCAGATCATCCTGACCGCGCTGGCGCGAATGGCGGAGCAAGGGCCGTTCTATGTCTACGCCGCCTTCCTGTTCACCTACGGGACAACGGTGCTACACAGCTCGCGCGACCTGCTGCTGAGCGCGTTATTGACTGCCACCGCGCTGTCGGCCGTCACGATCCCATTATCCGGGTACATATCCGATCGCATCGGCCGCAAGCGGATGTATCTGATCGGCGCCGTCACGACGGGGGTGTTCGCCTTCATCTATTTCGCGATGATGAATACCGCGATCCCTGGCTGGATCTTCCTCGCCGTCGTGCTGTCGTTTATTCCGCACGACATGATGTACGGCCCGCAAGCGGCGCTGATCGCGGAATGCTTCACGCCGCGGCTGCGCTACAGCGGCGCCTCGCTCGGCTTCCATCTCTCCTCGGTCATTGCTGGAGGACCGGCGCCACTGATAGCGACGGCGCTGCTTGCGTGGACCGGCTCGGGCTACGCGATTGCGCTCTATGTCTTGTTCTGCGCGGTGTGAGCGTCACCGCCACATCCTTCCTGCCGGATTACACGAATCGCGATATCTCGCGGGAACACGACGCGCTGCGACCCGCTCCGGCGACGGCCGCGTCGTAGAGGGCGTCCGAGCCGGCGTCAGGGCTGTCTCGTCTCACAGGGCCCGAGGTACCGGCCGGTTATTCGGCCGGTATCATCGACCGGCTTGCCATTGGGCCGGGAACCTGCGCCGTCAGCCGCGCCTCCATCGTGTCGCCGGCGTAATGCCCCGATCCGGTGGAGTGAACCGGGCTCTGCAGCGAGCTGTAAATCATCGCCCATGTGACGCTGTCACCGCGGCGTTTCACATTGTCGAGAGTACACTGCTGCTCCGCCGGGATCGGGTGGGCGGGATCGATGCAGGCGGTGCGCGTCATCGGCTGGTTGCTGGCCGGCGGCGGCTGAACGCCGGGCGCTGATTGGGGCGTAGCAGGCAGCTGCGTCTCGGTCGTGAACTGCCATTTACCGCCTCTGATCCCGCCTGCGGCCAGCGCGGCGCCGGGCAAGCTGCCGGCGAGAAGCGCGAGGAGCAGAATGCGCTCTACGGCTCTGGTTTTCATTTCAGGCTTCGCGGTTTCCTCTGGGCGAACAACCAACGCGCAATCGCATTCCTGCCTGCGCGAAGACGCCCTGGCAAATCGTGTCACGGAGCCGTAGCCTACCCGTATGTTCACCGGCATTATCACCGAGCTCGGCCGAGTAAAGCAGGTGCGGCGCGGCGATCTTATCAATTTGACGATCGCCACGGCTTTCGACACCTCGGCCATCTCGATCGGCGCCTCGATCGCCTGCTCCGGGGCCTGTCTGACGGTGGTGGCGGCTGCGCCCGGCGAATTCTCGGTCCAGGCATCCGCCGAGACCCTGGCGTGTACGACCATCGGTTCCTGGGTGGAAGGAACGCCAGTCAATCTCGAACAATCGCTACGGGTTGGCGACGAGCTCGGCGGGCATCTCGTCTCGGGCCATGTCGACGGCATCGCGCGGATCATCGAGCGGCGACCGGAAGCCGAATCCGTGCGTTTTGTGTTTGAGGTGCCCGAAGGGTTGGAACGCTTTGTCGCGCCGAAGGGCTCGGTCGCGCTCGACGGGGTTAGCCTAACGGTGAACGAAATGTCGGGAAGCCGTTTTGGGGTGAACGTCATTCCTCATACTCTGGCATGCACCAATTTTGGCATGGCCGTCCCGGGGCAGCAGATGAATTTCGAAATCGATGTGATCGCACGCTACGTCGCCAGGCTTCTCGGCACCCACGCGGATATCGCGCCATGAATCGACCGCCCCACATTCTTCTCGTCGAGGCGCTCTACTACACCCACATCGCCGCGCAGCTGCGGAAAGGAGCCGAGCGGGCACTCGTCGCCGCTGGCGCGACCCATGAGGTGATTTCGGTCCCGGGAGCATTCGAAATACCCCCGGCGATCCGAATGGTCGCCCGGGCGACCAGCCGGTTCGATGGTTTTGTCGCGCTCGGTTGTGTCATCAGGGGCGAGACGACACACTACGATCACATCTGTGCCGAGAGCGCACGGGGTCTGCAGGATCTCGCTGTGCGCGAGGGCCTCGCGATCGGCTACGGCATTTTGACGGTGGAGAACGAGGCGCAGGCGCTCGCCCGCGCTCCCGCGGAGCGCAGGGACAAGGGCGGCGAAGCGGTGCGCGCCTGCCTGGCATTAGTGGAATTGCAGCGCCGCCTCGCTGGGGAGGAGAATGAGCTCACCGATAGATTGGCCGCCCGTCAGCCGGCGGCCGGAGACGGGTGAGGGCCCGGGTGGCAATCCGAGGGGCGGCAGCCGCCGGCGTAGCGTCGCTCGGCTGGCGGCAGTGCAAGCCCTTTACCAGCTCGAGCTCAACCCTGGGGTCGATCCTGAAACGGTCGTGCGCGAATTTGGCCGGCATCGGTTTGGCCATGAGATCGACGGCGACCAATATGGCGAGGCCGATCCCGCGCTGTTTGCCGATATCGTCCGCGGCGTGATGGTCAATCTGGAACAGCTCGACGCGACGATCTCCGCGGTGCTCACGGAAGAATGGCCATTACCGCGGCTCGATGCCGTTCTTCGCGCGATTCTGCGTGCCGGTGCCTACGAGCTCGTCCATCGGCGCGACGTACCGCCACGGGTTTCGATCAGCGAATACACTGCCGTTGCCTATGCTTTTTTTTCGGGTAAAGAGCCGGGGTTGGCGAACGGCGTCCTCGACAAGCTCGGTCGCACCTTGCGCACCGCAGAGATTTAGCCGCTGATGGCCGCGGATGAGCTCGGGGAATTCGAGCGGATTGCGCGCTTCTTCGCACCACTCGCGGGGCGAGGCGGGCTCGGGCTTCTCGACGATGCCGCGTTCGTCGACTGCAAGGTGGGGCACCGCCTCGTTGTCACCGCAGACGCGATCGTCGCCGGTGTGCATTATTTGCCGGACGACTCGCCGGAACTCGTCGCGCGTAAGCTGCTGCGGGTCAACTTGTCTGATCTGGCGGCGATGGGAGCGCGGCCGCTCCATTACGTCTTGACGACAGCGCTCCCGGCGGAGCTCGGGCCGGAATGGCTTGCCCGCTTCGCCCAAGGTCTCGGTGAGGACCAGCGCCGGTTCGGGATCGACCTGCTGGGCGGCGACTCGGTTGGTACTCCCGGGCCAGCCGTCCTGTCGCTGACCGCCATCGGCGAGGTCGCGACAGGGATGGAGATCCGGCGCAGCGGCGCCAAGCCGGGCGATCTCGTCTGGGTTTCCGGCACGATCGGCGATGCCTTTCTCGGGCTCAATCTGTTGCGGGGGGCCTATCTCGACCTGGCCTCCGAGCATCGTGAATACTTGATCCGCCGCTTCCAGGTGCCGGACCCGCGCACCGAACTCGGGCCTGCTCTCGCCGGCATCGCGCGCGCAATGATTGATGTCTCCGACGGGCTTCTCGCCGATCTGGGGCATATATGCGAGACCTCGGAGGTTGCCGCCATTGTCGAACTGGAAAGGCTGCCGCTGTCGCGGGCCGCTCAGGTTGTCGTAGATCTCGATCCGGGACTTCGTCCGCGCCTTGCTGCCGCCGGCGATGATTACGAGCTCCTGTTCACGGCGCCGGAGGGTGCCACGAACGCCGTCACTGCGCTGTCGTCCCGGTTTGGTGTGCCGATCACGATGATCGGCGAGATCGAGCCCGGCGCGGGCCCCCGCCTCGTCGGTGCCGATGGACGGACGATCTCTCTCGACCACCCCGGCTATCGTCACTTCTGAGAGACAGGCCTTTGATGGCATAAGGAAAATCCTTCACCCTGAGGAGGGGCGACCATCTCGAAGGACACACCGCGATTGTCCAGCTCGATCGCAATTCTTTCATACGCTTTGAGCAGAACCGCGAAGGTAGGCATATGATAGTATGGTTGCCTGCCGGTTACCGTTCTGGCATGTTCCGCACGGCCTGATCTGCTTCAGCTGCGCCGAGCACGGCGGGAGCGCGTGTCTTTTTTTACTTCTAGGGACTTTCTGGATGTCTTCTGCATATTTGCTAGTAATCGCATGTGGTGTACTGGCCTTGGCCTATGGCTGGTTCACCAGCCGTCAGGTGTTGGCCGCCAATGCCGGCTCCGCGCGGATGCAGGAGATCTCGGGTGCCGTACAAATCGGCGCGCGCGCCTATCTCAATCGCCAATATCGCACCATCGCAATCGTCGGGATCATTGTTTTGATCGTGTTGGGCGTCACACTCGGGCTACGTGTCGCGATCGGCTATTTGATCGGCGCGGTGCTGTCGGCCTCGGCCGGCTATATCGGCATGAATGTCTCGGTGCGCGCCAATGTCAGGACGGCGCAAGCCGCGCGCAGTGGTCTCCAGGCCGGGTTGGCAATCGCCTTCAAGGCCGGGGCGGTTACCGGCTTGCTCGTCGTCGGGCTCGGCATCTTGGGGGTCGGGATCTATTACTTCATCATGAGGGCGACGACGACCGGCGATGACCTCCGCCCGGTATTGGAGGCAATGGTCGCGCTGAGCTTCGGCGCATCCTTGATCTCGATCTTTGCCCGTCTCGGCGGCGGCATCTTTACCAAGGGCGCCGACGTCGGCGCCGACCTCGTCGGGAAAGTCGAGGCGGGCATTCCCGAGGACGATCCCCGCAATCCCGCAGTGATCGCCGACAATGTCGGTGACAATGTCGGCGACTGTGCCGGCATGGCTGCGGATCTCTTCGAGACCTATGCCGTTACGATCGTCGCGACGATGTTGCTCGCCGCGATCTTTTTCACACCGCCGCTGCGCGACCAGATGCTGCTGCTGCCACTCGCGATCGGTGCGGTGTGCATCTTCACTTCGGTCGTCGGTACATTTTTTGTCCGGCTGGGGCGCGACAACGGGATCATGAGGGCGCTCTATCGGGGGCTCATTGCGACCGGGATCCTGTCGGTTGTCGCGATCGCACTGGTGATTTGGTGGTTCCTCGGCTTCTCCGATCCGCTGGCGATGACGGCAGGCGCTACGATCACCGGGTTAGACCTCTGGCTGTGCGCCATTGTGGGCCTGGGAGTCACCGGGTTTATCGTATGGATCACCGAATATTACACGGCAACCAACTACCGCCCGGTGCGCAGCATCGCCCAGAGTTCGACGACGGGCCACGGGACGAATGTGATCCAGGGCCTCGCTGTATCGATGGAGGCGACGGCGCTGCCGGTCGTCGTGATTTGCGTCGGTATCGTCGTCTCGTTTCTGATCGCGGGCCTGTTTGGGATCGCGATTGCCGCGACGACGATGCTGGCGCTCGCCGGCATGATCGTCGCGCTCGACGCCTATGGTCCGGTGACCGACAACGCCGGCGGCATTGCCGAGATGGCTGATCTGCCCCGCGAAGTGCGTCGGACGACCGATGCCCTCGACGCGGTCGGCAATACAACCAAGGCGGTGACCAAGGGTTATGCGATCGGTTCGGCCGGGCTCGCCTCGCTCGTGCTGTTCGCCGCCTATACCGAGGATCTGAAGCACTATTTCCCCGGCCTCGATGTCCATTTCGGGCTGCAAGACCCCTATGTGGTCATCGGGCTCTTTATCGGGGGCTTACTGCCCTACTTGTTTGGCTCACTCGGCATGACCGCCGTCGGGCGAGCGGCCGGATCGGTCGTCGTCGAGGTGCGGCGCCAGTTCAGAGAGATTCCCGGAATCATGCAGGGCCAAGCCAAGCCTGATTACGGCCTCGCTGTCGACTTGCTGACGCGAGCCGCGATCCGCGAGATGATTGTGCCGTCGCTGCTGCCGGTCCTGGCGCCGATCGCGCTCTACATCGTGATCGCGATCATCGCCGGGCGCGCGGCCGCCTTCAGCGCCCTCGGCGCGATGTTGCTGGGCACGATCGTGACCGGAATTTTTGTCGCGATCTCCATGACTTCGGGAGGCGGCGCCTGGGACAATGCCAAGAAGTACATCGAGGAAGGCCACCATGGCGGCAAGGGATCCGAGCCGCACAAGGCCGCGGTGACCGGGGATACGGTCGGCGATCCCTACAAGGACACTGCCGGACCCGCGGTCAACCCGATGATCAAGATCACCAATATCGTCGCACTGCTGTTGCTCGCGATCCTCGCGAAATGGGCGAGCTGAGTCGTGGGCCGGGTGGTCGCGAAGAGATTGCGAGTCAGCGCATTAGTGTTTGTCGGTGGGGCTCGGACCTTGCGGGGCGCCACCCCCTCCACCGCCGCCGCTGCCTGCGGGAGCGGCGCTGCCGTTGAATTTCCCAAGATTGCCAATCAGCTGCTCCAGGAAGGACAGCTCGCGACCCGGTGCCGGGGTTGCCCGGGCAACCGGAGAGACCTCCTTTCCGTCTTCCAACACCTTGTGGTCGACCGCTTTGACGACGCCTTGGTCATCGAAGTTGATGATGTAGACCTGCTGGTCGAGCACGGCGGGATCGAAGAAAGCGGTCTGCGCGGTCCGCCGGCTGATGTAGTACCAGGACTTGTCGTTGTTGAACACGCTGACGCTCGAGGGTGTGCCCAGTACTTTGACGACTTCGTCCTTGGTCGTAGTCCCGGCGTGGATTTCGGCAAGCTTGTCCGGGTTGGGCAGATTACCGCGCTGCTCGACGGATGCCGCGCAACCCGCGATTGCGGCTGCTCCCAAGAGAGTGGCGGCAAGTGAAGCTAAACGCCGCATCAGCGCGCCATGATAAAAGAACAGGGGCATGACGTAACCGGGCTCTCCGTTGAAAGAAGTCGGGGCGACGCCCATGTAAAAGCTTTAGCTGAGAGCGGTTGGTTGTCAACGGCTTCGGTGATCGCGAGCGCCGCGGTGACTTCATTTTCCGGACGCCGTGTTGTCCGTGACGCCGCCGATCTCGCATATCGCCGCGTGGTCGAGCAGGCTCGGCAGCCGATCTTCTTTACCGAATATGGCGTGCCCGACACATTGGATGGACGCTTTGAGCTGATCTGTTTGCATGCGTTTCTCTACTTGCATCGCCTCAAGACAGACGTTCCGCAAGCAAACCGGATCTGCCAGAGCTTTTTCGACAGAATGTTTGCCGATTTCGATCGGGCGCTGCGCGAGATGGGAACCGGAGATCTCAGCGTAGGAAAGCACGTCAAACGTATGGTCCTCGCCTTCTACGGCAGGGTGCGTGCCTATGAGGAAGGCCTGGCCGGCGGAGAGGGGATCCTCGATGCCGCGCTCGTTCGGAATGTCTTTGGCACGGTCTCTGGATCGTCGCCCTTTGCCGTAATGCTGGCCCGTTATGTGCGCGACGCGGCGAGAGAATTGGGTCGGCAATCCGTGCCGGATCTCCTGGCTGGCCGTATCCTATTCAAGGCTCCTCCAGCCCCGGGTCTGTGCGGGGCCTCCAGTTTGACCGGAGGATCGCGATGAACGATATCACGCCCGAATTCTCGCGTCTGGTTCCGGTAGCGCGGCTCGGCGCAGAACCTTTTCGACAGCGAATCGAGGCAACCCCGGAGGAGCGCGAACAACTGGCGCAACGTTTCGACCTGTTGGCGCTCGATCGCCTTGCCGCGGAGGTGGAGTTACGGCGGCAAGATGGACAAGTGATCATTCTCGAGGCCGAATTTGCGGCAGAGTTCGAGCAATGCTGCGCGGTGACCCTCGAGCCGGTTCGCGGTGCAATTGCCGATCGTTTCTCGCTGGTTTACGGGCCCGCGGAAAACGAGGAACCAGAGATTGCATTGAATGGAGATGAACCAGCCTTCGAGCCATTGACCGGCGATGCGCTCGATATCGGCGAGGCCGTCGCCCAGGAACTGTCGCTGGCGCTACCCGAGTTTCCTCGCCACCCAGACGCAACGATCGAAGACCCAGCCGAGGCCGAACCCTTCGAAGGGCCGTTCGCCTCGTTGGCTCGCCTCGGGAAGCACACGGAATGCTGAGATTTTGCTTATCGTATGGCTGCCAAGGTGGCGGCGTCTGCTTTGCAACGCGGCTCTATCGTTGTTGCCGCGGGTCTTGTTTTTAGCTAATTAGCGCAAAACATCTTCCCCAAAACCGAGCTATCCATGGCTGTTCCGAAGAAGAAGACATCGCCGTCTCGCCGCAATATGCGGCGCTCACACCACGCGCTGAAACCGGCCGCCTATGCCGAATGCCCGAATTGTGGCGAACTCAAGCGGCCGCATCATCTGTGCGAATCGTGCGGATACTACGATGGGCGCGAGGTCACGACGGTGCGATCCGAGAACGTCTGACCAGGAAGCCTCGGCACAGAGGTAGCCCAAGGTGAGCGAACCCATCACGATCGCCCTCGACGCCATGGGCGGCGACCGGGCTCCTGGCATTGTTGTCAAAGGTGCCGAGATCGCGTTGCAGCGCCATCCCGATGTTCATTTTCTGCTATTTGGCGTGGAAGACGAAGTCCGCCCGCTGCTCGCAAAGGTGCCGCGCCTCGGGAAGTCGGTGACACTGCACCACACCAGCGAGGTGGTTGCGGATGATGCAAAGCCGTCGCTGGCGCTGCGTGCGGGGCGGCAATCGAGCATGCGGTTGGCGATCGATGCCGTCGCGGACGGGCGCGCGGATGGGGTGGTTTCTGCAGGAAATACCGGCGCATTGATGGCAATCGCCAAGTTCGCCCTCAAGACGCTGCCGGGGATCGATCGTCCGGCGATCGCGTCCTTCTTTCCCACTCGCCGCGGGGAAAGCGTGATGCTCGATCTCGGCGCCAATGTCGAATGCGATGCTGAGAACCTCGTGCAATTTGCATTGATGGGGGATGTGTTCGCCCGCACCGTCCTTGGCCTAATAGAACCGACCGTCGGCCTGCTCAATGTGGGCTCAGAAGATCTGAAGGGAAACGACGCCGTTCGTGCTGCAAGCGCTCGGTTGCGCGAGGAAATTACCCCGATCCATTTCTACGGATTTATCGAGGGCGACGATATTGCGGCCGGGACCGTTGATGTCGTCGTGACCGACGGGTTCACGGGCAATATAGCTGTCAAGACCGCAGAAGGAACGGTCAAGCTCTTCAGCGAGTTTCTGGAATCCGCGTTTCGTCACTCGCTTCCCGCGCGGATCGGCTATTTGTTTGCTCGCGGTGCGCTCCGAAAACTGCGAATGCGCAGCGACCCGCGCCGTTACAACGGCGCGATTTTCCTGGGTCTGAGTGGGATCGCCGTCAAAAGCCACGGCTCGACCGACGCTTTCGGCTTTGCCAACGCGATCGGTGTTGCCGTCGACATGAAGGTGAATGGCGTTCTCGACAAGATCCATCTCGAGCTCGCTCGTCTCAGCGAGGCGCCCTCCACCCAGGAGCCGGCGCTGTAAGCGCCTTGCAATGAACCTGCGGTCCCAGGTCGCCGGATGCGGCGCCTATCTCCCCGAGCGGATCGTCACCAATCACGAGCTCGCCAGCCGTCTCGACACCTCCGACGAATGGATACGGCAACGAACCGGGATTGGCGAGCGCCGGGTGGCGGCCTCCGGCGAGCTAACCTCGGACCTCGCATCTCACGCTGCGGAGCGCGCGCTGGCAAGCGCGGGGATGAGCGGCAGCGATGTCGATCTGCTCGTACTGGCGACGGCAACGCCGGACAACACCTTCCCGGCGACCGCTACGAAAGTGCAAGCTCGGCTCGGGATGACGCAGGGCGCGGCCTTTGATGTTCAGGCGGTGTGCGCGGGCTTCATTTTTGCCCTTTCAATCGCCGACAATGCGCTTCGCCTTGGGCAAGCACGGACCGCGCTCGTCATCGGAGCCGAGACATTTTCTCGAATTCTCGACTGGGAAGATCGCGGCACCTGCGTGCTGTTTGGTGACGGCGCAGGTGCCATAGCTTTGAAAGCTGTGTCGGCTTCCGCGCCCCGCGGGCGATACGTTCTTTCCAACCATTTGCATTCGGACGGCCGCCAATACGACATCCTCTATGTCGACGGCGGCCCCTCGTCCACGCGCCACACGGGCTATCTGCGAATGGAGGGACGCGAGGTCTTCCGGCAAGCGGTTCAACATCTAAGCGAAGTAGTCGAGGAAGTGCTGCGCGCCAACGGTCTGACCGCGGCGGATATCGACTGGCTGGTACCCCACCAGGCGAACAGCCGCATCATCGACGGCATTGGGCGAAAGCTCGGGCTCTCGTCTGAAAAGATCGTCATGACCATTGAACACCACGCCAATACCTCTGCCGCCTCAATTCCACTCGCTCTTGAAGCGGCGGTGGGTGATGGTCGCATCAGGCCCGGGAACTTAGTACTGATAGAGGCACTCGGTGGTGGGCTTAGCTGGGGCGCGAGCCTGGTGCGCTGGTAGTATGCCTTGCCAGAGACGCTACGACGCTGTTGAATTTGACGACGTATTTTAAGGGGTTTACGCTTCCGAAAAGAACGGGAGGGAACCCAATGGCCGGAGATACAATTACGCGCGCTCGGCTGAGCGAAGCGGTCTATCAAGAGGTCGGCTTGTCACGCAACGAATCGGCCGAACTCGTCGAATCGGTTATTGCTGAGATCTCGGGCGCGCTCGAACGCGGCGAGATGGTCAAAATCTCATCCTTCGGAAGCTTTGCGGTCCGGCACAAAGGCGAGCGTGTCGGCCGCAATCCCAAGACGGGCCAGGAAGTGCCGATCAGCCCGCGCCGTGTTCTTGTCTTTCGAGCCTCACACGCGCTGAAGGATCAAATCAACCACGGTCTGGCCGAGCCGAACGAGGACAAGACAAGGGTAGCGCGCAAAGCGGCGGCCAAGGTGTAAACGGTCTGAGGTGGATCAGGCCGGCGAGGCGACGGCGCGGCGGCGCGTTGTAAAATCGGACACTGCCTTTCGCACTATCGGCGAAGTCGTGCAGGAGCTCGATCTGCCGGCGCATGTCCTGCGATTCTGGGAATCCAAGTTCCCTGAGGTCAAACCACTGAAGCGCGGTGGGGGACGCCGTTACTACCGGCCGGAAGATATCGATCTGCTAAGGCGGATCCGACAGCACCTCCACCAGGAGGGCTATACGATCCGCGGGGTTAAGAAGCTGCTCAGCCAGGGCGGGCTACGCGGTGGTGAGACCCCAAAGGAGGCGAAGCCGCGGCCGAAACTTCTCCCCATCGAGCCAGCCGCTCTACCTAGCGAAGGAGCGGCCGACGCGGGTCTTACTCGGCTACAGTTACAGCAGGCTTTGGAGGATGTGCGAGCTGAGCTTCTCGAAATACGGGCGCTGCTCGACAAATTGCTCGCCGGGTGAGCTGGACAGGCGCAGCTTATTGCCCGCCCATTGCACGGCACGGGGCGGGTGATTAAGATCACTTGCGTCGGCAGAGCCGTCCCCGTCGGAGCGTAGCGCAGCCTGGTAGCGCATCAGCATGGGGTGCTGAGGGTCGTGAGTTCGAATCTCACCGCTCCGACCAATCCTCTTCCCCCGCCGCCGGGTTCGAAGCATCGAGAGGTGGACGAGGAGGACCCATGAACACCGCCAACCCCAATCTCGAGCCCTGGCAGTGGCCCGAAGAGCACTGGCGCAAGCTCGTCAACCGCGTTCGGGCCGGCCGACGCCTGCGACCAGCCGAATGGCCGGGGGGCGCGCGCTGCGCGGTGGCGCTGTCCTTCGACAGCGACCACGAGACCAGCGACTTGCGTGATGGCGGCAAATCGATCGGCCGCTTGGCATGGGGACAATACGGCAACCGGGTCGGCGTCCCGCGTATCCTCAATCTTCTGGAAAAGCACGGCGTCAAAGCCAGCTTCTATGTGCCGGCCGTCACCGCGCTTCTCCATCCCGACGAGCAGCGCCGGGTGGTCGCCGAGGGCCATGAAATCGGGATCCATGGCTGGATCCACGAGCTGAACTCCGCTCTGCCGCAGGAAGCCGAGCGCGACTTGATGCGGCGCTCGGCGGAAACATTGGAGCAGATCACCGGAGTCCGGCCAGTCGGTTTGCGGACCCCCTCCTGGGATTTCAGCCGGCACACGCTCGAAATCGAGAAGGAGATGGGACTGCTCTACGATTCTTCGCTGATGAGCGACGAGGATTGCTACGAGCTGCTGCTCGATGGCGAGCCCGCCGGGGTTGTGGAGTTCCCCGTGGAGTGGGTCCGCGACGACGCGGTTTATTTCATGATGAACCGGTTTCAGTCGCTGCGGCCCTACACCCCGCCAAGTGACGTGTTCGACATTTTCCGCCGCGAGTTCGACGCGGCCTATGAAGAAGGCGGCGTTTTCCAGCTAACCATGCACCCCCACATCATCGGCTACCGCTCGCGCGTCTGGATCCTCGAAGAAGTCATCCGCCACGCCAAATCCCAGGAGAGCGTCTGGTTCGGGACCCACGCTGAGGTTGTCGAGTGGGCGAAACAGCACGCCGTTTGAGCAGTGGACAAGGCGCAGCCCACGCAGACGCGGTGCGGCTATGTTGCCCTGATCGGTGCCCCCAATTCAGGTAAGTCGACGCTGCTCAACCGGCTTGTGGGCCACAAGCTGGCGATTGTCACACCCAAGGCTCAGACGACGCGCCGGCGCCTCCTCGGCATTGCGATCGAAGGGCGGACACAGATCATCTTTGTCGATACGCCTGGCATCTTCAGGCCGCGGCGCCGCCTCGACCGGGCGATGGTGGCGGATGCCTGGTCGGGTGCCGATGATGCCGATGAGATCTTGCTGCTGGTCGATGCGTCGCGCAGGATGGAAGAGGACACACACCGAATTCTTGACCGTCTCGCCGAGCACGGCCGTAAGTCGATCCTGGCATTAAACAAGATCGACCTGGTTCCCCACGAGCGCTTGCTCGGCCTCACCGACACTCTCGCGCGGGAAGGCAACTTTGATCCCATCTTCATGATCTCCGGTCTCAAAGGCGATGGCGTCGAGGATGTAAAGCGGCATCTCGCCGACAGTCTTCCAGAGGGGCCGTGGCTATTCCCGGAGGACCAGCTCTCCGATGCTCCCGAGCGCCTGATTGCGGCCGAAGTGACCCGCGAGCAGGTCTTTCTGCAATTGCATGATGAGGTTCCTTACGCCTCGACCGTCGAGACCGAGCAATGGGAAGACAGGCCGGACGGCAGCGTGCGGATAGAACAGGTGATCTATGTCCAACGGCCCGGCCAGCGCGCGATCGTGCTTGGCGACGGCGGGAGCCGAATCAAATCGATAGGTGCGCGTGCCCGCATCGAGCTCGAGCGCCTGCTGGAGCGGCGCGTTCATCTGTTCTTGTTTGTCAAGGTCCGCCAGAACTGGGTAGAGGATCGCGAGCGCTTTGAGGCGCTTGGGCTAGACTACAACGTCTGATGGAGTGGCATGACACGGGGTTTGTCCTGGCGGCTCGCCGCCATGGCGAAAGCGGGGTGATCGTCGAGCTCTTGACCCGCGAGCATGGGCGTCATGCCGGGCTCGTTCGCGGCGGGCAGTCACCAAAGCTGCGGGCGGTTCTGCAGCCCGGCAACGAGGTCGCGGCAGTGTGGCGCGGCCGCCTCGCCGAGCATCTCGGCATCATAGTGTGCGAAATCCTCCGGCCCCATGCCTCCCGGATTCTCGACGATCCCGAGCGATTGGCCGCACTGAGCGCGGCGGCAGCGCTGGTTGCGGCCGCATTGCCTGAGAGGGAGCCGCATCCGGATGTCTTCGCGTTGTTTTCCCGCCTGCTCGAAGCCCTCGATTCGCGGGCCGACTGGGACAGGCATTATGTCGGCTGGGAGTGCGGTCTGCTTGCCGCAGCGGGTTTTGGTCTCGATCTCGGGCGCTGCGCCGTCACCGGTGTCACGACCGATCTTGCCTATGTCTCGCCCCGCACCGGGCGTGCGGTGTCGCGGGCCGCGGGTCTGCCCTATCACGATAAGCTATTGCCATTGCCTGAGTTTCTTTGGCGCGACGAACCTGCCGACCGGGCTCAGATCGCGCTGGGCATGAGCTTGACCGAGCATTTCCTGGTGCACCACATATTCCGGCCGCAGGGCCGAACCCTGCCGGCGGCCCGACTGCGATTGGCCGAGCGCATGCGAGAGCCGGTAGCGGCTGCTACGATGAGCGCTTCGTCATTCCCGGATGGCCCACCAAAGGGCAAGGCCCGGAACCCATGAACACCGGCCAGCCCCCAGATCTCTTAGGCAGGTGTTCATAGGTTCCGGGCTCGTGGCTGTGCCCACGCCCCGGAATGACCGCAACGCGGAGATAATTAACGTATGGCTGTGACAGCCCTATCCGGCGAGATCCGCAATGTCGACTTCGCCGATGCGCTCGGCGAGCGCTATCTCTCGTATGCGCTGTCGACGATCATGTCCCGCTCGCTGCCCGATGTGCGCGACGGGCTGAAGCCGGTGCACCGCCGGATCCTGCACGCGATGCAAGAGCTTCGCCTTGATCCCGAGTCCGGTTACAAGAAATGCGCTCGCGTCGTCGGCGACGTGATCGGCAAGTTCCACCCGCATGGCGAGCTGGCGGTCTACGACGCGCTGGTGCGTCTCGCGCAGGATTTTTCGCAGCGCTACCCGCTGGTCGACGGGCAGGGCAATTTCGGCAACATTGACGGCGATAACGCGGCAGCGATGCGCTACACCGAGAGCCGGCTTTCCGCCGTGGCGCAAGCGATGCTCGACGGGATCGCCGAGGATGCCGTCGATTTCCGGTCGACATACGACGGCGAGGACCAGGAACCCGTCGTCCTTCCCGCCCGCTTCCCTAACCTCCTCGCCAACGGTGCCTCGGGCATCGCCGTCGGGATGGCGACGAGCATCCCGCCCCACAATGTCGGCGAGCTCTGCGCTGCGCTGTTGCATCTGATTGATCATCCCGCCTGCGCCGTCGACGAGCTCCACCTCCTGATCCCCGGACCGGACTTTCCGACCGGGGGCGTCCTAGTCGAGCCGCCGGAAGGCATTCGCCTCGCCTATGAGACGGGCCGCGGCAGTTTTCGTCTGCGGGCCCGTTGGACGACGGAGGCGCTGGGCCACGGCCTCTACCAGATCGTCGTTACCGAAGTGCCGTTTCAGGTGCAGAAAGGGCGACTGATCGAGAAGATTGCCGCTTTGCTCGAAGAGAAAAAGCTGCCGCTCCTCGCCGACATCCGGGACGAGTCGACGGAGGACGTTCGCCTCGTGCTCGAGCCGAAGACGCGCAATGTCGAAGCCGAGATGCTGATGGAGCAGCTCTTCCGCCTGACCGAGCTGGAAGCGCGCGTGCCGCTCAACCTCAACGTGCTCGATCCTCTTGGCGTCCCGCGGGTAATGAACCTGAAGGAGGCGCTGCAGGCGTTTCTCGATCATCGCCGGGTCGTGCTGCAGCGACGGAACCGCCATCGCTTGGCTACGGTCGCCCGTCGCATGGAGATCCTGCACGGCCAGATCATCGTCTATGTCAACCTCGACGAAGTGATCCGCATTATCCGCGAGGGCGACGACCCGAAGGCGGAGATGATGGCCCGCTGGGAGCTGACCGAAATCCAGGCCGAGGCGATCCTCAACATGCGGCTGCGCGCCTTGCGCCGGCTCGAGGAAATCGAGATCCGCAAGGAAATAGACGCACTCTCCGCCGAACAGGGAGAACTCACCGCGCTTCTGGCGAGCGACCGGCGGCAATGGCGTGCGATCGCCAAAGAGGTCAGAGAGACCGCCGCCGAGTTCGGCGGCGACACGCCGGTGGGCCGGCGCCGCACCGAGATCGCCGCTGCCCCGGAGCCGATCGAGATTCCTGCCGAGGCCTTGGTCGAGCGCGAGGCGGTGACGGTGCTGTGCTCGGCTAAAGGCTGGATCCGTGCGATCAAGGGGCACAATGGTTCGGCCGCCGAGCAGAAATACAAGGAAGGCGACGCGCCGCGCTTTGCGGTTGCCGCCGAGACGACGGACCGGCTGATCGTGTTCGGCAGCAATGGCCGTTTCTATACGATCGGAGTCGATCGGCTGCCTGGGGGGCGTGGGCATGGCGAGCCGCTGCGGCTGATGATCGATCTGCCGAACGAGCACGACGTCATCGCGATGTTCCCCTACCGGCTGGGTATGGAGTTGCTGGTGGCGGCGAGCGATGGCCGCGGCTTTGTCGTCGACGGCGAAGAGGCGGTCGCCCAGACACGGGCGGGGAAGCAAGTGTTGACACCGGGTGAAGATGCGACCGCCCGCGTTTGCGTGCAGGCGGAGGTCGGTGATGCCGTTGCCTTTGTCGGCGACAACCGCAAGATGCTGATCGTCAAGCTCGACGATATCCCGTTGATGACGCGCGGCCGCGGCGTTATCCTGCAGCGTTACAAATCGGGCGGTCTCGCCGATTGCAAGGTGTTCAGCCTCGCCGACGGCCTCTCCTGGCGCCAGGGCGAAAACCGCACCCGTACCGAGGTGAACCTCGCCCCCTGGTGTGGGGCCCGCGGCGCCGCCGGCCGTCTCGTCCCCAGCGGTTTCTCCCGCTCGAACCGCTTCGGGTGAGCTGCTAAGATTCGCCCTGACTTATTGCAAGAGGCAAATCATGACGGATGCGACCGGTGAAATCGCCGCTACCCTCGATGCCACCGGGCTGCTCTGCCCGTTGCCGGTGCTGAAGGCGCGACGGGCGCTGAAGCCGCTCGCCCCTGGTGCGGTGCTTGAAATCCTCGCGACCGACCCCGGCGCCACCAAGGATTTCGAGCATTTCTGTCAGACTACCGGATGCGAGCTCATCGAGGCCAGCGAAGAGCCCGCCGGCGTCTTGCGTTTTCGCCTGAAAAAGCCGGGTTGACATCAGCCGCTCCATCGCCACCTTCCTGCAGCTATGTTGGCCTCGGTCCTCACCCTGCGACGACGAATGCGCTAGCAGCTCCGGCAGGTTGCCGGCGCTGCGTCCGTGCGCTGCCCTTCCGCCGCGCCGGTATCGTCCAAGGCAAGCCAGCAGGGTTACCTCGATGACCGAGACCGTTATTGCCGGCCGCATGGTCGGCGGCCGGCGCTACCAAATCGATACCGATCCGAGCCGTCTTGATATCGCACTGATCCATCATTTTCTCGCCAAGTGCTCGCACTGGGCGCGCGATATCCCGTTCGATACATTGCGCCGCGCGATTGCTCACTCGATCGTGTTCGGGCTTTATCGCGGCGGCACGCAGGTCGGTTTCGCCCGCATCGTCACCGATCAAGCGACCTTTGCCTATCTCGCCGACGTCTTCGTCGTCGCAGAGGAGCGTAACGCCGGGCTCGGGCGATGGCTGATAGAGACGATCCTGGCGCATGCGCCGCTGCAGGGCCTGCGCCGCTGGCTGCTCGTTACCAAGGACGCCAAGAGCCTTTATCTGCGCTGCGGCTTTGCCGAAATATGCCCGAATCTTTCCTATCTGGAGCGGTTCGACCCTGCGGTCTACGCATGAAGAGGAGGTTCTGATGGTCGCGATGATCACGACGCCGCGTCTGATGGCCGTCGGTGGCGGCGCGCTCGGCGAGCTGCCCGGCATGCTCGCGCGGCTGAGCCTCGCCAGGCCGCTGATCGTCACCGATCCCTTTCTCTTCAGTTCGGACCACTTCGACCGAGCGACCGGCCAACTCGACCGCGCCGGTGTCGTTTGGAAAGTGTTTTCCGATACCGTTCCCGACCCGACAACGGCTGTCGTCGAGATCGGAACTGCACGTTTCGCCGAGGGCGATTTCGACTGCCTCGTCGCGATTGGCGGCGGCAGTTCGATCGACACGGCAAAGGCGATGTCCGTGCTCGTCGCCAACGGCGGAAAGATGCGCGACTACAAGGTCCCCGCCGAAATCCCGAGCGCAGGACCGCCACTCGTGGCAGTCCCGACGACGGCCGGCACCGGCTCGGAGGTGACACGGTTCACCGTCATTACCGATACCGAGACCGACGAGAAGATGTTGATCACCGGCCTCGCCTGTTGTCCGGTTGCTGCGATCGTCGATTACGAGCTGACCCTGACGATGCCGCGGCGGCTGACCGCTGACACCGGGCTCGACAGCCTGACCCACGCGATCGAGGCCTATGTCAGCCGCCGGGCGAGCCCCTTCACCGACGGGCTCGCCAAGAACGCGATGGAGCTCATCGCGCGGCACATTCGCACCGCCTGCGCGGAGCCCGACAACCGGGTGGCGCGCGAGGCGATGATGCTCGGAGCGACGACGGCTGGTATGGCCTTCTCGAATGCGAGCGTGTGCCTCGTCCATGGCATGAGCCGGCCGATCGGTGCCTTTTTCCATGTGCCGCATGGGCTGTCGAACGCGATGCTGCTGCCCGAGATCACCGCCTTCTCGGCGTCGGGCGCGCTCGAGCGCTATGCCGACTGCGCCCGGGCAATGGGGGTCGCCGACGAAACCGAGGGCAGCCAAGCCGCGGTCGCCCGCCTATTAGACGAGCTGCGTCGACTCAACGAAGATTTAAAGGTGCCGAGCCCGCGCGCCTGGGGGATCGACGCCGGACGTTACGAAGAGCTGCTGCCGGTGATGGCCAACCAGGCGCTGGCTTCGGGCTCTCCCGGGAACAATCCGCGCGTGCCGACGAGCGACGAGATCATTCATCTCTACCGGCGGGTTTACGGCTGAAACGAGCCAAAGCCGCGTCGCTCTCCGCCCCTCACCCTCCGGCTGACGCGGGTCCCTCCCTCATCCGCCTATGCGGCGCGAGGGACCTTTGTGTGATCGCAGACGGAGTTCAGTCGAGCTTGACCTGGATTTCGTCGTCGACGATGCGGACCGGGTAGGTCTTCAGATCCTCTGTCGCCGGCGGGTCGAGCACCTTGCCGGTCCGCACATCGAAACGCGCGGCGTGCAGTGGGCATTCGATCAGTTCGCCGTCGAGCCAGCCATCGGATAGACGGGCATAGGCGTGTGTACAGATATTATCGGTCGCAAAAACACCGCCATCGACGTCATAGAGCGCGATCGAATGGCCGGCAACTTCAACGCCGAGAACGTCGCCTTGGGCTAAATTGGCGCGCTCTGCCGCCCGGACCCAACCCGTTTCGTCGCCGCTCATATCAAGTGCCGGCGACAATTCGAGGAGGGCGGGCGAGGAATGCCGGGAGGTCGTCGCCAAAACCGACGACCGACCGATCCTGATCCGGTCTGCGCTCCGGTTGGCGCGGATGGCGAGTTGCCCGAGCGGGCGGGAACGTAGCGACATTCGAGCCGGCCACATCGTGCCCGTTGTGGCGATCTGCCCCCAACTTCGGTTTCACTTTGCCATCGTGGCGGCTGGCGCGCTGGCGGTGGTCGGATCGCGCCGGCCGTCGTGATCTGCCTCTCCGGTGTTCCTCATATTCAAGCTCAGCCGGTTCGAGATCGTCGATGACGACCGGCGGAATATCCTTGCCGATCAGCCTGACGATCGCCGCGACCGCTTTGCCGTCTTCGGGAGAGGCGAGCATGAACGATCGGCCCTCCCGCCCGGCGCGGCCGGTTCGGCCGATACGGTGGACATAGTCCTCGGCGTGTATCGGCACATCGAAACAAAAGACGTGGCTCAGACCTTGGATATCTAAGCCACGTGCGGCGACGTCGCTGGCGACAAGCAGCCGGATGTCGCCGTTGCGGAACCGGTCGAGAGTTTCGGTCCGTTTGGGTTGCGGCATATCGCCATGCAGCGCCGCCGCGTCGAACCCGTGACGGCTCAGAGAGTGGAAGAGGATGTCGACGTCGCGCTTGCGGTTGCAAAAGATCAGCGCGTTCTTGACGTCCTCGGAGCGGATCAGACGGCGCAGCGCTTCACGCTTGTCTCGTGGGTCGACCACGGAAAGCGACTGGATCACGGTCGCCGCGGGCGAGGCCGGTGGTGCCACCGCAATCTCTACCGGGTCGCGCAAGAAGGCGTCGGCGAGCTTGCGGATTTCGGCCGGCATCGTCGCCGAGAAGAGCAGCGTCTGCCTGGTCTCTGGCAACAGCCCGATGATCCGTTCGACATCCGGGATGAACCCCATATCGAGCATCCGGTCAGCCTCGTCGATGACCAGGATGCGCGTATCCGAGAGGAGGATCTTGCCGCGTCCATGCAAGTCGAGAAGCCGCCCCGGCGTCGCGATCAGCACATCGACGCCGCGATCGAGCTTGCGCTCCTGGTCGATAAAACTCTCGCCGCCGATCAATAGGGCCATCGTGAGACGATGATATTTGCCGTAGGTTTCGAACGAGGTTGCGACTTGGGTCGCGAGCTCGCGCGTCGGTTCGAGGATCAACGAGCGCGGCATCCGCACCCTGGCACGGCCGGCGGCCAGCATGTCGACCATAGGCAGCACGAAGCCCGCAGTCTTGCCGGTTCCGGTTTGGGCGCAACCAAGGACGTCCCGGCCACGTTTTACGTGCGGGATCGCTTTTTCCTGGATCGGGGTGGGATTGATATAGCCGGCGTCGGATATTGCCTGAAGAACTTCAGGCGATAGATCAAGTTCGGAAAAACCCATCGAGATATTGTAGCCTTATTGCAACAATTCAGTTGTTGTTTACCTACCCCTAAAAATGGGTTTAGCGCGGGAAATGTCAAACTTTTTTAGCAGATGAGATGTGCGGTGGCAACGTCGCAGATCTCGCCGCGCGTAAGAACTGTCCGGGGTTTAGCGTCTGCGGTATTGAGGCCGAGGCGTCATTGGGGGAGCCGCCCGTTCATCCTTGTGTCGGAAGTTGATCCGTCCTTTTGTCAGATCATAAGGGGTCATTTCCACGGTGACGCGATCGCCGGCGAGTATGCGGATGCGATTTTTCTTCATTCTGCCGGATGAGTAAGCCAAGGTCTCGTGTCCATTGTCGAGCCTTACACGAAAACGCGCGTCGGGAAGGAGTTCGAGTACAGTACCTTCAAATTCGATCAAATCTTCCTTTGCCAAAGAGATCTCCTGGACCAAGCGACGAGGGCGTCGCCATTAAGCCAAAATGGGACGCCCTCGCATAGATATTTGCCCGTGCTCAGACCGGCCGCAGATTCACCGCAGAGACCCGGCCGCGTTGGCCTTGCTCAAGCTCGTAGCTGAGCTTCTGGCCTTCACGCAGATTGTCCATTCCTGCGCGTTCGACGGCAGAGATGTGGACGAAGACGTCAGCGCCGCCGTTTTCAGGCTGGATAAATCCATATCCCTTTTGCGCATTGAACCATTTGACCGTACCGGACGCCATTAGCAAGAACTCCAAGTAAGCAATTAGGACGCCACGCGAATGCGCAGCGCATCGGACGTCGATTGGCTCGGGAGACACGGTCGGACGATCGCAAAGGAACGCAGGCCGGAAAGCCGAATTCAAACGGGTCGACAGATGTTAGTTAAGGGGCGCCGCGAATTTACGCAAGTGGTCTCTAAACGTCGAGATCGCGGGCGAAGCGGGCGTTCTTTTGGATGTATTCGAAGCGCAGCTCGGGGCGCCTACCCATCAAAGTCTCGACCAAGGCCTTTGTGCGTTCGAATTCCTCGGCCGGCAGTTCGATCGCCGCCGGGTCGGGCTTCTGCGGCAAGGTCACCCGCAACAATGTCCGCTGTGCTGGGTCCATCGTCGTTGCCTTCAGATAACGCGCCGGCATTTCGCCGAGCCCTTTGAAGCGGCTGACCTCGACTTTGCCGCGACCATTGAAGGTGGTCCGCAGCAGCTCATCCCGATGCGTGTCGTCGCGGGCGTAATTGGTCACGTCGCCCTGTGTCAGACGATAGAGGGGCGGGAGCGCCAGATAGAGGTGCCCGTTCTCGACCAGTTTGGGCATCTCGCGAAAGAAGAAGGTCATCAGAAGCGAGGCGATGTGCGCGCCGTCGACATCGGCATCGGTCATGATGATGATCCGTTCGTAGCGCAGCCCCTCCTCGCGATAATGCGCGCCCGAGCCCGTTCCAAGCGCCAGGGTGATGTCGGAAAGCTCCTGATTGGCGCGCATCTTGTCAGCGGACGCGCTTGCCACATTCAGGATCTTGCCCCGTAGCGGCAGGATCGCCTGGGTCTCGCGGTCGCGTGCCTGCTTGGCTGAGCCGCCGGCGCTGTCGCCCTCGACGAGAAAAATCTCTGTGCCGGCAGCGCTGTCGCGGGTGCAGTCGGCCAACTTGCCTGGTAGCCGCAGCTTTCGTGTTGCGGTCTTGCGCGCAAGTTCGCGCTGTTGCCGCCGCCGCTGCCGCTCCTCGGCGCGCTCGGCGATGCGGTCGAGCAAGACCCGCGCGGTCGCCGGATCGGCGCTGAGCCAGTGATCGAAGTGGTCCTTGACCGCGCTTTCAACGAGCCTCGTCGCTTCCGAGGAGGCCAGTCTTTCTTTCGTCTGGCCCTGAAACTGCGGATCGCGGATAAACAGGGACAGCAGCATCGCTGCACCGGCGGTGACGTCCTCGCCCGTCGCCTGTGCAACGCGGCGGTTCCCGATGAGCTCGCCGTATCCCTTGACCCCGCGTAACAGGGCACCACGCAGTCCGGCCTCGTGGGTGCCGCCTTCTGGCGTCGGGATTGTGTTGCAATAAGAGTGGCTGAACCCTTCTTCTTCGTCCCCCGGCCAGGTGACCGCCCATTCGACACCGCCGCCTTCCGGAAAATCGACCTTCCCGACAAAGGGCCGCGGCATCAGCATCGCGTGACCCTCGAGACTGGCCGAGAGGAAATCGCCCAGCCCACCCGGGAAATGCAGCCTAGCTTCGGCCGGAACGCCCTCCGGCCGCGGCACCGACGGGTCGCAGCTCCAGCGGATTTCGAGGCCGCGGAAAAGGTAGGCCTTGGAGCGCGCCATCCGGTAGAGCGTTGCCGACCGGAACCCAAGCTCCCCGAAGATCTCGGGATCGGGGTGAAACCGCACGGTTGTGCCGCGCCGGTTCTGCACCAGACCGCCCGCCAACAGCTTTGTTCGGGGTACTCCACGCCGGTAACTCTGGTTCCAGACCTGCCGGTCGCGGGCAACTTCAACTTCGAGCTCGTCGGATAATGCATTGACGACGGAGACCCCGACCCCGTGCAGACCGCCCGAGGTCTTGTAAGCATCACCGCCAAACTTGCCGCCGGAATGCAATGTCGTGAGGATGACCTCAAGAGCCGATTTGGCCGGGAAGCGGGGGTGAGGATCGACCGGAATGCCGCGGCCGTTGTCGCGAATCGTTACCCAGTTGCCAGCGCCGAGCTCGATCTCGATCCGCGTCGCATGGCCGGCAACCGCCTCGTCCATCGCGTTGTCGAGGACCTCGGCGACGAGGTGATGCAGCCCGCGCTCGTCGGTGCCCCCGACATACATGCCGGGACGACGGCGGACCGGCTCCAGCCCCTCGAGGACCTCGATGTCCTTGGCGGAGTAGCCTTGGATAGCCTTGGGAAGCGGTGTATCAAAAAGATCCGGCATGGAGCGAAAATATATGGCGGCTTAATACGGACGCAAGCAGCATCCAGTATGAGGTGACCCAACACCCACTAGATGTTGGACGCATCTTTGACGCATCCGGTCTTCTGCTCCGGTCGATCGGAGGGCCCCAGGGAACTCTCGCCTGCTCAGGGACTTTACGTTTATGATGACTTCCATAATGACAATGACCAACGAGAGGAAGATCTGGGAAGCGGCCCTGCTTCTCGTCCGTCGGCACGGCGCCGCCGCCACGGAAATCGCGCAGCAGGAGGCGCAGCGCTTGCGCAGCGGCGATGACGAGCTGACCTGCGTCGTCTGGTGCTGGATCGCCCGCTCCACCGCGGAATTGCTGCGTCCCATCCCGGGTGAGGACGAGCGGGTGCACTGAACTCCTCGGTTCCTTCGTCAGCTTCCCCTTCACGCGCGGCATTACTGCCCCGATATCCAAATGATTGCACGCTGGATCCGAGAGGGAAGGGTATGGCAGAGGGATTTTTCGGTCGATTCGGCGGCCGGGGACACTCGGCGGCGAAACCATTCGCGGTTGCGCTGAGCGAGGAGGAATGGCGACGCAAGCTCTCTCCGGCGCAATACAGGGTGTTGCGAGAGCACGGCACCGAACGGGCCGGATCGAGCCCGCTCGACAAGCAATACGGAGCGGGGATCTACCATTGCGCCGGGTGCGGCCAGCCGCTTTTCGCCTCCGACACCAAGTTCAACAGCCGAACCGGCTGGCCGAGCTTCTGGGCGCCCCTCGATGAGGCGGTCGAAACCGAAACCGACCGCAGCCTTTTCATGACCCGAACTGAAGTGCACTGCAGCCACTGCGGCGGCCATCTCGGCCATGTCTTCGACGACGGCCCCGAGCCGACCGGCCAGCGCTATTGTATGAATGGCGTGTCATTGGAATTTCATCCGGGTGAGCCACCGCCCGAGACGAGCGGCGACGACCCGGCGAAACCTGATCCGCAGTCGTAACCGGCCCTATTTCTTAGTTGCGAGCGTGCCGCTCTGCAGAGCCTGAATCATCTGCGCGCCGAAATCTTGCAGCCAGGCGCGCTGCACGGCCTGCTCCACCGAGCTGTCCGAGGTCACTGACGAGCAATAGGCGGTGATCATCGCATTGGCCAGGTCGGCCGGCGCGGCGTTGGGATTTTGTGTCGCGAAATTGGTGGCGAACTGGCTGGCTGCATCGCCGGGTACGGGCAACTTCGGCTTGCCGAGGAGGGCGGTGGCCTTGGCAACGAGCTCCTGCGGCACCAGCTTGCCGTCATCGGCGGGGCAGGTGAGCTTGCCAGCGAACGGCCTCGGCTCCCGGTAGACCAGCGTATGTCCGACCGGCGTCGCCCAGATAACGTCGAGCGGTGGCGCAGAGATGCCCACCGTCTGCGGCCAGACGGCCGCCTCAGCCTGCATCGCGAAACTCCGTAGTGCCGCCAGTTTCAGATAGGTCGGCGCATCGCTTGCTGCTACGGCCGGGCAATAGGCGGCCATCAGCGCGTCCACCACCTCGGCCGGGCCGGCGCTCGCAGCCTCTCTCTGGTAGGTTGCGACCAAATCCGGAATTCTTCGATCGCCTGCCTGGATCATTGCCGCGAGGTCGGCTACGGCCTGCGGATTGGGTCCTGAGGCGCCCGGGCCTCCGCCGACCTCTGGACATTTGAAGGCCGCGGCCGCCTGTGTGCCGTAATCGGGGACATTGGCGGTCGGCCGCCAGGCGGCCACCATGCTCGGGGTGGCGTTTGGGGCCGCTTGGTTGCCCCAGCTGGTGCGCACATAATTGGCGAGGTCGGCTATCTGGCTATCGGACAAGCGGCCGGCAAAGGAGGGCATGGCGCTGTAGTTGCCGCTGGGCGCCAACCCTCCCAGCACCACCATCACGATGTTATAAGGCTCCGCTGGGGTGACCGCGGGATTGCCGGCGAGCGGCGGCACCGCGCCCGGAATACCGGTGCCGTGGTCCTGGTGGCAGGCGGCGCAGTTGGCGATGTAGAGCTTTGCTGCCCGATGATAGAGATCGGCCGGCAGAGGCGAGCGCTTCTGCGGTGCCGGCATATCGGGAGGCGGCGGGCTGTCGAGCAGATAGCTCACCATGTCGCCGAGGTCGGTAGCCGTCAGATAGGCCAGGCTGTCGTGCACGACCTCGGCCATCGGCCCAAGCACGGCGGTGCGTTGTGGGACGGACCCCGTCTTCAGAAACTGTGCGAGGCTGTCCTTGTTCCAGGTCTTGGCGAGCGCGCCCGAGGCGATGTCGGGAGCGTAGAACCCGTCGATCTCGGTCCCGGTAAACTGCGCCTTGCCTTTGATCGCGCCCATAATGTTTCGCGGGCTGTGGCAGTCCGAGCAATGGCCGAACGCTTCGGCGAGATAGGCGCCGCGGTTCCACTGCGCGCTCTTGCCGTTGGTCGGCTTGAAGAAGGCGGGCGTGAAGAACAGCTCTCGCCAGGCCAGCATGCCCATGCGGATATCGAAGGGGAAGGCCAGCTCGTTTTCGCGGTTTGGCACCTTGGCAGGCGGGATCCGATGAACGAAAGCCCACAGTGCCTTCAGATCGTCCTCCTCGATCCCGGTATAGGCGTCGAACGGCATGGCGGGATAGAGGTAGGCCCCGTCGGCGCGGATGCCGTTATGCAGCGCATTCTTGAAATCGGCAAAGCTCCATCGCCCGATGCCGGTGTCCGGATCGGAGGTGATGTTGACCGAATAGATCATCCCGAAAGGGGTATGGATGGGAAGGCCGCCGCCATAGGGTTTTGACTTATCGCCCGTGTGACACGGCATGCAATCGGCCGTCCGTGCCAGATATTCGCCGCGCGAGACGAGCGCTGCGCCGTCTGCGGGGGCTTGCGCATGAGCGGTGACGCAACCGAGCAACAGCATTGAAGCAAGCATAGCCGCGCGCGCAACCCGATCTCGCGCACCAAACATAGACTTCCCCACCCCTGCCGAGCATTCGAACAGGTTTACGGCCCGGGGCGATGGAACTCAAGCACACCACCGAAGCGGAAGCCTCGGCAGAGATTGCGGTAACTTGCTGCCTGCGCTTTGCGCACGTATCGTCTTCGCCAAGGGGCGTCGCGAAACATGATCATGGAGGTGCATGATGGGTAAGCTCGACGGGAAGGTCGCCCTGGTAACCGGCTCGGGTCGCAATATCGGCCGCGCAACGGTGTTGAAGCTGGCCGGGGAAGGCGCTTACGTCATCGTCAACGCTCGCTCGAACCAAGCCGAAGCCGACGATGTCGCGCGCCAGGCCCGCGACCGAGGGGTGAAGGCGCTCGCCATCCTTGCCGACGTCGCGAGGAAGGAACAGGTCGACGCGATGGTGGCGAGAGCGCTGTCCGAGTTCGGCCACATCGACATCCTGATCAACAATGCCGCCATCCGGCCGCACAAGCCCTTCATCGAGCTGACGGTTCAGGACTGGGAGAACGTCAGGGGTGTCGTCCTCGACGGCGCGCTCTACTGCACTCAGGCCGCTATCGGCTCGATGGTCAAGAACCGCTACGGGCGCATTCTGTTCTTTACCGGCGATGGCGCCTTTACTGGTGGCAGCGGGCGTGCCCACGTCTCGGCGGCGAAGATGGGCTTAGTCGGGATGGCGCGAGCGCTGGCCTCCGAGTTTGCCGCGCACAACATCCGAGCCAATGTGGTCTCCCCCGGCAGCATCGACACCAGGCGGGACAACCCCGAGTGGTATCAAGGCCGCGTGCCGAGCGCCGCCGGCATTCCGCTTGGCCGTCAAGGGCATGTCGACGAGATCGCCGCCACCTGCCTGTTTCTGGTCAGCGACGACGGTGGCTTCATTACCGGCCAGACCATCCACGTTAACGGCGGCGCAGCCTACTACTGAAAACAACGCGGGGAGCATCTGGACGCCATCTTGACGCCGGGCATGCTGGCGATAGCCCCATGACCGATGTCTTGTGGAGCGCCCGGCAAATGTTTGACCAAGTTACCTTCGCTGCCCGTCACGGAAAGTCCGCGCTCGGCACCGATCCCGTCCTTGCAATGCTCGCGAAGCGCAAGAGGTTGTGCGATCTCGCCGCAGCGGCCCTGGCAGCTGCCGAGGAGATCGAGGTGACCCTTGCCGAGAAACTCCGGACCGCGGTGCTGGTTTCAGTTGACGGTCAGCCGCCGCTATCCGGCCGCTACGAGAACAATGTTCACGAGGCGTCGGGTTGTGCGTCGCTGCT